>Ga0247765_1000604_pt1 | contig 26035 bp, 37 predicted proteins | sample UWRJL106311C6_FD_179949 | JGI IMG/M metagenome (GOLD analysis project Ga0247765, IMG submission 179949) | Plant litter microbial communities from Arlington Agricultural Research Station in Wisconsin, United States - UWRJ-L106-311C-6 | ecosystem: Environmental > Terrestrial > Plant litter >...
AAATTCCGCCCGCTTTTTGATTTGCCCTTGTATAATGCCGTGCCGATTGACGTTGCACTTTGCGTCTTTCATCCGTTGAGCTCGACTCGACTGTTTTTGTATCTGTGGCGGCTGAATTGGACAAGTATGGGGAATGTCCCCAGTGTCCCAGTTTTCCAGGGAACTTTTTAATATCGAAGCTCCTATAAATAAAATATTTTAGGAAATGCTCGCTCGCTCCAGTCGTCACTCTGCCTGTACAGATATTGATACACACAGGTATGTGGGTAAGTATGGTACGGCGGAAGCATCCGAATTTGCCTCCCCCGAGAAAAAGTTTGCCATCACCACTGGATTTAGCACACACACACACACACCAGAAGCAACCGCGGGGAAATCTTGCATGTTTTCAATTGGCCCCCTCACATGTATCTATCAACACAGACAGGAGACATGTGTTGTTTCCCGGTTTTCAAACCGCTGTGCTTCCGTGCTACCCGAACGCCTCCATTCCCCAATAATCCCTTCCCGTACATACATGGAATAAGAATAAATCCCCTGTTCCCCGAAAAAATAACACAGTGTATGTATACTCCCCCAACACCAAAGACCCAAGATAGATAGATAAATAAGTCGAATACGGCCAAGCACACGTTTTATTACCTAGGTAGATACCTAAGAAGGTCAAGAGCGGCTCCGGCTTGCCGACGCATTCCTCGTGTGGGTGCTGAAACTGACACTGGCGTTTCTCGTGTGCTCACCAACGCTGGCGTTTCTCGTATGATTGGTACTGGTAAAGTGGGTATCGCTAAACCAGGTTGAGCCGCTCATGGTAACGAGGTCCTTCCGGGGCTTATTATAGTAGTATACCCTCTTGGAATAGCCAGTGTCGACGAGATGTCGTCGGGACCTGCCGCTGCGGTGGCTCGAGTGATGTCCATGTCGCCGAGGGGATGGTCGTACACCCCGGAATAACATGCGCAACATGGGCACGGATGCGGCCATGATAGTGACGGCGGCTTCGGCGTTGCCCCATATTACCAGTGTAACTCCGTCGTCTGTGTAAATGTAAGCAGATGCTATGCTGAACTTGAATGAGGGTGACACTTGCGTGAAAAGTCTCGTCCTCCCAGCTCGGGTAGAGACGAACACTTGATAAATGCAGCTGCTGCAGCACTGCGAAAAGCTATTAGCTGGAATCACTTCTACCGTTGAGCTGGACAACTTACAAAACCCCCATGCTCATGGCCAGAGCAACGCCAATCTTTTCTTTGGTTTCCATCTGGAGTCGCATGATGATTTGCCACGGAATAATGGCAAGCACCAAGTCGAGAATGCCAGAATACGCTGTACCACTGTCAGAGATTTTCCAGGTTTCCCATCAACAGAAACAGAAACCAAAAAGAAAAAAAAGAAAAAAAAAACTTACCACTGACAAAAATGCCATATGTTATTATGACATTCGGACTCCAACATGTCCCGCGCATATACGGATGCCACGCCTTTTCCAACGGTGTGCAGCTGACCCAGAAAAACATGGCGGCCATACCAAACAAGAGATTCATGGACACAATGGCGAACCAGATGAAGATTCGAGTTCGGCCGTGAATCCCATCCGAGATGAGCAGCAGCGTAATGGCGAAAGACGTCTTACTCCAGGACTGGCTGCAGATGGCCAGCGTTACGGCAATCTGTCCGATCAAGTACATGTCGTTGAGGTTGCGGAAGGGTAGTTGCCAAAAGTGTTTGCCCAGACCCAGGTCGACGGCGAGATGGGTACAGATGGCACCTCCGAGAAGGGCGAGCTATCCAAGAGTTTGTTAGTTTTGGGGGAAGAATATTTCGACAACTTCAAGACAACAACGACAGAAAACAACGACTCACCCATGCTGCAATAGAAAAGTAGTCGTCGGCATGTAACCTCCTGTGTCTTTGCACCTTGCAGTAGACCCTCATGAGCAAAAACGCCAACGATGCTCCCGTCAACAACCACACGGAAACTCTAGTCGTGGGACCTAGATCATCATCTTGGTAGCGACCACCACCACCACCTTGTCGAAATCCCCCATTACCTCCCCCTCCGCCGCCAAAACCGGGGAAACCCCCATCGGTGTTGTTTCTATTACCATCGCCGGGTGAAAAAGTCGAGTTCATTTTTTCCCCCGTCGATTCAGTGCTTTCCCGTGTATTTTTAGTGCTTCCCGTTAATTGTGTGTTTCCCGTGTCGTAGCCCGTACGAACACGCACACCACAAACTCGACACGACACAACGTGCGTGCAGTCGAAGCAGTCGAAGAAAGGGAGGATTAAAAAAAAAAACGAAAATAAAAAAAAAAAAGAATGTATTAACAGATCAATTAAACCATCATCATGTTTGGAAAAGGGTTCGAGAAAGCAGACGGGAAGTCGGGAGAGAGAGACAAAAAAAAACCAGGATGGTGGAATTGACAAGACGCGGGAGGACATGAAAGGCAATGGCGCGGGGTCCAGGATTAAACCGCTCGATCGATCGATCTCTGCCTGCATCTCTGTCTGCATGTCTTGCAAAGCTCGAGGAGTCAAAAAGGTATCAGGGATGAACGATGCGCGCAATGCGCACAATGCGCAGTGCCGTTGACGACAGAGAGAAATGTCGATCCGGCGAGTCCCTGAAACGCGTCTGGGGTTGAACCCTTCCATTTTGATGGTCCCCCCCCCCCCACCCCCACCCGCAACCCCAGAAACTGGATTGAAATGCCATGATAAACCCAAGAATCTTGTTGCTACTATTTGGGGAGACATTACACTGGCTAGAGTAAATGTAAACCTGGCCATTGGATTTCGTCATTCTCGGAGCCAGAGAGAAGGATCTCGGCCCCGGCCCCACTGAGGCATCACCGGGACACACCGAAGAGGGGCCGGTCACCCCAAACCATTGCAATCGCTCACAAAAGAACAGAGCACCTCTAATTCTCCTTCCTCTTTTTTCTTTTTTTCCTTTTTTTCCCTCTACAGAAACCAAAAGAAGCAAACGCAAAGAACAAATAAATGCAAGAAAAAAATAATGATAGAGCAAAGGGACCCCGCACAGACGTTTGACGGCCCCGCCCCCCTCCGGCTCGGCATCTCAATCCCTTCCGGAGAACTCTCTCCATCCCCATCCCATTCCGTCGATCGGACGATCAGACGTGCGAACCCGAAAAAAAACAGTGGGATCAAAGATCCGTGCCCCGTTTTTCTGTCTTTGCTTCTGTCTTCTGGAATGGAACATGAATCCTTCCACGCACTGCAGTGCAGCACAGCACAGCAAACCTTGATCAGTTGCATGTATGTACGGATGAGGAATCCCGAGGTGGTTCATCCGGGCTTCGCAATGCCTACCCCGGCATTTTCAAAAAAAAGTGCCAGTTTTGATGTGTAGGGCTGGGTAGGGCCGGAACGAGTATCAGACTGCAGTTGAATGACGGGATGAAAGTTAAGCTTAGATGGCAATTGATGTCATATGTCATTTCCCTAGTGTCTATGATTCGGATATACAGATGTACGTACATATTGATGTTTACACTACCATGGGGTGGTTTGCACCAAAACAAAGACCTGTGCTTGTGGAACCGTAAGTTTGATAGAAAGTAGGTATTGAACCCACACCTTATTGGGAAATGGACGACGTGAGCCAATCGCATCAGTGCATACGACAAAGATTCGGGCTTTTTCGCCTGTCTCTCTTCGCTCTCATGAGGAAAGGAAGGATAGACCTACCTACCTACCTACCTATCTTGTGGTAAGTAAGCACGGCCAATGTTCTCGATATTCGTCCCTGTCTTGATAACATTGAATCTGCGCTGCCTTGCATAGGTAGTTATTCGTACACCTTTCCCAAGAGTCAAGACTTCAAGACTCCAACTCATGGTGCCATCGTGCCATCACCCCATCGAGCTCGCGCGCAGCCTAGGGGCAGCTCGCAAACATGGCACATCCCAGCGATGCGTTCATCCAAACCCACATGCGCTCGAATCGAAACTCCACCTGTACTGCTGTGTTTCCACTTTCCCCAGATTGCGATTGCGACGTTTCGTCGTTCTATAGCTTTGGCTCCACTGTTGGTGAGTACGACTAGCTCTAGCCTCGTAGCGTAGCGACTTGGCCGAAGTTTTCTGGCGACCAGTGAGTGTGCAAGTGCTCGCTCGTATCACCGAGAGACTGAGAGTCTGGGAGACTGAGAGACCGAGAGACCGAGAGACCCGAGACCTTGATCCTCCCTATCAGAGCTGACGAGAGACGGGAGTCTCCAGTCTCACCGTCTCACCATCTCACGGCTGGAAGGATGTCTTGTCCGAAATACCCGAAATACCCCAGTGTCCAGTCCTCTTCCCTGCGCTGCACTCTGTCTGCACTGCGCTAACCAAGCCAAGGCATGCGTATCTACCTAGCGTAATGTGAAGTAGGATCGTTTCCGAACAAAATCATTGAAAATTGAACCTCGGCATCAATGGAAAACCATCACCCTCATGTTTCCCTGCAAATGACTTTCAAATGTACCTCGGCATTTTCCCCTCTTTCCCTCTTCCCCAAAATTGGCCCCCCTTGACCCCCTCACTTCCCCAGGTTTTTCGGTCTGGGCCAGGGCCTGCCGCCACTGCCCAGAACGGCCAAAAAGTCTTGGACAGGGGGCAAAAAGCGAACAAATGTCAGCAAAAAAGCGAGACACCCAAACCCCAAGCTTCTCAAAGAGGAAAAGACGTCGTCTGAGAAATGATGCTAGCCAAATTCGCTACGAAACCACCCCCCCTGGTTTGCCATTTCCAAGACCGGGGGAGGGGTTGGGGGGGGGGGACAAAGACTTACATCCACCACGATGGGAGCCAACATGGTGGTGTCGGATCAAAAAAAAGACAAAAAAAAAACGAGGAAGGGATGCATTGGCGATAACTTGGACGTTTGCATTTCTTTCCCGTGTCGAATACTTCCAGTCGGTCCGCTGCTGAACCTCTCAGGAAGGAAGGAAGAGCAAGGGTGAAACAAAAACACGAGCAGGCGGAAAAACAAGGACGCCAAACAAGATATGGCAGCTCTCCCTTTGGCCCTCGCTGCTGGCGCCGCCGCCACAACCGCCTACCTCAACGCGCGCCTCTCACTCGAGCACGATGCGCTCTTCGTCTCCATCTTCGGTACGACGGCCATCCGACTCATCCGCTCAGTGCGCGCCGGGCGCGTCAACGTCTTCTACGAGCTCGAGCGCCAAGCCCAGATCCCATCCCAATCTGCGCGGCCATTCCTCATCTTCGAAGGGCACACCTGGAGCTACGGCACCTTTTATGAGACCGTCCTCCGTTGCGGCCATTGGCTGCGGACGGTGCACGGCGTCAAGCCGCGCGAGGTAGTGGCCCTGGACTTTCAGAACTCGGACACGTTTGTGTTGCTGTGGTTTGGGCTGTGGAGCATCGGGGCGGTGCCGGCCTTCATCAACCACCATCTGACCGGGGCGCCCTTGGTGCATTCGCTGCGCACGTCGACAGCCACGCTGGCGCTGGTGGACCCGCGCGTGACGGATAGCCTGACCGACGGGGTGCGGGGGGAATTTCCCAACATGCGGTTCCTGGTGGTGACGAGGGCGGTGGAGGACGAGATTGTGAAGATGGAGGCCGTGAGGTATCCGGATGAGGATCGTGCGGTTGAGCGCTATGTGGACTTGGCAATTCTCATCTATACGTCGGGGACGACTGGCCTGCCGAAACCAGCCGTCATGAGCTGGGCCAAGATCTATGTAGCGTCAACCATGGCAAACAAGGGGATGCAGCTGACCAAGGACGACATTTTCTACCTTGTATGTGCCACCCAGAATCCTCACCTCAAGAGAAAATTTACTGACCGGCCATGTAGTCCATGCCATTGTACCATAGTTCCGCCTCTTGCATCGGGCTTTGCGGTGCTCTGTTTGCGGGGTCTGCCGTATCTATTGGCCGTCGATTCTCGACCAAGACGTTCTGGAAGGAGATACGCGAAAGCAACTCGACGGCCTTTATGTACGTGGGCGAGACCTGCCGATACCTGACCGTGGCACCTCCCGAGATCGACCCCGTCACCGGCGAGAACCTCGACCGCAAGCACAAGGTGCGCGTTGTCATGGGCAATGGTCTGCGTGCCGACGTGTGGGATAAGTTTAAGGAGCGTTTCGGGATAGACGTGAGCCCCATTCTCCACCCCTTGAGAGCAGCTTCTGACATGCAAAAGACCATCTTTGAGTTTTACGCTGCCACTGAAGGTGCCATGGGTGCGTGGAATCGCAGCCGCAACAGCCTTAGCAAGGGCGCCATCGGACGGTACGGCTTGTTCTCTCGCGCCTTTATTGAGTTCCGCAGCACCCTAGTTGCGCTCGACCCAGAAACCGACCAACCATGGCGCGATCCGGCCACGGGGTTCTGCCGTAAAGCGGGCCGCGGCGAGACCGGGGAAATGATTGCGCGGCTCCCGTCCGACGACATCGAGTCGCGCTTCCAGGGCTACTACGGCAATGCCGACGCGACCAACTCCAAGATTATGAGAGACGTTTTCTCGCGAGGCGATGCTTGGTTCCGGTCTGGCGATGTGATGCGGTGGGAGGGCGTCGGAGATGGGAGACTGTTCTTCAGCGACCGGATTGGCGACACATACCGGTGGAAGAGCGAGAACGTGTCAACGGCAGAGGTGGCGAACGTTCTGGGCACTCATCCGGCGGTCCAAGAGGCCAATGTTTACGGCGTGCAGCTGCCTCACCACGACGGGCGCGCCGGATGCGTCGCTATTGCATTTGATCAACCAGCCCCCACTCCCGAGTTGTTGGCAAGCCTGGCCCAGCACTCAAAGGCCAGCTTGCCGCGCTATGCCGTGCCCTTGTTCTTGAGGGTCGTCAAGGAAGTTGGTCTGCAGACAACTGGCACTAACAAACAGCAGAAGCATATCTTGAGGGAGGAGGGTGTTGACCCTGGAAAGACAGGCGCCGATCAACTCTTCTGGTTGAAAGATGGGATATACGTACCGTTCCGTGTAAATGAGTGGAATGAGCTGCACAGGGGCGCCATCAAGCTGTGATAGGATGGTCAAGCAGCTAAGTTCGAGCAACATGAAGAGGTCTGGTGCATCGGGTGGCATTCTGCAGTAATTCCTGACGTATATAAATGTATGTATGGTAGATACTTGACGAACAAGAGGCCTATTGATATCTAGATAATCCGAAGCTTCCGTGGCGGGTTACCAAAGGTGGTCGAGGGGATGTTCACTGGCCGGGGATCTCCTTGGCAGTGCTCTCAGCAACTGCTCTCGCCTCCTCTGCCTTTTCACGTTGTTCCAGTGCACCCGGCTCTGTGATGTCGACACCCAAGCGTATGGCCTCAGCTACCTCGGCGGCGGGACCTGTGAACCAGTGGTGGGCCCAGAGCACCCAGGACCCAATTGCCCCAGCGCCGAGAATCCCGACGGCGACAGGCGTGTAGTTGAGGGTTTCTCGCGAGACAGGGTTCAGGGTTGGGAGGCAAAAGATAATGGTAATGAAGCTAATCCAGAGACAAGAAACGCCCGCGATTGGGATGGACAAGCCCTTTAGATCGAATGGGCCCTTCATTGCTTTGAAGTCCTTGTGATAGATGGCTCCGAGAAAGATGGGGATCGCATAACTGATGTACAGGCCAATGGTGGCGATCGAAGTAGCAGCGGCAAACGCCACCGTTGATCCAAGAGACGGGAGGGCCAGGATGAAAGAGAGCGTCGCGGCAAGCCAGATGGCACGGATTGGCGAGCGAAACTTCTCATCGACCTTGTGAAACCACGGTGACTAAAACCGTCAGCAGAACTCACCACCGTGGGGAGGAGTTATCATCGTACAATTCCCGCATCCCGGGCAAAGGCAAACATCATCCGGCTATTACTGGTCATGGAGAACAGACCGCAGTGCCAGACGCAGACTATGCGTAACTGTCAGCTTCACTCTCGCCACAAGAGTTGCTGGTCCGACCTACTGAGGAGCAATGTGAAAACAACAATAGCACCATTCTCACCAAAAACATCGACAAAAATTTGCAGAACTGGCTGCTTGTAGCCGCTGTTGAGGATTTTGTTAAAGTCTTGGATGGAAAACAAGAACGCCATCACGACGAAGAAGCCGAACAGAGCAGAGAAGCCGACAGATGACACAACACCAATGGGCGCACTCCAGCTAGCATTCTTGGTCTCCTCGCTCAGATGGGCGGATGCATCGAATCCTAAAACACGGTCAATATTTGTATGCACACCGTCATCTGAGGCATACCTGTCAGGGTGTACTGGCTGAGCAAGGCGCCACACATGGCAACATAGGCAGGGCTAGCACGGATGCTCCATCCATCTGCGCCATCGACACCAGTGCCGTCAAGAAAATGGCCAAACACAAAGGAAGCCTTCTGGTGAGTCGGCGCCTTAGCTAGGACTGCGATACAGATTGCTGAGATGCCTGCGCTGTGAAGAACAATCGAGACATTGTTCAGATACCTTAGAATACGGACCCCAAACGTATTGACAATGCCGTGTGAGATTAGAACGGCCGCGTACACGCCGATTACTATACGTGGGGTCGGTTCAAAGTCTGGGTTCTTCACAGTGGCCACAGTTGGGATGAGATTTGCGAGGCCGAATGAGATGCCCGTGGTGACAGCGACTTGTCCCAGAAAGTTGAACCAACCAGTGAGCCAGGCGGCGAAGGGAGACCATTTGGGTGGCGCGAGCATGGCCGCCCAAAAGTACGGTCCTCCACTCGTGGGAATTGCAGATACAACCTCGGCCATAGCGATTGCAACGATGAACGTGAAGAAAGAGACAACGATCCAGCCGATAGACATGGCTGGCAAAAGTAAGCGTTGATCAAGGCGCGGGTCAGACTGAGCTGGGGCATACTCGCAGGACCTCCTGTGTTGAGGCCATAGCTGAACAGAGTGGTGATGCCTGTGATGACGCTCTAGCACGCATCTGTCAGTAATGCTCAGACTTCCATGGGAACAATCAAAGCAGAGCAGAGCAACTCACAATGATGGAGAAGGAGACTCCGAAATTATGGGCCAATCCCCAATCACGCTTCAGTTCCTGTTTGTAGCCAAACTGAGCCAAACGATTTTCATCACGCTCCTCGTCGCTGTTAGACGGACGACGCTCAACTTGGGGCTCTTCCGAGGCGCCCATGGTGGATGCGGGGAAGCTGAGCTGAGCTATCCGTACAGGCTTTGCTGATGTTACACCCGAATGTGCGGCGAGTCTGCGCTTCGGCAAGGCGACTCACTTCTGGCCGCCTGCTGAGTCGGGTGGGGGTGGGGAAACGATATCGTGAGCGGAAAGTGAGTAATTGATGATGATGCCAGAGCTTGTCAGGTCGTGGTGGTGAGCTGCTCGGTCGCACAAAAGCTGAGTCAGGGTTCCATCGAAGCGCCCTATCTTGAGCTGATATATGCAGGAGCCAGACCGAGTAAGGTCAACCAACTGCCAGCGCGCACCTTAGAGAAGATTGCACAGTCATAGGACGGACTCGATTGGTGGCAGCGGCACGCGAGCCGCCCCAGCTGTGACCCCCGGACGCAATCCTGCATCCTGAATAAGGTCATAACTGAATTGCCTTGCACGACACAGGTCAAAGTCAGCTTTCCAAGAGGTCGAAGCGAGAGGTTGGGCAACTAGCATCGAGAATAGATTTTTTCCGCGGGGAACTTCGTGCACTGTGGGACGGCGTCCAAGAAAAAAGTGCCTCATTGTACGTTGCGCGGGGCTGGAAGGTGCGAGCTGGAAGGACGTTAACCTGAAAATGCTGAACCTCGTCACAGCGTGTTCCGTCAAGATAATCGCCGTCAACTTAGCATTGGGCGCGAATCTATTTGCTGTTGCCGGCGCTATAGAAACTGCCGAGACATGATGAATGCGGCAAGAACAAGCTTCAGTGTCTCACGCGCCACGAAACGCCAAGGACATCGAGGGTCTGGTGGCCTTGGCGCTTCGCGATAGCGTCGCCGGCTCTTGAGCCACGATTTGTGAGGCCCACATGAGCAAAAAAGGCACGGACCGACCAGGCGTGCACAGGCCGGAGGGCATTGGAGTTGGCAGTCCACTCAATTAGAGGAGCCAGGCATCAGGTCATCCACAGGATAGAGCATTGCCAGTGCAGCCAATTTCGGGCTACAACCCGCCATTCTGACAGGATTGGTCTTGACTGCTTCTTGGCTGACAGAAAAGTCATGCATGCATTCATTAGAAAGGTTTATGGTATCCATCTCAGCTCATCCTAACTCTTGGGTCAACCCTAACGACGACAAATATGACCTCCAGCCAACGCCACGTCACCTCGGGGACAGATTTCACTGGAAGAAGCAGCCTAAAGCAGCAAACAGTGGAAGCGGTCAAGGCGCGGCAAGATGTAAACTATCGAGTTGGCAGGCCATTTATAGGTGCTGGTTCGATCACCGGAAACCGGGGCTGGACGATTTCCCAGAGCTGCGGGGACATGATATCGGGGAGGAAAATTGGCGAGTAATACCAGACCACACCTAGTCATCGGGGGTGCCCGGCCGGCTCCCCTTGTACACCACCGTCCGCTGGCCACTGTCTTCTTCTTGCTCCTCTTTCCCAAGCTTGGTCATGCTGAATTCGGGAACGCGCCGGGACATGGGCCGCAGAAGCCCGCGGGCGTTTTGTGTGCTCCGTCGCTTCCTTTCTGCCTCCCGCTCCTCCGCAGCCAAGGCCCGTTCGGCATCTTCGTCGAGACAAGTACCTTCTATACTGAGATAGCCATAGTCGCCCGCCAGGCCAACATCAAAGTTCTTGATCCGGAACCGGAGCTTGCCGCTTACGTTCCGCCCGCGCTCGTCGACCCAGTATCCTGTCGTGTGCATCTGCTCCACAACTTGCAGCTCTTCACCGTCGAGCATATCCTCCGACTCCTGGTTCTCACTGGCATTCTCAGCGTCTGAGTCGGGAGACGGAAGGGAGTCAGATTCATTGGACGAGTGTGACTTTGTGGTCTTGGCAAGATCAACCCACGTCCAACCTCGGGGGAGGCGCTTGGCTTCGATGCTGGCGTTGAACTTGCTCCAGCACACTACGCCGACATGTCCCTCATTCTGCAGTTGTATAACACCTTCCATCCACTTGCCGCGGGATGGGACAAAGAGCTGTGCGTCAAAAGACAGCCACCCAAAGCCCACAGCATACTCGTCCACCGAACGAAGCAGCGCAGGAGTTTCGTCCGTCGGCGGATTTTCAACGCTGGGCATTACGGGGCGGTCGGATAAGTTGAGGTTAGAATAGCTCAGAAGCACGCCGCCAAGTGTGGGTGAATAGTGGTTGAGAAGAGGATCGAGGTGTTGTGTGGCGACATTGGTGAGTGGCTTCTCGAAACCGATCGGGAAGAAGGGCACGTATAGAGATACGGCCTGTGTGAAGAATGGGAAAATCGGATCTTCTTGGGGTGATGATGCCCGCGCGTCGTCGAGATCCATTGCGTCATCTTCCACATGTTGTTGTGAAGGCTCTTGGTGCTTCCTCTTCTTTTTGTCCTTGCTCTTTCGCTTCTTCGACGGACTGTCCTCCACGTCCTGAAGCGTCGCTTCTTCGATTCTCTCCTTCTTAGACATCTTGTCCTTGTGCTTTCGTTTATTGCTCGAGTCCAGTTCAGCATCGAGGAAATCGTCAATACTCATCTTGTCCGTCCCATTCTCATCCGAGGCGACTTCGTCCTTCTTGTGCTTGTGTTTCTTCGACTTTTTGCGCGTGCTAGCTTCCATCTCTGCACCCAGGTTATGGCCATTCTCCTGAGGCTCCTCGCCATTCAAACCGTTAGACTTTGCTTTCTTGGATTTCTTCACACCTTCAACTTGTCGCTCCGCCTCCTGCTCCTCTTCATTTCTGCTGTCTCGATGCTTCTTCTTCTTCTTCTTCTTCTTCTTTTGCTTGAATTCGGCAGCACCCTCGTTCTCCAGCGCTGCGTGGAAATCTTCCGATTTTTCGCTCTTCGACCTTTTAGGTTTCCTCGGGGGTTCGTCGACAGCGTCTTCTTCCCTAGCACGCTTCTTCTTGTGTTCCGACTTGTCCCGCTTGTGTTTCTTTTCTTTCCGCTGACTATCGGGTTCGACGGTGGATGAAGCCATGTTGTGCAGTTGCGATCGTCCGACAAAGACGATTCGCCGGTTGGCGACAGGAACGGTTTTCGAGATCAACTGCAGTGCCTCGCAAGAAAAAAAATTATTGCAGTACCTGCCCAGATGGAGGAGTGTGGGGCAGCGATAACGTTAGCTTAATCTGGCCAATGGAGAGCGCGATTGGCGGCGAGCCCCTGCCAGCTGTTGACACTGCGGGGGACCTGACAGGATGGTGACCCGCTGTTTGCCAACGTGATTATGTCATGATGAAAATACATGTTGCGACTGAACGGTTCTCCTGTATATATTGAGTTAGCAGCGAGCGGTGTATCGCTGGGAAAATGAAGGGGTCCTCAATCGGGTCCCAGGAGACAATGTTCTTGCCTTCACTTCGTCTGATGCGGCCGCTGCTATCCGGGGCGGCCAATCGGCAAAAGGAGGGGCAATGATCCCCCGCGACCCCATTCACGACTGAGCTGACCAAGCATGGTCGTTACTTCTCAGGCGCATGACGTGCTTCCTTCTTCAGCAGACAACCATTTACAGGTCCTGGGCTCCTCATCGAGATATTTATTGGGACATTGACACAAAATGGCGCCGTTTGCACGCTCTAAAATCCTCATTTTCGGGGGCACGGGCACCATCGGCAAGTACATCACGGCCTCACTCATCCGTGCCAAGCCCTCGTCTAGCCAGGTCGTTCTGTTCACTTCGCCCAACACTGTCGCGACCAAGACAGCATTGTTGGACAAGTGGAAATCGGAGGGCCTTTCGGTCGTGGTCGGCAACATTGAGTCTGAGTCAGATGTTGCTGCTGCATACAAGGGCGTCGACACCGTCGTCTCGGCCGTTGGCCGCGGCGCGCTCCAGACCCAGTTCAACCTGCTGCGCCTGGCTGAGGTTTCGGACTCCGTGCAATGGTTTTTGCCATCTGAGTACGGCACCGATATCGAGCACAACACGGAAAAAAGCCCGTACGAGAAACCGCACCAGCTGAAGCTGCAGGTCCGCAAGTTTGTGCGTGAGAACATCCAACGGCTCAAGGTCACTTATGTTGTCACGGGCCCGTACTTCGACATGTGGGTAAACGCGGTCTCTGGTCTGGAAAAGGCGGGCGGTTTCATTCCGGACAAGAAGGAGGCATATCTAATCGATGACGGTAATGGCAAGGTTGGGTTTTGCACCATGTGGGAGTAAGCGATGTCTCCTTCCGCTTGCAGTGTCCAGTACGGAGTTGACTTGACCACAGCGTGGGTAAATTCGTTGTGTCGACGCTCCATCATCCAGAGGAATCGTTTGGTAAGGCACTGAAGGTCCAGTCCTTCGTTGTGACACCTAACGAAGTCCTTGCCGAGTATGAGAAGCAGACTGGGTCCAAGTTCAAGGTCACCAATACGCCACTTGACGAGATCCGTGAATTTGAGGCACAGGTCTGGAAGGAAGGTCACCCCGCAGCCGTCAGTGTCACTCTGAGGAGGATATGGGCCGAAGGAGGCACCCTGTATGAGAAGAACGACAATGAGCTTCTCGGCTTGAAGTCCGGGGACTTGGAGTCCCTCGCAGAGGGTGTCAAGAGGGCCTTGGCAGGCGGATACAAGTCCGATACCTTTTAGGCCCCCTGAACATAGCATTCTTGAGGCCGTCCCGGGCATCAATGTTGCCCCGGTGAGCGACAGTTCCACAACATGAACTGGGCAATAGATTCGATTTGTGTTTCGGATGCACTCGTGAAGCATACCGAAGGTCCCGCGCGCTGAGGAGTGAGATGAAATCGCCAGGATAGCTCAGGTTTTGCTCTGCACAAAAACTAGCGTTTTCGTGCATTAGAGGCGCGGATGTTTTCGAAAGCGCCTAACAAGCACCATTCGAACATTCTTTGCAGAAAGCTGCAAAGTATTCGTATAGACGGATCCATCATCCAAGATATGCGTGTATTACGGATAATGATATGCACTAAAACGATATACCAGTGATGGCCCCACAAATTTCCTAGGCGCTTCAGCTGAACGCCAAACATCCCATCCCCACAAACGTCTCCGGTCGAGTCCCACAGTTCCATCGAGCTGTCGCTGTCGCAACGTCACCGGGGGCTGTTCATACTATCGGCTCTCAATTCACGGCGTTTTATCATTATGGCGTCGTCTCTACGCGATGTCACACCTTTCCTGGTGGTGTTGATGCTTGTCAGCACACTGGGTCCTCTCCAGTTTGGCTTTCATTTGGTGAGTCCAGCACTCTGCCCCAGAATGCGACCTGCTACTGTCTCGGAAGGAGAGCTTCCTATCCATCGTCCATACACGCTGACCAATACACTCCTCCAGGCCGAGCTTAATGCCCCCGCCGACGTCATTCGATGCATCAAAAAGCCGAGTTCAACCTTGGAGAAGCTGACGGCGCTTGTCACCCGTCCCGACGGAGTGGATGTCGACTGTATTCGCATGGATGACGCTACCTTCGCGGCGGTATCGGCTATCTTTACTGTCGGTGGCCTTCTTGGGGCTCTGACAGCCGGGCCCTTCACCTCCCACCGCGGTCGCCGATTGTCGATGCAAATCACCGCTGCCTTCTTCCTCGTCGGATCTATCATCGAGACCCTTGCGTCGACAGCTGTGCTTCTTGGACTCGGCCGTTTCTTGACTGGCATTGGCGCCGGCGCCAGTACAGTTATCGTCCCATTGTACATCAGTGAGGTGGCGCCGCCAGCGCAGCGTGGATTCTTTGGTGCATTCACACAAATCAGCATCAATGTCGGAATCCTCGTCACCCAGACCATGGGCTATTTTCTAAGCTACGGCAGCGCTTGGCGCTGGATTCTTGGATCCGGGATCATCATTGCCCTCTCGCAAGCTCTCGGTCTATTCGCCATCCCTGAGAGTCCCACGTGGACAGCAACTGCCAAGGGTGACATGGCCCAGGCCCGCCGCGCCCTGCAGCGAATCCGTGGAAAGCATGCCAATATCGACGACGAAGCGGAGTCGTGGAGTAAAGGCGACGGAAAGCTCCCCAGCGAAGAGGAAAGACTTCTTGCAGCAGAAGATCCAGCGGCCGTCGAAGCCGCCGGGACACCATTGTCACAAGGCGCTGCGCCTAACGCCGGGACCACGCACATGGGATTCGCGCAGGTTGTTCGTGATCCTCATACCCGCCCAGCCATCATCGCAGTTATCGGTATAATGTTCGCGCAGCAGCTCTGCGGCATCAATTCCATCATCATGTACTCGGTTTCGCTTCTTCAGGGTCTGCTCCCGATCAACTCCGCCCTGCTCACGATCATAATCTCGATTATTAACCTGGGTGTCACCATTGCTGCCTCACCACTTCCTGACAGACTCGGGCGGAAAGCTTGCTTACTCACTTCCATCATCGGCCAAGGCTCTAGTTCCCTCGCTCTCGCCCTCTCCATCGTGTTTGGCATCAAGATCCTCTCGGCTATCTCTGTGCTGCTTTTTGTTGCCCTCTTTGCCGTCGGACTTGGTCCAGTCCCCTTCATCCTCGCATCGGAACTTGTGGGCCCTGAAGCAGTTGGTGCCACACAGTCATGGGCTCTCGGAGCCAACTACGCCGCGACATTCTTGGTTGCTTACCTGTTCCCGATTGTGAATACAGCCCTGAACAATGCGTTTGGCGGCGCCGGCTGGGTTTATTTCATCTTCGCAGGATTTGCCCTTATTTTTACTGGCTTTATCACACGCAACGTGCCTGAGACCCTAGGCAAGAAAGACGCCGACGAAGTGTGGGGCCGAGTCAGGCGTGTTGACTGAACATGGCATCACTCATTGCTCTGATAGCTCTCACATATCCCTAGCTCTCATATTCAACGGAACATCCCCCGGTTGCGCACTGTCTGTTCCAACAAGCCGATCCCAGCCTTCACGCCATCGATGATTAAAACTCGTTTCCCCTCTTCTGGGCCATAGGCGTCAACCGCTGCTGATCGAATGATCTCCTCCAACCCAGCCATTCCAGCGCAGCCCATCACCACACACTGGACAGAACCTTTGCTCAACAACCTGGCTGTTGCCTCCTTCAGCTTCCGTCTGATGACGACCGGATCAACCCCTCCATGAAAATCACCTGCATCAAGGCCGGTTGACTCGACACCGGCGAACTTGGTGTTGGTTGATTCGGTGTCGACACCGAGGAAAGTGTTTACCCCGCGCGTCAAATTGGACTCCCAAAACTTGCCGGTTGTCACAATTCCCCATTTCCCAAGCGGCGCGGCAGCCGAAGATGGCGTGGTTACGAGCGATAACGAGGCCTGAATGGCGGCCTCGAAGATTCCAGAGACAACAAGCTTCCCTCGAGCTCCGTCGAGTTCGGCGAGTATTTGGACGAGAGGATGCACACTGAAACAGGCTACCAATACGGCATCATACTGCCGAAGCTCCCCTGTACTAGCGAGATTCTTGAACACAACATCGCTGCTAAGAAGCACATCCTCGCCATCGTTGATACTGGCGGGACTCTCTGGCGGTGCTGTATATGTGTAGATTTCCGTCCACTGTCACGGTATTAGATAGAATACAACCAGTTCAGCGTCACTACGCACATCTGAAATCTTGATTCCCCGAATGGCCTCCTCCACGCCATGGGTCATGCTTTTGGAAGAATTGGGATTGAGGACGAGGATCCGAGTGGATCGACGCACAAAATTTGTCGACATCCTCACGTTTTGGAAGCTAGTACTCGAATGGAAGCTAGTACTCGAAAGGCAGCAGTTCGGAAGCAAGGGTTCTGTCCCAAGCCCAGGCAACAGTAGAGCCCCTCAGCAAGTGATGATGGCACTTGGAGGGGTAGTAATGGCCCGTGCTTCAAGGTCGGAGACACCAGATCGATCAACGCTGCGGCTGAGATCAAGCCGCACTAGGAGATAGGACCCCAGAACTCGGGTTGCAAAATGCTCTCATAAAGCTAGTTATTGGGCGATTTAAGGCCCTTTGACCACAGAGTCCTGTCTTGCACAGGGGTGCGTGGACGTTGAAGGATGTGCGGAGCAGGGGTTCGGATGACAGTGCGGGGAATCACGTGGGTTATTCCATCAGCCACACGGGCTGGCGAACGAATCAGCCTCAACCCCACCATAACGTCGGCCTGCGACATCACCCAGCCCACCAGCTTCACCCAACCTAGCTCTATCGCAGCGTACAGCCCAGTCGGCAGCATTGTCAAGAGAGCCGGTCTCCCTCTTGCTTTCTTGAAATTTCGGAAGATGGCTGCCCCACCACCCATAGGTACGATGCCGGCCGAATAATCACACTCCGCGCAACACCAAAAAGCTGACTTTCGTCTTCTCCGCATTAGTGCTCGATGGCGGTACCGGCTTCCTCAAGGTCGGCTACGCCGCGCAGAATTTCCCCGAGTTCCAGTTCCCATCGATTGTCGGCCGACCGATTCTCCGTACCGAAGAGAAGGGCGGCGAGGACATGGTGATCAAGGATATCATGTGCGGCGACGAAGCAGCGGCAGCGCGGACCATGTTGCAGATTAGCTACCCCATGGAGAATGGCATCGTCAAGAAGTGGGATGATATGCAGCATCTCTGGGATCATACCTTCTTCGAGAAGCTCCAAATCGACCCGCGCGGCCGAAAGATCCTGCTCACAGAGCCGCCTCTCAACCCGGTGAAGAATCGCGAGCAGATGTGCGAGGTCATGTTTGATCGCTATGGATTCGGAGGCGTCTATGTGGCTATCCAAGCTGTCTTGGCCCTCTACGCTCAGGGTATGCTTTGTTTCCTAGCTGTTCCGCTTCCGCGTCAAGAAGCCCGCTGATCATATCTGCCTCCTAGGTCTGAGCTCGGGCGTTGTTGTTGACTCCGGAGACGGCGTCACCCACATTGTTCCAGTCTACGAATCTGTTGTCCTAGATCACTACACTCGTCGTCTGGACGTTGCCGGTCGCGACGTCACGCGCAACCTGATTGCGCTCCTCCTTCGCAGGGGTTACGCCCTAAACCGGACAGCAGATTTCGAGACCGTCAGACAAATTAAGGAAAAGCTGTGCTACGTTTCCTACGATTTGGAGCTGGACAAGAGGCTGAGCGAGGATACAACTGTTCTGGTGGAGAGCTACACTCTACCCGATGGCCGTGTTATCCGTGTCGGTTCTGAGAGGTTCGAGGCTCCAGAGTGCCTCTTCCAGCCACACCTCGTCGACTGTGAGCAGCCCGGCATCGCGGAGCTTCTCTTCAATACCATTCAGTCGGCAGATGTCGACATGCGTTCTTCGCTCTATAAGGCCATCGTCTTGTCCGGCGGCAGCAGCATGTACCCCGGGTTGCCATCACGCCTAGAGAAGGAGCTCAAACAGCTATGGCTCACCAGAGTTCTGGGAGGCAACCCAGAGCGACTAAGCAAGTTCAAGGTGAGGGTAGAAGACCCGCCGCGGAGAAGACATATGGTTTTCCTTGGAGGCGCTGTCTTGGCGAACATTATGGCAGACAAGGAAAGCATGTGGATCACCAAGCAAGAATGGGAAGAGCAAGGACCCAGAGTGCTAGAGAAGCTGGGTCCGCGTGCGCGATAAGAGAGCACTGTCTTTTGTTGTAGTTGGGGTTGTTTCAGCAGGCGTCGCTGATTCGCAGTCTACTTCCTACATAGTAGATAGGAACCAAAAGGAGTCTGGGTCTGACGGGATGCGATATTAGCAGAGTCTAAGGAACGCAGGCATGAAAAATGACAGCTTCCATTATTTGCATCGAAAGCAGCTTCAAGAAGTGGGCGGTCAATCAGACTCGACCTAAGTCCTGACCCAGCCAGGATGATTGGCTTACCAGCCGCAAGCAACCCCGCCCCCGCTGCGCTCCGTCCCGCCCAGCCACAGTCTTGCTTGGCTCCAAGCCACACTGCCTGCAGGCGCAATCTCACCTCACTCTGTGTTCCTGAGTTTCCGATTCATCAGTCGCTCGCATTCCACAACACAACTGCCGGTGCAGCCGCCAATCTTTCACAATTTTGTGAGCTTGGACACTTCGCGTTTGGCAGCAGCGTCGGGCCATTTACGGACTGGCCATTGATCGCCGAACACCCCGGACACTCGCGCAGTCGCCATCCGCAAGACCAAAATCGCCCCTCTTCGGCGGCCCCACCTACTCACCAAGGCCCATCCTGACCTGGCGCGCTGTGTGCCCAATCTCGTTTGTCACGCGGAGCGATGAGCGTGCAATAGCGTCGTCAGTGTCGCTCCTCACGAATAGCGGCCTCCGCTTCCAAGTTTGGGACCGCTGGCGCCGCCGGATTCCCCGGTCCTGGCCGCTCCCCGAGTCGCCCCTGCGCACTTCCCTGCGACAGCCTCGCTGGCTGACTCGACGTCTCGCCTCGAGTCGAGAAGGCCCACGCCTGCACTTGAGCGGCATTCCTTCCGCCAAGTCCGCGCTGGTCTTTGTCTGGCCGCAAAACCATTTAAATGAGTCTCACCAACCCGTCGTCAGCTGCTACCGGCCCGGGCTCGGTCTCCGCTGCAGCGAGGACGCAGACCCTGAAGAGGAGCGTGCAGGCCGCATTTGAAGGTACGGTCCGTCGTCGTTCTCGCCCCCTCATCTAGTTTTTCTCCTCTTTTTTTCCTTTGACGACATATGTTTTCCATATCAACCCCCCCGTCGACTCGCCTGAGATGCAATCCATGTGATGTTGTGCAGCTGCGGCTGTGACCACCCGAGCGTCCGAGCTTTTTCTGCTTCCTTCTTTCTCGCTTCGATATCCGCGCCGTTTTCGTTTTCTGTCCTCTTCCACCACGCCTGTCTCGTCAGCAAATGTGAGCGAGCTTGAGACCTGTCATGGGGGACCGATTTCCTCCAATGATGCACGGCCGGAAGGTTGCTACTCCGTTGGATGGTCTGCTATTCCCGGGCATGGCGGGCATGCAGCAACAAAACACCTCATTCAACGCCCTCGCTCGCTATGTTACCGGAGACGGGAGTGGTGTCATGGGCCAGCCAATGCTCTCTAGGCCAGGCGCCAGCTACCAAGTCGGGGCCTGTCAGTTTCTCAGCCCTCCTCGTTGCTGCCGTTGTCTCGCCCGTCTCCAGACCCGCGAGTGCCGTATATCCCCGCACAAGCTACTAACGCATATCCCCCGCAGATCCAGCCGACCGCAGTGTCGGGCCCATCGGCTACCAAAGCAAGGTCAAGGTCACCGACAAGTACAAAGTCATCGGTTTCATCAGCAGCGGCACCTATGGTCGTGTCTACAAGGCACACGGCCGCCAGGGGCAGATCGGTGAATTCGCCATCAAGAAGTTCAAGCCCGATAAAGAGGGCGAGCAGGTGAGCTACACGGGCATCTCACAGTCAGCGGTGCGCGAGATGGCTCTCTGCTCCGAACTGAACCACGCCAACGTGATCAAACTCATCGAGATCATCCTCGAGGGCAAGTGCATCTATATGGTTTTCGAGTATGCCGAGCATGACCTTCTCCAGATCATCCACCACCACACACAACAACCACGCCACCCTATCCCGCCATCCACCATCAAGAGCATCATGTTTCAACTGCTCAACGGCTGCCAATATCTGCACACTAACTGGGTATTGCACCGCGACCTCAAACCAGCAAACATTATGGTCACCTCGTCGGGCGAGGTCAAGATTGGCGATCTTGGCCTCGCCCGCCTCTTTCACAAACCCCTTCACAGCCTCTACAGCGGCGATAAGGTAGTTGTTACAATCTGGTACCGTGCCCCCGAGCTGCTATTGGGAAGCAGACACTACACGCCAGCCATCGACATGTGGGCTGTTGGGTGTATTTTTGCCGAGCTCCTTTCGTTGAGGCCCATCTTCAAGGGCGAGGAAGCGAAGATGGATAGCAAGAAGACAGTTCCGTTCCAACGCAACCAGATGCAAAAGATTGTCGACATCATGGGTATGCCGACCAAGGAACGATGGCCCCTGTTGACCAGTATGGGCGAGTACAGCGCATTGTCAACGCTCCAGCCCCCGCTTCATGGCCATCATCACTCGCATCATTATCAACCACAGCGGCAGGCAGGGGGAGGAAGCCACCTAGAAAAGTGGTACTACAACACCATCAACCAACACGCGGGGTCATCCGGATCGGCTCCCGGTGCCCAATCACTACAGAGCCTGGGTGCCGAAGGCTACAAACTCCTTTCCGGGCTACTGGAATACGACCCAGAGAAACGCCTCACCGCTGCAGCGGCCCTTAGACACCCCTTCTTCGGTGCCGGGTCGGGTCAGGATCCCGTGAGCTCCAACTGCTTCGAGGGGCTGAAAATGGAGTATCCCCACCGTCGGGTCAGCCAAGACGACAATGACATCAGGACGAGCTCTCTGCCGGGGACGAAGCGGAGCGGGTTACCAGATGATTCACTGCGGCCGGTGAAACGGGTCAAGGAATAGAAACCCCCTGGTCGGCGTGCAAAGTGAACATTTCAGCCCACACAGTACAAGCATAGCATGGCGTGAGCGGGGTGGTCAGCGGTTGGCATTTTGACTTATGCATGGCAATGGAGTTTGTTCTGATTATTGGGAAGGGGAGTGTACAAAACAAATATACCCAGAGGGCGTAGCATAGGGAGGTAAAGATATACGAGGTCGGAGACCGAACACTCTTCACAGACCCCGCATAGTCATGAAGCGGAATTAAGAATAGTATTTATCTGAATTAACAAAGCAGACCACGCTGTTGCTGATGATTACAAATAGCTTTAATCCATTTACCAATCCATCCAGTTATCACACCGAACCAAAAAATCTTGTCTTCACTATTTAGTTTTCCACTCATGTACGCCATCTCTTGTACTTCTCATTCTGGGTATCCTGGAGAACTCCCGTGCTACTTCGAAGGGCTAAAAGGTAACTGATGGAGGGAGAAAAAGTTATGTGCAGAGAATACCAAAGCTTGAGCAGGGCTGGCTGGGAAGAGAGAACAAACAGACTTTGGGATCCATCAGACAGATTGGGAAAGGGGGGAATACCATGAACATGACAGAAGAAAAGGGGGGGGAGCCGACACAAAACGGCACACCGCGCGCAGAGAGTACAGGGGAAAAAAAAATTGACAGCCATTATCCTCCCCCAAAATGTGTACGTATATTAGCGAGTCGCCCGGCATGGCGCGCCCGCCACCCAACCCGACCCTCATATCCGTGTTTCTCTCTCCAAAGTCCTGTAGATTCGTGCCAGCTCGCTGCAAACTTGTACAGATCAACATCCCAAGGGCGTAGTGTTTGTCCTCGGTGTAGGTCAGGTTACATTCTCTTGATGTGTTGCCTACACCAAACTTGTCCTCGTGTTTTGTTTCCCATAGTGTTTCGAACGAAACGGTGGAAGGGTCGGGGTTGTTCGCCGAACAGAACCCGTCGAGTAGCATCCAGTAGGCGCCGCCGAACAGTCTCAGTCGGTTCTCCCGAGCTCCTTTTAGTCCGTGTCTACTCTATTTCTTGGGCAGTTGCTTGATCCGTTCTGACAACCAGTCGAATCCTTCATCGAGGCCCTCGCGTGTTGGCGCCACGGATGGTTGCACGTACCACAGCCTGTCCTTGAGCTTGGCAAGCTGGAGCTTTTCGGTGATCTCGTGTGGTTTCATGGCTAAGGAGTTTTGGTCAGCAGGGCCGAGGTCATGTAAGGATGGAGTTCGACGGGGAAAAGCACATACCACCGCTGATATCCTGCTTGTTGGCGAATACGAGGAGGAAGCAGTCCTTCATTTCGCGGTCGTTCAGGATCCGGTGTAATTCTGTCCGAGCCTCTTCGATACGTGCGCGGTCCGCCGAGTCAACAACGAAGATCAGGGCTTGGGTACCTGTTGGAGAACGAATGTCAGCCTATCTACTGGGGCAGTCGGGAGTCATGTCCAAGTGCGGACCCGAGAATAAACCGGGGGGGGGGGCCTTACCGCTGTAATAATGCCTCCACAGCGGCCTGATCTTGTCTTGGCCACCAACATCCCACACATTAAACTTAATATTCCTAATCGAGAATGTTTCGACGTTGAACCCAACCGTTGGAATGGTGGTCACATCGCGTTGGATCTTCAATGTGTACAGGATCGTCGTCTTTCCGGCAGCATCGAGACCCAGCATGAGAATTCGCACTTCCCTAGAGCCCATGAGCTTCCCGAAGAAGGAGGACATGATGTTGCCCATCTTGTCGGGGTGTGTTGTCCTCGCGGACCGCCTCTAGAATGTTTATTCTGCCGCTCTTGGTTGGCCACGAGATTGTTCTCGAAACTGAACAGCTTGCGATCCCGGTGAAAGTACTAGCAATCTCGACAGGTTAGGGGACTGGCGAGGTGCGTGGGATGATTTTTAAGAGACAGTCGGATCTTTCGGGTTCGCCCAGGATGTCGCTTGTGGTAGCAGGAAAGAATAGAAGCAGGAAGATGGGTGGGAGAGAAGCTATGAAGTGGCATCAATTAGCGAGGCTGCAATTGGGCGACACGGCGGAACTGAAGGTGCGATGTTGTGACACGAGGGAGCACTCCTCAATGGGGAGTGGATGAAGCCGAGGGGCGCAGGTGTGGAGAAATATGTACCTCTGCGGAACGGCGACAAGTTGGGTGCAACGGGCGCGTTCTCAAACCGAGCCAACACGGTGGAAACAAAAAGCCGCTGCGCGCGCGTTGGTTGCTGGTGTACGCGTCAAAATTCTGTCAATCGAGGGAGGAAAGAAGAGTAATTCGTGGCGTGTTCCCTCGAGGCGGGCGTCACAAGATGGAGAGCAGGAATATCTGAGCGCGCACACGATTGTTGCTCTGCAGAGTTCGAAACATTGAGCCTCGAGAAGATTCAGGAGCTCGGAGCGCGGCTCGCCCACAATCTGCGAACCCCTGAGCATGCTAGCCAATGGCGCTGCCTCGTTGGGATCCACAGCTTCGGCTGCAACAGTCCCCCTGGCGATTGGGAGAGCACAGGCCATGCACAAGAGGTCGGATGGGGATGGATTCTTGGAATCAGCAAAGTACTACGCTCATCAATTCAGATACGGCAGGACACTGACAGGCCCATCGCTAGTGAACATGCACAGCAACCAATATTCTCAACTTCTGTACTCAACGACGTAGCGCCGTTCTACCAGCTGCAGTGTCACGCTGTTTTCCTCACCCTCGAAACGCAGGCTAACTCTGCCCGTCGGCCCGTCTTTCCCTATCACCTCGGCCTTGTAAAATGTGGTGCTGTCGGGATAGAGGGCCAGCACCGTCTTCCCCTTTTCTAGGTCTTGTAGGTCTGCGCCCGAGGGCGGGATTGGAATCATGCTGCTGGCGCTGGTCCGATACTCAACTCTCTGATCTGGCGGGAGGTCGGGGTCTGCATCCTGCACTTTGTAGCGGCGAGCCTTGCCCTCGCCCAAGACCTGCTGCACACGTCCCATCATCCACTCGGTGCTTTCGTTGTTCGCCGTCGGCTTGGGCTTGAATACCACATCCTGACCCTTGAAGAAGTTGACTTTTGCCCGTTGCGCCGCCGTTGCTGAGCCAGGGCCTTGCGATTCAGGAGGGACGCTATCGGCCTTTCCCGGCGTGTCTCGGTCGCCACCGCGCGGCGGCAAGCTGTCCCGATTGCCCGATCGATCGCTCCCGGCCCCTGCGCTTCCTCCTAGCTTCCGCGTGTGGCTTCCGATAGGCGACGGTACGGGAGAATCCCCGGCGCCATCAAAGTCGTAGACCGAGCCCGGATCCCTACCTGGGTCGCGGTCTTTCTCGCGCTGCTCCTTCTCGCGTTCCTTGTCCCGGGCGCCAGATTGACGCGCTGATGAGGAGCGGGGTGCATTAGACATCAGTCCGCTCGGCCTTTCCCTCCCAGACTGGCTGGAGCCACCTGTCGCCTGAGCCTCGGCATCCTCCCTAGCCTTGACCAAGGCCCTGAGGACAGTGACATGCTCGATCAGCGCATCCACCTGCTGCTTCGATTGGTCGGCCATCTTGACACCAGCTCGAAACATGCCGTCCAGCTTCTGCTCCTCAGTTGCCATGTTGATGCCATCCTTGTTCTTGGACATGTAGTTGTCCTGGGCCACGATTCCGCGCAGGGAGTCGTTACTGTTGTTGACGCCCTCGACCATGGCACGCACGTCATCCTTGATCTGACTCCAGAGTTGAGCCTCCTCCCCTTGAGTAGAGCCCGTGTTACGGTTCGGTCCGCGCGCATTCCTGTTTCTAGACGACATGATAGCGAGCCGATCGAGAAAGGAGAATGACAATAATCTCGGTGTTTCGTTCGTGGGGGTGCCGCTTCAGGTCTCGGGCCCTGTCTGGAAGGTCAGCGATATACTGTCTGTCGACTTTCGGGCGAGACGAGTGCGGAATGGAAGCTAATTGATGCGACAGATATTGTGGGAGATGGGCGATGTATTCTGTCGGGATATTCCTGGGGTCGAAATGGCAAGGTCCATCTTTATACTCGCGGCCAGGACTCAGCAAGTCGTTTGTTCCTTCTCTCGTGGTTGTTGTTCAGGTCCGGCAGAATCGGGCGGTCAGCGAATCCCACCATGGGGGTGGAGCACACCAACCCCTCACACAGTATCCTTTGCACTGTCAAGACTGTTTTTAACTGTTTTCCGCTGTTCGTCACCACCAAACTCCACTTTACACAGTGCGGAATCCTTGGCTTCGCAGCAGCTCCCCATCTTGGTGGCGTCGAACAAGGAGTTCCTGTCGAGAGAAGCTAACTACGTCAACCATCCGACCCAGCACCACTGTCTGGGACAATCCTGGGTGGCAACTGTCTATCTCCCGCAATCTTATCTCCTCCCCATCGCAGGCCGGCCGAGAAACACATTTGATGATGCAGGTTCCTCTGATCCGCCTCCAATGCGGGGTCAATTCCTATGATTGGGGCAAGAAGGGACAATCGTCTGCCGCCGCCCGGTTTGCTGCCGCGACGCCGTCGGCCGACCTTAGCATCCAAGATGATCGGCCATATGCCGAGGCAAGCTGACTTTCCCCTCACCTTTTACAATGGACCCCCCCCCCCCAAACATTTCGACGTTTCACTTACC
>Ga0247765_1000605_pt1 | contig 26030 bp, 30 predicted proteins | sample UWRJL106311C6_FD_179949 | JGI IMG/M metagenome (GOLD analysis project Ga0247765, IMG submission 179949) | Plant litter microbial communities from Arlington Agricultural Research Station in Wisconsin, United States - UWRJ-L106-311C-6 | ecosystem: Environmental > Terrestrial > Plant litter >...
TTCGACGGCAGAAAAAAAAAAGGTTTCCTTGCTGCTGCTTGCTTGATTGCTTGTCTTGTCTGCTGCGCATGCGTCAGTCCAGTCCTAGACCTTTTTCCCTCTTCTCCCTCTTCTCCCTCTTCTCCCTCTTTTGCGTCTCTTCCCTGCCGGTTTTTTCTTCTTTTTTTCCTCCTCTTCTAAATTGCATACCTCTAGGGAGCATAACCTACCTCACCTTAGGTACCTACCAGACCTACCAGACCTACCCACTCGAAGAAAGAACGTCGGTTCAGTCCAGTTCAATTGATTCTGCCCTCATTTGAATTCCATATACTACCGATTGAGGTCTCTCCTCTTCTGAATACCGTACCTCGTCGCAATCTCAGGCCGCGTGGTTCCGTCCGGCCCGGGGTAGACTACACTGGTCCCTACCCTACCTACCTTGATTCAGACAAATTAACAACCATGGGCAAATCTTCTTCCTCCAAGAAACGATCGCGCGCCGCGGATGAGGACGCCATCGATGGCGCCGCGCCAGAAGCTGTCGCCCCCGTCGTCAAGAAGAGCAAGATTGATGTCAACGGCAAGGCGGAAGTGACCAAGAACGGCGTTGAGGACACGCCTTCCAAGAAGGACAAGAGAGAAAAGAAGAAGGATAAGTCGGACAAGAAGGAGAAGAAGGATAAGAAGGACAAGAGGAAGGACGACGACGACCACAACGCTCAGGTTGAGGTTAACGGCAAGGAAGAGTCGACCCCGAAGAAGGAAAAGAAGGAGAAAAAGGACAAGAAAAAGAAGAGCAAGAGCAAAGACGCTGACGTTGCCGCTGCCGATAATGGGGAGGATGTCGCCATGGAAGATGTCGCACCCGTAGTCAACGGAAATAGCGATGATGCCGACGCCGAGGTCAATGGGGACTCGGACAAGAAGAAAAGCAAAAAGGACAAGAAGGATAAGAAGGACAAGAAGGAAAAGAAGGAAAAGAAGGAAAAGAAAACCAAAAAGTCCTCTTCCGAACCCAAGCCTGACCAAGAAGACGATGCCGCCGACGCCCAAGAGGAGGGTGATGATGACGCACAAGGAGAGTCCTCATCCAAATCCACGCGCTTCATCTGCTTCGTAGGCAACCTCCCCTTCACAGCGACACTCGACGCAGTCCGCGCCCACTTTGCCAGTATCGATCCTAGCTCGATACGGCTTCTTACACACAAGGAGGACCCAACTAAGTCGCGCGGGCACGCCTTTGTCGAGTTTGACCGCTTCGACCACATGAAGACGTGTCTGGAGAAATTCCACCACACCGAGTTCGACGATGGCATCTCACCTGCACGCAAGATCAACGTTGAGTTGACGTAAGTTCCCCTTCCTCCTCTTGACTTCGCCGTCTTTACACACACACACAAACTTGTATACTAAGCCAAAATCTCATGCAGCGCCGGCGGGGGAGGCAACACCGCCCACCGCGTCGAAAAGATCAAGGCCAAGAACCAGAAGCTCAAGGAGGAGCGAGCCACACGCATCGCCAAGGAAGAGCTGGCCAAGCAAGAAAAGAAAAAGGAGCCCAAGGAGAACCAGGCTGCTGCGGAACAGCCCGATCAGAGCGAAACTGGGTGGATCCACCCCAGCCGTTTGGGCCGTGTCCCCCACGAGCAGCAGACGCAGGAGCAGCGTGACCAGGACAACCAGATGGATGCGCCTGCTAAACAGTGGGATGGCTCGGGTGGAAAGTTCCGCAGCCAGCGTTTCGCTGGGAGATCACGTGGCGGTGGAGGTCGCGGTGGCGGCGGTGGTCGTGGTGGCAGGGGCAAGTTCCGGGGGAGAGGGAACTAGTGAAACCAATCTTGTCCATCTCATCAAGTCATTAAATATGATATAGGTGTCGGACCTTCTCAAGCACTGTTACAAGAGATACCCTACCGCCCGGCTTTCTTGATAGGTTTACTGGAATGAGAATGAAAACTTGGACGGCCTTTTTTCTTTTTCTCATATCCTTCCGTTCACTTCATGCATCGCTCCATTTCGGTATATATCAAAAAGAGCCATCTCTCCATGCTTCTTGCCTTCCTATAGCTGAAGTAACTACCTAAGACACAGACCAAAACGTCTCGCTTGTCATCTCAACCATGATAGTCATCAAATCTGACTGCCAGCCATCCCTCTCGCCTGGACAGCAAAAAGAACAAAAAAGCAACACCTGCTCCCCAACATGTGATATCTAGAAAAGCAGACCAAGCCACAATAACTAACGGGTGGGAGGGGGGAAGCAGTGGATTCCTCCTGGGGTGACAATGCTGCATGTGATTTGCGACTTTGCGGTGCCTAAATAATAAAGTAATCGTTTCCGAGTCCAAAACTAACGGACACCTGCAACGCCCGTTACCCCCAAGCTCCTCCTCATTCCAGGGAGAGAATATTGGAGGAAAACAGGCGACAAAACATTTCGACGAGAACCTCATTTCGAGATAGGAGCGGCCCTCGCAATACACCCGTCGAGGTGTTTCGCAGGTCGTTGGTCTAGGGTTCTTTTTTTAATACGGCGCGTCACTGGATCGTTCTTCATTGCCGTCATAGATTATCGTGTAGCGGCAGCGACAGATTCAAGAGAAGTTTGGCTGGTGGTCACGGGAGGAGAATGAAAGCAATAGGTGAGTGCCGATTGGGTATACGTGACGCTGATTCAATAGCATCGGGGGTTTCTTGGCCCCTCAAGCTGGCCAAAAAGGTTGAATTACAAGATGGTGCACTTGCTCTTCTTGACCTTCGCCTGCGGTTCCCGTCGTGGATTCAGAACGGCACTTTTTCACATGTCAGCTCGTCGAAGTTGGTCCTGGAGGAGTGTGACTCACCGAATAGCCTCATCGAATACCGTCTTCAAGTTTCTCTGTGTCAGAGCCGAGCACTCGAGGTACTTGACGGCCTTGATCTCCTTGGCACAGTTAAGGGCCTGCTCGTATGTGACGGGAGCCATCCGCTTCTCGGCCAGGCTACGAATCGTCTCGGGATCTTCACGGAGATCGAGCTTGGTGCCAACCAGGATGATGGGGATATTGGGAGCATGGTGATCAATTTCGGGGTACCACTGCAGAGTAGTGTTAGCCTATCACATCCCCCTCCCAATGGTACGATTCTTCGCTGACCTTGGCTTTGACATTATCAAACGACGGCGGGCTGACGATTGAGAAGCAAATGAGGAACACGTCGGTCTGAGGGTACGAGAGTGGGCGCAGTCTGTCGTAGTCTTCTTGACCTGCAGTATCCCAGAGTCCCAAGCTGATGGGCTTGCCATCAACCATTACGCTCGCGGAGTAGTTATCGAAGCTGGGAAACAACAACTGTCAGCAAGGACAATAGAACACACACCAGACATTTTAGGTACACTCACACTGTGGGAATGTATTCGCCGGGGAAGGCGTTGGTGGTATAGGAGATGAGGAGGCATGTCTTCACTCCATGTTAGCATTGTGCACGACGGCGAAATGCTTCTCCACCATGCCGCTTACCTTGCCGACAGCACCATCACCTGTGACGACGCACTATAGGACACGAAAAGATCATCATGTTAGCTTGGAAATCGCTTCGTCGCCAGACCGAGTCCGAGACTCGAATTGGCGGCGTCGGTGCGGATAAGACCCGACGAACCTTGAGCGACTGAACCGCTCCGGGGGCAGCCATGATGTCAGGCGGGTCTCTTCACCCGAGTTGTTTTGCGAAGGGAAGGGTTGTAAATGTGGTCGAGGCGCGACGGGTGCGAGGCGGAAATCGCGATATAAAATCGGGTGCAGCCGGTTGGAGAAGGTGATGGGGGGTTGGTCGGAGGACGGGAGGCGGGAGGCGGGAGCAAGGAGTGGGCAAAGAGCAGCAGCGATAGCGATGAGTTGCCCTTGCAGGGAGGTGAGTTTAGGTGACAGCTCCGAGTGCGTGGATCGGATGGGAAAATGCAGTTTGCGATTGCTGCGTAGCTTCGGGACGAAGAAGCGATGCAGCTGCGTGGAATGGTTAGAAGACGTTTTAACACATTCGCCGGAACGGTTTGGTGCCGGAAGGGCAAGTGTGTCTGATCGAATTCGGGAGCGAAAGCTGGGGGGTGAGGGAACGAGTGAGGAAACTGGGATGGCGGGCTACAAGTGGATTTAGTTCCCCCAGACAGGGCAATCGAGACGGGGCGCCCAAGGACGCGGCGAGTCGAGATAGAAACGAGCCACTGTGCGCACTGTGCATAGCTCGCACCTGCCGCTGTGGTGCGGTGGTGGGAATGGCGGCTGCTCCTGCGTCTGGTGGCGTTGCGGCGGGTCCTCGCAGTGGATCTCTTGCTGGTCAAGGCACAGCGTGCTGCTGGGCTTGGCGGGTGCTGGCGGGGGCGACCCGGCAAGTTTCCATTGGGGAGTCAGGAGTGGCCTCTTACACTTTCAGCGTCAACTGAGTCTACGAGTTTACCAGCGAGCGACGGTCCGGGAGCTGGAGATCCCCAAACGCATTTTGCCTCCAGGGCGGCCCTACTGACCGAGTGCCGCCGAAAGGGGGAATGCAAGGGAGAACTGTTGACGTACGGAACTACGGGGACACGGCGGATTACACCTTGTATGGAGGAAGGGAGAGAGATGTGCAAAGAGAATTACATAGTGAAACGAGGTCCAAATTCACTCACCTGATGGAAATGATTTGTACCGGTCACACCGACTACACAGGGAGAGAGATAGAGGCAAGATTAGATTGGTAGGCACTCAGAACATTTTGATTCTCTTTTTTTTCAAGTCCTTGTTTCGTCGCTAGGGGTGCGACAAGGACTTGGGTCGCACTGTGCTGCCCTCTCGGCCAATGTACTAGCGAGCAGGCGAAAAAGGAGGGTCGTGTCTGCGGTGCCCTGTGCCTCGAAACGGCTGCGACTGCGGCCCTGCGTATCGTGTAAACTTCCGATGTCTTGGCAGAGGTTGGTCAAGTGGGAACACCGGATTGGGAAAGCGATTAGAGCCCACAGGCGGTGGCTGCCTGAGGGGCTGAAGAGGCTGAGAAGCGTGGTACAAGCCAGAGCCGTTACCATTCACTCTTATTTTCACCTTCGCCCGGCTTCCAAACCTGGACAGAATAGACCACTTTGCTGAAGGATTGCACTATTGTCAATTGCGTCTTTCTCAAGGTCAGAACCGTCGGGAGTTCAGGCGTTACATTTGACGCACGTCTTGTAACAGGGCCTTTCTGTGGAACAGCCGGCGAACGTCTGCTGCGGGTTCAAAAGGCCATGGCGGGAGTATTCATCCCCTGATTCGTCTGTTTCAACCCAGGCCTGTGACGGTCCCTCGGCCGCGCTGCTTGAGTGGACGACAGAGCTCAGTCGCAATGGACCGATGACCACCCTCTCCCCAACTTCCCTTGCACGCTAATGCAGCCCCGGGATGCTCACCTCGAACTGCTGTCATGTTATTGGCAGGCTTACCAGTATCACCTAGGTAGCCTGTAGCTTGCGTGGTGCGAGCGTGAGTGTGTGCTCCGTGTGTGCTGCCTGTGTGCCGTTTTAGCGAAGTGCAAGAGATGGGGAATGGAAGGTCAAGGCAAGGCAGTGCTAGTCCGGCCACAGATCAGCCGTGACATTTTTCATATAGGAGCAGATTCCGTACGTTCCATGAAGCGGAAGCGAATATCGATACGATAACTATTGATGGTACAAAATTTTGCCATGGCGAAAATTCCCACACTGTGCCGTGCGTGAAATGCCTTTCCCGCCCGCTGTTCTGCGTTGAGGTGGGGCGAAATTTGGGTGAGGGGTGACCAGTTTCGCCCACCACCCGCAGGCAAGAGTGGGGTCTGCGTTTCGGAACTTTCCAAGCGGGGCGTTCAGCAGGCTGGGCAGACGCGTCTCACTGCCAACGATGTCATCGAAACGCGTCAAATGCTAGTACTGGGACTAGGATGCGAACCTAGACCAAGCGGCATATTCAATTGAACTTTCTCCCGATTGTGTCATATTACAACCAGTCGAATCACACCACCCCCGGTAGCGGTTCGTCAATGGCTCGCGAAAGCCACCCTCCAGGCCGAAACGGCGCACCTGAGGCCGACTCGGGCGATGACGATGCCATCCCCGACACAACCCCCCTCCCCCGCCGCGCCGGCTCCACTGAACCCACCCCCGGTTCCGGAGCCAGCCGGCGCTCCATCGCCGTCAAGACACCGGGCAGCCAAGCACGAGGTCGTTATGCACCCAGTCGACCCCAAGGCCTCTCTGCATCAGGTCGCAAGCCGGCTGCGGTCGCCTCCGCAACACCGCACGCGCGTGCTGCCTTCCGCGCCATCGACTCGAGGCGCGCCGCCATCTCCACGCCACACCGACCCGGAAGACGACGGAGCGTCCGCGAAGCCCGCGAGACCCCCCGTGACTTTCTTTTATCCTTGGGCAAGGCTCTGGCGAAGACGTCGGAACCGATCAAGTCGAGCTCCTCGCCCAAGATTAGTCCCGACCATGATAGCGCGGCGGCAGCGCAGAGCAACCTCAGCAGGGTAGTCGAGGACGATGATGACGAGGATCTGCCCAAGCGTCCGCGTTTGTCACTGCCAATCGACGTGGATGATGATGATGACGACCCCCGGCCTCACCGGTCGGCTGGCTTGGAGGATGAAGATATGACGATCCGGTCCGTAGAGATGGCGCGCCGCGCATATAACGAGCAATCACGTGACAGGTTATCCATGGAAAGTACGCGGATGAGCGACTTCTTTGGCCCGGGCGTTGAGCGGCTGAGCGAGGTGGGTATCGACTCCGGGTTCTTCCCGCCACAGGAACCAATGGCAATGGAGGAGGATGGGTTCAGTTTTGACGACAACGACGAAGGGCCGTCATACGATAGGTAAGATGAGCCTTCATACTGCAGGGGTTAAGAAGAAGAAGACAATGTGCTAAGCGGCCTAACAGGTTCGATTTTGACGCGGCACGACGTGAGACTCTTGCCCGGGTCAGTGACTTTGGTATCGAGGTACCCCTCGATATGGCGAATGAGAGCACTGTTATGTTAGCTCCCGAGATTCAAGTGTCTCCGGTACGCCCAATGGAAGACTTCGCGCCCATGCTGGACCAGAGGAGCGACGATGATGACGATGAGCCAGAGGAGCCGCAAAATAACGACTCTGGCGCTGAGGAAACGGTTGGTTTAGACGCCGCGACGGCCAAATTAGCGGTAGACAAAAGCGCAAAGAAGCGGACTACCAAAAAAGTATCAAGACACGGAATAGAATATCCGTCATTACCAGCTGGTGTAGTCAAACGACTCGCGCAAACGTTTGCCAAATCAGGCGGAAGCAAGGGCAAGATCAATGCTGATGCCCTCAAGGCCATCATGCAAGCATCCGACTGGTTCTTTGAGCAACTTGGCGATGATCTATCGGCATATGCTAAACATGCCCACCGCAAGACGATTGACGAGAGTGACATGCTCACTCTCATGAGAAGGTACGTCCTCTATATCAAGGGGTATCTCAGATATCTACAAAGAATGGTGGTACAAGTTTGGTACAGGTCGCCTAACATGACCCTACACGCAGGCAACGACAAACCGCCTCTAACATGACGCCGTTTGCCCTGGCACAGCGTCATCTACCCCGCGAGCTGCTCCAGGAACTGCGGATGACACCGCCGGTCCCCCTGAAAAAGAGCCGCAAGACGGGCGGTAACGTCGAGGATGAAGAGGTTACGTGAACTAAGCTGGGCTCAGCAACTAACTACCAGTTCTTATTCATCCGTACACGGCCAGCCGGGCCGGTTGGCTTCTTCCGTACAACCATCCAGAGCATTATTGACGTGGCGATGCCCAGGCCGTACCTATGAAAAGTATCAGTAACTTAGGTCTAGTTAGCGAAGCTCCGACTGGAGTAGTCGGAGCTGCTTTTATAGGAGGGATTAGGACATACCAGGTGAATATGTACTGTGCATGGTTGTTGCGCAACATCACCTCTGGCGGTCGTCCTATAGGAATCCCCTTTGCCTCCATATACAGGAGCTGGGAGAAATCGGGTTCTACCATCCTGTGTCAGCCATTGAGCTTCTCACAGGCAGCTAGCTTGTCTGGTACCAAACCAGTTGCTAGCATAGCTTTGAGAGATGGGGTATGGGGGATGAGGGCGAGGCGGGCGGGGGAGGACGTCATACCCATAGTCTGCTGAATCCACACGGGCTGGCTGCCTGTCAAAGCCGCCATCTGCACCACATCAGGAAAGTAAAACTCGCCCTTCTCGGGCTTGTTATCCGGCGTGAACATGTTCTTCTTCCACGGCTCCCGCAGCATACCTTCTACCCGCACCTCCCCCCCGGGAAGCGACTCTGGCCGTGTTGCCTGGTCCGCCAGCTCCTTCTTGATCCACCCGCGATTCACCAGGACCGTTGCGCCCGGATCCCCATCCCGCTCCAAAGGCGTCACCACCATGTACCCTTGCTCGCCGTCGCGCACCCGCGGTCCGATCAACATCTCCTTGTCATGACGGAACCGACCCGTCGCGTATACCCTTCGATAGTCAAACTCGGAAATGGCATCCGCGTCGATCCGCCCCGGTAGAGGCAACGGTGATCGCACGATGCGGTCCTCGCACTTGGCGAGAAGGTCCGTCTTCCATTTCAGCCGTTGGACTTGCCAGGTGCCGAGGACAAAGGCAGTGACGGGTATGATGGCTGTGGACAAAAAAAAATAGGGACAAGATCTCTCGGGTCAGTTTTCTTCCAACTTGAATAGAAGAAGGAAAGAGAAGGGAGGAATTAAATATATATACATACCTAGGATAATCAATCCCCATCCGTGTCGACGTCCCGTGCGTACCAGCTCAGGCGGGTTATCCAGCACCGAGGTAAAACCGGGTTCGTCGACGGGTTGTTGTTGGTTCCGGCAAGGCGAAGAGGTAGACAGGAAGCGGGCGTGTCTCGGTCTCGGCTGATGACCTGCGGGGGGGAGACGGTACGGGGTCGGAAAAGGGGGTTTCTCGCAGCAGTGTAGTTTTCGTAGGTTTGGGCGCAACTGGAACGGGGCTTGAATCGTCACGGCCGCCGCGGTCCTCGCCAAGGGGCGCCGGGAAGACATAGAATGGGCGACGATAGAGCGAGTCGCCATGCTCGCGGCCTGGTAGAGGAGGGGAAGGGTTCCCCGTCACCCGCTCGAATACGTCGAGTGGTTTTTTAGGACTGGGAGTTTTGTTTGAATTCTGTAGTGTTGCGTCCGGGACTTCCGTTTCTGGGTGGGCTGCGGACCTCTGTGCCGCTGTGAGCCGCCCCCTGTAGGTGCAGAATAGAGCGCACGGGCCAATTTTTGTCCTGGCCAGCTCCTCTTCACCATCATCATTGACCCACTGAGAATGACGTTCATTGTTCAGTTCCGAACAGAGGTGCGTAGCAACCTATTTGCCTCTTTCTAACGCTCTAAGATCCCAAGCCTCGTTGTTCCATGTAGACCCCAATGTGTTATACGCAAAAATCAATCTGTCCTGCCCGCTAATTATCCAGTCCTCAACTCAACCCAGTCGCTTACCTACCTAGTAGGTATACCTAGGTAGCACTAATACCAAGACATTCCGAGAGCCGCCTGATTGCCCAAACCGACCGCGCGCTGACAAAGAATCCAGGAATATACCAAGACAGAAACACCTTAGATGACAATCCTTCAAGCTGACTCCATGGAGTCTGACGGGGAGGAGGGTCTCGGAGACTAGAGTGCCTTCAAGGTGAGTCACCTTCATTGTACCGCTTCTTTCCAAGGTAAGTCGAAAGCTCAAAGCAAATTTGCGAATCGTGCTCCGCCAGTTGATCGACGGCATCAGCACAAAGCTTCTTCGCCTGGGATTCGGTCAAGCGGCCGCCGTGTACAAGACGAGCAAGACAGATGGCCTCGAGCGACTCGGCCACATGTTGAAAGAATTGTCGGCCGACTTCCCGTTCTTCCGGGGTCGTCGGCCAGGTTTAGTTGCATGGAACTAATTGAGTCCTAACCCTAATGTCCTGAAATCCAGCGGCGTCTAAAAGGTCCATATACTCTGATACGCAAAACGGGGTGCCAAGTTGGTTAGCTGCCCTCGTGAGTTCTTCGCTCAAGTTGTAAATCGGAGTGTCACGCAAGCTCCTTAAATCGCCAGGTAAGTGGGGAACTAGTGACAGGTCTTGAAGCTCAATCCAGCCTCCCACTTTGAGGCTGCTGAGACAACCGTTAATCGGAGCGCGAACAAGAAGAATAGGCAACATACTCGAAGGCACGATCCATTACCCGCGAGGTACGAGCAAGGCAGCCGTCCATATCTTGAAAATGGACGAGGTCAAACTCTTCTTTGACGCCCCATATGCCTTCATCTACATCAAACATCTCAAACGAGACATTGGGCGGCCTCACTCTTGTTTGGATGGGGCATGTATCAACACCTTGACCAAGATGTCGGGATACGCCAGGCTAAAGCTGAGGACCCAGCTGCCGAATCCTGTACCAACATCGAGGACATGTGACCAGCTTCCGTCGATCGGAGCTCGCGTCAGGTCGTTCTCGTTGTCCCCCATGCCAAGTCGGTTGACGTTCCTGAAAAGTTCGTGGACGTGGCGCATGCGTGTGATGTCGACTCTATCCACAGGTACCCGATAGTGCCGGTGGGCCGAATACCGGTGACCGAACTCGTATCGAAACATGGACTCGGTATCCCATTCTCTGCTTGTTGTCGACGATTGCTGGGACGACGGCGTTAGTAGATCAGTCATGCAGAGAGCGTAAGAAGTCATCAGGCTAGGGTACCTACGCCCATGTAAGAATTCATGCCGTCGTCACAGGGGTGCTCCAGTAATAAGGCTCGTGAGGATGCAGGGGGTGATGTTTTGGTAAGATATGTGCTGAGAGACCGATTAAGTTAAGCCAAGCAAGCTTGAGTTGAAGGCTGTGGGGGCGGCCCATCTTGCTGTCGTTCGCGAGGCATGTCAGTGGTGGAAACAGCAAGAGATAGTGTAGGGGCAAGCACAGTGTCGTTTGACAGCAAGAGTGTCTTCGTTCTCTGAGTCGCGGTTTCAATCCAAGTCGGCGTTTCGAGTCCGCCGAGTTTTCGGTCAAGCCAAGGCAAGGTCATGTTAGGAAGCATGGGGCGAGGACAGGCACGAACACGGAAGGCATCAAATGCGGGAGAGCCAGCGGGTCAAGATTCCAGATCGAACCATCGGTAAGTTATTGGCCCGATCGTTCCTGGTGCCACCGTAGAAGACCCGGGGGACTGGAGCGAGCGAGGAGGAAGTGGGGAGATAGATTCAACTCGACTTGAAAAAAAAAAAAGGCAAAAGCAATGGGAGTGGGGGCAAGACAATTTCGCGATGGTCTCAACTTTCCATCAATCAAACAAATGTGATTGAGCCACACCGGTGACCTGAAAAGAACCCCTTGTCAAAATGTCGAATTTGATGGGCGCCCCAGCAATCCCTTCCATCAATCCATCCCCACACTCTGTCGGGTCTAGTAGAGTCGCTCTCACCATTCCCGGAGTTAGGCTTCGATAGGTACCTATCATTCTGGCCCGATGGTGTTGGGTAGGTACCTATAGATGCCTTGTGCAAACATACCCATTAAATGTTAGCCCTTTTGAAGAGATATAACTCCAAGACTGGAAGGTAGGTAGGGTTGTAAAAGCCGACCATCACCAGCATTGTTGACGAAAAGACCGGGGTAACAGAGGTGCTGGGGCCCCTAGTCGAGGAGCCTGCGGCTGACAGGATCCCCCGGTCTTAGCGCCCCGTCCTGTTGATGTGACAGTCCATCACTTCCCTTCCCACCGCAATCTGTACCCGTGAACACGCCTAGCTGGGCCGCAACGAACTTCCTTGCCCATGCAAACCTGTGCCCGGCTCGGAGCCGCAGGGAAGAGAGCTACCCAACCCCTGGGGCCTTGGTGGACACAATCCCCATCTCCCAGGGACTCTTGCGCTGTTTCCTCGCCGTCTCGCATTCGTGAGCCATAGGCCAGTGTTGTGATTGAATGACAGGGCATGTGTCATGCCCGATCGCCTTGGGAGATCCTGGATCGAGCGAACGATTCACACCTTGGCAATCTTAAGATTCAGATAGTGTCTTTTTTGCACGTCTAGTGTAGGTAGGGACGCTGTGTCTCTTGCTAGCTTGCAAGAAGCGTTACGTTACATTACAGCCATATCGGCATTCTTGGTCATCTCAAAGTTTTATTATTCCTCGTACTGCTCCTTCAATGTGTTCCGTTACCAGAGATACTGCGGCTCCTCTTGCTTCTTCTGCTCCTGCGGCTTGGGCTTGGGGCGAAACATCTGTTCCAATACCGAGCGCTGTCTGGGCTTGCAGTCGGCACAAATCTGGTCTCTGTCCGTGCTTCTAGTCAGCAAATCCGGGCTTCTCTGGCACTAGCTGGTCACATGCCTCGTTTCGAAGTCGACAACGTTAGGCGGGCAGTTCGCCGGGGCCTCTGCAGTTTGGTTGCAGTACCGGGCACACCAGGTGGTGCAGATCCAGCGGAAATGACCACATTTGTACTCGCGCTGTTTGTGTGAGGACTGTCAAAACCCCGAACCGGAGACGACAGGGTATAATAGGGTTGCTTGCCTGGTTGAAGTCGCACATTTCTGCTGCCGTGTTCTCGTCACAATTTGTTGCTTGGCTGGGCAGGCGGGGGGATGTGCTTGCGATGGAAAGGTTGAAGTTATTGAATATGGAGGAGATATGCGGGGAGGGAGCGAGACACAACCCAGATTAACTATGACCGAGTGCTCCTTCCCTCCCGCCTACGGCTACGAACTCATGTGCGCGGTGGTTCTTTCCTTTCTTCTCTTTCCGGATGCTTGATCGCAACGAAACACCAGATTCCTCCCTGATCGGGCATGAAGCTGTCCCGCTGCATGTGGAAGGGCTCTCCCTGTGCAGACTCAACAAGGCAAGGCCGCCGTGTGCCAGTGTCCAGAAAGGGGATGGCTTCAACGGGTCCTCCTCCCTGCATTCCGGACGAGCCAGGTCAGAGGACAGAGGACTTTGGGCGCCAGTGCTTGCACTCGAGGGGTGAGCGCCAGCCGCATTCCGGGGGCCCAAGATACCGGGACGGCCTGAAAAACAAACCACGACGAGAATGCCTGGTTTTATTCGCTCGAGACATTTGGCCCCCCCTGCATGGGCGCTTTGAAACGCAGAGAAACGCAGAGGTCGCACACTCGACAGCCTACATACATCCCGAGTTGCTCAATCATGCTCCCCTGATAGTATATGGATGGGATGTTGGGCCAGACTGAGACGGCTGTTCCGTTGCAGCTGGTTCTGCTGTGCCGCATCGCCGTCACGTGACGGGTCATCCCGTCGGGAGGATTTCTTGGTCGGCCGGGGTGAAAAACGGAGACCACCGTCCCGTCAGTTGACAGCAAGCGTGCACGGCGTGCTTGCCTTCGGCTTGTGCGGCCAACCCCCACCGTACAGGTACCGGCCAAGGCCGGCTGCCCGCAGCTTGCGACGACTCGCACCCCCTGCAAGTGCAGTTCTTGCGATGCTTGATTGGCTTGGCACGGCCCGGACGAGACCCACCAGAACAATTCTGCTCCACCACTGAGAGATCCCTGTCCCGTGGGCCAGCAGCTGCGAGCCTGCGCGATGGAGCTGGTTGCCAGTCGCCGCTGGCCCTCCTCCCCTTCATCCTTCACCCCCCTCGCAGAAGACTAGTCTTCTACCTCTTTCCAAAAAGAAAAAAAGCTCATGACATTCGCCCATGCCGAGCACCTATGTTATTGCTTCCTTTCACACGCCCTTCATCGCACCGCTTGTCGTGCAAGCCGTTGCGACACGCTCGTGCCTGCCCTCTAGCAGTGGCAGCCCAGGCTGTTGATACCAAGTTGAGTTGCACGATAAGGCTCTCTGCGGCCCAAGCAACGCTCTGCGTTCCCACGCCTGCAGTCCGGCTGCCATAGACGACCCGGCCCGCTGGTGATCGACAAACTCCAAAATACCATTCACTTGATGCATTCCACAACTGGTCGAGCTCAGACAATGGCGGCGGCCCCAGCACTGCAATTCAAGTTGCCTGAGCTCCCCCACCGGGTCCGCAGATCGTTGGGTTTGCCGCTGCTTACCAGACCCAACTTCGACCTCGGCAGCAACGCCGTCAACGCCAACGGCGACGGCGTCAGAGACATGCACACAGCCGGCAGCCCAGACCTAACGCTCTTCTGCCAGGACTGTGGCGAGGCCGGCATCGAGTCTGCCGACCCGGGCTCCTGTTCCCAGCAATGCAAGACATCAGCCGATCAAGACTCGGGCCCGGCCACGAAGCGCCGCAAGACAGTCACCTTTGTCGAGCCCGCGGCGCCACTGACACGCCCGGCTCCATGCCTTCCTGACCGGGGCTTTGACATTTTGGAGAGACCTTTTTCCTACAGGCCCTTCTGGAACTCCGTCTTCAACACATATCAAGTGACCTTTTCGCATGAGCTGCCCTTTTTGCATCTGCCCACGCTGCGGGAGCGTGTCAGCTACACGTCGAAGCGGCAGAGACTCGACATTGAGACTCACATCCTGCTGCTCGGTCTCTTGGCCTTGACCTGCCCTTGTATGCCAGAGATACCCTTCACGATTTGGCCCACCGCACAATATGCCGCCATGCTAGAAGAGCAGTTGCGGATCGGGGTAAAGTGCAAGACAATAGAGCGAGTCCAGTCATTTCTAATGCTCGCCGTCTACGAACTTGGTGCCGTCGAGGGGAAGAATCGCGAAAAGGGGCGTGAGGTAGGGAGATGGGCTGCCTTCTCTCAGTGCCGGGCTGGCTGACCCTGGAATAGTATCTCGACATCGCCTTCACCAGGGCTCGTGGAATGGAGCTCTACAAAGGTGACGAAGACCGCCGTCACACCATGAGGGTCACGGATGCAATCGTGACCGACCTGACTAGGGAGTCCCGGAGACGGACAATGTTCAGCTGCTTGATGGTTGACCGGCTACACGGCGACCCACTCCACCCAAAGATCCAAACCGAGGAACTTTGCATTCAGCTGCCTTGTAGAGAAACCGCTTTCGATATGCCCGATCGGGACGAGTATACGGGCTTCCTTGAACCTGGTGGCAATCCCATCATCAAGCTGAAACGGGAACATGACAGTATCCTCCGATACTTTATTTCCTTGACCGATCTCTGGGGTGAAGTATCGCGCTACATTGCTAACGGCGGCCCACACTCGACCGGGCCTGATGCTCGGTTTTGCGAACTTGCTGCGAAGCTACGGGCATTTTATTTCGATTTACCTCCGGTGTTTCGATGGTCTGCGTCTCAGTGTCACTATTATCAACACGAAACCCAGAGGACAGTGGGCGTCTATATCAGCTTGAACCTTCTCTTGGCCACATCCGCCATCGCGCTGTACCGCGAGCTCATCCCATTTCCTGTCCCAAACAAACCAACGGGGCCGATCCACACGGCTGTAACTAGAGACGGCCAATGGCTGTTTCGTACCGCCATTCACGTAATCGACGCAATCTTCGACTTCTGCCGCGACAAGCCAAGACTGGACAACGTACCTGTGTCTAAGGCGGCACTCTATGCTGCTTGGGACGCCGCCTTGATAACGCTTTACGCCAAACACTTCCCTGGGGCCTTTCCCGAGTCGTTTCCTCAGCCGGAAATTGTGCTGGACCCAGGTGCTGTGACTTTCGAGATGCCGTTGGAGTCCCGGTGCGTGACCAGCGCCAATGCACCGGACCGCGCATTTTTCCATCTCATGAACATGGCGGCGCTCAAACAAGCACGGTCATTTGACATATACTTCGAGAAGACAGACAAGTATTTCGAGATGGTCAAAGCCACAAACGACGCCAATGAATTGGACGGCGTTCCGAGCCCAGGAGCGCCCCCAGCCGCTTTGACAGTGCCGTGGGCTCAAGCCTTGGACGTCATAATGTCAACAATGGACGATGGCGGCGTTGTCCCGGCACCAGTAGCTTTGCCGAAGGCTGTCCCAAACCCGGTAGTACCAGTATTCGAGCCGAGCGTTCGAGTACTGGTCCCGGGACTGACAATCCCCAAGGACCGTAAACTGGCGGGCACGAAGAAAACCCCCAAGGAGAAGAAGCCCAGGGAGAAAACGCCCCAAAGAGGGGTAGTCCCCGATATCCCTGCAGTGTCGAGAACCCCACCAATGGCTCATCAGGCCCCAGCTGTCTCGCAAGGCCGAGCCCTCTCGCAGCTTCCGACAGCCTATCAGAGTCATGAAGCGCATTCCATAGCTGGACCGAATCAGCTAGCTTCGCCTCGGGCAGCGAGTCATAAACAGGCCGCGTCCCCAACACTGACCGACTCCCAGCAAGCCCATGTTCTTGTTGACTACTCAACAGCCTTGCTAGACATGGCCGCTTACTCGAACCCAGAGGCTAGCCGATGCCCGCCGGCACCCAAACGCCCAATGGAAACTGACTCCCAAGATGTAGTCCCAAGTCCGCCGCCCAATCCCGATAAAACTTCGCAGCGTCCGACTAGCTCTTCGGGCTTGACTACTGCACGTCATCATCCTGCAGCATCACCAAGAGAGCCGGCGTTAAATTATCCCGCCGTCGCTCAATATCAACCTGTACCTCAGTCCTCGACGGCACACGACTCGGAAACGTTCCGCGATCAAGCTGCACAGCGATACCCAACCTTAGCCCCCTACGTGGATTTCGAGCTCTCCCGAAGCCAGACTGACCCGCGGCCGTCGATGACCCACAGTCCGGAGTCGCACACTGACCACGCTGTTACACGGGCGCCGCCTCACCAAGGTCACACACGATCCCAGAACCCGCCGACACCTCTATACTCAGCGGCACGTAACCCAGAAATCACCAATGGCCAATCCACCTCGCGATACCCGCCTCTAGCCCCGTATCAAGAACATGCCTCTTCCCAGAGCCAAACTTCCTCTCGGCCCTCGATGGAACACAGCACAGAGATGTCAAGTGGACAGTCCATGTCACGATATCAACCCATAGCGCCATACCACGGCCACTCCTTGCCCCGGAACCATGGCGTCTCTCAGCCCTCGTTTGCGCCTCAGAGCTCAGTTGCCTCTCCCCGAGATCAGACAATTCTCAGAAGCCAAGCTGGTATTCTGTATTCACCCGTGTCTGACAGCCCTGCCACCTCTCCTCGAGACCGGGTAACATTCCAAGACCGGGCAGCCCCCAGACGCTCACCTTCGTCCCATAGCCCAATTGCCTCTCCACGGGATCAGGGAGTGTTCAATGCCGACCCAGAGCGCCCGGCGCCCACACGCAGTCCAACAATCCATCGAGGCTGGACGGCCTTTCAGGGTGCGACAGCACCTCATAGCCCGACAGCAACACACAGTCCAGCGACATATCAAAATATGGCAACACCCACTCATCCGACAGGGTACCACAGCCCTCCTGCCTCTGATGGATCGATAGAATTCTCTCCAAAAGCCAAGAAGCAGAAACTAGAAGAAGAGCAGCCGCTGGCGCCTCGTCGAAAACGTGACCCACAGCCGACAAGAACTAAACCGCGTCCGTTGCTGCCACAGCCGCAGCCGCAGCCACAGCCACAGCAGCAGCAGCCGCCGCTGCCGCAGGAGCTTGAACCGCCAGATTATGAATCGCAGCAGCTGCAACAGCGGCAACCTGCTGAATATGGTGAAAAGGTGCAACCGGTAGCGGCAGCGAGGCGCGGGAAGACCAGTGATTTCATAATGTCTCTCTTGAACCCGATGTGAGGCTGAGGATTGTGCTCGGCCGTGCAGGCTTGATGAACTGGGCCACAGTTATTTTGAGGGTTTTTTCTTTTCAGATACTCGGATATTTCTGCTTTTACGCGGGTTATCTCTTCCCTTTTCTGGGCGGTATGGGCGGCAATTTGCTTCATATATTGTTGACACGGACGGACTCGGTGCTTGGATTGAATACCTAGCGCGCACCATTCCTTTCAGAGGGAGCTTATCATTTCACGATCTCGATGCCATTCTATCACGACTACGGAGTATTTCGCTTGTATTATTTCGAGGACGGTATAATATCACGGAAATTACTTTCCTCGAGCTCCTCAACCCGACAAACAATACCAGGGCGGCAGGTGGAACTGCTCCCGAGAGTTGTGTGAACTCTGTGTGGTGTGTGTGGGCCAGACGAGGACTAAGCTGGTGGGCCAGGTCGCCATAGGTGCCTATGCAACAGACCGCAAGGAATGTATTGGCCTGGATAAAACCGATCGCAGCGCGCCAAAGAGCCAAGGGGGGGGGGGAAACCTGGTCGCCATCGACATGGCCTTGGACATTGCCAATCCCGTCTGCTTTCGGGTTCCGTTTCGGCTCCGTGCCGACTCAATCCTTGCCGTGCTGAGCAGTGGTGTGCTCAAACTACCAAGCTTCACTTTATTTTTTCCGCTCGTCATGGATGCCGACAGCCGCATCCAACCTCCGTCGAGCCTCCTCACCGCTCTTCCCTTCACGTAGATCAACATGCCCAACCCTCACTTTGCAACGTAAAGACCAACATGGGGCCAGCCGGTCCTCCCCGAATCTCGTGATGAGAACGGCCTAGACCACGGCGAGGCGTTCTCTCCAGCACCATTCCGGCACGCAGCCCACCATCCCTTGCCCGTCTGCCAGCGAATGAGAGGCCAACTCTCAGCGAGACCGGCAAAGCACCTCACTGGTTGGGCCCAAGACGATGCAAGCAGCAAGCTAGCTATGCAAGAAACGCCACTTAGTCATTGATTTCGGTCCACGCTGGCCAAACGCAGCACAGCATTCAGTTCGTACCCATCAAACATCCCTGCTGACAGGTTATCTACACTAACAGGCAAGGTTGGGGGTTCCGAGTTCTTGAGTGAAAGATGCGGGTGGACCGAAGGGGTAATTCCAGCTCCATCCTCGTCTCTCGCCGTGGGAGAAGAGGAAAGTGAGGCGGCGTGCAGAAGCCTAGTGAGAAGACATTTCTGTCCGATGGATTGCTGGCGGATTGCTGGCATGGATGACGATCGCGGATGAATGCCTCGACAATTGTTACTTCGTCTTGGAGGTACGTACCCAGTATCTATACCCAGGTACCTAATTAGACTGCACAGGGAGGGGAAAGAGGGGAAAGGATCAGATGGGGGAGAAAGAGGGGTAATGCTGAAGTGACTACTCGTCCACCCGCCATTACCACTTGCCACCTCCTCTTCCGTCTTCCCACTCCGTTCACTCCGGTAGCATGTATGTCTTAAAGGATGCTACTGCATGTATACCGCATTGCGGCAGATGGAATGTGGCGCTCTTCCCGGACCGTTTTCCATCCAAGCTGAAAACCCCCCAAAAATACTCGCTGCGTTAGCAGGAGGGTAGGGATAGCCAAGATTCCACTCCCATTGGAGAAGTGGGAAGGAGAAATGTCTCAAAGAGCAGACATGCCGAGAGAGAGAGAGCATTCTGGTGTCGATCTTGACCGCTTTTTAACCTAGCGTTATGCATGTACACTACACTACAGTCTCGACGTGCATCGCCGGTCTGGGGTATTCATACCAGTCGCGCCAGAGAAGCTTCGAACTAGATTTTCCTCGTGGTGTGCTGGAGGCCATCTCCTAGTTCTATGCCATATTGGGGAATGCGTACATACTCGGTACGACGTCGGTAACGAGTTGGGATGGCTGGCAGGCAGTTTCAGACGGCAAACAATCCATGACATGTACACTACCGGCAGGGTACATGCAAGCTGCCTAGGTAACCACCTAGGTAGGTTCTCTCTTTTGTGGTTGGTTGGGAGGGTAGGCAAGAAAGATTTGTCTAACGGCGCAGAGATGCTGGTGTGTGCACCCACTCCGTTTTCGATACGGTCAGAACTCACTTCGCCGCCGCCGTACGTTGCGGCTGCTGCTCGGTCAGTCGGCTAGGCACATACTCAGGTAACATTCCCGTCGGCTAGTGATTCAGCTCCGACGACGGCATTTATTGTTTTGTTTTGTTTTGTTTTTTCTCCCTCGGAAAAGCCCAGACCGCCATCCATGACCATGACCATGCCCGGGATTGGGCTAGGCTGGGTTCGGTGCCCGGTGTCCGCCACCGATTCCGACGCCAGTGAACACGGATCGAGCGCCAGTGTGATGAGAGAGAACGTGAATGGCCCCCCTCCCTCCCCAGTGAATAATAATCTGCATGACATGCCACAACGAAGTCGATGTGGAAATACCCCGCATTGCATGGGGTGCGAGCCTGGAGCTCTACTAGTGTAGTGTGGTGTGGTGTGGTGTGGAACAGTGCCGATGGCGTTGGCATTAACGGGGGATTTGACTGGGGGGTTGGTACTGTAAGTGTGCTGCTGTGCCACCGGGCCGGAGACAACTTGATACTCAACGAGCCGGTTGGTCAGTCTTGCCGGCGGTCTATGTGGACATTCTCAGTCATGCCGGTCATTACAGTACCGGTCTAGGGGGGTAAAACATACGACGTAACATGCATGTATGAATCAAAATACCAAGTTACCTTACCTTACCTAGGTAGTAGACAACCTACTTAGGTAGGTAAGCTAAGACGGCTTTGCGAGCTGGACATGCGGAGGCCTGGCGGTCAAGTAAGTGGGGTAGCGCCATCACATCACATCACATCACATCAGATCACACGGGGAGGGAACCGTCAGGCTGGATGGATAGACGGTTTGTGTCTTGGTTGCCTGCTAGTTACCGACTACTCGGGTTTTCCCATGTTCCCATGTTTTCCCATGTTTCATGTTTTCACGCTATTATGTCTTTCAGTTGACAGGTGTAGATATATATATATATATATATATATATGTCGTTGCATCCATAACCATGACTGGCACTGGGCTGGGCTAGGTTTGGGTTAGGTGTGTGTGTGTGTGTGTCCGGGGGTGGGGGAATGTCCGCCGGCCAGGAGACCACCAATGGATATTACACTACACCAATGACAAAAATGATGCAAAAGCATTAAATTGATGGGGCGCCGTGGTTCAAAATGACCACCCGGCCCGGAGAAAGATGGATAGGTAAAATCATGTGCTCCACCAACCAGGCTGCCTAGTTCATCTCAGTTCACTTCAGTTTCAAGCCATGCCCCAGCCTAGCCCCTCTAGCCCAGCCAAGATTAATTCCGTTTGGTTCAACTTTCCGTGAATGGCCCCCCTCCCAAAGTCATGTTTTTGCTGTCCTGGGGTATAGGCTCTTGCTAATACAATCCAACCCCTGAAAGATTGTTAGCGTGAGACTTGGGTGAGTATCCAGCAGAGCAGGGGTTTTTTGTGCAATACCAAAAAAAAACTGCTGGGAAGCTATTTTTGCGAAGGGGTCAAGCCAGAACATTTAGGCCTTGACTCTAACATTCAGGGCCCTTGAAATTCACTCCTTAGGGGCCTCAAGTTTCCCATCATAGCCCCCTCAAAAATGGAGGTTGGCCCGCAAACTGCAGTCAAGCCGTGAAGTAGTTACCGCGCGAACAACCTTTCAAGGGTTTGGGACTGTAATTATGGCTAGCCTTGACCCACTGTTTTCGGCAACCGCACCCCTTAACTACCTAGGTACCTACCTACCTACCTATCTCCTTTAGAGAGTACCCCTAATAAGCTTGGGCTACCGGAGTAATTAGGTAGGTGGTTAGCTGCTAAAAGTTTCTTTTACAGCTTAGCTATTAGGAAAAATTCCAAAGCGGCATCCTAATTCACGGTTGCATACCTACAGGTAGGTAGGTACCATCGTCTTATTACCTCAAAACATCGGTCAGAACTCCGGGGGGGAAACCCCGGGTTCAGGGCCGAGAGTACATGTACGATCCGCGTACAACATATAAAAAATGGTAGCAAAAAGTATTTTGGCAATACGAATAGTCTGCGCCAGTTCAGCTCCTTGGGTTATTTGTTCAGCTCGTATGGCTAAGGTATCTACGCACTTGGACGTGAACTTTTTCCTGGCAAAGCCATTGGCTCACGGTTTGTTACTTGTACTGTATAGCTGGGCAGCAGAACCACAAGTATTTTCAACCTTTCCTTCGTTTTCTTCTTCTTCAGCTTACTATTTAAACGTTCAGTTCCTTCCCCTGGACTATCTATTACATTTTCAACAGTTGGTTATATGTCCCCCTTAAAGCTATCGGCAACCAGGAATCATATTCCTACCATGAAAGCTGCCCTCGGATGACTGGGTCGCAGCGGTGGATTGTGAGTGTTCGGAGGTATCGGAGCCGCCGCTAGGTACGCGGCGTTTTTCGGCCTTGGATGACGCAAACACGGCCCTGTCCTCAGAAGACGGGGGGTAACATGTGGTTAGACGGAAGCGGTGGTTCGCCAGGGCATATGATCCACCGAACGACACTCCGAGCAATCTCTACATTGTAGCCTGTCAATCCCTCTCCGATGAAGAGAGGAGGCTGTTCAGTGACGGTAATAGTTGGAGATAAGGACGGGAGACAGCCTGCTTGGATGACGCGAACGCAGGTTGAAGTAAAGGTAACAATAGTAGCCTGATGCGGGTTAGTATACAGTAAACACACACAAAAGTACCACCATGGTCACCAAACCTTAACGGGGCCATCCTTCCAATCCAGTTCCCATTCCGCAAATGTCGGCAAAGGCTCGTCGGCTTGCGGAATCCGCCAGATAGGTTTATTCATCTGGCGGCGCAGAAGGAGAATACAAGCCAGCAATTTGCTGCGGAGGAGATATTTGAGGGAGTTGGATTCTTGATCGCCGCACTCGTCGCAGATGACGGTAATCCAATGCCCCGGTCGTTCGATGACGGCTTTCCTGAGCAGGGAGTTCTCGTCTCTACGCTCACCGTGGCGAAAGTAGGTTTCGTAGGGGTCAAAGCCGAAGCTGGTAATCCCATAAAAAATTAACCAAATGCCTGATGCGTGACCTATAAAAGACAAACCAACAACCTTCGCAAACTACCAAGTGACGGGTCCGGCACTGTTCCACGCACCCAGTTAACAGCTCCCAGGAAGAAGTCGGCCCATCCAAGTGCACCCATTCGACAAGGTTCCCCAGTCACGCCGTCGTCGGGACCGTCATTGAGAATCTCGCAGGTGCGAATCGCATCGTCAATCTTAGTAGGGATCGAGACGTGCCAGGTCGACTCGCTGTAGAAGCGAAACGGGAGGCTAGCGCGCTCGAGGTCGCGGAAAGGATAGGCATTGTGCAATGTGAGGTCCGCTCCGACTATTGTGTCGCACGTCACGCAGTCCTAGATAGAGCGCAGCTCGTGATCCAGCTTTGCCGGGGACGTCATGTTCGTGGTGGTGGCATGTCAGGTCTGGAGTGCAGATGTTGAATGTGGGGATTGGGTAGCGGGATCAGTTATACCTCAATGTCTCCCCTGAGAGCCTAGTATCCTTCTTCCTCGGGGTACTCTTAAGCATCTTGCGCTGCATTATAGAGGGCGATAGTTGCCTTATTGAGGAGGACTTGACTATTCAAGGTGAAAGTATGTTTTTATAAGCTTGGATTTGGTACTAGGCAGCCCACCTTTTGTTCACTGGGAGTTCAGGATGCCCATTTACATTACATGGGCACTCCAAAAAAAAAAAGACATGTTTGCCAATGGGAACTGTCACAACCTGGGCAAAAGGAAGAAAAAGAACAAAATCAGGTTGGGTTGTGTGTGTGTGTGTGTATAACAAGTACACCAAGTAAGTGCATCGATGCAAAGTCAATTCTGAGCCGGGGCTAGGCCCAGAAGTATTTCGGTACAGCATACATACATGCCACAACGAGGGGGTTTTTTTTTAAAAAAAATAAAATAAAAAATAAACAAATCGGTGCCGTTGACACGGGGACCAGGGCCGCCGCGAGTACCTACCTACCTAAACGGACGGTCACGATAGGTAGGTACGTACTCGAGATTTGAGGCTCATCTCCGCATGACCAAAGAACCCCCCCCCCCCCCCCCCCCAATTTTTTTTTTCTCCTTTCGGTGAGTGAGTTGGGCTCATGTTAGTGTATCCGTACCTAGCGTAGTGGAGTTGGCGGGGGGGATTGGTACTGTAGGTGTTCTGGGCTGTGCTGCTGCGCCACCGGGCCGGAGACAACTTGATACTCAACGAAACGGTTGGTCAGTCTTGCCGGCGGTCTGGTCATTCTTAGTCGGTCAGGAGCAGTATGCATGCATGTGTGTGCTGGCGAAGTCCGGCCGGGGGGCTGACAGAGAGAGAGGAGAGAAGAGAGGAGAGATTTCAAAGAGTTGAGGCCGCTGGTATGGATAGGTAGTACGTAGTAGGCTGTGGGTAACGCAATCACATGGGGAGGGAACCGCCAGGCTGGATGGATGGATGGAGGTGTCTTGGTTGCCTGCTAGTTACCGAATACTTGGTTCCCCTATTTCCATGTTTTTTATGCTGTCTTTCCCCCAGACACATGTTGTAGCGAGGAGGTAAAGTATACCTACCCATGGAGCTGGGTAGATGGAACCCAATAAAGACTGATTTTGAATTAATCTGGGGGATAACTATAGGTATGTAGCTTTGATGTCATTATCCCATGATCTATCTTCTCTCTCCCCCTCTCTTCTCCGGGGGATTCCCGGAGGGACGGATACCCCCAAGATACCTATGTTGGGAACTTCCTGTCGAAAAATGTGTTGTATGGAAAACGAGAGATGCAACTAGCTCAACTACTTCAACCTAGGTAGGTAGGTAGGTAGGTATATATCCGCATGCATAAAAGCCAATGGTATGCCCAACCAAAAAGGAAGAAAAAAACCCCCCCCAAAAGGCAGTAGGTACCTACTCGGGCTTCCGCGCATACACAAAACGTGCCGTGATATATGCGTGGATACTCTTGTCTCGCAGTTCCTTGCGGGTGCGCATCAAAAAGAGCTGGTATTCGTCGGCCGGCCACCCCAGTACATCGTTCCAGAGAAATGACGAATAGCCCTCCATGTCGTTCTCCATTGTGAGCTGGACGAAACGTCCTACCTCGGCTAACTTGGCGTCTTTTGGCCATCCAGCCATGGGGATCTGTACACATTTTGTCATGATTAGCCAGATGGAGAAAAAAGAAAAAGAGGGAGAGAGAGGGGTTGTTGCCTTGTAGTTGGACTGCTGGATATCAACAAATCCTGCCTCGTCGAGACCCTTGCGCTGGACATCGAGGGAGAGCACATTGAATGGGCGGCCAATCTTGCTGCCGGCCTCGATGAACATCTTGTTCCAGGTGGCCAGGGCGGAATCTGGGGTAACGGTGCCATCGTCGCTAGTTATGACACACTCGACCTCGACCGTCTCGATCCAACCGCCGGGCGTGGTCACGCGAAAGGCCTCGCGGAAGAGGCTGGACCAGTCGGCAATGGCGCCAAAGAGGTAGCGCATGTGGACAAAATCAAACGTGTTGTCGGGCCAGGTCCAGTCCATGGTGGCATCGTCAATCTCGAAGCGCACGTTGGGAGGGATCCATGTCGGCTGCGTGGGCGAGAGATCGGTTCCCGTCACTTGGGTGTCGGGAAACTCGTCGGCAAAGTCGATGGCCCAGATGCCCGTGCCCGTGCCGACGTCGAGGGCGCGCTTGACCTTGTCCCTGTCCAGGGGGGCGAGAAACAGCTTTCCATCGAGGAGCAGGGTCAGGTAGTGGTGGGAAATGTCGACGGATTCGTTCTGGCGAGCATCGTTCGGCGCGTAGTAGTCGGTGTTGTACCGCTCGCTGTGGTAGGTCCGGCCTCGCAGGGTGCGGTACTGGATGATGCTCGACGACACCGACGCAGTGGAGCTGAGGAGATCCGAATCCTCAACGTCGCCCACGGCCGAGTCGAGATCGTCGTTGTCACCATCATTATCGCCATCGTGCTGGGGTGACACAGCATGTCAGTCCGGCATTTGCCCATTCAAGCCGTTGGCGTTTTTGGCGTGTGGCATTGGTCCCACAGGGCCTGTTGTGGCTTACAGGGAGGAGGAGGAGCTCGGCTCCAGCTTGTTGTGGGGAGTGAGTTGCGGACCCCGACTTGGGCGGAGACTCGGCCTTGGGACTCGACGGTGCTTCAGCGGCCATGACGATAACTTGACTGCTACAGGTTGCAGGACAATAATTGATTGCATGTGTGCTACGAAACGACGGCCCTAATACGAACCAGACCCCCTCCTCCCCCCCCCCCCCCCCCCCCCCTTCTCGCTCTCC
>Ga0247765_1000606_pt1 | contig 26022 bp, 35 predicted proteins | sample UWRJL106311C6_FD_179949 | JGI IMG/M metagenome (GOLD analysis project Ga0247765, IMG submission 179949) | Plant litter microbial communities from Arlington Agricultural Research Station in Wisconsin, United States - UWRJ-L106-311C-6 | ecosystem: Environmental > Terrestrial > Plant litter >...
GTGTGTGTGTGTGTGTGTGTGTGTGTGTGTCCGGTCTGCTGCTGTACCCTGCCAGCCTGGTCCGGGTACCCCGCGGCGGGGTCGCTGTTATTCGTCTCTGCTGCTCACCCGGGCTCTCTCCCTCTCTCTATCCCTGGGGAACGAGGAGACCCCGAGAACCAGGAGACCCCGAGAACCTTGGCCCTGGGGGAGCCGGGAGACCCTGAGAAACAAGCCAAGGGTGATTGAATGGCCTGATCGACCGCTCAGCATCGGCTTTTCTCCCTGTCCTCATCCTGTTTGCTCGCTGCCCTGCACGTTGCCGTCATAGAGGAAAGCCATCCCATGAGATGCTGCCAGAATAGAATAGAAATGGATCATATGGCGCGCCACGGGGCGAGCTTCCGAAGCCGACCAAGGGTTGTGAGGGACTCACCGGTCTCATTCCACACCCCCCCCCCGGTTGGCTTGCTGAGGGGATTACCGGGGGGGTGCCGGGACTGCGCGAAGCCGGCCCTGTGTCACATACTCAGAAAATGCCACGGGTAGGACTGGGCGAGCCCCGAGACAAATGTCAAGTCCTACGTGCTCGACGCTATAGTGTGTGTACCACACAAACGTCCCACTGAGGACTAAACTCGGAACCCGCCCTAGGAATTACGTACTCTGTACGACCGAGGAAGAGGTAAATCTCGTGGCATACCGTAACCGGCCGTCTGGAAGGTCATCGTCTTGCGCTTGCAAACAGAAACCGTTGTGGGGTGTGTTCCAATCCCAGCGACCGAGGGGCAGAGTGCATAAACGAGCGGGTTTTGCCCACGCAAAGCACCAATGCCAGAGCGTAACACATGGACTTCGCAGGCGGGGGCAAACCACTCCCGTAGTCTGGCCAGGGTGTCTCCCATGCCTGGTATCTAAACCGCATTGCAACGATGTTCAGAGTGTGGGGCAGCCAGCGGGAAAGCGGTCAGCCAGTAAAGTGGACAAACAGAATGTGACAAGTGACTTGAGAACGAACCAGTTTGCCTCACGACTCCATTCCCTGTGGAGCAGCGGCCAGCCAGGCCAGAGCAAGCAGGCCTGGGCCCCAGCCCCTCGACGCCTAGTGTACTTGAGGTCGAGTTGGGGTTGGAATCGGGGGCCTCGTCATGCGGGCGGTCAGGCGGAAAGCGCCACAGAAAGGCCAGAATGTCGGATGGCTACCCACGTTACTCGAGTTGACACTACCTCTGAGCTCTCGCCCTGTGGAGTCTAGCATATGTGATCGGTTGACGAGCAAACGGGTGTTACCCACACAAGAGGGATAGAGGTGGATTGGAGGTGGAGAGGGGGGAAGGGGGAGGGCTTGCGGTTTCCGACATCCTCCCCCCCCCTCCTTCGCCATCTCCTCCCTCTTTCCCTTTCCGACCTGCGACATGGAGCTTGAACTAGTGCAGACGCATATGACCGCTAGCTAGGTAATGGAAACGCAGTTTCTTGGTGGGTGGTGGTGGTGGCGTTCGCAGTTTTCGTGACGCAGGACCTCTTTCCTGTTTGGGCACTAGTCAGGCAAGACAATCAGTTTGAAGCAAATGGGGCAAATGCAGACTAGGGAGGGGGGGGGGTGGTACCAGGGCGACAGAGCAGGCTGGAACGCATCATGACATTGCATGCTGGTTGCTGGTTTGCTCGTTGGCGAGTTTGGGTTCCGAGTGTGCCAAGAAAACTGGCGGGGGAAAAGGCGAAAAGAAAAGCACAAGTCGGAAAGACCAGAGAGAAAAGAGTGCAAACTGCAGCTCGAGCTGCAGGTGATAGGTGATAGTCGGGCATGCAATCCATGTAGCGCCCCAGAGGTAACAAGTGCGAGGTTCGATGCCCCGGCACTGTGTCTTGTGCCCGTACCTTTCAGGTACCTGTAGGTGTCTTGTGCCCGTACCTTTCAGGTACCTGTTGTGTTCCCTCCCCACCATTCCCACGAAGCCGTCCCATTGGTTTTAGGTCTTGGGAAAGTCGGGGCTGGCTGGTGGTGTTGACAACAGCCATGGCTGGTAGCTTTAGTTACCTAATGCAGGAAGCTGTAGTCCACGCTCGGGCCTTGTCAAATCGAGCTATCATTTTTTTGCCTTTTTGCTTTGCGAGTCGTCACATTTGGGTTTTTGGGATTTGGGACCGTGGTTTTCGCCAGTCGGTTGACGCTAACCGCTGTAGTCCCCAACAAAGTCGCAGCAGAATGGGGCCGACTGATACGCGGTTGATTGGGAATTGCCTCTAGACGATGAGCGATGATCGCCGGGTGTGAATGTAGGGGGGGGCTTTTTTCGCTCGGTTTCACCAACGTTAGCGCCAGCCATGGAGATGCACTTTTTTTTTTTTCGATAGCCCCTCCTCCGTGGCAGGACGAGACTGGTAGAGATCGTCGTTGTCGTCCGCATTTGCTCGGGCGCGAGAGGGGATGGGGACAGGAAGAGACTGGCCGGGTGTCCAGATGTTTCCGGCGAGAGACGAGTCGACAGTCCGCAGCCACGACGACCAAAGTGACCATTGCGATTGCAATTGCATTGCCAGCTGAATAAAATTAACTAGTGGGGCATGATAACAGAAAATAATAATGACAAAGATGTGAAGAGAAACCAGTTCATTTGTGTTTGTTCCCATGCACCCCGTGTATACACGTGTCTTTCTTTTCTGCGTTTCCATCTCAAGACAGTCCATGAAAATGCTAAAGTCAATGATCCATCTATCCATCAAACCCGAGCCCAAAGATCACCAGACATTTATCCCAAATCCTACCCGCGAGCCCAGCCCTGCGGAACCCACAAACGGAAAATCCCCGCACCTTGATCCGATCGATCGCCGCCCAGCGATTTGCCCTAAGCTCGGAACTCCACAGGGGGAGGGGGGCCTGGCCGCCTGGGCTTCTCAGCGCCCCAAGCTCAGCTCAAGCGGGGTAGTTTGGCAGTGAGCCCCGCCGCTGGGCGACTACTGATGATGAGGTGATTTTGTAGAAATTGTAGAAGAAGCTCAGCTCAAGCGGGGTAGTTTGGCAGTGAGCCCCGCTGGGTGACTACTGATGATGAGGTGATTTTGTAGAAGTTGTAAAAGAAGCTCACTCATCGGCGAGCCAAGGGGCAACGGCAAGTTTGGTGGGATCAACCTTCCTCTTGGGACGGCCGGCGCATTCCTTAGCCTTACGGAGCTCCTCCTCCTGGAGGCGGGCTTGCTCCTTCTTGGCGACCTTTTCGGGCGTGGGCCCACCAAATGGTCGAATAGCGTGGTCCGGGATCTTGCCGAGCGGAGCGCCAACCTTGCGCGAAGCCTCTTCTACCGAAGCGTCAAGAGGAATTCCCAGACGGCGAAAGACATCCCGGCGGTGGTCTTTGATGGCCTTGATGGTGGGCTCGCGAATACAACACCAGCTGAGGAAGCGCCGCCACAGGCTCCCCTTCTCCTCAGGCTCTTCGTCTTCTTCTTCTTCTTCTTCTTCTTCTTCTTCTCCTCCTCCTCCCACGAGAGGGCCTGGGGGCTGGCGTGCACGCCTCTTGGGGCCGGGGTGTCTCTGGTAACCGTAGCCGTAGGCATAATGCCACGAAGGAGGTCGCGTGCCGTTCTCGCCCCTGGGGCGGCGAGGGATCAGCGGGGTGATCATGTCGTCGCCCGGATCCGCCCTGGGGCTCGTGGCAGCAGTAGGCGCAGGGACTCTAGGGAGCAGCAGACTGTCGACAATTTCGGCAGCCGTGGGCTCGACAGCGAACGAGACTTGTTGGCGGCGTTTGGGGGCGCCCTCTGCGTTGGCGGCAGGGATGGGTCTGGTGGGCTCCATTTCCAGGCGGGCAAAAAGACTAGCTCTAGTTGATCTGGAAGGGAGCGTTGTTGATCAAGACTGGAAGCTGCTGCAGAAAGTGTGTCAGGGCGCACCAGCGAGGGAGATTGGAAGGGAGAGGAGGGAGGAGGAGGAGGAGGACATGATATTTGATACGAGCAGCAGACAAGTCGCATGTCACATCCTCCCTTTTTCTCTCAGGGCAGTCCTGGACCAGGCAGGTCTGCCAGCTGGGCTGTCGGACGACCCCTGGTTATCGTGACTGGTACCTGACTCCCGTGCCGATCTGGGTAGTCATTGCTGCGGCTGACGGGTGCTAAGACCAGGTAGCGCGCCGATCCCGCATTAGCGAGGTAGGAACCATGGTAGATCATTTTCTTAACCCGACGACAGGTCAGTAACATGAGGCGTCTGGGTTCAACGAAAACATTCATGAATCCCTTCGTTTCATCGCTCATCAATCTTTCGCTTCATTTCCCATGTTCCCATGCTCCCATACTCGTCATGTCCATGCTTTGCCCTTTGTTCGCCCCCCTTCTTTCCCGCCCGATGCGTAATCTCACCTCCTCCCTTTGCTCCTCCTGTCTGCCCTCCTCTCCGCTCAAATCCCTGTGCTCCCGGCCGTTCGCGCTCCTTCCTCGATTCGTTCCTTCCTATCTATCCACGTGGTCTCTTGCTGCTGCATCTGCGTGTTTGCGCGTCTCCCCGGACTCAGGTCGAGTACAGGTCCTCGAGGAAGCTCTTCTGGCCCTGCCCATGGCCCATGGCGAGCGGACCATTGAATCCTGCCAAAAAACTGTTAGCAAACTGATTGACTCGAGAGCTGGAGTGGACCGTGAGACTTGCCGTTGTTCTCATGTCGATTGACTGCACCATTGTAAAGGCTGCCGTGTCCGTCGTTCTGCGCTCCGCGCTCGGTGTGCTGAGACGCGCGCCGCTGCTGCGTGTTTTGCTGCGCGGGCCATGCCATGGGGGCTTGTGAGGTTCCCGGCGCGACTTGAAGCTGATCGAGCTCACTGAAGCTGTTGATGTGGCGGACCTGAACGCCGTCGGCGACCCAAGCGTGGTCCAGCGGGATTTCAAAGAGACGTGACATGGCCATGGTGGGGTTGTTTCTAGCCATGGCGAGCAATGGGTCGCTCGTCTTGACTGATGCCGCTTGTTTTGTCGCCTGTTGTTGCCGCTGAATCATTGATGTGCACAACGCTGCCGCTCCACTTTACCAGAATCCCCTCGTGAATATTTGACTGTAGTACGCTCGGTTTGACGAGATTGACTAAACTCCGGCGTGTGCAATCCCTTTGAGTCTAGGAGTGCGGGTCATCACATCATGATCATGTATTAGCCGCGTAGCTCCAATCTAACAGATTGAGAGACTAATCCAATAACTTCTCCAGAGTCTGATGTTTTAGTTGATACTCTTTAGTTCAGGAAATCAGCTGTTTACTTCCAGTATACGGCCCTCTGCAAGACCCTGTGGCACTTGGCGGACATCAAATGCCTTCGAGATGTCTTTACCTGCACATATAGTCTCCCGAAATCTTTCCACGACAATCAATTCGACTACAGGGCCCGAGGGGAGCAAGATTATGTCAAAATCTATAAGACCCGGCGGGTCTGCCCCAACATGAACAGCATCGTTGTTACCCTCAAACTTACCCACCATGGTGAGTGTGTCTCCTGGTAGAAGTACAGTAGTTTTCTCAACTCCGAAAATCACCGAAATGATATATCCTCATTTGAAAACATGACCCTCGTTCAAATAGTGGCTACCAACAAAGCTTCCCAGAATCAGCTGTAGCATAATAACCTATGCACTCAAAATTACTGGTGCTTGAAATGCTAACATCACCACTGTACTATATCTTCAGCTCACTCCCAAATTTTAATTCTCCGCAAACTCATCTTATATTCCGCATTCCAACGAGTATTGCCCAGATATGCATACGTAGAGATACTCGCGATGGTATCACGTATATCCACCGGCAGCTTGTAGATGGCACATAATCAAAATGAGCACTGGACGTTTCAAAGACTTTTATTCATACTTCCCACATCCCTTCTCACGTTCATCTGTCTCTCAGATGCTCTGTGAGCGTCTCTCCATAGGATTCTGGCATCGGAAAGCAGGGAAACTGGACCTTATGCACACAAACCCACAGTTCCCTCATTGACGTCAGAGCATAAACTATCTCTTCTAATTGTCCCATCATGAGAATGCAAAGCATAGTTAAGCACCTTCCTCGCCGTGAGATCATCTCTCCAGGTGCTGCCAGAGTTCAACATATTTACACCGGAGCCTGAAAACAGTCACACAACCTACATGAAGCTCTTGCGCCTCTTTGATGTAGATACTTCCCAAGAGAATCATGAAAGAGATATATAACAGCATAAAATCTCGTATTCAGGGCTTGTTGTATAGGTGCTACATGTGAAATGTCCGATTCCGAAGCACCAGGTTTAGGAACCTGTGTAACACTCGCAGCTATCTATTCTTGCTCAAGACGCATCACTTGACGCCTCTCTGCACTCTGCCGCGGACATATCACTTGACGCCTCTCTGCACTCTGCCGCGGACACATCCTTGGCCATAGCCCCCTCAATAGCGCTGAATAGCACTGAATTGCGGGTCCCACAACAAAGAGCCTCCCACAGATTTCAGTCACCTTCTCCTCTGACCTACTTTCAAAATTCTTTCCCCTTTCACCCTACATCACTTTTCCACAGGAAAAGAACAGTCAAATTTTGCGAGCGAAGAATTCCGGGCAGTCTACCACCCCGCGAATCCAGAGCAGCAGAATTTGGTTTCTTTACCAATTCCACACACCTTTCTCCCTTCTTGACTCTACCCTCCCACAATCTCCTCAATCCCCCACCACGCAAATTTCAAACCACAAATTCCAGCGCGAGGAATTCTATCACCTCCACAACTTCTCAGCGTGTGAATTTGTTTCGTACCCCTCCCTCAATTCTCCAATCATCTTTGGTATCTTCTCTCCTCTGCGATTCATTCGTACCTCTGCCAAAATGAGCGACCGCTACGATCCCGCCTGGGTCGCAAAGACCAAGAATGACTATTGGCCTTTTCTGTCAGCTCAACTTGGCCATTGGAACAAGATGAGAATCATGGCTGTTGATTGCGCCATGTACGAGAAGCTTCCGCAGCCTGTCCTCGATGCCCTTGCTAGCGAGGCAGCGTAAGTTCTGCCCACACTCATATGGTAATTTGCTCTGACATAATTCTAGGACCTCCCAGCAGAAGGAATACATCTGGGCCCAGGATGGCAGCAATGGCGCTGTTTATCTCTTGGGACCCCAGAAAATCATGGAGCGCGACATGATCATGCTTAATGGCATTTCCGTTTGGGATCCCTTGCACAATCATGTCCCGATGGTTGTCAAGCGAGCCAGAGACGTGAGCACCAAGGTTCCGCGTCCGCCGAATGCTTTCATTCTCTATCGCAAGGATAAGCATGCTCAACTCAAGGCGTCATTCCCAGACATTCATAACAACGAGATCTGTAAGCATTTGCTCCTCCCCGAACCATAGCGAATTGACACTAACTGTTCCCAGCTGTCCTTGTTGGCTCGATGTGGAAGAATGAGACACCTGATGTCCGCGCCACATATTTCAAGAAGTCAGAGGATCTGAAGAACGAGATCATGAATCTCAACCCCGACTACAAGTATCGTCCCCGCAAGCCCGAGCAAATCCCTCGTCGCCGTGGCCTTCGAATCTCAGGCACTACGATGCACCCTGCCCCCACGAATGGCTCTCCCCCCGCGATGCGTGTCCTCCGTCAGAGAGACAATGACACCATCCAAGCGCTTTTACCGGGTGCCAGCCTTGCTGAGAGCTACTTTGGCACGGTGAAGATTCACCAAGAGTCTCTTGCTCGCCCTAACAAGCCCTTTGTTGTCAATGACTGGGTTCCCAACGGTGTCCCAGTTAGCTTGAGCCAATACGCTGAGCAGCTTCTCCAGGGACAGCCCTACATTGACCCTCAAGTCACCTTTGGCAGAGCCGTCCCGGAGATCAATCTCAACGGAGCTATGCTTCCCGCTCCTGTATCTGATGATATCAGCGACGCGTTCATGGGCCAGATGGTGAATGACTCATAACCTTCACTGGTCTACGGTCATTGTCTCACCATTTGGGAGCATCTTCAGTCGAATCAGATGCTCGGATCTCTTGTGATCACAGGCAGTACAAACAGCTGGAGAAGGTAAGCTCATCGACATGCTCCTTAATTATGAGATTTACCCGCTAATAAGTCAAGTTCTGAGAAGACTGATAGTGCTATGACGATTTTATGCGATCATGGTTGTTTCTTGCCGTGGATTTCGTGCTCAGCAGAGATCTAGAGCTGCGAGCCACGGCATCGTGGATGGAGTCGATGGATCGACCTGCCTCCCTCTCTCTTAGCTTTATGGGCGCACACTTTAATAGGCACTCCTGGTTGAGACGCAGCGGGCAACGGAGACTGGAGATTCAGCACAGATTTCAAACCGAGGCTATTTTTATATATTTTTTTTCTCTTACACTCTCTTTCTGTCTTTTCCCTTTTCGGACCTATATACGAACCACAAGGGTGGTACTGGATTTCGTCTCCTCGCGGACTTTCTACTTCTTCTCTTGAATCCACTTGGCTGGGGGTTCACTCGGATGTTCTTGATTGAGGGTCCTGGACATGGGAGGAAGTTGGAGACATGGGAAGCGAAGCTGATGAGCGAATGAGAGCGGGCATGGGCACGCTCTGAGGATACGACATGGAAGCAAGGTATATGGTGTGGATAGCACGACGGCGGCGCAGGATTCGCTTTTTTTGAGCTTTCTACGCGCGGGGTGACGGGGAAGGCCAGGTGCATTCGTACATAGCCTGGCTAGACACAGCAAAATATTTAAAACCCCACAGGTGCCTCTCAACCGTGACAACATGTCGTGATGCCGAGCATGGTGTTTGACGCGCTTGCTGTTGCTCCCCCCGCGACGGACAATTGCTGTCGCAGGACTCGGGATCGAAAAATCCCTAAAGGACCAACCCATACCCATCTCAACCTTGAACAGAACAGAACATGATAATAGACTCTCTACTATTGATTGATTGATTGCCATAAACTTTGACCTGACCGGCGTTGCGCCCCCTCCAGTCCTAGCTGCTGTCCACTCTCCGCGTTCCCAATTCCCATCGACTTCCCGCTGATGATCCCCCGTTGCGAATCAAATCTGTCGAGACGGCGACTTGAAATCTGAGCGTACATGTACATAGAGCAGGGCAGCTTTCACAAAGATTTGAGGACAAAGGTGTCGCGCTGCTGGCACGCGCGCGCGCGCGCTCTTTCGTGCTTGATCTAGTCAAGAGACAAATCTTATGTTCTCTTTCTCCAGTGTATTCTGGATATGTGATGTGGGAAGCGCGACATTGATTGATACCTAGGAATCCAAAGCGCCTGGACCTGGCTTGCTTGCTGGCTGGCTTCATGTTCTCCGTCTCCATCTAGATCCCTGGGTGAATTCAGTTCTCCTCAATCCTCCTCCCCTACATGTATGGCGCGCCGTGTCCCGTCGGGACGATTGGGCCTGGCGCTGTTTTGCAATCAATGATCATTCACGGACGAGTACATACATGTATGGCAGAGTTGCCTGGCTGACCATTGACAGAATTCACTAGACAGGCATCAAACCAAGTTGAGGCGACCCGATCTTGAGAAGCGCCCGCGCGCAATTGCTTTACCTACCTTACCTATGTAGGCAAGTTTGATGGCTGACTGACTGACTGGAGCTCGCCAGGCCGCTGTCGGACGGCAGACGGCAGAGCAGGGCAGACTCAATCACCAAGGACTGAAGGATATTGACGAATGGAAATTTACAAGTCTGGGATTATCTACCTACCTAGGTAGCAGGTACATGGATACTACGTGGACTAGCAGCAGAAAAAAAAGAAGCGAGACCGAGACTGGGGATAATAACTGCGGAGAGGACACGACGGGGATATCGTCTATCGAGAGACGAGAGAGCGGCGTGGGTGGGTAGTCAGCATGGAAACGATGACCGTATGACGACGATGACGAACAGCACACTGGGCAGCAGAACATTGGGAATAAGGAGCACCGTCGCTTAGCATGGGACCGAAGCGGCATCTAGCATCCAATCGATGGGGCGCGCCCGGGTGCTGGTGGTGCCGTGTAGGCAGATAATACAGACCCAGCCCTGAAACTAAGCGGGTGTGTGACACTGGAGGGCGATGAGGGTATTACGTGGACAGAAAGGCACAATAAGCTGGACAGTTTTTAACAAGTCAATAGCCATTCGAGAGCGGTTGGGGTCCAGTCTCGTGCATCATTATCCATTACATGGCGGGATGACGCCCATCATCTGTTAAAAAGTGTTGCAAGATCCTCCGACCTCCAAAAAACCACCAGCCGAGACAGTACGGCTCCCAAAAATGACAAGACTGGCTGGCCATCAACGACCGTTCCAATCGCTGCTCCAGATAAATGTCTTGCAGCGGAATTCGGTACCCGTCTCTTTACCCCCGGACGGCCCAAGGGGACGGGGACAAACAAAAAAAGACCGGCCTGGTGGAGCAGGTCAGCAATGGCGTCAAGACAAACAAGGGGAAATATGGGGCCTACCGCAATTGACACCAGGTTTCTTCGTGGTCAAGGTTTGACAATCATCGCCATGCTCGCACTTGGGCACCTTCCGCTTGCCAAGCAGCTTGGACCAGGTTTCTTTCGAGACAATTGGGTCGAAGACCTTGTCACTGAGCGAGGCGTCTGTCTTACTGACGTCGGAATTGGCCTCGAGATCGGTGTCTTGGAGCGGCGGCTTTGTCTGCTCCTGGGACTGCGGGCTTGTGTCAGCCGATTGGCGGACAGTTTCTCCCCGAGCCGACAAGTCATCATTGCACCCATCCGTCTCTTTGTCGAGACTGCGAGTAGCGACCTTGGGTTTCAGGAAGCCTCTCAGACTGCTCTGTGAAAATCCAGACCCCGGTTTTGTCGAGTCGTTGGCCACTACCGCTTTGTTCTTCTTCTGCGGACGGGATGATGCTACCGATGCGTCGCTAGGGCGTTTGGGGAGTATGGGTTTCTGAGGGCTTGCCTGGCTAGACGCAGATACTTGACTTGATGATTGAGTCGAGGAAGTAGGATTGGACTCCTCTACTTTGGCGTCCGGTTCAGTGGAGGCTGCGGTATTCTGACTGATGGGGGGTTTTGCAGCAGGTGTCGCCTTCTTGAACATATCGCGTATGCTTCGCCGATTGTTGAATTCCGGAATAAGCTTTGCTGATGTGGGAAGCAGATCTTTGGAAGACCACTCTCTCAGTCGCTTGCCATCCTTGAACATTCCCACCGGGTTCATAATATCAACAAGGTGCGTTTCGACCCCACCTATTGAGACGACGTCGGCGAGCACCGCAAAAACTGGGCAATGATCAGAACCCAAGAGGCCCTCCTGGATGTTGGAGTCGATAAACCACGGTTTGATCCCGGGGGTGCAAAGAACGTAGTCTATCCGTGATCCGAAATTACCAGGCCGGGCGTTCTTCCTCGTGTCCCAACATGTGTACATGCCAGTGCGAGTGGGATGGAACTCTCTGCCGAGATCCCACAGCACGGGTTCCTCTCGGCCTTCATCTCTCTCGCCAATGACTCGGCCTCCGAATACAAGCTGATTGAAGAACCGCCGAGAAGGAGTCGAAAAGTATTCATCCAGAGACACGGAATCTTTACGGATTTGTTCCACAAGCCCCGCGCTGTCAAGTTCTGATCGGATGATGTTGAGGTCTCCGCAGAGAACAACTTGCTTGCCCATAGCGGCCAAATTGCGAACTCTTACGTCAAGCGCATCCTGGAACGCCTGTCGAAACTCTGTTCTGGTTTCGTCTCGCGTTGCAGGGCTGTACACGCCAATGAGAACGAAGGCAGGAAATTCGAGAATAACACACCGGCCTTCTGAATCCAGAGTGGGCTCGTCGATATTGCCCGCAAGCTGACCGGGCCTTGGGTATCCGCCAATTTGTCGGTCCTCAGGAAGATCACGGAACTTGGTAGTGGAGCTTGGGGGAGTGAGAACCCCAGTGATACCTTCCTCGGCCCGGATTGGAGAACATTTGGAGGATCGGGTATAGATGGCCACGCCAGAGTAACCTAAAGCTTGTGTCAGATGCATATTGCAAAGGAGGCTATCCCAAACGGGGGGGGGGGGGTACCTTTCTTGTACTTTGGCAAGCTAAAGTACACATCCCAGCCTGGGACAAGAACCATGTCATCTCCCAGGTCTTTGCGCTGGATCTTGGTCTCCTGAATGACGACAATGTCTGCCTCGAGGGTGTCGAACATGGCCTAGGATGTTTCAGAGGGGGGGTACCACCTGGCAGGATAAGAAGCCTCACTTACCTGAAATGTACGGTTCTCCCGCCATGGCTGATATGAGAAGGGGTTCCTGAAGGTGGTCAGCAACAGGGGCTCGCCCACTCGCCCAGATGCAGCCTGCGCACCTTATACCATTGACTAGAAGAGGTTAACACGTCAATTGGGCACCGTGGAACTCTCAGACTTCCTCCTTACCATTCCATGAGGTGATTCGGAACCCCACATGCATCTTGGCTCTAGTCGCCAAACCAAGGCGACGATAAGCTTACGTGGTCGGGTTTCACGTTTCTTCCACCATCTCACTGCAAAGCGAAACGGAGAGGTGCGAGTGCTTAGGGGAGAGGAATCGAGAGTTGGGAGCGCAGTGCAAGGGATATGTTGGAGCGGTGGCAAGAATTAGTCAGGTTGGGAAGGAGCACTCGTGGTTCCGGCAAGCCACCAGAACAACGCAAGCTTGCGATGGCTCCTGCAACATCGTCCGAATTGTAAGTATCGAGACAAGCACCCAACTCGAGACACACGGCCCCAATTGCTGAGAGGCTACGGCGCAATCGCGTTGCCACTCACAGGGAGCGGCTTGTCGAATTGTCGATGCGGATGCTGCTGCCACGACCAGGTCACGAGGTCACCTGATCAACTCGGCTCGCACAGCCTCGCTTTGTCGATTACGTCATCCGGGGTGCTGAACCACACGCCTTGGACACCTCCACACACGAGCCACATCACGCACGGCCCGAGGAACAGCCGAAAAATGACCTGATGCGGCATCCTGACCTCACACAGCTCCGCGCTCCACACCAAGCTTCATCTTTGCTTCTCGAAGATCCGGGCCATTGACGAACCACACCACGCCGAAACCCCGTTTCACGACCGTATTGAAACCATGTTCCCGCAGCACCAGCTCCTCCGCGGCGCGCCGCGCGTCGCCGCCCAGCTCCGTTCGCCTGCCGTCCGTTCGATGGTGCAGCGCCGTCTCGCAAGCACGACGCCCCAGGCCGGAGAGAACGCCTTCGTCCGCGAGCGCCGTGCCGTTAAGGAGCACGCTGCTGGCACTACTGGTGAGGACTTCGAGGATGTCACCTGAGGGACAAGGAGTAAACTCTGACCCGTGTCAATACAGACCTGTGGCGCAAGATTTCGATCTAGTATGCCCTCCCTCTTTCCCGCGCTGTTTTTGCATCCGTGACTCGATGCATCCGACGACGATGCAAGCCTATCGATCTCTCCTCCTATCGGTGCCGCCTTCCGGCTGAGGCATTGGGAATGGAGAAGGATTGGCATGGCGGGGCCGTTTTAGGCTCTTGCGGGATATCACGTTCCGTCCACAACACAGCTGTGCTAACAAGCCCGTCTCTCCAGCGGCTGCATCCCGGCCCTCCTCCTCGCCGGCTTCAACGCTTACAACCTCTGGACTGAGCATTGGGAGCACTGGTCGCACATGCCCCCTCTGGAGGAGCGCGTCGAGTACCCCTTCCAGAACATCCGCACCCGCAACTTCCCGTGGGGCAATGGTGACAAGGTATGGCTCGTCAAGTTCATCACACAGGCCACCTTGGTTCATCCTGCTAACACTGAAACAGACTTTGTTGTATGTATCTGACTAATATTCATTGGAACCTGCTCGAAAGTGTAGGAGATGTTTGGTCGAGACTAATGTGATGCAGCTGGAACGACTCGGTCAACTACCACAACAAGGTAAGTGCGCACTCCGAGGCGAACTGCTTGGAAGCTGACACCGCAAAGGACAAGACTACCTGAGGCAAACGCGATGGGAAACAACCCCCTTAGGACCCTGTATAGATGGTTGGCTGCAAGATGGGCGGACGTGGTCAGCGTGGAGGACAACCGACGACTTGTACATGTTTCCTAGAGTTAGAGAAAACCAAGGCCCAAGCCGGCCTCTCCTCATTGCTCGGGTACCTGTCGTGCGACTGCTCATGGCTTGATGGTCGTCTACTCATCTGCCCTGGCCATGACCTGCCGCCTCATGCTGGCATGGACGATCCTATCCCTTGTAGCAGGAACAGCTGAGACTTCGTCCCTGCACACTTACATTCTCTGGACCACAGCAATTGGTGCGGATCTCGACACCGGTTCAGACCCTGGATGTTGCTTAGAAAAGCACTTTCACTATTTCCAATGCATGTCAGAGCTATACAGACCGTCAAGGGGAAGAAACCAAGATATCAGCACGGAATGTAAAGATGTCGAAAGGAAATCTCGTGGCGTAATGTCAACCAATACGAAAATGTCTTTGAAGAAACTTCATCTCGACGATTACAAAAAAAAAACTGCCCATACTGGTCCGTCTTGTCCCACTGCATCTGGTCACAGGGGACCCGTCGCCCTTCAAACCCGAGCACGTATGCGACCTTGAATCATATGTTGTGAGACCTTGTTCGGATCGATGGAACTTTTCTGCTTTTGTGACTTACCTACCACTGGGCATATACGGGACCTAGGATTTGGTAACAAACATGATTTCGATTTTGAGGGACACTGGCATTGGCAGGCCAATGCCGAGGCACCTGTCCCAACTCTCACCTCGAACTATCTCACTCATTCCTCATAATGGCATCCTTCCTTAAGGCTAAATACCTGGTCGCGTAATCCTCCGAACGGACAATATCACCCATGGTCCTCATAATCGTCGCCTGTTTCGCGAGCACCTCACACTGCTTCTCCACGTCCTCCACCAGCGAGAAGTTCCTGAAAGCGAACTCCAACGCCTCGTTCGCCTTGGTCAGGAACTCGGTCCGCTTCAGTGCTTGTGACGGCCCCTTTGCGTCGGCGTGGCCGGCTTGTCCGGCCCACGCGTCCGCAAGTATGCTGTAGAGGGTGCCAGCAACGTAGACGTTGTCAGTCTCGAGGCATCGGGGCAGGGCCGCCACTAAGAGATCAGACGCGGCAGAGAATTCACCCAAGGCATTCAAGATGTTGGACATGGCTCCGGTGGCTTGCCAAAGAAGAGAGACGAGGCGGACACGCCAGGCCATGCTTGCGGCGCGCATTGAAACGGTGAAGCCCTTTTCCGGCCTTCCCATTTGGTCGTATAGGTGGGCTTTGCTGAGGAGGAGGCGGATACGCAGCGAGATGTCCCTGTCGTCATCCCGCAGATCGGCAGCGAGTCGATCAATCTTGTTGAATGCAGCTTCAAACTCGCCGCGACGCGTAAGAGTCTCAACATGCAGCGAGTCAATGACGAAGACCATATCCGGCTCGAGACACCCGGTCCCGGCTTGGAGTAACTGCGATAGCAGGTGGTCGGCTGCCTCAATGTTATTGCGATGTAGGTCGCGGCGGAGCTTCAGTATTCCCCGGTACAAATGCCAATATTGGTGAGGCTTTGCTGATCGAAGCGGATTCCCCCCGAGTGCCTCAAGTTTGGCAAAGGCCTCATCATACTTCCCCCTCCCTGCTAGTAGGCCGGCGTGGCGGCATGTTGCCTTTAGAATATCCTCAAAGACGGCCTCGTTAGTGTGACAGCGAAGAAAAACCTCGCAAGTCATTGTGGACATGTTGGCGAGCCCAAGTCTGTCCCACAGCGACGTGGCCACGGACAGTTGGGCGCCTGCCATGGCGCTCAAGTTCCACCTCAGCATTACCCTTGAGCTTCTGACCATGTTCTCCATGGCAGTTGAGATGCTCTGGCCGCTCGCCAGCTCAACCTTGACTTCGGCCAGCAACGCCGAGCTCCAAAGAACCCACATGCCAGCCTCTTTGGCTTTTATCCGAAGATATGACAGTGGCTCCTTGCCGCCACCAAGCATGTTGTTGTCTTTGAGCTCCCGCACTAGCTTTGGATGGTTGCGGCCAAAGTGGAAAAGCCAATTGAGGGCGAAGTTGAGACAGGAGGTATCTCTGTTCTCTCTCGCCGTCGTCACGGACTCGAGCATGGTGGTAAGAGCCTCCTTGTAACATCCAAAGTCGGCCTGCAGGATACCGAGATTCATCAAAGCATACTGGTAGAATAGCCGGTTCCGGTTCTGCATTGTATAGTCGAAATACCGATGCAGATGGTCAAATGAAGTGGGAAAGTCCCCGGCTCTCCAGGAGTCAGAGTAACTGCACATGTCAGCAGGATATCCAGAGTTCGCTTGGAAGTCTGGGAGAAAAACACACTTGAGGTAATGCACCAAGCTGGGAATAGGATGGCCATGCTTCAAGAGGCCTTGGAACAGCTCCTTGATCTTGGGTGGCACCCTGTTACCGTATCCTGCGAGTGTCAGATGCAGTCCGGCGGGATGTCGCCTTTTGCTATGCATGTTACTCACTGTGCAGCAGCTCAACCTGCATCTCGAGCATATTCTCGATATCATCCGTGCCCACAGGAGTCACATCGCCGTCGTCCACGCCCAGCACCATGGTCCCGTAAGCCACTACGGCTAGCTCGTCCGTGGCTTGTCCCCATTCGTGCGCGCCCGTCATGAGAACAGAATCGAAGCTGAGGGGGTTGTAATGTGGGTTTCGTCGTCTCCAATAGCTCGCCGTGGGCTGTCGGTATCTGACAAATGCTTTCCACAAATCGGCGGCTTTGTTGAAAGGCAGTCTAAAAAATTCGAGACATGACCTCCTCACGAAGGCGCCGAAAGGCGAGACGCGAGACAGCAGTATGCCTGAGGGAGGCTCCTCACCGAGCTCTGCTAGCCTGCGAAGTTCATCTTTTGTTCTGGCGAGAAGGTTCGGTAGCTGCTCAAAGAACTCTTGCAGCGTTTGAAGGGAGTCTATTCCCCAGAGCTTCTCCAAGAACCTGTCCCATAGACGGCGACCCGGTAGGCGGTCAGCAGTAGTAAAAGGGGTGAGCAGCTGCTCAAACTGTTTGACCGAGAGGACGAAGTGAATCGTGCTCTCGGCCATGGCCCACCGGTCGCGTGGCGCACCGGTGGCGGCAGCGGGCAAATCGCAGTCGAGCAGGCGGGACGAGATGAAGTCAAGGACTGGAATCATGGCATCGTTGGGCACGACTTCCTCTGCGTACAGCTCAATCAGAGCCAGCAAGCCCACCTTGGCGGGCGTGAGGTACTCCAGCATCTTGACCGAGTAATGTAGACTGCTGCTCTATCTTTGCAAAAATGGGATCCATCTATGAATTGAAGTGAGTTGAGTGTGCGTTTGCCAAAGCAAGAGTATTGAAGGGGAGCTGTTGATTCGGGGTCGCCTCAAATCAGCTTCATCGCGTCAGTTTTGGCAGGACCGAAATCCGAGCCGGAATTCCCGTGTCGCTGTCGGGGCTTCCGTTTTTTTGACTGGTCGGCCGCGACTTACCTGCAAGTTCTGCCACCACAGTGGGTAGCGGCGGGTCTTCTCCAATGATGCCGCTACCCAGGGCTTCCGGCGATCCACAGCCCCGCAGACCGCTTACCTACCCCGCACCGCCGAATGAGCCGACCTGAGTGCCACTGCTGCCGCCCATCATACCGCCTTCATCTCGGTCCCGCTCAACACCAACGGTGGCTCGTGCTGATGCCGTGGCTAATAGCAACAATCTCAAGCAGCCATCGGCCAGTTAGCCTGGAGAAAACGCCCCCCAGCCTCAGTCTACCCCGCCGCGAAAGCGAGTCAAGGTCTCTCTCACTGGTTTGGGGACTTGGACAAGGAAATCGGCCGTGATTGTCTGAGCACCAAGGGCAACATACCCGTGTAGTAGTATTGTAGCACCAGCTATTTTTGTATTCTTAGTATTTAGTTACTCAATGTGAAACGGCGAGCGTATGGTATGTAGACCCTGCTGCTGCGGAGACCGAAGATACTGATTGTGGCGCCCAAGTTTAGGCCTCACCGGCTGGGCTCACAGAGACCAGGCGCCGCCACGGCGCACAAGTGCAACCCTATCACACAAGTGGCATGGCCAGCAAGCTGCCGCAGTCCGCCGAGCACCAGCAAAGAGACGCGCATGCTTGGTAAAAAAGGGGCCGTTGCATAACACGCACCAGGCTGTCAACGGGTGGCCATTACTCGCACGTTCTGGCCATGGCTAACCCACTTCGCGAAGATGCGCACGAGCGTCACCTCCCAGACCGAGAGGGGCCCTGTCGCGGGCCTGCACACCTCAATCCAGCCAGGCAAAGTGATGCATATCCCGGTCAATATGCCCGTACACCATCGCACAAATCGATTTAATAACATCAACTAACACTCAATAATCCCGCATCAACCCCCTTGTCTACTCCTTCGGACAATATATGGGGCACTTCTCGTCAAGCGCCTCCCCAGCCACCTGACCAAGGAGGCATTTCATCCTGTCTATGATGCCATCTCCAAACGGCTGAAGCGAGAATAGCATTCCAAGGAAAAAACCAAGCCACCCTTGTCTGTGCAGTTTTCTCGCTGAAGCTCAGGCATCATAGATATTTTCAGCCTCCCAGTCTCCGTAGCCTTGACCTGCTCCACCAGCCCCGGAGGCGACGTCTTGCCCGCTATGCCAGAATGCCTGGGTATCCCACAGTACTTCTCCAACGGGTAGAAGCGACTGGTCGCTGTGGATCCAGTAGAAAGCACCATATTTGATATTTATGGCTCGCTGGAACCCGCCCGGGTGCTGACCATGAGATACGCCGCCAACTTTCCAGATCGGCCTGCCCGAGAAAAATTCGCGGTTAGGCTCGGGGAGGAGCCCGCCTACCGGGGTCGGGATCGCGGTGGGCCAGTAGTAGCTTTGGCACCTCCTGAAACCCTGTGCGAGGAAACGATAAAGGGCGTAGCGGAAAGTCACGCCGTTGTCGCCGTTCACCCGCGGGATGACCCAGCAGTCGATTTTGCAGTTGGGATCCTTGATCTTCTCCGGGGATTTGGCACGGAACTGAAGCATGAGAAGCCATTCGCCATCAAAGCAGAATATCTGAGGGCATTGGTACTTGTCGGCATACCTGCGTCAGCCGTTAGAACACGTACATACTATCATCCGAGGTCCTCTAGGAAGCCCGCCTTACCCCCGCAACTCCTTGGCGAGCTTTTGCTGCACATTGCTCAGTCTACTCTCCATCCACTCCTGGGGGCGTATGAGGTTCCTCTTCCACTCGCCGATAACAACCGGGACCTTATGATTCAGATGGGTGAAGGTATAAGACACATCGATTGTCTCGCTGCTTGATGAATCCGAAAAGGCTTTCGCGTGAGATAGCTGAAGAATAGCTGGATAGTCGGTCCATGCTGCAAGGACGACGTTTGAAACCTCGGCCTTGAACCAGTCGCTGCAATCCTCCTCTGTTTCGAGTCGCCACGAGCGTTTGTTAGGGGGGAAAGCTGGCTGTGCCCACCGCACAGGATCGTCATTCCTTATTCCAAGTTTAGTCCCGAAGGTGTTCCACGAAGCTCAGCCATCCTCGGCATTTAAATGTTGGGGAAGCCTGTGCGTCATAGCGGATCAACCCGGATTTGGCTGTGCCGATCTATACCGCTCCGGTTCGATCAGCGGAGCAGGGTGGTGGTCGTGGGCGGCGGCGGCGCTGGGCTAGATACCGGGCGGGGGGAGGGGGGGAAGAATTGTGTTGCGTGCGGCCTGGGAACAGACACTTGCATACGGAGGTAAAGATCACGGATCCCAAATAGCCACACAAAACGTGGTGTCCGCAAAATGAGTCACGAAAGCGCGCATTCAAGTCGAGGATTAGTTTGGGCTTCCCTGGGTGCGATTGCCAGCTAGTCTACAGATTGGGCGCCGGGACTTTGCCACCAACCTTGCCACCATTCACAACTCTAATAGAGGCTCTCTGGCTTCGCCAGAAATCCGCAAGAGAAGCAATACAATCCAAAAAAATGGAACCCCTATCATTTCCATCCAATCCAGGGTGAAGTGTGTCTGACAGGGACCATTCAACGAGAAGGTGATACGATGGAGCTGCGACTGATGCGATGTGATGCGATAGATACGATGCGATGCGAGCTGTGGTCTATTGATGCGATCGATGAATGAACGAGAAAGCGATTGATGGGGGATGCGACCGGTTGACGGATTGAGCTTGACGATCTGAAGCGATTCAATAGAGTCGCAGGAAATGCGAAGTCCTCGACCAACTAGAAAAGCTCCCTCCACAAACTCTACGACAATCCATCCTCCTCGAAATCCAAAAGAAGCCCAACGGGTCCCCCTTGGTCAAACGGGTCCTCAGGTGGGCTATCTTCCAGCAGGAAGGGCTTCGACTCCCCCCAACTCCAAACTCGCCGATGCCCTCACCAAAGCCACATCTACACACCCCTTACCGCCGCAGGTGCTAAATGATCCGGCGACAACCGCGCTAAACACGATAGTCTTGTGTGAAAAGGGCTGGCTGAAGTGCGACCGAGCCACTGCTGCCGGCTTCCCATCCTTCCCATTTTCTTTCCTCCGGAACTAGCGCGACGTCTAGAAACGCAGTGCGGACACGGGCCCCCCTACCTCAGGCCTCCGTATCGCTTGATTTTGCACGACAGTGTAGCCCAGGGGTGAATGGGGTTGTCAAGGCAGGTGCGCAGCTTGTTGAGGGCGGCGAGGTCTCGAGACCTGGTGGAAATAGGAGGGTCGGCTAGGCCAGCCGCTTCCATCTCCATGTCGGGGGGATCCTCTCCCCACGTGGAGTACCTAATGCGACCGGAGACGGGTCCGTTAGCGTTGTGATCTCGTTCTGTCTTTCTGGGGGAGGGTAAAAGACGCACATGCGGCACTGAGATATCTCCTCCCCTATCAGCTCGGACGAGCCGAGGTCGATCAGGGTCGGAATGCCCTCGGGGCTCACCGTGATGTTGAAGGGCTGGATGTAGTTGTGGGGGCGATGCCGACGACGTCGTGGAGATGGCGGATCGCAGATTCCAGTGCGGCCAGAAACGGTTCCTTGTCGACTGCCTTGCCGCCGCTGACGTGCTCCCACAGGTTACCGCCCTCCAGGCGACCGAGGTAAACACCTGTGACGCGGCCCTTGCGGACGCGGCAGCCGTGGTATTTAACGACGTTTGGGGTGCTGAGGGTGGCGGGAGAGGAGCTTCAGCATCCTCACCTCGATGGCAAACCACTCGGCCACGACCGTCGGAGAAATCTCCACCCTCTGTCAGATTTCTTCTCCAAACCAAGCAGACAATTGAGTAAAAACCTACGTTTCCCTCGTCCGCCTCATCGCTGTAGCCTTCCTCTCCTTACCTCCACCTCCAACAAACCGGAAGTCAAACTCGGCCGCAGTCACCAAGTCGCGGGTGAGCAACATCACGGCGACGTTGTAGGTCCGTCCCTCGTCGCAGTACCACTTCGTCATATCGTTGAGCGCCGTCTTGGCGCCGGAGTCCTCGCGAGTGCGCAGCGGACCGCAGTACTCGCTGACTTGGTCTTTGATGTGGCGGCGCACGTACGAATCGGCGCGCGGTTGTAAATCTTCTCCCAGTAGTCTTTGCGGAGGCCGGGGGGGCGGGGTTGGCTTTGCCGTGCCAGGCAGTGATGGGGCCGTGGATGTTCGCAAGGGTGGGGTCGTCGGTTAGGAGCTTCTAGAGGGGGGTTAGAATTAGGCTACCCAAGTATAATAAGAGATGGTGGACTTTACCGGAACGACAACGGGGGCGGCGGGCGCGGCGGGAGCGGCGGCGAAGGTAGGTGGGGAAGTTGTCCATTTTCGTGGCGGTTTGGTGTTGTGAGATTTGGTGTTGTGTGGTTGGTGTTGTGAGGTTTGGTGTTGTGTGGTTGGTGTTGTGAGGTTTGGTGTTGTGTGGTTGGTGTTGTGAGGTTGGTGTTGTGAGGTTAGAAGAGGTAGGGTTCATGACATGATCCCGCGGGATTTGTGTAGCAAAGATTGAGAGGCAGGAACGAAAACAAAGGCTGCCATTTCAGGTGAGGATAGCACGACTGCCTTGGTTTGCTTATCGCGGCCGCGCCCCATTCTGTCAGTCTCCACGATAAAGGTGCGTTGTTCTCATTGGCGAACACCTCCATGAGTCGTCTCGGAAAGAACTCCGCGGGTTTTTTTAGGCCCTTGCATAGCTCGTGCGTCTCTGAGCAAACACGAATACAGTGACGGATCCCCCCTTTGCCCCTAGCGATAAAGCAATCTTTGATCCAAGTTATCGTGGCCGTCGGAGTCAATCACTGCCTATGGCAATCGGGAAGGGTGGCAGCTCGATGCCCCCCCCCCCCAACTTTCATTGCCTTCGCTGTCCCGCAGCTGCCAGTCACTCTTTGCTGAAATGACCAAACGACAGCATTATCACGGCTTCAGGAACGAGGTACTACTCAAGGTGGTATATTTGTTGTTCCACGGAGGAATCTAAGATCTGTGGGGTGGCCAGCCCTCAATATATAGAGCCCTATCTAGTGAATGGCTTCGTAGGTGAATCCTGCAGTGAAGTGGTGAAGTGAATAAGAACAGGTGAATCCTGTGACAAGCATTAGAAATCACCTGTGAGGAGCAACCGGTCAAGGCTTAGTGTAAAGGATCTAATTGGAAGACTCTGCTATATCGTCCGAAGATGGGCTGAGCTGGGGCATGTGCTAGCCAAACCATTCACCCCGCACAGTTTAAAAATCATGACCTTTGACACACATTACCTATCTCTCTTTCTTTCCCAAACCAACCTTGCAACAACGCGCCCTTTGAAACCAAGCATCATAATGGTGAGGCCTCTCCCATCATGTAAAATCAAACCCGAAAGTCCAAGACAGAGGAACTAATATATATACTAGGCGACCCCGATGCCTCCTGCTCGCCCTTTCTGGGCAGGTCTTGATCCTGACAAGCCAGAGCCTCTTGACAAAGTCCTTGCTGCCCTCCACTGCTTCCAGGTTGCGCCGCCGTCAGCCGAGGACGCATTCCACTTCAAGTTCACCGTTAACCGTGAGGACCACCATCGTATCGATAACGGTTTCCCTGAATTGCAAGAGCTTGCTGCGGTGATCAACCGAGATCTCTACAGCACAAGGCGGCTGATACCTTTCGTGAGTAATAGTCAAATCCCCTACAGTTGCCCTGTCTAACAGAACGCCTCTTACAGGAATTTGACCCATCAACCGGAAAGCTTGCGACCATGGCTTCTCCCACCTATGGCGCGGCTGCAAACCACATCACTCACGAATGCTACCACGTCATAGCTAATAGCCTAAAATCCCTTGGTCAACTTGACAAGCCAATCGGTCAGCTGGCCCTTGCGGTTGAGAAGTATATCTGCGCTCTCGACCAAGAGGCAACCTTCCGTAATGCCATTGCAATCCACAGCACCGCTAAGCACAAGATGCCCGCTTGTCTGATCGTTTTCTTTAACGGCAATCACGAAGGCGCAAGCAAATACGCCCAGTTCATTACCAAGCACCCAGAAGGTATCCATACCGTGGTTGCCGTACAGCTTGGTCTGCCGGGTCGGATGGATAGCGAGCGAAAGCTGCAGCGCCTGGCTCAAAAATCTTTCGTCTCGGTTTTTACCATGGTTGATGGGGCTGTCAAGACGGCTGTACAACAGGAGCCGCTCTCCACACCGGGAGGGGGCGTCAAACTGTGGCTGTCGGACTTGGTCAAGGAACGTGAGAGCCTCCCGGACGAGTTTGTTCGACCCCTTGGTGTCAGGTATGTGTTGTTTTTCTTCTTCTTCTTCTTCGTACACCGTCGTCAACGTCCACCCAGACTCTTCTAACGTTTTCCTATTCCAGGGCCAACCACCCCCAGCCCAACATCACCATTCCGTATGCCACCATTCTCGCTTCTGCTATCAGGGGGTACCGCTCCTGCGAAAACGAATACCACCTCTTCTGGGAAAACGGCAACCCGAGTATCAACACAGCCAAGTCCACTACGCCCAGCAGCTCCATTGCGTCGGGCAGTGGCAAGCGACCCCTCTCCACGCTTCCAAGAAGTGGCCCCATGTCTGATAGGGGCAAGCAATCCTTGTCGACTCTTGCAGGCAGACTCGTGGCAAATGGATTATTTGGCCACGGCGGCAAGCGGCAACCCGTGTCGACTTTTACGCAGCCCCCTTCGATTCGTACAAGTGGACACGCAGTCAACGGCCCCGCCGCGCCTGATGGCCGCCAGCGCGCCCTGGGCACTGCTTTTTTTGGTGGCAGACCTCCTCTCGCAACGAGCCCGGCCAAGGCTGTAATTGCTCCCTGGAGCCGGCTCTTGGCGCGGCTTCCCCGCAAGTGGTAGACGGCGTCAAGGAGTATGGGCTCCCTCGGTGGACACGTAAGGAGAAAGCTGGCTAGTGGAGGAAATGACAACATTGTCAGGGATTATTTTCTCCTCCGAAACCATGGCTGCTAGGGATAACGATAAATGGTTGAGCATTGTTTCTCTTCCGCGAGAGCAAGCACAGCTATAGGCAGCAGAGGAAAAATGAAAACACCCTACTCTTTACAACGTGATTTGTCAATATCAACACTTCGCCGTTGGGCGTCTTTGATGCGCGTCTTGATGGCCATGTTCCATTCTGGTTGTCCAGAAGGAAAGGAAAAGAAAAACGACTGGTCTGTAAAAATAAAATGATCAAGTGCCACTCCTGCAGAGATGTCCAGGTGCGCCCGCATTTGTGATTCATGACCTTGCCGCTTCTGTTCTTGCGCAGATTTGGGCGTATTTGGGCGGGGCGGCGTTCCCCTCCGTTAAGGAGGCTGCATTTGCAGCAGCAGATTTGGCACCTGCGCCGGTTTCAGCGGCTTCCAGACGGGTAAGAGAATGAATGCAAGGTTCCTGGGTCTATGATTTAATTCCTGTCTTCCGAAGTGCTGTGCTAGCTAGCTGTAATTTGCTGTGCAGCTGAAACTAGCTCTCGAGGCAGAAGGCAGGATGTATCTGCTAGTTCCTTCGCTCTTTTAGGCGTGAAACCTTCAGGCGAGTTGTCAGAAAGAAGGGAGTTCAGGGTCCCTGGGCATCTAGTCAGCGGAGCTAACTGGATGCCTGGCACTGCCAGAACGCCAGTGAGCCTCCGCCACTAGAGTGACGAAGTCTGAATCCTGCAGAATAGTCTATAAAGAAGGCTCTGGCTTCCAGCCAGAGCCAGAAGGACAGAGTTCGACAAGCAATACAATCACGCAGTTGCAATCCCTTCAAATCCACCGAATCCAGAGTGCAGTGCTTCTGACACGAGTCCTCGCTCATCTCGAAGCACCGGGGCTGCTGGGGTTTTATCCTAGGTAAGACTAATATATGGGACGGATGCGGCGATTATCGCCGGAGCCAGCAGGCACGATTGAGGATAAAAAGGCTGGTAGCCGCACCCTTAATCGAAAGAAACAGAAGCAATTCAATCAAGCAGTTGCAACCCCCATCAATTCCACTGAATCCAGTGTGCCACGCTTCTGACACTATTGGGCCTTGGGCGGCGAGCATGCGAGCCAAGCAGCCAGTCAGAAGCCGTTCTGTCTTGGCGTTACGAGATCTGTTGTAGAGCAACGCCTGGGAAGCAGAGCAACAGAGCTGATTACGAGTTACCTGTGACGGTACGAAGAATGCATCGCACATACCATTGCACTATTAAAAGTAGAACGTTGTGCAGTTGAAAGTCTGCAACGTATGCATCCGTAAGGGTCAGGTACACGTGCACATAGCACCCACTATAGTGCCGTGACATCCTTTTTAATAAATAGACTAACTTAAGTTTTGCCTAGCCACTACACTTCTATTACGTACATAATGGTCAGAACTCTATATATCTTTACAACTTTACAAGTCAGCGTACGTTATTTTAGCTAACGTGCGTGATAAGCGAGCGGATCATCTAAGCGAGTGGATCAAATTTCTCACACAACGCAACCTTCTATCTACAACTCTACTTTTCTTCTACCACACAACATATCTGTTAATTTGTGTGGCCTGACTGGTCTCAGTGAGGTCCAGTACAGGAGGTTACAGGGGGTGAGTCCCCTGTAACGGGCGCAGCGGAAGGCTTTGAGGGTACGATGACTGCCCGAGACGGGGTCAAAG
>Ga0247765_1000607_pt1 | contig 26017 bp, 20 predicted proteins | sample UWRJL106311C6_FD_179949 | JGI IMG/M metagenome (GOLD analysis project Ga0247765, IMG submission 179949) | Plant litter microbial communities from Arlington Agricultural Research Station in Wisconsin, United States - UWRJ-L106-311C-6 | ecosystem: Environmental > Terrestrial > Plant litter >...
AGAAGCACCCACGGTGCCTAAACAGATAGATAGAGGGACCGCTTGCCCACTAGGGCGAGGACTAGAGGTCCTCTGCGGTGTAAGATTAATAATAATAAATCTGGAATATGATGGGATTGGAAAGTGCAGCGCTCGCTGATAATATACTCGTTAAGTCATATTCGTAACACGTAACAGGTTTTTGTTATGCCTCAGTAACCTCCAGCTAGACTCTATTAAAAGCATTATATTGACGAAGAGCCGGCCGACGAGAGAATCTGAACAATAGCCAAACCAGGGAAAATGCTATAAACTGAAACCTAGTTTTAGCATCCTCACTTCTGGAGAAATAAAACTTGGCTCGGGGGTGTTTCTTACTAGGGCAGCTGCGGATATGAAGTACCTGCAGATAGAAAGCAGTTAGTGAAGAAACTGGAAGCTGGGGAGCGTGTAGGGATACCATTTGGCGGGCGGGTTGTCTGAAAACCAGTCGATGTTCATACCAAAGAAGGTTGACAAAAACATCAGCGGTAAGAAGATGAACGTAATCCAACTCAGTCTCCACAGGCTTGCGCTCAGTCCTAGTGAGAGTCGAGCGTCTCTTATGGCAACTGACTTATACATCTAAGAGACAGTTTTAGTGGTTTACACAATAGGCGGGTGATTTCAGCATTGACTCACCATGTCAAGGAGATGTGTCGTCGGTGTTATGAGATCGTCTCTAACAATATTTCTGCATCTGGTGAGAGTTTTCGATGCCGATTGGATAGAGAATTTCTCGTTGAAATCACTCTTCGCACCACCACCGATACCACTGTTACTGCTTCCTCTGTCCAGCTGGGATTCCATGCTCCTAGGCTCACAATCAATCTCCTTTCCCTTCTCCGGTCCTCGAACGCTTGAGAATCTAGGAGGTACGAGATTGAGCAGATCGTTGACGCCGTCTTCGACATCTTGCAGGACCTGACATTGGACTGCTAGGAGCCGATCGAGAGCGAGCCAGTTCTTTGAAGCCGCCCATAGGCTTTGTGAAGATGAGTCGTCGTCCGGTTGCCGGTATACGAGATCTTCCTGTAGGAGTAGTAAGTATCTTGTCAACTTGATTGCTATTTTTTTCTTCTAGAATCTGGCTGTGCACATCACATACTAGCAATCTGTTATGAGAAACAGCGCACTGCGCAAGGGAAGACCACTGCTTCACCAGATGATCAAGTATCAGACCCAGATACATAATGGTCAGATCACGGCCAATCCAGTCAATGTTGAATTTTGTCTCATACACAGGGTGCATGCGGGGTTCCAATTCCAGCAACGTCTCGCTGTGGCCTGAATCCTCAAAGATGACGAGCGTATTCGGAGGGTCAAAGAGATGTGGGATGAAATGATTTTCGTACGGGCCAAGTCGCCGGCCCCTCTCGCAATGCACCGAGATTCGACTAGAACACACGGTGTAGGCAGCGATTCCACTAGCGCTGGAATTATCCGAAACCTCGAGGGCGAAGCAATGTCTGTCCGTGCTGCACGCTCTCTCTGCATAACAGCTTTCAACTCTGTGAGGGATTAGATAGTCGATGGAAAACTTGACGTTGGCGGCTGGTTCATGGCCAGGATGAACATCTGGGCCTGCCCAAGTAACTTTGTCCCAAGCGAAAGACGTAAGGTTCGCACTTTGTAGCCGGGCTCCTAATGCAGCCCAGCTCTCAAACTTATGGTGTGGGGACTGCTGTGGCCGGGTTACGTCGAAGAAGGTAGTAACCCAGGGAGCATTGAATGCATGCCTAGATGCTACGATTAGGAACCCATTCTTTGGTCTAGGCAGGGCGGAAAGTGGCTATACACGATGCGAATTGCTGTGGGCTCCTCGCAAGGCTGTGACAGGGAGAAAAATGAACAAGAATGGCAATTAGCAAGCTACTAATACCAAGTGCAGGGGGTTTTAAATACCTTTTTCAAGTAGGAGTCTAGGGCTTCCTTGTCGGAAAACACTTGATCTAAGCCAACTGTTCTTTTCTCTACTCTCCAGTACAGCGTACCAGCATCCATATCATGTGTACATATCCGTTGTTCCGTTGTGCGCCAATCTATTACCCTGACGGAGCCAGACTTGATGGGTGCATTCGCAGGCGGTGGTGATTCTTTCCCTGCTATTGAAGGCTGGTTCTTACCAATCGCGGATCGTTAGGAAGAGTGGTAACAGTATTAATCAAGTATGTGAGCTCACCGCGCCTGATTCCGCCGATGCCCCATCTCCCCCAATAGTTACTACGCGTACTGCGGTTAATGGAATCGACATCTCTTCTTGTCTTAATTGCCGTCGGGGTGTGGTTGCGGGAAGAGAGATTGAGTGCGACAAGGTGATCACGAGTGGGAAGGTGGGGTAACCAACAGCTAATCATATCAATTCTCGAGATAACGAGCCTGATAAGCGAACGACCACAGTAAGTCGAGCTGTCAACAGTTGTAAACTAAATCTCGTGAAAATACGATAAGAAATTGATAATGTTACTAGCAGTTTACTATCACTGAACTTTGTTAGAGCTGGTCAGAAGCACTACACCTTTTATCCACGAGTGTGGTTGTGAATAAAGTTTTGTCATGACCCTGGTCGAGACCAGGAGGGTTGGGCGTGTCAAAAGCACCACAGCCAATCGCTTGACGAACCCATCATAGGAGTCCGAAGTCTGGATGTTCCGAGCTCGGAGTGACGGCAGCCTGGCCGTCGTGCCTGACCACACCTCCCAATCCGACCCGGATCCACTGGAACATTCTGCCAACCTACCCCGCCCGCCCCACTAATTGCACCACCATTAGGGTGGTGCAATTCAGGGCTTCCTTTTCCTTTTCCCTTTCTCTTTAGCTTTAGATTTCTGCTAATGGTACGGAATAACCTTGCGTGAGCAATCGCATTCCAACTGCCGTGACACTCGGGACAAGTGCAGCGCGGGACAAGTCCCGGATTTATCAGGAACTAGAGTCGGGACAAAAGGGCTCGGGATAAGATAATCAAGCGGTATATAGACATGAGGAACGGCTCTCCTAGTAAGTGACTTGGTTTTTCACGTAAAGTAATAAAGTTTATTGTCTGCTATCTTAGTTCATACTTTGCTCTTAGCAGAGCGACCTTGAGAGATAGTGTTGAATTATGGCCCCTCAGTGCCCTGTATCTACAGCACCCTGTCAGAAGCACGGTACCTTGAATCCAGTGTTTTTTATGTGTTGGTTCTATTGTCTTTTTCGTCGGCTTTCTGGCAGTGCCAGAAACCCTCCTTTTATAGACCTCTTTGCATGATCCACCTGGCCACTAGCTTACACTGCCTTGGTAGCTTGGTAGTTGGATTGCTGGCTGTGCCAGGCATCCTCACGCAAGCTGACTATAGTACCTGGGTTCGACCCAGAGGTTGAACCCCTATCTTGTTGACAATGTAGTTGGGATCTCTTTTCTTTTAACATACCCCCTTAGATTTAAGCCTCCGTCCTTATAAAAGGGGGTTGAATCTGGACCTTATAGTTAACATTTAGCCATCGTATTTTCAACAATTCCAGAAACCTCTATAGTATAGTGGTAATATATTCCAGTATTATACATAACCATTTATCTGCCTTCGGGCGGAGAAATGGTCTTGCCGATGGAAAGCCGTAGGTTTAATTCCTACTTAAGGTTTTTTTTTTTTTTAAGCGTATACGTTTAAAGTAGCTATACTAAACCCAATTGCTAAATAAAAGCTTAATATAGTATATAGTTAAGTGCTTTAGTCAGACCGTCTGCCATTATACTAGTAAAGGGCGTATATTCGACTATAATCTTTTCGTTAGCTACTTCTTAGCGTAATTAGTAATTGTAAATATTTACGTACTATAGCTAAGTTTATAAGGTAGTTATTTCAACCGTAACGAACTAGATAATTTACTTATTATCACACTAAATCTTAATATAGTAATCGTTTAATTATACTATAAGTTCAGCTAATAGTTAACTTACAAAGAAAGACTCTTTAGTAGCTTATACCAGTACTAGTAACTCAGCCTTTATAATTAAAATAGTTACTATATCTTACTTATTATTGGGAATAAACACACTATACAGCACTTGTGCTGTACAACAGCATAACAATACTGTGCAGCAGCATAACAATGCTGTGCAGCCCGCTGCATAGCACAACAAGGCCCTGCAATAAAACCTCGTATTCTACCACACTAAGAACGCCACAACGCTTTAGCGCCTCTGCCAGAGGCCGATGGGCCAAGGGTCACAACTATAATAACCACGGCTCGCCCTCTCTTAGATAGAAGAATTAAGCACTCATCCATCCTCTTCTCCATGACTTGCCTCCATCACCATTGTGACCCATAGCTTCATCAACAGAAAAGGAAATTTTGTGTGTCTAGATTTGTCGTATATAATGAGGGAAAACACCCATCCATTTAGCGGCCGAATGCGGGGAGGAGGACGAGACCTACTACAAGCTTGTCCCGAGGGAGGAGAAAAAAAAAATAGAGGCTAGGGGTGAAGATAGCTAGACTTGGGTTGGCTAAGGCCCTTGCATTTCTGTTAGAGAAAACACTAGCAGTTTAGTCTAGATCTGTGGAATTCGCGTTTAAGGAGGACAGGGCCTGCAGGGGCCTCACACTGTATGAGAGTTGTGTGGTCGTCGGGCGGCCCCGTCAGTATCGTCGTCAACTTGTCGCCCGATTGTCCATCCTCTGGGGATTTTGCCCTGCAATTCCGAGCCGGCTCCAACTGATGGCCGAATTAGTTTCATGTCGATTGTTGGGTAGGTGCCTAAGGTATTCAGCACAGGAACAGAACTTACAGATCAATGTCTCTAAAAAAGATAGCTGCGTCGGCAACCAACTCGACAGCGCCACTACCTGTCCAAATCCCCACCCCCTCTCGTCGCTCGAGAGTATCATATTCGCCCTCACCAACCTTCGTAACCAGAAAAGCGTCCCTACCATCAACCAAACATTCACCAGTCCATAAACGCAAACCACCACGCCCACTCTTGTTCCTATTGTCTTTGTTGTGTTTTCTCTTCTTCGTCGAGGCACCCCCGTTGCGAGGGCCAATAACATGAACCCCAAAACCAAAACCGCCGCGAGACCCGTAAGCGCCTGCACAATGACAAAAAACGCACTAGGAACCGTCATGGACGCAAATACTTCTCGCAAACAATTATATTCCCGGCGCGTGATATCCTCGTTGGCTTTTCCCGTCCAGATCACCATGCCTGTCTGGACCAGCGCTAGTGCGATCAGCACAGCGAGACAGCTATCTCGTCTTCGACGTCGGCGCATAGTGCTGGCGCGGAGAGACCATATGGCGAGAGAGGCAGAAAGGGTCAATGCAGACGCCAGAGTCGCCTGGAGGAGTTCATACGGACGACGCGACGAAGGGGTCATGACGATTCCGGCGAGGATTATGGCGAGAGCGAAGAACAGAGTCGTGTCGAGGAAGTCGTCTACCGTGAGGATCGTTGCGGCGGTTAACCGATCTCCAAAGAATTTTGGTTCGGTGGCTTTTTCGGGGTGGGTGGTTGTGGGCGGTGGTGGGTTGAGTGCGTCGGATTCTCCCCGTCCTTCTCCCCCCTTTTCACTTCTCCTTTCTCCACCAATTTTGACTGCTTCATCGTCTTGGTCGGCAAGGTTACCAGACCGCCAGATCCCCCACAGCAAAACCCCCGTATAAATCGTCACCATGACCGCTTCCATCAGATACGCCGCCAACATGCCTATCCCCGCGATGTCTGCGTTGCCCTTTAGGGATAGTTTCGGACACGTCTCGGGGATACAGGCGTCAAAGGCGGTTCGGTACATTTGCGAGGTAATGTACGTGCTATTGGGCGATTCATAATTTCTCTTGAACCAACTTAGGACATCACATTCCGAAGGGCGGACCGTCCCTGCATCTTTTGGTAAAGCGGCGAGAACATCTCGGTATACGGACTGGTAGGTGGCGAAAAAGGCGGGACCGGTACCCCACGAGTAGTCGGCGATGAATTGCGAAGAGGCACTGCAGTTTTGGGTGAAATTGAGGCGGAGGCCGGAAAACGTGAGGGCGGTAAAAGACATGATGCTGTGTTGCTGTGTTGTGGGCAGATGTGAACTTGATCAAAATGAGTGCGAGATAAGACAACGGATCGTGCCACCAGCAAGTGGGAAATATATCAAGATTTGGAGCTCGCTCATTCTTTTTTACGGCCCACACCACCGCTATAGTCGTTATGACGAAACCCGCAGACCGGTTGCGGTTTCTGCCCTGTGATTGCTGCGTCGCGTCGCACAGGCTGAGCGGCCCGGTGCTGGTTCAGGGGATGATCAACACTGCATCGCCAATCGGCCGTATCCTCGCCACTGGCAGTGTTGTGCAATCGGGCAGTCCGGTGGGCTATAAATTTGTTTGTTACTGGACTGAGAATGGGCAGTGCATTGCACATAGCCTTGTTTGTACGTGAGTAAAGGGGTTGGTAATGGGCAAGTGGACTTAGAGCCTCGATTAACTTGGACGATCTTGTGCAACCTGATGGAACAGGTTTAAACGCAAATGACTAACACGAAAAAAAGCGCCTAACGCACTAGTTGCCACCTTGTAGGTTTGTATTATCTGGATTTTTCACTTGAGCGTATACCCTGACATTTCCTAAGCCGAAGGATGTAAAGTGTATTGTCTGGTGTTATCAGTCCAGTATCCCGAGCAACCTAGAAGCCTCAACTACATCAACGCAGGACCAAGCCACTCTCAAAAGAAACCTCCCAGCTCAACTCACATGTTACTCTATTCCCGTGAATTTCAAGTTCCATGGCAATGACGCAACTGATATGGGTGTGATCAATGTCGCCGCCTTCGGCCTTCCCCCCCGCCGATATCGCCCTCCACGCTCAACTCACATTGTGAGGGTGTGGAGGTATGCCACGCCGTGCTCAATCTGGGTCATGTTGGGTAGTATATTTCTACGGCGAACTGACTGCAGTGGACGACATGAAAGCCAACATCCTATTGGGTATTGACTGCATGGCCCCAGAGAAATTCGACATTAAACTGAGTCAAGAACACACACCATCACCTCCTCCCCTGAACCCGTTTCTGGATGTGGAACTGTAAGTGCCCGGCAACCCCGCGAGTGTTGAGAGGTGCCCCATCCCCCCGGCGCCAGCACCACAACAGCCGCATGGGGCGTCTCAGCTGGTAACAGGCCCGCCACCCCGGCCGAGGAGACAGCAGTAGGGCCAAGGAACTGCAGAGCAACCGAGCCGTGGAACGCTGTGATGTGGTCTAGTGCTCCCCCGAGGTTCACGGCATGTTGTCCTTGTCTCTTTTGCCGTCCGGGAAGAACTCTGGGGAAGGGATTAAAGGGACTGTAAGGCCAGGAACGGGGAAACGAGCCAGTCGGCTTATCCTGTTTAAAAGTCGATGGTAGGAGTTGGAAATGGACCCTTTACGTCCTACGCAAACTTATCTTTAGTTCCCGACCTGTATAAACCATATATCGTTTGGTATGACTGAATGATAAAAAATATCCGTAGTCTTTTCCCAAGTAAAAGTGCAATAAAACTGCCCGACTAAAATAGTATTTACGATATCTACTGGCGTCCTTTTAAGAACCCTAGAGCTTGGCGTTGTCTTTTGATAGACTTGGTTTGATACCGGACCTTCTGGCCCTTGGCGAGCCTTGTCGAAGAAGACTTTTACTATATAGTAAACTGCGGACGACTTCCAAGCCAAGGGGATGGTAAGACAAAGACGCAACGAATGCTGAGACGTCTTTTAAGCAGCTATGATATCTTGAAGTAGGTTTAGAGCAAGCGCCGCTACAATTTTACCACAGGTGATATAGAAATACACCCCGTACCGGGCTATACAGACGGCCTAGATTTGATGGCGTTGCAGTAGGATGAGCGGCCTTCCCTGGGAATAGCGTATAAAAGACTCCCCTAGACTCGAGAAGGCGCATATTGGGATTAAGGAGTGGTTGCCCAGTGATGGTCGCAGCGATAAATTGTAGCCCGGCCGGGAGAGCGGCGCCTTGGAGCGTAAAGCCGTGCTGGGCTGCGAGCCAGCTTTTATAGGTTCGAAGACGAACCTAGTCATAAAGCCAGGCCAAAGTCGCCAATAAGCTAAAAATATTCGGGAAGCCCGGAGGGATCGTCAATATCGCGTTGAAATATTTCCTAGAAAATGTCCTGTAATGTGCGACGAATCTGGGCATACAGAATTTCCTTTTCCGTACCTCGCGCACTTGACGTTGCCCACCCTGGCTCAGGCTCGGCTCAGACCCTGATCAGGATTTACTTAGGCCAGTTTACCTTTACTCACCCTAATCGCCATTTTCGGCAGGCTACAGCGCAGCCTGCGAATTGCTTCAACTCTAGCCGAGGCGGCTCAGAACTAGTCCCATATATAAAGATAGCTAAAATTTGTCCCATTTTAAAACTAACAGTCTTGTATATTCTTTTTCCTTTACCTAAACGTTAGAAATTTCTATCCTCCAATTCTCGCGCTTACACCTCTTATATATCAAAAGAAGAGGTTCCAGTTACGCTGACGTAGACCACGCTGACCAAAAAGGAAAGGGTTCGATCCAGGGTTCGAACCCAAGCACCCGAGTTATCTTGCGTGAGGATGCCTGACACAACCAGTAATCTAACTGCTAAGCCACGTACCCATTAACGGGTCGTTTATACAAAGAGGTTTATAAAAGAGGGCTTTCTGGCTCTACCAGAAAGCCAGAGAATAAGTAAGTAACAGTCAAGTTCACATACAAGAATCAAAATATAAGTAAGTTCCTCCATCGCAGTTGCGAGGTGGATGAAGATGATGGAGACGAGAGCCGGGAATCGGCTCGAGGTTTTATGCTTCGGAGCTTCCCTATGCGTTTGCGCGCTCTGGCGGGTCTCGTGCGTAGGTGTGCGTAAGGTGCGACGAGCCAGTTAAGCTTTCAATCGAGCTGAGTCACGGTCGGCAGTAAAGCACCCCGCCGGCTCACCACCCTACCCCGTCGCTGCCGACGCAGGGTTGTCATTAAACTTTTTTTTTGGATGATACCCAGGACGTGTGATAAGTAAGTTCCTAAAAACCACACATGGATTAAAGGAACCGTGCCTTTAACAAGCTACCAGGTAAAGTAGATTTATCCAGACAGTTCTATAATGTTCACGCATGGTGAATCAGCAGTGTAAGATAAATTTAGATAGGATAATATCTTTCGCTTATTTTAGTAGTGGGAAGTTTAAACTTCTTTCTGTGTACCATCCTAGGGTATGTACTGGTATACTGTGGGAGATCCCGTGGTATATTATGTACCATCTCTTATTTTGAGCTGGGGTATTATGTACTATCCAAAAATTCGAGCTGGGTTATTTTGTACCATCCCAAGCCATGTACTGGTATATTCTGGCCAAGATTTGGGACCTGGCCCAGGATTCGGGCCCATTAGGGCAATGTCGCGCCTTAGCAGCTTTTAACCGGGGACCCAAATTTGGGCCTCAAACTCGGGAGACTGGTCAGATCTAGCTACGATTCAAAGAACTGACTTTATGCACGCCGCCATCGCCGACTTGCCGTTCCTAAGACCACGGTATCTGTGCCTCCTTGCGCTCGATAGCAGGGCTGGATATATCGTCATATTGGTTGACGGAATGGTAGATGCAGAACGCCGACTCCGGCCGGGTTTTGGAGTATCTTTTCGTGGCTTATTCAAACGAAAAATTTGTCAACTCGTCTGACAATGACATGAAAGTTCTCCACGACATTAGATATTATCTGGCCCTGTTTTATTACCCTTTTCTTTTACATTAGACTATCCTTTACATTAATCTACCGGAACCCGGGGAAGGGTGCTAGTTGGTGGTTTACCGTAAGGCGCGCCGGCCGCTTAGGTCTTATATGCTCCTGAGGACGTTATACTAGGTGCTGCACTGTAGTAGCCCTCAGCTCGATCGTCTAAGAGGGAGATAGTTTCTATGAGGGTATCGCACTGGACCACAACCCATGGCTTCTTTGCCGACTTGGGCGGCTTCGTCTTATAAAGCGCAGACTTGCTAGAATTCCCCGTTAGTTCTAGGGCGATGCACTACCTCATTTCTAAAGGGTATATCCCGGCCCCGAGCATCACGGAAGAGCGCATCTTAAAAGCCAGTAAGACCGACAAGCTCGCCAAAACGGTGGCGCTAACGCAGAGCTTGTATGTTCTGTGCCAGGTCGTCGCCCGCGCTGTGCGAGGGCTAGGTATATCATGCCTGGAAATCATCACGCTCTCCTTTCTCAGCTGCGCGGCGCCGACCTACTTCTTCTGGCTCACAACCCCCTCGAGGGCCGGGGGTCGGTTCCCATCGAGACCAGCGTCCCCATCGCCCGGATCGTGCTCGACGCGGGCAAGGCGGGGGCTCTGCGCGCGTAGTTAGAATGGGTGGTGCGCGCTTATCAGGGCCTTTCGCAACTCTTAATCCCTGGGCGAACGGCGTTTCGGAGGCGCAGAATGCGGATGCAAGGGGAAACGCTATGGTATTCGGTAACATGTGTGGGTGGCTCAGCCGTTTCACTGGCCACACCTATTACTGAGATATCTGGACACTCTATTCCGTAGGCTTATTGGCGGCGCCGTTTGACGACGACCATGTGGCGGTCCTTTTCTCTGCATTCTTCCATGTTATTTAGCCTGGCACGTCCCCTTTAAGACAGCCTGCAATCCGCGGAGACAATTTTGTAGATTCTGGTTAGCTACAAAGAGGTTGCAGGAGCTGAAATGTGGTGGGTTGTACAACTTTTGCCGGAAATTACAATGGCGGGGGCTGGGATGTGAGACGGAGGAATACAGACGAGTGCGGTACGTGCGGAAGTATTTATAGCCATTGCTCAGTCCATAGACACTTTAGTAGATAATAAAGTTACCAAATAACGTAGCTACACCCTCAAATACGACAACCGCGATGCTTTTAACTATTATCTCAGTTCAGCTTCCTGCCTGGAGCCTTTTGGCCCTCCCCGCCCTCAGCACCGCTCAAACAACAGTCGTCAACATCCTCGACTTAGGACTCTACAAACCATTCTTAGCAAGCGTTGTGGCCGCCGATGCGGAAGCGACAACCTACAAGCTCGCCTGCCCGTCCGCGAACGGCTGCGGTTACGGCCCTCGCCCCCCTGAGATCACTGCTGTCGCAGGGCCCTCGACTGCGGTAGAGATCGTAATTGTCGATGCGAATACCAGATTCAGCACGCTTGGTTGTGCGGTCACGACCCGCGCACCTACGCAGAATGTTATCTGCAAGCGGATCGGGAGAAGTGGCACCTCATCTTTTACGTATTTGGCGGACCAATATGCGGGCTTGACGTCCGTGCCGTTGACCGTCACGGCGGGAGCGGAAAAGCTTTCTGGAGGTGGTGGGCCGACAACACCGGCAAATGGTGGGTTGTGCCTACTCCGGTTCCGGCGTGCAGAGCGCCTGGGCGGCAGACTAACCTGATGGCAGAACCTACCGGCACCACTCGCACTACCGAGGCCTCCACGACAGTAACTCTCTTCCATACAGTCTGGGACGTCAACCTCGCTGCCTCTGTGGTCACTGCCGACGCAACCGCGACGACATATACACTAGGCTGCCCAAAAAGCGATTCCTCTTACTGCGGATACGCATCTACTGGCGTCCCAACGCTCACTGCCGTCGGGGGCCCATCCACTGCGGCTCAAACGCTGTCCTTTGCCGATCTTGATTTGGAGATTGTTGTCACCTGCAAGCTAAGCGCCCCGACCGCTGGGATTTGCGTAATCTCGGAGCACAGTGGCACACTCACCACTACGTTAACGAGAAATGCAGATCCCGGTGACTTTGGTCCCGTCCGAGTCACGGCCGGTTTAGAGAAGTTGGACCAGGCGAAATCATCTCCAGGGACAAAGGCAAACGGTGGATTACGTTCTACTTCGAGGAGATCACTCACAACATTACTTATAGGTGGCGCTCTATATTTGCTCGTTGTTTGAGCAAGGAGAAACTGGTGTGTGTGAATGTACGGCCTACTACATAGTCATTTCCAGTTGCAATTCCAACATATACCCAGTGGATTTAATTTGAGATAAGTTTTGTCTCTTATAGCTACATCTAAAAACTGTTAGAAAGGAGTTCAGGGGGCCTGGCCATCTAGTCAGCTCCGCGAACTGAATGCCTGGCATTGCCAAAACGCTAGTGAGTCTCAGCCGCTATTGTGACAAAGCATGAATCCTACGGAAAGGTCTATAAAGAAGAAGGTTCTGGCTGGAAGCAAGAACCATGGAACAGAAGCAATAATCAACTAGTTGCAACCCATTCCATTCCACCAAATCCGTCGAATCCAGTGTCCAGTGCTTCTGACAAGAGTAGGGTGAAAGTGTCCGGCTTTACCTGGACCACGACCTCGATAACGCTGGTATACTCCTCCAGGTGGTTAAGCAGGGGCTGGATTTACAGTAAATAACAGAGGCTAGACGTATTATGCTGGTCTTTTTAGTATTTATCCATAGCGTTATACAGCTTGCTGATGGTGATTACGCTGAGGAGGCATTGGAAAGAAGCGCGGGACGAAAAGGTTAACTTCGAACCCGCGCTTGGCCGTCAGTTCCGAATAAACCTAGGCCATTGTGAGCTGGAAATATGCATGATGTACGTGATACGTCGTTTTGTTGTACGTAGGGGTCCGAGGCAGTACAGAGATCTAACTGATGATTACCGAGATCGTCCAGGTTAACGTCGCTCTCCAGCTCTGAGAGTAGTATAGAGCTGTCTATAGAGAGAGTGTTGAGTAAGTCACGGATCATTGTTTTTATGTTGGTAGATCTGGTGGTTCTTAAAAAACGGCCTGGTGCATGAGAACAAAAGTGAGTTTAGCTTTGGCGCCGTAATGAGTTTTGATGCTAGGACTGTCGGTCAGGCGCAAATTGGAGAAGCTGTGATGATCTTGTAACCTGAACATCCTGTCCTCTCAAGCGGCCAGCAGGTCGATACGCGGCATGATTGGACGAAGTTTTGCCAATGGAAAAGAGGCAGTCGCTTAACGCGCCTGGGCCATGCACACCGCCGCCAATTCGCTGTCTTGAGTCAAACGTCTCGATCAGAGCCTAACCCCGCCCTCCCGAAGAAATACGATAGACTCTACAACCCTACGGATACATGGTAGCTGATATTACGAAACGACCTTCTTTTTTTTTTTTTAGTTTAGGTGGTGATACCCATTTAGAAACCCGTCAGCTTCCATCCCTAATAAAGCTTTAGTTTTGCATGCTCGATATCATGGCGGTCCAAGACTTGGAATCGTAAGATCAACCCAATTTAATTTCTACGTCACATACCCAATCTGCATTACTCATTCTGTCAACTCGGGCATCGCTGACTTTTGTCGCAGGTTCAAGGCATTCGAAGAGACTATACTCGATGTTAAAAACGACAAAGTCTTGGTCGTTCACGTCTTTTTCCCGGGTATGGGGTCGAAACACTTTGAATCACGGCTAGAGAGGTATGACACGGGTATCAATTCCTTGTGGTAACTCGGCACCAACCGTGACTTGGATTTTGTGTAGCATCTCCGACATCAGCCCCGACCTCCGCTGCTTCCGGCTAGACCTGAAAACCGCCGGGGGAGGTGCATCAGAGCGGCTTGCTGTCCCTGGTCTACCGCTCGTCGTTTTCTTTCAGAATGGCGAAAAGATTGGCGAGTTAGTGGGCCAGGTCGACCCAAAGCGGATGCAGGTGATTATCACGAGGCACCTGTCCGGCATCCAATTTCCTCCCGAGGCGGTGCCGCCGGCCGCAACTCATCCATCCCTGCCCGCAGGCCAAAGAGTGCCAGGAAGCACCTGCCAGACGTGCCGGATGGAGAGCATCGTCCAGATGCTGTCCTCTCATCCCCAGGACGGCATGGCTCATGTTCGAAACACGGTGGGTGTCCAAAAACTCCTGTCAGGTGCCGAAAGCTGCAGGTATTGTCGGTTCCTCGTGCATGTATGCAAGCAGGATGTGTCATTGTTTGAGCACGCCGAGGCCGTTGGAGGGGACATCACCATCGCGTCCCAGCGCAGCAAAGGTCTCGCACGTCTGTTTCTGGAGGGCCCCTCAACAAAAACCGAGATCAAGAGGACAGAGCGTTTCAGCGCAAGACTTTTGCAAAGGCTTGATAATGGAGGAGAGCATTTTAGCGGAAGACGCGTTCCCCGCCATCTGGATTTTGGGAGGTACCAAAAGTGGCTGGCTAACTGCGTGGACTGTCACGCGATAGCATGCAGCAGCAGCAGCCAAGATACGACGATGGAGGACGCCTCCGGGCTGCGGCTAAGGCTCATCGATCTGAACGCCCGCTGCGTCGTCAACGCGCCAGATGGCGGCGCGAGGTACGCGGCACTGAGCTACGTCTGGGGGACCGCAAAGCAGCTGAAGCTGGTGGCTGGAAATTACCAGCAGCTCACGTCGGTCGACGGTCTCTCCAACGAGCGTGACGACGTCCCCAAGACGATCCGGGATGCGATGTGCATCGCCAAGAACCTCGGCTTTGAGTATCTGTGGGTGGATGCCCTCTGCATCAAGCAGGATGATGCCGCCGATCAGGCGCACCAGATCGAGCAGATGGACAAGGTGTATGGATTCGCCCACCTCACCATTGTCAGCACCGGAACCGATTCGGATTCAGAAGTGCCAGGCCTCCACTCGCCCAGGACGACACCGAACCAGGCCACGTGCAGGATAGGGAATCTCGAGCTCATCAGCAGCCTCCCGACGCTTTCGCAAGCACTCTCGGCCTCAGTTTGGGATCATCGAGGGTGGACACTCCAGGAGAAAGCGCTGTCCAGGCGTCTCTTAATCTTTACGCCTAGCCAGGTATACTGGCATTGCAACAAGGCGATATGCGCAGAGGACACCCGGCTGGAGTTTCCTCGAGACCCCCGGGATCTGAACCAGATCGTCGAGCACTACGAGGAGGATTCCGCCGAGCTCCGACGGATATACAAGCCATCGCCGGCCGGCCGCGCCGTGTCTCGATATGTTTCGTTGTTGAGATCCTACGCGACCAGGAGTCTCACCAAGCATGACGACGCCGTTAAGGCTTTCACCGGGGTGCTGAACTCGATGCGCTCCGAGCTGGGTGGACACCACTACGGCCTTCCCACCCTCGCGTTTGACGCGGCCATGCTCTGGCAGACCGAGGGGCATTTTCCAAGCCGGCGGGAAGAAGCATTTCCGAGCTGGTCGTGGGCGGGCTGGCGAGGTGGCGCCGACGTTGAGATGAACGAAGGCGGTCTGGCGCCCGTCTCCAAGATAGTCTGGTGGAAGTTGGCCAACGTGGAGGGCGTCCAGGCACACGTACGCCTCATCCCTGGCGACACGGAGATCGAGTCTTATACGAACGAGTTCTTTGGCGTGGACTCCTCTTCGCCACGGCCCCGGCCGGACATCCCTCCTCCGGACATCCCCCCTGTCGGCTACGGCGAGGAACCCAATGAAAGCCCCCCCAAGTCCCATATCTTGCGATTTTGGACCAGCACGGCCCGCTTGACCATCGGCCGCACTGCGGTGCGCTCCCGTGGAGATGCATGCTCCGAGTATCCGGTCTATGTCCCCGGCCAGGAAGATCGAGGTAGCGTGTCTACCATCATCTTAAATGACTCCTGGCTCAGCGGTCGCACGGAGGACGATATTGACGTGATCTTTCTGTCGCGGGTGGGCGGCGAAACCGGTCAGGGATTCAAGTATGACGCCAAAGTGTGGGCCATGGCCATCACCTGGAGCGGCAGCGTGGCCTATCGGGTTCAGCAGTTTGTCTTTCCACTGCGTTTAACCTCATGGGTGTCGGCAAACCCTCAGTTTAGGTTCATCACCCTCGCCTAATAATGGCGAGTCATTCGGGGGAACCGCACTGTTAAAAGTGACTACCTACGCTGTGTTTCAATGCGTATTTAACAGCCTAGTAATCCAAGATGAATCTGGGCACACGAAATTTCATTTTTCGTCTGTAATACTGAGCTGGGGTGAACTCGGGTGAGGTATGGGCTGATTTGTTCTGAGCTTTCCCTGATTCTTTCCTGAGCATGTTCATCCGTCACCAAAGGTAGATGTGTAGGATATCATCGCAACCCTGTCCTTCCCCGGGAATTCCTGCATAGCGTAGAAGTCGTTGTCTCTGAATCCGGTCGCACTAGTGATGAATGCTCGTCTGTGGACATTGAAGGAACCGAGCGGCCATGCCTTCTCTAGAAAGGTCCATGGTGGCTACGTTGTTTGAAGGTAAATGGCCTGGTTTTTGTGCTGCAACATATCAGATTCAGGGGCGCAGAACCCTTTTATCATTGTATCGTAGTCCAGAGGAGACTCTTCCTTGTGACACTTTCTCAAGAGAATGCTCAACCGTTTCAGAAACGCATTCTCAGTCCCGATCACACAGTTCAGTGTCCACAGCATGCTGAATTGCTTCAACTCTAGCTGAGCGGGCTAAGTATTAGTCCTATATATGAAGAGGGTGCCGAAATCGGTCCCCAAACTTGAACATAAAAAGGGTTTCGCATTTACTTTTTTATTTCACTGGCCTGACTAGGTGCTAAAGACTCAAGTTAGCCTCTGCCAAGTCTCTCTTACCTGCACCCCCCTGCAAGCTCTCTTATTTCCCATTACCATTTTCGATAATACGTGAAAATAAAATATAAAAACTCAGATTAAGGGGCATTCAACTCAGCAGATACTGTTATTAAGTGGGCCGAGAAGAGAAGTGTTTAGAAACACTGCATACTGGATTTTGTGGATTTTAAAGGTTCAAGACAGTTGCTACAAAAGGCAATCGGCATTATTTTGCCGTGCGACACGATGATGGTTGCTCCGTATTAACATGCAGATATATATATATATTGCGTAATCCCGCTCTGCTCAGAGAAAACTAGATGTCAGGTGCCAGCAGTAATGTCTGCCCTCGCAGTAGTGGGCAGAGACCTCGGCTACTCGGCCACCGGTTACACAGCAATACAATCAACAGTTGCAACCTCATCAACTATGTGCAGTGCTTCTGACAACGCTTAGCGGGGACCGACATAGAGCTGCCTACCGCGACCCAAAGCAATTTTTGGGGCGCCATATTACGCCGAAGCTTCCTCTGCCGACTTAATAGCTTGGTTGGGGCTGACCCAATGCGGGTTGTTGCCGTTTCGTCGACACATTGACACATGCGTTGGCTGTGACGCGCTGTCGGTCAGCACGGCAGTCAGAAAAGCTGATGCCCGGAGAGAGTGATATTTTCACGTTAGAGCAGCCACAGACATATATAACTGTTGAGATACAGACTTTGGTACGGCCACTGCAGAACCGTGGTTCCAAAGGTTATATATCTCAACCAGAGTCTCAGGTGCTCAGACCCCTATCTTACTGCTTCCAGCGAGGATGTCATTGTCATTTCCAACAACGAGGACAGCGAGATAATCCCAACGTCGGATGTTGATTGTCTGTTTGTGGGTTGTATGGACGGGGGACTTGGTATTGCTGCTCGGAGCCGGAGAATGGAGTTTTGGGCTTTAATATCTAGTTCCCCAGCGTCAAACTAGTTCCTCCTCAAATGAAGGTGAGGTGTACTTTAAGTCTCTCATGTACACATGGTGTTGAATTCTGTGAATATAGATACAGGGTTGTGACATGTTTGCTAATATTAAGGCTGGTTCACTCCATAGTTGCCCCCATTTTGCCAGCAAGATGTCGCCGCAGCCATGTCGTTGGATATAGTCAGAACCGTCATTCTGGAAACAGTAACCGTTAGTTTTGCTCTCGGCACCTACTCACCCGAAAGGAGACCGGTCTTACGTTACAAATACAGTTGCCGTGACGTGGCTTGTTGATGTCACCAGCGTAACTTGCGTCAGGAGTGGTCCGGAAGCTGTCACGATCTCGGTGACGTCCGGGGCAATAACACACTGTGTGCTGGGAGCGGGGGTTCTGGATCGTGTTAGTGACATGTCCGGTCTGACCCCAGTGCTCATCTTATGGATGATGGAATTAGGAACCCACATGGTTTGTATTGCCGTCCCAATGACTATTTTTTTACTCCGTGGTCAGTATTTATCCTCTCTTATTTAGGTGCCATAAGAAAGAATAGGGAGAGAAAAACTCACCAAACCGCGTCACCGTCTCGGCCGGCAAAATGCTCGTCGTAACCCTCGTCTCGGTAAACGTCGTCTGCAGCACCGTCGACGTCCACGCCGCCATGCTCTTTCCTCTTCCCCTCCTTTCCACTTCCCGCGCAGCAGCTGACACTGCCGCCGCCCTCCTTGGCCGTGTAGCTGTTGTTCTCGCACACGAGACCCACGGTGGTAATGTCCCTCCTGCGGTGATCCAAGGAGGTAATCCCCCCTGCCACATTGAGGTGACCCAATCCGGCGGTCCACCTCTTCCATTTCCCCCTCCTCCTCCCCATTTACCTTTTCCTTTTCCCCATCCTCCACCGCCGCGTTGCCACGGGGGACCCCACCCTCCAGCGGCACCTCCAGCTTGAGCACTCGCCCAGTCGACGACACAGGTCGATCCAGACATGGTGAATGTGTAGCCATCTCCCGCGGCAGCAGAAGAAGGCGCAGCGGTGATGGTTATAGTGGTAGGGCGAGATGGGGTGGTTGAAGTTGATCGCGTAGTTGAAGTTGATGATACACCCCGAGAAGTACTTGTTGAACGAACGGATGAAGAAGAAGTAGGGTAGCGACAAGACGCCAGTAGAGCGCTAGTAGTAGTAGCCGAAGTGGTCACGGTCAAGTCCGTGGTAATAATCACGATAACGTGCGTCGAGGTTACGAGTGTAGGGGGTCCGCGGGTGGTGCTTCGAGTAGTTCGGGGCGCAGTGCATGGTGTGGTTATGGTAGTGGGACGGAGCGTCACTGTGGTGGTTTCATAGGTAGTGGCGATGACGGCTATTCTCTCAGGGTTAGTTTCTTCTTGATATGGATGTTGCTCCTAGTAAAATGGTGCTCACTGCTGGCTGGAGGTGTGCTGGTTGTTCCAATGATAACGGTTGGTGTAATCTATCTCAGGGGGATTAGTACTGTCTGTTCACCATAGTTTATAAAAAGAAACCTACCGTCGTAACCACAGTTTCAGGGGCGCCAACCGTTAGTGTAAATGTTCGTTTTACTTCGGTGCTTTCGAGGTTGATGACAATCTGCCATGTCCCTGTCTTCATTTCCTCATATGCGATGTCGCTAGTTTGAGTTAGCATGGATCTGCACACAAAAAAGAGACCAAGCTCAAGGTATATAGGTAGGTAGGTACCATTCCGATAATTGTATTGACCCTGGTGTCCCCGGCCTCATGGGTGAACATTCGTATAGTCGTCCATCCGGGTCTCGCAGGACGGATGTGATGTCGCCATCGCCGCATTCTCCTGTACATCGTTAGTATTTACCCCTCGCAAGAGCGAGAACGTAGAAAATACCCTCAAACCGCGATGCATATGTAAACCTCCCATCTGCCCCCGCGTTGACGAGATACGACCCAGCATCCGCATAATCCACAGCAGAACACTGACAAGCCCCCAGTCTTTGTTCTCCTTCCTCAACCAACTGCCCCGCGACCTCAGAAACTGAAAGTGATATTGAAGCGAGTGCCGTACGAAGTAATATCGTCAGCAACCCCATCGTTTCTGGTAAACCAGGTTGGACCTGGTTTGAACCTGCAGGACCCGAAAAACAAAAAAAACAAAAAAACAGACAAGAGCCAGCTAGCCAACCAGTCAACCGGGTGGAAGGCTTCCCCTATTAAGCTAGACTGTACAGACAAGGAATTCCAAGAGGCGTAATCCCTGTTGGTGCCGCGTCTTGTCAGATGCTTAGTGTAGGCAGTCTAGAGAAAGTTCCCCCGGTTTTTGGTTCGTCTCCAAGGTCTGGTACGAACTGACGCGCGCTCGGGTCTTGGGTCTTGGGTCTTATTATTATTATTGCGGACCATTCGATTCCTGTCTTTTTTTTTTCTTTCTGGGCGGACACGTTCCCGGTACATTTACATGGAACCCAAGAAAAAAAAAACTTTCGGATCTTCCCCCCGGACAAGACCAGGATCATGATGTGAGAATGAGAAAAACTGGATATTACTTTGTCTTGGTCCTTGTCTTGGAACCAGGTCGTTCCCAAGAAACTTACACGTCCTTGTCGTCACCAAGGTCCACCCACTCACTGATAATGGACTGGACCAGGGCCTTTGGCCAGACCAGCCCGGGGCTTGGGACATGAACTCATAACACCAAGATAACGAAATCGAATATCAATCCCATCATGTGGTTGGCTACCTTAGCTTGGGGGTTGGGCTTGTCCCACCAACTTGCTTGATTAATATTAATTTGTCCCATGCCGTGCCGTGCGAGGCGGCTGATGCGGGCGGTGCGGCAGTTGGTTCACACCCACGGCCGAACTCACTTTATCCATTGGATGAATGAACACGCGTCCCAGCGTAATGACCTGACATGTCTTTACTCACCACAGATGGGAGCGAATGAAATAGTGGGCGGATAAAAAGACAGACAGACAGACAAACATGAAGGGTGTCTTGGCCCTTTTGGGATGCAATGATCAAATTCGGACCTTGACTGATCCGGTCGATGCGCTGTAACCTATCCCACGGTTGTAATCCCATGGTGTATCTCGATGCCGACGTCCGGGATAGGTTGAGAAAAAACGGAAATGATCGTCGCAAACATGATACACATCAATACGCAAACATGCATTGGGATTCCCGGATCCAGTCCGGGAGTGGTTGTGGCGGGCGGGCGGGCGGGTGAGGTTTCGGAAGCCCGGCACATTGATCCGCTTATCGCGGCTTCTAGAAGGACAGAATTGCTTTGGGTATGTGTTGGGCGGGTGATGTGTAAGTTCCGTGCATTTTTTTGGCGGGGGCAATACATTGTGGTGACGTTGAAGCTTGTCTCCGTCGAGCCATGTACATTGCGGATTCCTTGGTCCTGGGCTGAGAGCAACACTACATGACCAGGGTCTCTTGCGGACACCCAAACCTCATACAGCTTCACCTTGCTATGCTCCTTGCAAAGCCCTTAGTTCTTATACTCCCACCCCAGTTCCATGTATTCTTCACCCCGTGGTATCCTCCCCTTCAAAATCCTCCAAAAACCTCCACCGCACCATCTCCTTCCATCCTTTCTTCCCAAACCCGGCCATCTCCCGAGGAAATTCATCCACTACGCCCAACACCGTCCCGTCATGTGCGGCTATCACCAGGATTTCGTCCACCGCATCTGCTTCTTGGAGTTTTGTTACCGTCTGCTTTGCTTGGAGGGCGTTGAGATGCCAGTTTCCGTGGCTTAAAAGGGGCGTGTAAAATGGTTTTGTCCTTCCCCGTTCCTCTCCATCTCCATCCCTGTCTCCTTGGCCATTCTCATTCTTGTCCCTATTTGTGTTTCGCAAGTATGTTGCCTGTAGAGATACCGGAAGGGAGACCTCGGGACTTGGTCTCAGCTCAGCGACATGATGAAACGCATCTCCCGCCATGAGGACAAACTCATTTTTCTTTCTCTTCTCCCCTCCAGAGTCCTCACTCCCCGAAGAAGTAACGCGAGCCAAACCACAAAGATGACCGACAGCATGACCCGGGGCGCTGAGTAGATAAAATGACCCGTCGCCAAAAAAGTCTAGAGCGGCGAATCTGCCTAATTGTATAACTTTCCCCGTGGACTCATCACTGTCGCCATCTCTGTTGAGATTGAAATCTCTGTTGAAATCTCTGTTAAAGTCGAAATCCATCTCTGTAATCTTTCTATTTGCATAATCTGTATCGAGGATTGTAGAAGACAAATTGGAAGGATATCCCGGTAGGAGATTCTTCTTGAACCCCGGACCGACGAGCAGGCTCGTTGACTTTGGAAAGGTAGACGGATTTCCAATATGGTCAAAGTGCGCGTGGCTTAGGACGATCGTATCTATCGACTTGACGTCCACTCCAGACTGTGTCAAGACAGTAGCCACATCCTGCGGCACGGAAATCGTCCAGTTTTCGGCTCGAATCTGGGAAACCACCCCTGGACTGAGCTTCTCCCAGTCTTTGCGGATTCCCAAGTCAAAAAGAAGGTTTTTGTTGGTCGCAGAGTGGCGGATGAGAAAAGAGAGGATAGGCACAGCAAGCCATTTGTGGGGGTGAGAGGGGATGGGCGGGCCGAAGAAATCTTGAGTTTTGACGCCGTGGATCCGTGAAGAGGTGTTGATCAGGGAGACGTTGACGGTTGCGTTGCTGGGGTGGGGGGTTTCGACTAGCTCACGAAAAGAGATTTTCGTGGGGGATACCATGGTGAGGGAATGCCAAAAATAAAAATAAAAAGGAACAACAATAAGAAGACAATTAGGTCAGGTCCAGTCTGTTCAAGTCTGTTGCTGTCACGGTGTGGGTATCACTGCGTCATCATGTTCAAGCTGTGTTGTCATTTGAGTTTATTGTACATGTCATCTCCATTTATATCTCTACTGAGATCTTGCATTTGAAGGAAAAGAGGCATGATTACCACTCAAGTGTTACAAAAACACATTATGGTTCAACGTCCGAATGAGCGTCCGCTTGCTAGCTTATTTTCCATCCCCAATCCCACAAAAGGACACTGCATCACCTACCATCCTTACTTCCCAAGGCCTCTTACCCCTTACGAACCTATCTAAGTCTAAGACCCTAATACAAATGTCCACGGGAAAATACCCCAGTGTTAACAAGTCGCGCATTGCCGTTGGGGGTTGGAGCCGCGGTGGCATGCAGGCTTACACCGTCTGGTCGGCATCGATCCACGTTGGGCTACTATCGGAATTTTTAGTTCTGGTCAGCTTGACGCGAGTCAGAGAGAACATAACCAACGAGTAACGGTCACATTCATGCTACCCTGTGCTTATCAAGCACCACCACAGCAGGGGGCGGCACGACGATAAAGCCGGGTGCTTCCTTTTCGCATATCCTTCCCTCTATATCATCGCCCACCCCCTCCTCTATTACTTTCATCGTCGATCAGAAGGCACCTTACAGCCCAAAATGCAAACAACATCACACTTGTCTGCCTCGTTCGCAGTGACCCTACTGCTGATGCGCCTAAACACATGGGGTCTTTTTCATTTCTCAAGAGCTTCACCATTATTTTCACTATCATTTTCGCGTGCAGGGCCATATATCGGCTATGGGTCTACCCCATCCTCGTGTCTCCGCTCCGTCACCTATCCCGCCCGAGAGATCACCACTTTCTTGTCGGCCAAACTCTCAACCAGTTCATGTCAGGAAGCCCCAACGAGCCTTATCTCTCTCATGGATGAGGGAGTGGCCAGATGCGATGATCCGCTATTTTTCCTTTGCCAATTCAGAAGCTCTTCTTGTCACCGGGCTAGATTCGCTTCGTGAGATCTTGTCAGTACAGACGTACTCATTTGTCAAACTACCCGTATTCGAGAAACTCGTCTGGCCAATTGTGGGTAAAGGCCTCCTTTTCGCCGAAGGAGAGGAGCACAAGACTCAGAGAAAGCTAGTCGCGGGTGCGTTGAGACTCACCCCAATCGCTTACTATCAATTCTTTTCGCTGATGACAGTTCCAGGTGCTTTTGCTCTGTCAAAGTTGAAGAGATTACTGCTTACATTCCGGCAAAAGGCCCAGGAACTTTCGATTTATTTGAGAGGCAGATTTTGGACGAGGATGGGGTTGTAAGTGTGAGCCCATCGCCCTGTCCCTATCATGGTTGCCTGCACTGTTAAGCAGAACTGACTGAAGCCCTGTCGATCAGTGGTTTCTACATACTCAAGACTCACTCTGGATATCATTGGCATCGCTGCACTCGGTGTCAACCTTGAGAACCTTCACACGCCAACATCATTCCATGAATATTACCACCAGATGTTTGACTGGGGCGATGATGCTGACTAGTTCTAGCCGAGCAGATGAACACAGGGCCCCATTGACCCGTACGCCTTTGCTGCATTTTCGCAGGGTCCCAGACAATGTTTCGGCAGGGTGTGGTCTGCGCTGGAGTTCAAGATTATTCTTATCGAGGTTCTCAGCAAATTTCGGTTTACTGCTATTGGGACGGAGAATGTCCTTCTTCTCAACCCTAGCCCCCTTCTTCGACCTAAGGACGGTATGAAGGTCAAAGTTGAGAGACTGGGTTGAATGAAGGCTGTTTAGAGCAACTAGGGATCGCGGCGAGGTTCGGAAGTAGCGACATTAATATAATATACATGTCTATTAGTTGTGCGAGTGGCTTGCGCTATGTGGGTTAGAAAGCTCTATCGCCCAACCAGAGCAACCCGTGCTTTGCTAAGAATTTTGACACAAAACGCAAAGCGTTTGTTACGGCACCAAAGGACGCAATGCGTAAACACCAACAAAAGTGGAACGTTGTGCAGTCAGGGCACTGCACAGTAGTCCTTCTACTAGGGGCTTAAATTTCCCGCCCATGGGCGGGATGGGTAAAAGTGGGTTTGGGTACCCACGACCCATGGGTCGTGGGTACCCATGGAAAATAGCACCACTGTGATAATCTAGTAGAAAGGGGAAAAATTTTTTCGTAATACCCAACCACCCAACTACCAGCCACCCAACTACCCAACCACCTAACCACCAATTACCCAATTACCCAACTACCCAACCATGTAATGTATAAACTTAGCTATTTTCTTCCTCTCTTTCTTTCTTTTTTTCTTTTTGCTTTTCTTTTTTCTCTTTTTCTCTTTTTCTCTTTTTTTCTCTTAAGTTTTTTTTTCCTTTCTCTTTCTTTAATCTTTTTTTCTCCTTTATTTCTATATACCCAGTAGTAGTTATCACAGCGATTATTACAACTTTTTTTTTCTTTTCTTAACCTGTTTAGTAGTAATTAACTGTCATGGTACTGTAATACTGCCTGCCTGTGGCTAGCAGCTAGATGTAAAAGGACTACGGTATAGTACTCTAATTGTATAACGTTCCACTTTTTGTAGTGTTTACGCATTACGTCCTTTAGTGCCGTAACATTAACACAACAATTATTACAACTGTCACGGCGATGGCACCAAAACGATCGTAGGATCGAAGACGTGGCAATCATCATATAAATTACAAGGTGAAGAAGAAAGAAGGAGAGGAATCGCTGCGGGGCAGCGATGCCAAAGATCTATCTGCGTGGGTGGGGCCTAGTGGGGCCCAGGGCATAGCATTGGCAACAGCACCTCAACTAGTGGGTCAGCCCAAGGGCTGACTAACCATACCACGGCTGTAGGGCATCTAGGGCACCTGCCGTGACTACAACTTTTTTTTCTCTTTTTCCAACCCGCTGTAATGTAGCTACGCGACACGCTGGCAAAACCCCGCTACAGCGTCTACGCAGCGCCCGGGGCAGCAGTAACGCAATAAGTCAGCACACGTATAAAAGCCACTGTAAGTAGTTAGCGCTCGCAGGGAGTTTTTCTCTTCTACAAAAATCAGTCACTATATTAAAATGGAATCTACTTTATTAGCTTATCGTTAGTAAATCACCTATATATCGCAGTAGCATCAGGCTCTTCCTTGATCACCCTAGTAGCTTATTACACCCGCTTAATAGTGGTTATCACAGCGATTATTACAACCCTTTTTATTTTTTATTCTTTTTTAAAAAAGTAATTTCTTTTCAGCTTACCTAGTAATAATAACTATAGCGATTATTATAGCGGTTATTATAACTTATTTCCTGTTGAAATTACAGCCCAGTTGCCCTGTAGCTACAGCACCCTTGGGTGCTGTAGCCTAGTTGATCTACTGCCCTGGGAGTGCTGCCGACTGCACTATGGTAAAGTACAGTCACCACAACCACGGGGAGTTGGTGTTGTGGTTCAGGGGGGCTGCCAAGCCCCCTGGACCCACTGGAACCCACTAGAACCGACGGGGAGTTCCGGGGACCCACTATCTGTAGGCTTGGCCTACAGGGGTAGGCCCAGCACCATTGTTACGTCAGCACAGCTAACTCGTTGCCCTGGAATCCTTTGGATTCCAGCGTCAACGTAAGCACTTTTCCCTCTGTAGTATAGGCTTTCCTTTTGTGTTTTAGGGCCCTCACCCCCTGTAAGATTGACCCACACCCACTGAGGG
>Ga0247765_1000608_pt1 | contig 25951 bp, 26 predicted proteins | sample UWRJL106311C6_FD_179949 | JGI IMG/M metagenome (GOLD analysis project Ga0247765, IMG submission 179949) | Plant litter microbial communities from Arlington Agricultural Research Station in Wisconsin, United States - UWRJ-L106-311C-6 | ecosystem: Environmental > Terrestrial > Plant litter >...
AAAAAAAGAAAAAAAAAAAAAAAAAAAAAAAACTTACGGACGACCGTAAACAATAGAAGCTCCAATCACCTCTGCGGCGCCCAGGTCGACCAAGGTGGGCGTCCCGTCGTCCTCCGAGACCATGATGTTGTAGGGCTGGATGTCGTTGTGGGCGATGCCGACGACGTTGTGGAGGTGGTCTACGGCCGAGGCGAGCGCGGCGAGGAAGGCCTCCTTGTCGACCGTCTTGCCGGCCTCGACGTGCTGCCACAGGTTCACGCCCCGGACGCGGCCGAGCAGAACGCCCGTGACGCGGCCCTTCCTGACCCGACAGCCATGGTACCTGACCATGTTGGGGTGCGGCGGGTGGCGTGACAGGGCCTCCAGCATGCGCACTTCGCTGGTGAACCAGATGGCCGTCATTAACGACCGTCCGTCCTCGTCATCGGGGTTGTATTCCGGCCCGTGAGGGAAAAAAGGCCGCTTGAGAAACAGATGCGGCTCGGGCTCGGCCTCCCAAGTGTCGGCGACCGTGACGACCGTCCGGCCCATGTGCCACGGGATTGGGAGCGGGAAGAACACGTCCTCGCTGGGGACCTTGCGCAGCGCCGCGTTGATCTGCTCGACCGTGTGCGTCGCGGGGTCGCCCCGGATGCGGGCGCAGTACACATCGTCGTCCTCGGACACGTCGCCCTCCACCCATTGGTAGTGCAGGCCTGAGAGAGAGCCGTCTTTGCTCGACTGACAGCAGAGAGACACAACCTCATCTTTGTCGGTGATGACGAAGTCCGACATATTGCAGGCTCCCTAGCGGGTCTGGGCCAGGAACGATCTTGGACGTGGGGGATGAAAATGAAGGTGGAAGGATTGCTGAGGTTGAGTGAGTGAGTGAGTGGGTGTGAGGCAGCGGCCAAGGATAGCACTCTTTATCAAAAAGTGGCGGGGAGGGGCTGCTGCTCAGGGAGCGGTCCATGTCTTTTTCTTGCCCCAGGCTGCGCAAAGAGATGAATTCTGTCTCCTTCCATCACTTTCCCGCTCACGCCGTGCGTTCCTGTAAAAGAACAAAAAAAGTGAGCCTTCCAATAACTTTTCCAGATAGAACAAAGAGAAAGATATCAGATGACGTGGTTCGTGTGCCGCCCTAGTTCGGGGGGGGGGGGCTGGCAAAAGCCGAATAGGAGAAGCGAAGAATCAATAAAACTGGAGCATGTCTATTCGCACAGTAGAAAATGTCTTTCCGAACAGTAAGCAAAAAAAACAAGCCTCCTTGCCAAGTTCCAGCGTGTTCAACTCTTTTTACGCTTCCAGTTTGATCGACCTAGTATATCTACCCTACCGCAGCGGGTGAATAAGAGTCCCCGCCGGGGCTGGTCTTGGTTGACAAAGTATGCTTGATAATATTAGTTCAACCCGATCCCTGGATCACCTACCCAGACCGCTAACAGATACCAGACCGGATGCCAGTTATGCGACTACACCCTTGGATGCTACGGTGACCTTTTGGTGACCGCGTATCAAGAGTTAGTAGCCAGGTAGATTTACAAGATAAGAGTTTTTTTTAAGGTTCGGGGGGGGGGGGTGGCCTTTTTACTGTGCGAGTTAGATCTGCTCTAAAACTGTCCGCGCAAGCCATGGTTCCATGGCCAGAAATTGACAGCTCGCAGGCCACATCCCAGACTTTGGCGGGACCTCCGACTCAGCCCCTTCTGATAACTCAACTTTCCAGCTCAGGCGTCTTCGCAAACGCCGATGCCAAGACCGACGTGTTTTGGCAGCCCACATGCAGCCACAGATGCCTGTTCTTCTGTTCTTCTTCTTCCTCAGGCATCCCCTCACCAGATCCGGAAACCACATATATAAACCCGGGCTCGCTTCTCCAGACGAGAACAAGATGCTTCGCAGCACAGTCATTTCAGCATTCGAGCTTTCCCACCTCAACAGTGTCTCCCCGTCGCGCATTACCCTTAAGAGCAGCAACCATGTAAGCGGACCCCCTCCCCCCCTCCCCCACCACCCGCGGTGAGCGACGTGGAGACGGATGCTGACTGGTGGGTGTTCCTTGTAGGTGCGAATCCAGAACGCAAGAAGATAGCTATAAGAACGGTCCCTACGGATGCACCTTCAAGGCGCAGATGTTCAAGGACTGTCTCAATGAAACTTGCTCGATATCCAGCAGGTACAAAGCGCCTCCCCAGGGAAACCACGGGGGAAGCACGCCATCCAAGAAGAAGAAAGGCCGGAATTGAGGCCTCCGGGTTGAATCGCTTCCATTGATCCTGTCCACTTGGCGGGTTCAAATTCGGTCACGACCGCACTCCTCGGGGCACGAAAAAAAAAAAAAAAGATTGACCGGGATGGGAGAAAGCAGCAGTGATTTGTCGTGGAGGGGTCGTGGTTCACATACAGCGGTCATTCAATCGCCTTCAAGAGTTGACAATTCGAGCTTTGCGGTCTGGTGCATCTGCCATGGCTTTGCTTCATAGTTCCCGTACAATTGATCCTTTGTTCCTTTGCCAAACGCAACCAAATAGAACTACGCTTGGGCAGTGCCAGCTTGTCATTCGGCCTTTCCCAATCCTCCCTGGAGAAAGGAGTTCCCCCTTCGATGACAAAACTCGTCCGGATCCGCAAAGACAAAGGTCCCGCCTGTGCGCCTCCAGACCTGACCCGCAGTAGGGCAGTAAAGCCAGTTGGCACTTCAGACCGTCCATCGAAATCGGAATGAAATACGAACATTTACGTCACAAAAGTTCACGACGACAATCACGAGACAGCTGTTTGCCGCTCAACCATACTGTTTTGGCTACCAAAAGAATCAAAGTATATACAAGTTCAGAGGCCATGACACAATCAGCTAATTCCTCTCCAGGACATGCCGGCGGTCTCTATGGCTCCGTAAGGTAAAGTTTAATGCAACAAATTGGGTGGAAGCTTTTTAGCAGGTGAAGACAGAGGGGCCGGGGACCGAGTAGGAGTTGACTGGGGGCCAGTAGATGTTGATCTTGACGCCGGAGTGGGAGCCCTGTGGTATCGAGTTAGTCACTCGCTGCCTTTCTGTGTTTTGTCCCGGGGATTATGTCACTTACAGAGTAGGCACCGGGGAAGCTGACGGTCGAGGGGGTCTTGGAGCCAGAGCCGCCGACAATGTTGAGCTGGGCGCACTCCATGTAGAACTGCGCTCCAGGGTAGTTGCCGGCGCCGTGCAGGGCGATCATCTCGGCACGAAGAAGGTACTGTCCAGGGGCGATGCAAGACGGGATGCGGATATCGTGGCGGCCCTTGCCGTTGATGACCGTCTCGGTACCCCAGACACCATTGCTGAGGCCGTCCTCCTGGATCTTGAACCAGCCGCCACCAACACCGGAATCGCTTGCGGCATCGTTGACCTTCTTGAGATAGGCCAGGGTAGGTCCCTCTGTGGTTCCGGTTAGTCGCGTCTCCAAGGTACTCAGAAGAAAGGATTGGACGAACTGTGGCTGCTATCCATGACATCGTTGGGGGCAGAGCCAGTGGTGGAGAGCATGTACCGCCAGATGGCAGTGACATTCTGGCCGGCTTGGACGGTGATGACCTTGGAGGTGGACGAGGTCGGGTTGGGGGCACCGTTGCAGGCAACCGAGTTCGAGGTCACATCCTCGATCGGCCCGTTGTACTGGGGCACGCGAACACCACCGCCGACACCGTGGTTAACGCCGTTGACCTCGAGCGAGGAAAAGATGGTGTGCGCGCTGGCAGCACCGGCGAAGACGAGAGTGTTGAGGAACTTCATGGTGGCGGTGTGTCTTGGCGAGTTCAGACGGGACGGTGAAAGGAAGTTGACTGGCTAGCTGGCATGCTGTCGTCGTTCTGACTCTGGATGCGTCTTCGATATTTGTATTTTGCGCCATCCCGCCCTCGTGCGCGTTGAGCGTGACCACGCCCCGATGCAACCCCTTGTTCGCCTGCCATTCCGATCCGCTGCGTTGCGCTGGACGGCCGGACCATGATGCTCCGGTTGTTAGAGTGGACGTTGGTCGGCAGCCTTACCGATAACCCCGCCGAGCGGGTGAGCCAAGCTTCTGGGCCAGGCAATCTCGGCTCGCGCCAACCTTGCCCGGTTTTCTTTTGTGTTCTCTTTCTGTTCTCGGCGGTTACCGTTGCACCCGTCGTGGATCCAACGGCATTGCCTCCCTCCGCGCCAGGCCTCCCGGTTTTGCCATGTTTAAAACTTGCTGTTGGTGGGATCTCTCGGCTTGACTTTTCTGGGATGGTGGCATCTGGGGATCCTCGATCCAAGTGTTGTAACCCTCCACTCCCTCCACACTCAACCCCATGGGCATTGGTCGAGCCCACGGTCATGGCCACTGTCCACGGTCATGGCACTGTCCACGGAACGAGATCCCTTGCCGTCCCGATGTGAGAACTCGCACCGTCATCCCGATGTGATGCGAGTTTGCGTTTCGGCGCAAACCTGCTCCAATCCGCCAAGCGCCGAGTTCGCGCCCGCGCTTCAGAAAGATCAAATCATCCAAGAAACCAAGAAACCTGTCCGAATTTGGGGTAGTTACTTTGCATCACACTCTTGATGAAGGCGATGACCTGTGCCCGCTGGGTGGGTTCTCCTTGCCGTCTTCATCCCAAGACGCCGAAATTGCAGGGGGGGGACAAAACTGTGGTGGGCACGCACATCTGATTTTTTTGGGAGGTTCATCGCAGCGCGTTTTTTTTTTTTTTACGCACTCTCATTTCTGTTTCTGGTCTGTCGCTCCGAAATCTCGGTATCCACCCGCGCCGGCTTTGTGGGTCAAGTGAGCGAACGCGGTGATGAGGTTTGCAAATGCTTTGCAAGCGATTTCCAATTTTCCTGACCTTGATCCCTTCTTTTCTAGCGGTGTTGGCATCAGCCAAGATTTCACTCAGCCCCTCCATTTTGCGAGGGGATGGAGTGAATCTCGTCCTGTTGAAGTAATGACAGTGTCGAGTGGGGGAGATTTGTAGAGTCAGAGCGTAGCAGCTTGGTCACATCTTGGCTCTACGCAGAGACTGGAAAGTTTTTTTTTCTTTTCTTCTTTTATTTTACATGTCGACGCTTTCCGTTGTTCCCACTTGTGGCCATGCAAAGCACAGGGGCTCATCTGTATCCCTACTTCTTCAAGCTGATTGGTCAGCACCGTTGTGCCACCCTTTGCAACCCAGCGCAACCAGGAGAACAAAACAAAATTCCATCCCCCCCTTTTTTGGGTCCCCTCCCCTCGGGTTTGGAAGGTAATTTCTCACGCTCAAAACCCCCGGGCAGCGAAGCACGACACGACACATAGTTAATTCCACCAGCCATGGCAAAGACTTGGAATGCCTCTCGGCACTTTAGCAGCCATATCTTTTGGGATAAATACATTCATGTTATATTGTTGACTACACAAGCGATTGCAGTTCTGATGCCGCGTTTTGGGTCTTGGAAGGTTGCATTGCACCCTAGTGCTGTGGGTTACATGTATGAAGAGGTCTTTGCATCATCAAAGTAGAAGACGTGCTTTGCTGTGATGGGCTCATTTTTTTTTATTCCAAAGATATGGCTGCTCAGGTCGTGGGTGAGGCACCCGGCGTGCGTGTGTCAAATGTCCCAGCCACCTATTTTCGTAATGGGATTTGATACCGGATTTTGCGTTACCTTACCCCTTCATTCCTATTACAGTTTTTTTTTTTCCTCTTTTTTTTTTTTTTTGCACGGCTGTTGGTACAAGGTCAGGTCTTCATGTTCCGGAAGTCCAACATAATGCTTTTCCCACCAGTCGGCCAAATAGAATAGACTCCAGTCCAGTCGGACGCAGGCTCGGACGTGGACTCGAACATGGAATGTAGAATGTGGAATGTGAAATGTGGATCTACCTACAGAGACGCAGAGGCAGAGGGACACAGATGGACACAGATGAGCAAGGGACGGAAAAATAACAAGGTATAGCGGTGAGGGTATATAAGTACCCCACATAAGACCACGCAGGGCACCTACTACCGTGCCGGCGCCTAAAATCGGCTTGGAATTTTTGGAATTCTTGAAAGACGGGAACAAGTATTCTATTCTATGGGGTGCAGTGAAATACGGATGCCGGCTGTCTGGTTTGTATAGTAGGTAGGTAGCTTACATAAGGGGTTTGACGACATTCCATTTTTGGTTTCATCTACTTGGGTATTTCGGAGGGCATTTGGAGTGGGTATTTTTTCTGGATTTATTGCGAGACTCTGCATATGACAAAAGAGAAAAATATCCATCTATCATGATCATGCACAAGAATTACTCTAAACACACCTGCCATCGCACGGTCTCTACAAACCTAAACCGAGTGATCACCCATCCCAAACGAGAAACAAAAAAGAAAAACCTTTCGACAGGAAGTCCTCGCTGGCATCAAGCTTGAAAGTGGTAGCCATCAAACTCCAACTGGCTCATGTCAGCCTTGCCTGGCCGGTAGCGCACCACCCTCCACGCCCCGGGCTAGAGGGCACGTGCCGAGGCGCCTCAAGCTCTGTTATTGACGAGATAACATAGTTTAAAACGTGAGAGTCAAATAAACTCAGCAATTGGTCATCCGCCATTTTTTTTTAGTGATATCCAGTGTTCACAATGTTTGCAGCCTGAAAGCTCCCTAAACTCAGCCGGGGGGTCGACACTCTCGAACCTGATGAAGATTATGTCGACTATGGATGGGCCACGCTCAGTCTAGCCATTTTTTGCCTTCTCAATTGCCTTCTCTAACTAAATAGGTGTGCTACAGCTTGGCTGTGCTCTTGCCTTGACATGACGGCGAGGCCAAAATCTGCGAATCGAACGAGCTTCTGCGGACAACCCCTAAAGTGCCTGAGATCATCCAATGTTTCCCTTCCCTTTTCCCAGTATGGGAGGACCCTCTGAGCTGTGAATTGCGACAAGTACTCTGCACGTGCGTCGCCCGGGTAATAGAGCAAATCGAGTGGCGTTCTACCGAATTCATCCTCCAGGTCATAGCCTGGGCGGGTATGGAGATTTTTCGGGGTTACGAGCAAGGTCTCGAGGAGTTCTCGTTCACTTTTTCGCCTCTCACTCAGGTTGGCAATCTTGCCGCGGTCTCGACAGAGAATGCAAGAACCGCGCTGTATGTAGTCGAGGATACGGTGGACAGTGCTTCTTCCATCCCCGTATGCTCTCATGTTAGCATTGGCGCCTTTTCCCACGAGGAGTTCGACAATTATGATGATGATCTCGGCAGGCAGGTCGGTGAGGCCCCGCGTACTTTGAGTTGAGGAATTCATAATTGCCACTTAAAAGGTCATCGGGGTTGTGCTTCCCAGCCGCGCGGAACGATGGTGGTTCAAGGAGCCCCGAACTTCGAGAGTACAAAGCAGATAGATGAAGAGATGGGTGATTGGTGTGGGGCAAGAACTAGGAGGAAACCAGTATCTCTATACGCGGGCGGGTCGGGAGAGAATCAAGAGAAAAGAAGGAGTTTCGAGGGTCAAAAGTTAGACCCAACATGCGGCGCCAAAGTCAAAACTGTCCCCCACAGTGCTGACACGAGGATGAAAAATCAAGGCTCCAGAAGATGCGCGCACCAGAGCCTTTGGGGCCGCGCTCAACAGGCCGACCGCAAAGCTGACGATTCTCCATGCAGGCCATCTCGTCGCTCTTCTCGCCACATCTGCCTCTCCGTCTCAACAACACCAGGCCCTTTGTACACACTTCCATACAATCCGGCGGCCCAACTCTCGCCGTGTCCGGTTGTGGAAGCCTTCCTGCGGTACCACTTGTGATATATGAGGAGGTAATACAAGCGGAAGCTCAAGAGGGCGAATCTGTCTCTCTCGAGGTCCTCTGGATAGCTGGCGCCTAAGTCGACAGCTGCGGCCATACCGCTCATGATAGCCACCTCGTGCGCATTGATGACAGTCCAGGAGCCAGCAAAACGCGTGTGTCGCCGACCTTGCAGCCAAAACAGGGGGACAACGACGAACAGATAATGGGTCCATGAATGGCACAGTTGGTGCCACCAGTCGCGGCGGATAACCGTGTCGGGGTCAATTTTGTCAATTGTCCACAGGTGGCCATCCCGTTCTTTGTTTAGGAATATTGTCTGGAAGACGTGACGGTCGAACGGCACATCGGGTGGGAACTGTGCCTGGTAATTGGTACAGTCGAAGCTCATCTCCAACTTTGTCAAATCGGCTGGGTATGGTTTGATGTAGTACATTGGCCGAAAGCTCATCCTTGCCGCCTCAACCCGGGTGGTCTGATCACTGCCACCGAGCTCAGTGACAGCTTGAGATTCATTGAAGAAATTTTCGTAATGCTTCTTCATATATGTGCTGTCACCATGTGTGACGGTAATGTCATTGCTGAACTTTGCTGCCCCGAGAATGCGGTGTTCGCTCCAGGATATATCTCCACCGAGGAGCCGCTTCGCTGTATCAGCTCTGGCACACATGTTATTAGTCTGGTTCGCACGCCCGTCAGGAAAATTGCTCACAAACAGCAGAGGACAATCTCGTCATAATGTTCCACAGTTTCTTCGGCATCTGGGTTCGCAAATGAATCGCTCATGGCGTCTTCAGGTGTGCAGGAGTGAGAGGGATTGACCTTGACTTTAACTCCCGTTTTATCGCGGCTAAGAACCTCGGTAACCTCGGTTGACAGCCGAATGCGAACTCCTTTCTTGACAAGGTCCTTGTGCCAGTCCTCGTAGAACCTGCCAAAGTTGGGGAAGACAACCATGGGAGGCAGGTTACTGGCGATGCTCTTCTTGTCCGGAGGATACCACATTCCGTAGGTATGGCTCGTGCAAAGTCGCTCGAGGATGATGGATGGCACCTCTGGAGTGTAGTTTCCAGTTCCGAGAAACAAGGCCACCATGGGCAGAGCCACCGTGTTTGCAAATTCGTGACTGAACCAAAACAGCTTCATGAGAATTTTTATGGGCAGGATCGCAAAGAACAGTTCGAACCAGCGGACAATCTTCAGCATCCATACAAAACGGCGAATTTCAGATTGGTGGCGCTCGAGCAGCTTGGTGGGGTAGACATTGGACCAGAACTGATCGCCTTTTCCAAACGATACCTGCAGTTTGACGGGATTTGCAACGTGGCCCTGGCGCGCGAACATGGTCATGGTGTGGTGAAAGATGTAGCTGCCGCCTTGGACGCCCTGGTTCAGCCATGAGGTGCCGTGCTTCTCCTCGTCGATTGGGATTGAGAATGCTTGACCTCCGCAGTGGTCTGTCGCCTCGATGACTGTGACGTCGAATATCTCAGGGTGCTGGGCCAGATGGTGTGCGCATGACATCCCTGTGGTGGTGAGCAACTTTTCGGTCAAATCATGGGGATTGGTCATTCGAACCTGCTGCGCCCGCTCCCACGATGAGGACCCTCTTTTTGACAGCCAGTTGTGATGCCATCGTAATGGTTGCGGGAGATAGGAGAAGACACGCTACAACTGGGGAGGAATCAAAGAAAGATAGCGAGGAAGCGTAAATCCGAGTCTTTTATAAGAAGAAATGGGGTTGAGGGGTGCTGTGCACTGCGTCATCGCCATCCCTGGACTCGCGCCGGCGCGATCGGGGAAGTGGTGGGGCCTCACACGGATCGTGTCAAAACATTTGACGGTGAGCAGCAATATGCAAAGGAGGAATGCAAAGAATTTCTTTTTCCTCGGGCTAGGCGCAGAATTGTCTTGCCAAGCCGAAGAGCTTCGGCATCTACAGGGGAAAAAAAACAAAAAAAGACATCTGCAATCAGCATTGACTGGGTAGAACGTTATGAGGGCATCCGCCAGATCGCTTGCCGTCTCCAATAAGGAACACACAAGACAATTCAGTCTGCTGGATTTAAGGAGCCTTCTGAATTCATGGGGTAGGCGGAGTATTGTGGGCTCCGTCACAGCAATGAACCACTGACCGTGACATTTCAAAAGACATTTCAAAAGGCATTACAAAAGGGGCAGGGGTTTGTTTACTTTTCTGGTATATGTACTAGTCGTGAGCCGGCAATTTGGAGCTTTTACCGCCATCTGCAAACCTTCATCAAATAATGCGGGCCATCGAGATTCCAGGATGTCGTGGAGGGTGGAGGGTCGAGTGGCGAATCTGGCCGATGATGTCTTTCGCTCCTTCCCGCATTCCAGCTCTAGCGAATCAAGTGACCGACATTGCAATCGCCTCCCACACATTTCCTTGTCCTAGCCTAAAGACTGGGTTCTGTGTCACGAAATGTGCGGGGAGACCTTCTTGACGTCATCTCGCACAGGAACTCCCAAACTACGTATATCTGATGAACTGGACCCGAGCCATGGTTTCTCTGGCATTGCCCTTACCACCGACCACCGTGCATTGCATTTGATGATCCATCCATCCATCCAAGAACTGTAGTTTCAACCCCCTCTGTCCAAAATCTCCACCAAAAATGCCAACTACAACCACAGCCAAACAGCATCATGCTGCTGTTCCATGTCAGCAGGTTGAACACTCTATGTGTGAAAAATGAACTGACCTGGGTCTACAGCGTCTTCCAAGACAAAGGTCAGCAGCGGCACCAAGACAAAGCCATCGTCCTCGTCCAAGACCAAGTCGGCCACAGAAGCGGCCTCGAAAACAGCCTCGGCACCTACCAAAGAAGTTAAGAAAGCCGTCCCCAAATCCGCCGAGACAGTGAAGAAGTCGTCGACCTCAAAGTCCAAACATGTCGAAACATCCCGGCCACCGGCCACGAAAAAGACAGCAAAACCAGAATCCAACAACACCACCAGAACGTCACACGCTGTTTCACGCACACCAGCGACCGCAGTAACCCCAGCCAAGAAGTTCGCTCCCGCAACACCCGTGACTCCCGCAACCTCGTCGTCGGCCCAGCCCAACCTTCGCCCCGCCACTGTCACTGCCCACACCAAGCGCGCAATCCGCAAGTCAGCCGAGCTTGCCGCCGCGAATAAGCTTACGTACCTGACGCCATCCCAGCCAAAGGCGACTCCCAAGACGGTTGTTGTTCCCAGCGCATCTTCCAATCGCGCCATTTCCGCCGCCCAACCCACTACAACAAAGACCCCCACGACGACAGCGCCACGCACCACCACCACCACCCGCAGCACAGCCCAAGCCACCAAAGCAACGACGCCCACACATTCTTATGTCCCCGCCAACCCTGTTGTCGTTCCACAAGCTGCCCCCGCCGCCGTCGAGCCAGCCAAGAAGCCGAAGAAGTATGCCCCTGATGCGCGCATTCCCACGACCGAGTTCGTACAGCGTGAGCGCCAGAAAGAGCGTGAGCGCGAGATACTGCGTATGTCCGGTGGTGCGGCGACTGCTCCTGCCCGGCAGCAATACCAGCGGAGAAATACTGGAGAAGGGGCAGGCGGATTGGTGAACCGAACTGTGGGAGGCGTCACTTCCGGCGTGCAGGACACGCTAGGCCAAGCGGTTGGTGGCGTCGGGCGTACAGTGGGGGATACAACGGCAGCGGTGGGGAGAGGCGATGTCCTTGGCGCGGTGGGCGGAGCGACAGGTGGATTAGGGAAAACGGTTGGAGGCGTGGGGAGAGGTTTGGTAAGTTTTGAGTTTCTTTGTCTTTTTCCTGTTCTTTCTTTGTTCCCGCTCCCCTCAACAAACATGACAAACATGGCTTTACGCCGTCCAGTGGTGTTCCTTTCCTTTTGTCTCCATCGTCTGACTTGTTACTCGATACCTATTAGCGCGAGGCGAGGATCTGGCAATGGTTGAGAGCGACTGGCTGACATGATGTGACACACCCAGGGCAATACTGTTGGCGGTACACTCGGTGGTGTCGGTGACGCGGTTGGTGGACCGGTCGGAGGTGTTGTTGGGGGACTTGGTCGCGGTGTAGGAGGTGCCGTCACGGGTATCACCGGGGGTCTCGGTGATGGAGTCGAGAGGATCGGGCAGGGTGATCTCCTCGGCGGTGTTGGGTCGGTCGTTGGAGGTGTGACGCAGGGTGTCGGTGGGCTCTTGGGAGGTGTCCTCGGTGGTGTCGGTGGCGGAGGGCGCTGAGCGAGCGTATTCACGCAAGGGATTAGGGAACATAGACAGCTCCAGATTGTCACAATGCTTCTTCTTGTACGAGTTGATATAGTCTCACTTTCTCGGCCACAGCACACTCCGTCCCTTCTTCGAGAACGGGGACTGGATGGAGCCTGAAACAGGCGGCCAATGTCTCATCCCCCACGGTAACACCCATTTCCATTCCCACGCCATGCGTTCAAACTCGGCCCTCGGGTCCTTTAATAATTTATATGTGTCCCAATCTAAATTTCCATGTCAGTCACGTTGCTGTTTTCAATGATCCCCAAATAAATGGAAAGCGAGGCGCCAAAGATTAGTTCCAATACATCGTTTACAACCCATAAATGCTTCCAGCTATCGTACCTAACGGGTGTCCGACGTATTGTCAATGCCCTCATCCGACGTATATCTGATGCGTGGTCAACGTGGTGTCAATGCCTCATTCTTCTCACGGAAGCATATCCCCATTTCCCAACATGTTATATAAAATCGACCTTTAGGCCTCTTAACCCCCCCATACCAGCCCCTTTTGTATTTTCCATGATCCCCAAGTAGCGGGTAAGCAAGGCGATAAAAACCATGTGCAGACAAATCTACTGGTTTTACCAGCCAAAAGGAAGGTAACGCGTCGCACCCTGTCAAGGTGAGATGAATGGAGGTGCATGTGGGCAATCAAGGTCACTGGCAATCGGGGTCGCTGACAATCAATCAGGGTCGCTGGCAATTAGTAGTAAGGTTGCCAGTGGTGATGCCCCGGCCTGCTGGGGGGTTCAATTTTCCACCAACGACGTAAATTGAGATTTCGGTTTTTTACAGGCAAAAAGTGGAGGTTTGGATGCAGGCCGCTTGGGTGTGCATGGAGGTTAGCTCTTCCCAAAACATGCGCAGGTAATATCGACCTTTATGTATCTCAATTCCCATGTCCACCCCTTTGCTATTTTGCATTTGCCCTGAAGATCGGGCGGGCAGGACGCCAAACACCGGTTCCAATGCATCGCCTACACTCCACCAACGCCTAACCCACGGTATCTAACGTGTCATCAACAGGATATAAACACCTCTAAGCATAATCTCCAACGCCATCTTTACAAACCACCAAGGCTCCTAAGAAAGGCCTTGACCTCCTCCATCTCGTTGCGCAGGGTCGTAAGTTCCCTGGACAAGGCCTCGTTGTCGAACTGCAGGGCCGTTATATCTACGCGCAGGGTGTTGTTCTCATCTTGCAACTCATTGTTCTTTTTCTCCAACTTCGTGATTAAGGGGTTGATCTGCCAGAGAATAGGTAATTAGCCCTGCTAAATCATGGAAAGGATGAAATGCCCACCTTGCTCAGCCGGGTCTCAGTGCCCTTGATCCGCACCATCATGATGGATTGGGGCTGTTGCTCTGTCTTGTTGCCCCCGCTGTGTGTGCCAATCGATTTCTTGACTTTTTCCTCCACCTTCGACCAGATTCCCATCTCGCACGACTTGATTCTGGTTTCCAAGAGCTCGCGAAATTTATCCAAGTGGCGGTCGCACTGCGAGCAGTAAGGGCCATTTAGATTCAAGGCAATGCGACGTTGCTCCAAAGTGAATGCCTCCTTGATCTTCTTCGTAGCCGTCTTCTCTGCAGCCTGTGTGGCAACGGACTCGATCGAGCCTTTAAAGCGCTCGTCTCCAATAGTCAAGGTCGCGATGCGGTCGAGGAACTTGTCGTCAACCTGGATAAGTGAGGTAGCCTTAAATGTGACAATCGAGTCAGCAAGTCATGGCTTGGCTGAGTGAGTTCCCCGTGAGGGACCTGTTATGACCTTGGAAGTCCGACAACAACAAGGGCTGCCTTCAAGTCTCCCACTCTCCAGTCCCGTCATGAGTGGCACCTAGGCAATGACTGCCATCATGGGTGGCCACCTAGGGAGTGTTCATGGTTACGGTGCATAACCGCTCACCCACGTAACGTGTCCTGTGCCCCCTCTGGGATTCAACCTGCACACCAGCTAGCCGAGGTCGGTTGACTGGTGATCCGGTAACGCGGACCCGAACCCCAATGGAATGTTCGCGCCTCATAGAGGTCACTTGCAATCCAATGCGGTATTAATGAGACATATCAGGCTTCTCGCAGCGAGCTACTTTACCCGTGCCCTGATTCGTTTCGGGACCCCTTAATGCCTCCGGTTGGCCAAAGGCTGCAGTTCCCCACCAGGAAGTTGGGTTTTGCTTCTGGTTGACCAGAAGCAGAAACGGGATTCAGGGCTGAGTACACGCAAGGACTAGCCTCCGGGCGTGGGGATGGGAATTGGCCCATCCTTGGGATTTGGCCCTCCACTGATAGCGATTGTGACTGCGAGTTGCGCTCATCCTACGCAAGGACTTTTTCCTGTTGTTGCCCCCGACCGCAATCCAGGCAGAAAGAATCTGAACTCACCGAAGTGTTGGCATTCGGGCCGGAATTGACAATCTGGCGATCGGACTGGTTGACTGTGACCTAAAGAGTGAAAAAGTCCGAGTCAGCAAAGAATTGGCTTCGCTGAGTGAGTCCGCACAACTCTCTAGAGAAATGAAATCCAAATCTGCCATCAAGTCCCCCATATCCATTCGCTGTCAGTGGCACCTAGACAACTGTTGTGTCGTGTCATCATCGGTGGCACGGTACACCTCGGCAACCATGAATGCCTTCATCAGTGGCACCTAGGCAACAACAGAGTTGTGCCATCATCGGTAGACACCTCGGCAATCATGTATGCCTTCATGAGTGACCGTCCACCCGCAAATGGTCTTGGTAACGGTGCTTCTACCTCTTCGTCGTGTGTCGAAACTTCCGCGAACCGGCACAGCTCTCCCACATGTCCTGTGCCCCTTCAGGGATACAACCTGCACACCAGCCGTTGTGTGACTGGTGATCCGGTAACGCGGACCCGAACCTCAGACTCAAGAGCACCCAGCGTCAAACAAAGGCTGAACCTTGTTCAACGCTGGGCCCCAACACGCATACCAAGATGAACGCTGAGTTGCCCTCCAAATCTGAGGTGATAAGGACATATCTGGTTTCTCGGAGCGAGCTACTTGACCCGTTGCACCGATTCGTTTCGGGAGTTGCTTCTGGTATACCAGTAGCAGAAACAAGGTTCAGCGCTGAGGGAATGCAAGGACTAACCCTCCGGGCGTGGGAATGGGAATGGGAATTGACCCATCCGGGGATTTGGCCCTCCACTGGTAGCGATTGTGACTCCGAGTCTCGATCCGAAAAGACACCCCTCACAGAAAACTGAACTGGACTCACCAAACTGTTGGCATTCGAGCCGATGTTGGCGCGCCTCAGCGGGGCGACGGTGCCGAGCTTATTGGTGCCGGCCGGGTTTGCGCTCTGAATGAAGGGCGTGGTCAGCATCAACGCAAGGCTGGAAGCGCCGGTAGCCTGTTGCAATGGTGACGTTTAACTCACAGAGTCTGCGCGCTGGCGCTCTAATTGACAAGTCAGTTCGGTATTCAGGACTGGGCGCGAGGTATCGACGTGAACTTACTGGAAGGCACCAAGGCGCCGTTGTTGCCGCCAGTGGCAGCGAGGGGGTGACCGCGGAAGGGATCGGGAGGCGACATTTGGAAATTGAGTGTTGACTGTGGCGAATATGTTAGCGTTAAGTTGCGTAGAGGCATTTTCTGGTGATCGCAAATAGCGCGCGCGATAAACTAGAAAAGGAAGACGAACTGGAGAGCGAAGATGTGGTGTGGTTGAGATGTGGTGGTTGAGAGTTGTTGGAATGGAGGTTGGTGGTGAAGGTGAAGAGAAGAAGAAAAAATTGAAATGGAAGGGTGAAGGAAGGAGATATTTATACGTGGGAAATGGAAGCTGGTCTGGCGCGCCTGTGAATTTCGCAGAGCCCAGGCCTGTAGCAAAAGCTGGAGTGGGGCTACCAGTTCGAGTGAATTCAGAGTGAATTTTGGCGGGGCAGCCAACTGGCGATCTGGTGAATTGCCAGCTATCAGGCCATGGGAAGAAGGCCCTGCGCTGCATAGCAAATGGAACCAAGATCTGACGAATCCAGGTGGTCGTGAAAGCGCGCTGTAGAAGAAAAGAACTGGAATACTTACTTTCTCGACTGTCGGGCGGAGGAGTGTGGTGAGCTGGTGAGAGGGAGATGGTGAGCTGGAGGTCACCAAAGTCGAGGTTGTTTGGTGAAAGGGAGAAGAAGGTGGGCGAGAGAAATGGAGGAGAGGTTAAATAGCCTGAGCAGAGGAGCGTCTGCTTGAAGGCCAGCAAAGTGAATTGGGAATCAAGCCCGCTGACTTTAGTGGGGAAGTGAATTTGAAGCAATAGGAACCGCCAAAACCATTGATGTGGGGCTTTTCGCGACGCTGATTGCAGATGACGCCAAATCAGGAAGGGACGATCTGAAGAATCGTATTTGCCCAGATCTCGACGAAGATAGATACGATCGCTCCAAGGAATACAGCGCCCGGGTAATCTCTACAATACCTTGATAAAAAAAGAAGGAAAACGATTACTTACAGTTGACGATCCGAGATCCACGCAACAAGGAAGCGCCGTCGTGGTGAGGTCGCAGAAAGCTTTCGTGGAAGAGTTGCGAGGAGGAAGTTGGAGGGGTGGAAGAAAAAAATTACTGCTTGGGAGATAGGCAGATGGGTGGGACCTCAGTGGATGGTCCACACTCCAGCAGCAAGCTGGCCTATTCACGGCCATTGAACAATAGCAACACCGGGACCCACTCACCATTGGGCGCTCTCCCCACGTTTGCGGCCTGAGTTTGGCGAGGTAGTTCACCGTTGATTGGGCTCGGGAATATCGAGCAGAACAAGGCCATCCTGGAGGAGATGGTGGAGAGGGCGACTCTACCGGTGGTCCAGAAGCTGAACGTGGCGATAAAGGTGCCTGGCCAACACTTGTCATCGAGGTGGGAGACTCCGAGCCATTGGGTGAGTTTCATAACGATATGAGGTGGTGATTTTCTACGTCAGGCCGCCAGGGATTGCTCTTTTTGCCAGATTTGACTGCCGTACTCGCCCGTCATCAATCATTACTTAAACATGAAGACATTCAGACTCGAGATTGACGCTGGACTTTTGCAGTGTAACGTATCGTCAATTGAAGAGAAGATCATAGACAATCCTATACTCCCCAAGAAGTCATGAGAAACCATCACTCGTCTGCAAGCCATCCACATTGCCCACCCGAGAATTTTTTGCCTTGGACAGGCGTGGTGGTTGATTTTACCGTCTTGTGCTGACTAATCATACCGCTGCGATCCACGTTGCCCCACATGACATGGCGAGATCCCCACATTCGAATCCCGACGACCGCACAGCGGATCCCTCGAGATCTCTGCATACACGCACCAACGAGGTTGCCCTGCAGATGGTTCTCGGATCCTAATGAGGTGTTCAAGCTTACAAGACCGAGAAGGCACATTACTCAGCGCAGGAAAAGAGGATGTTTAAAATGCGAGACAGGAGGCGTTGCAATGGCAATGTTCCTCGCTCTATTCGTTCCAGGCGTTCCCCGGAATTTGGTAAACTTAGCCGTATCCCAACTTGGTGACGAATCCCATTCTACGCCATCTGCCCCACCATTACCATGGCCGCTCAATCCGTCATCAACGCCCTCACCGCAGCGCTGCCCACAACGCAGATCCACACCCCTGGTTCTGATGAGTACACGCAGCTGAATAATTCGTACCTCTCCGGTCTCGAAAGTGATCTCCACCCCGCGGCTATTTTGCGACCTCGCTCTGTTGACGAAGTCTCCAAATTCCTCAGGACAATCAAGCCGTTCGTCGACTGCGGTGAAGTCCAATTCGCCATTCGCGGAGGTGGCCAACAGCCTGCGCGGGGATGCGCCAATATTGACGGCGGGGGAATCACGCTTGACCTAGGGCTTATTTCGGACATTGAACTCCACAACGACAAGAACAGCAACAAGATCGTTTCTATCGGCGCCGGCGCGCGCTGGGGCGCTGTGTACAAAAAACTCGATGGAACAGGCCTCGGCGTGACGGGCGTACGTTCCTCCAGGGGAGGGATCGGCGGTCTAGCCTTGACGGGAGGCCATTCGTTCTTTTCCTCGAGAGAGGGTTTTGTCTGCGACAATGTCGTCAACTACGAGGTTGTCCTCACGTCGGGAGCAGTGGTCAACGCCAACGCCAACGATAACTCGGATCTGTGGATTGCCTTGCGAGGCGGCGGCAATAACTTTGGCGTCGTGACTCGGTTCGACTTTCGCACGTTTCCACAAGGTCGTTTCTGGGGTGGCGCTGTGTATTATTTCGCAAACAGCTTCCCGGGTCAAATCGACGCGCTGGTTGCCGAAGTACGAAAAGAGAACCCCGACGAGGAGACACACCTGATGCTCAGCCTTGGCTATGCCGCAGCGTTTGGCCAAAACATGTGCATGAACCAGACATACTACACGAAGGAAGTTGAGAAACCAGCCGCCTTGGAACCGTTTGTCGCTATGCAGCCACAGCTCGACGCTCTCAATACGATGCGCATGATGTCTATCAAGGAAGCAGCAGAAGAGCAAGCAGCCAGCGGCTCTGATGGTGTGAGGTAAGCCGGCTCTCCTCAAAATCAAATCGAATCAAATTCAACCCAATCCTGATAAAAGACTAACAAACGCCTTTGTCACATTCAGAGCCATCTACATGACCACGACCGTCAAAGTCGATGCCGAAACGCTCAAAGCCGGAGTAGAAATCTACACCGCCGCTCTCGAACCCGTCAAGCCAATCGAAGGACTCATCAACTCATACACTCTGCAGCCCTACCCGGTCTCGTGTCTCAAGAAATCAATCGAACTAGGCGGCAACTCGCTAGGTCTCAACCCGGAAGATGGACCGCTCGTGAATATCGCACTGCTAGGCTTCTGGAAGAACAAGACCGACGATGAAACAATCATGGGGTTCATGCGCAGTACGATTGAAGCGATCCAAAAAATGGCAGAGAAAAAGGGCACAGCGGTGCCATACACATTTATGAACTACAGCGACACATTCCAAGACCCTATTGCTTCGTACGGAGAGGAGAACAAGAAGAAGCTACAGGCGGTGAGCGGGAAATATGATCCGGATGGAGTTTTTCAGAAGGGCGTCCCTGGCGGGTGGAAGTTGTTTTGACGGCCTACCTAACCGTTGGATATCGGAGAGTTCGAACAGGGAAGGGTTTAAAGGAGGATAGATGACGCCATCTGAAGCATGAATTCCAAACAGATATCATATGCAAATACTGTGTGTGTGTGTGTGTGTGTGTGTCTGTGTCTGTGTCTGTGTCCGTGTCTGGAGATGAAGATTGACTCCAGGCAGCACGTGCTTGGGGCAATACTCCCTGATCAGTGAAAGCGTCTTTCAGACTCTCTCCAAAGGCCGGCTCTTTAGTTCTACCCAATCAACCAGACTCCAATCTACCGCTGCTACCAGGTATGGACCGTGCAGGATGAGCAGAACATGAAAGAACCATACCAGCAATGAAATACAACATGTCTGTCTGAACACTAAGCAGCCACGTTATACCTTACCAACAATAAAGATCCCTCACCTTTTGTTCCCTGCCCAATTTCAGTAATAAAGAACAAAGACGTCACCCATAATCGGCCGTCATTCGTCATCATCCAGCCCATAATCCGTCTCCAGCTCCTGTCTAAGCTCCAACTGCCTTTCAAACCAGACTGACACGTAGGTTACACAGCTAAGTGAAAATGCCACCCACCAAAGCGGTTTCAAGCTCGCGAAGTAAACACTCTTAATCTCCGCAAGCGCTTCCCTAGACAATATATCCTTCAAGCTATGCACCCGGCTGGCAAAGCCGTACGCGCCTCCGTCGATCAGGTTCAACCTCATGGCTGGATCCGAGATTTTGTCGAGGTTTTTGTTGACCAAATCGTTAAAGATGACAGACGGTATGGTAATGCCCCATATATACCCAAAACACCTCACAAACAAATAAACCGCCGTGGCGGCAGCGACGTCCGACTCGGAAAGTGCGGCCATAATCGCGGGGAGGATGGTGGCGAGGAGAATCCCCGATTCGGCGGCGACGAGAAGCTGGACGCAAACCCATGTTACAGGGCCAGAATTCGCGTCAAGCAAGGTGAACAAGGCGAAGCCCAAGCTGGACAGACCAAATGCTAGAGCGTGAAATGGACGGTATGCGCCAAACTTGGAGAGGATTACTCCGCCCACGACTCCAAAAGCCAGGGTTCCAATAGCCATAGGGAGGAAGTTGATTCCGGATTGGAGAACCGTCATGGTTTGAACAGCCTGGAAGTATATAGCCAGGAAATATGCGGGGATCTGGACGAGCACTGACGCTGAAAAGGTAAGGAAGAAGCAGATTGCGGAAGTGCGGTTCCCAAACAGGCGTGGCGGCACGCTCGGGTTGCGCACGTATCGCTGGTGAACGTGAAAGGCCACCCAGCCGAGACAGCCAAAGACGATGGGAAGCACGACTCGGTAATCCGACCAGGGATGTTCGATACCGCCGGTAACCGCTCCGTAGAGGAGAGCTGTCATGCTGGTTGTGAAGATGAGGTTGCCGATCCAGTCTACCTGACTCAACTTGTTGTACACGCTAGGTCTCTGGGAAGAAGCCTGGCCGGACTTGACGCGCATAAAGACCAGAACGGCGACCAAGGCAGCAGCGCAGATGGGGATGTTGAGGTAGAAGATCCATCGCCAGTTGGATTCGGTTAGCGCGCCGCCAACAACAGGACCGAGGGCGGCAGCAACCCCGGCAAAGGAGAAAATGAATCCAAGATATTTCCCTCGCTCACGCAGCGGCACCAAATCGCAGCACACAATCTCGCAGTATACGTAAAGGGCTCCCGCGCCGATTCCCTGGACCACTCTTCCGGCAATGTGCATCGACACGTCATTCGCCCCGCCGGCGAGGCCGCTTCCCAGGGTGAAGAGGACAATGGAGATTATGAGAGGGTTCCGACGGCCAAACACATCAGCCAGCTGTCCATAAAGCGGCTGGAAGACGGTAGATGCCAGGGGGAACGAGTTTGCGAGCCAGACATATTGCTGCTTCTGGCTACCCAGTGATTTGGTGATGCTCGGTAGCGATGTTGTGATTACGGCGACGTCGATGGTCGACACGAAGGAAAGCAAACATAATGTGCCGATGATGGCCCAGAATCGCACCCCTCGGTTGGGACTGGGACTGGGTTTTATTGGTGCCTTTGCCTCGCTCAAGTCCATTGCGATGTACAACTGGCTGTTTCTGGCATCGGAAATGCAGCAAGCAATACGATTCTTAATGGGAAAAGGAAGAGACCGCGCTCCATCCCGTCGGGGTCATCGTAGTACGCTGCAGCTGTGGGGATCGGAATTGGGGACAGAAAGACACCTGCTAACATAGCAAAGGGTCAGCGATGGAAGCTGCGACTGCTAATAATTGGCATCTCGCCTGCTTGGCAAATTTGACACACGGTCAGGATTCGAGGGTCGAAGAGGTCGGTGCATCTCGGCGCACCTGGACGAGCGAGACGCTCCGGCAGCTTCGCATGTTTGCACACCAGAGAAGCGAACGATACTAGGAATCAAAGGTGGAGACCCTGGATTTTTCATCTCTGGGCAGACTACGCATCCGCTCAAACATGAATTTTGGTAAAGAGACTTGACGCCGGGCTTGGGCATAGCGCTGTGACGCGCGCTGTCGCTGCTTGAGAATTGAACACAGCTGATAACCAGAAACAGAATCCCAGCTGGAACAATCGGCACGACGATGCAAATTCCTTCCCAACGGAATTCCTCGAACTCCACTTCCGTCGGTGATGCTTATCGGAATCCCTATCTTCCGCATGCAACCAGAAAGACACCTGCTGAAATAACCCAGGGGTCAGCGATGGAAGTTGCAACTCCGAATAATTGGCACCTCGTTTGCTTGGCGAACTTGACACACGTCAGAATTTGAGGGTCGGAACATAGGTTGTTGCGACACACGAGGGCGAGCGAGATAATCCAGCCCGGTAACCTGCGACGAATCTGGCCACTTGAAATTTCCTTTTTTCGTTCGTCGCCCTGAGCAGGGGTGAGTTGGGGGTGAGCTGTGGTTGAGTTGTTCCTGAGCTTCCCCTGATTCTTCCCTGGGCTAGGAGGGTAATAATCCCTACGCCCACCGCACAGTCAATGAACCAAGAACTGGGGTGATTCGGGGCTCGACCAGCCTTGTTCATTCCCTCCATACATTTTCTATTTCTAGATCACTCCAACCGGACTTTCCAAGATCAGACCCAGCTCGCTTCTTACTCTCCGAGTCTTGATTCTCAACCATGACACCATCATCATCCCAAACATTGAGCCCAGATGTAAATCTCCCAAATTCTTGGTCAAAGCCACCAGTCACATCAACTGAACCACCACCACCACCACCACCACCACCACCTTGTTCGTCTTGGGGGATGATGTCGTGCCACGGATTGGGCATCAAGTGATGCACCAAAGAAGGATCCCAGAGCAAAGGGACCTGCGCTTGGTGGTTTGGTACGTCGGCGAAAAGTGAATAGGATGCCACATAGCTGCTTCCGTATTGGTCGTATTGTGTGTTTTCTTCACCTAGTTGTTCGCCATTGTTGTTCTTGTCGTTGTTGCTCAATGTAACCTTCTCCATTGAGTCGACGGTGACAGAGATATCGGTCCTCTGCCTGATTGAGTTGTTGAACGACCGTCGTTTTGCAATAGTTGTTTGAGCGTCATCATCCACTTGGCAAATCCTTTTGTCTTCTAATACTTCAGAGCTCGCATTCTCGCCAAAGTACGGACAGAGGTTTTCTCGCCCCTTCCACAGCTCCTCAAAGTCGTCGCGAGTGTAACGGGCCGTGAACTTCTCGCGTGGCCAATCACGGCGGAAAGACGAAACAGGATACCCCGTGCTAGCAAGGACGGCGTCCCATAAATCGCCGCGATAGCTTCCGAGCTTGTACACAACATCGGTGGAGCTTGTGGTGTAAGCAACCTCGGAAACGGAGATACCCTCGGTCGTTGTGGCATAAACATCAGCCCCGTGGCGGATCAGATATTCCAGAGCCTCGAACTCCAACTTTCTCAGCGGTCTTTTAGCGTTCTCAATGGCCAAGTGAAGGCAAGTCGCCCCGGTTTTGTCCCGGGCGGCCATGTCGGCTCCGTGGTCAATAAGGTAGGAGAAAGCGTGTCTGGTGTAAGTCGAATACCACGAACACATGCGAAGTAACGGCGTATGTCTGCGGGAGTCGGCGAGGTTAATGTGGGCGAACGCGCTGCCCAGTTCCAGGAAGACGTCGAAGATATCGAGACTCTCGGGAGTGCATGCCGTGTGAAAAGGGCTGTCCCATGATTTCAGAGATATCGTGGGGTCTGCGCCTGAACCAAGTAGGATTTTGATGCACTCTTTTGCAGCTTCAAACTCGGCCGAGCCCCTCCTCGATGTTGTAGCTCTCGTTGTGGCCGCCAAGAGTGGCAAAGACTCCGCCCCATCATTTTTGCCTGCAATCTCATTCACATCGGCGCCATTTTCAACAAGAAAGCGGCACATTGGTGGGTGACCGACGGAGTGGTGCAATAGAGACATGCCGTTCGTATCGCGGTCGCGAAGGGTAGCCTTGCCTTGCGATATTAAGTTCTGAAGATCGGCTATCCTTCCCTCCCGCGCAAAGTTGAAGACAGGAGCGTCGCTGGGTAGCAGTCTGTTGATACAAAGCCGTGGAGTCTCGCAGTACGTGCCGCCGCCGCGAACTTCTCGCTGATGAACATGCGCAATCATCATCAGGCTGGATAGAGGGTTAGCCGGGAAAAATGTGACAGTTCCCAAAAACTCTTGGCCAGCCGCTTCGAAGTGTGTGTATGCCGAGGTCTCCGCGATAGACGTCACCGGTAACCTGTTTCTTTTCAAGCATGTGAGGATTAAGAGCCCATCATCCATGGTGATCCGTTTTCGTTTTCGTTGCTGCTCAACGATATCCCCCCCCATTCGAGGAAACTGCTGTCTAGGCCCCAGCTGGTTTATGATGATCTGTCTTGACGACGTTATCAAGGCTTTCACCAACGTTAAATCCGACTCAATACTGCTGAGGAACGAGTACATTTGAGATACCCGAACCAGGTCTGTCGGGGCGCGCAGCGGCTTCTGTGCCGGTCTGTTCGACACACACTCCAAAGCGTGACACAGGAGCCGCTCAAGACCGTCAGCGACAGCTCGCGCCTCGGAGGACCGAATTACAAGGTTCTCAGCGTTGAGTAGCAACGGGAGCTGAATCAGCCCTTCAAGGGTTTCCTGGTGCGATCTGGTGCCAGTTGCTGCATTGTTGCTAGCATCGCGTCGGCGCGATGCCGTCCGTTCGGTGCATTGACAACTTGAACCAGGTCTTTGCAGCGGACCTGTATTATAGTGAGGCGGCTGGGGCAAAACTGTTGCCGATGTCAAGGCCTGCAAACAGATTCGAGATTCCCATACCAATTCCCTGTTTCCTTTTGGTGTCAATCAAAGAAGAAACGTTTGCACGTTGCAAAGTTGAGATATTTACACTTGCAAGACACTTAGCTGTAGACCAAGAGAAGAGACATGACAGTGAATGTTGGCTTTCAAGGCTTGCAGCTCCCTCTCACTGAAGATGGTCACGAGTTTCTTCTATAACTTTCCGGTCTGCCGTTCCGAAGGTGATATCTTGAGCTTTCCCATGCGGTGGGCGTAAAGTGACATGTCCTCTGAACATCTTCGAAGAAGGGCTGTAGTGTCTTCATTCTTGATAAGGGTCCGACATCGAAGTAGCTGACCGAGGATGCTCCTTAGCTGCTCAATATCGCGGCCAACATCTCGGAGACGCTGTGGAGAGTCCTTGATGCTGGAGATGATGTCAAAGATGACCTTGGCCGATTGGACGGCAACCGTCATGAACGCAACTGCTGCCCCGGCAGCGCTGAGGGGATCCATTCAGTGAGCGGCGCCACTGGAGAATTTCACTGTCTGCGACGGGAGTGAGGCCTGTTTCTGTGGGTGAAACGTGAGGATGAAGAAATGTGAGATTTTGGAATGGGTGCACATGGCGCACATGGCGCACTATTAGAACCCACGTAGTGGCGGAGCCTGCAGGAGGATCCTGCAACTGCACCAGGCGTTTTCGGACCCCTGTATCAGTGTGCGACATGGGAGTGAGGGCGGGGTTGTTGATGTGGTTGGCTAGAACAACCAGAGCCTCGTGTCAGGCATCTCCCCTCACCGCTTTGAAAGCCGGAGAACTGCAGGCGCGCAACCTCTGGGGCAGGGCTTGTTCCTCGATTATTGGCTTGGCCCGGCAAGGCCGGAATGTCAGGAGCACGGACATACCCTCCCGCAGCACAAAAGCAGCATCGCAATGCACCCTGTGCAACAGGATACTTCAGGCACATCGGAGTCAGTTCTTTTTAGGAATCTATCTATGTGGATATACATATAAACACCACATTTTCCTCAAAGTCTTTTATGATTTCAAGCCAGTTTAAAGGTTGGTAGCATTTAGGTATTCTACTGAAAAAAAAATATCACAACAGGGTTGGAAGCGTCATAACTAGGTACATACGTTATTCCGTAATACTGACTGGGGCGTACGTTGCGCGGTCATTTCGGGACCATCTGGGGCTCAGTGAAAGAGCGACTGCGTTTTGCTTCGCCATTCGCACTAAGCTGTATTTGTACGTAGTCTTCTTTTCTGGTTGGCCTGCGTGCTCGTTTACGGGTGCCGGGCCTGGCCTTGAGTTTAGCAATCATCAACCCTCCCGCCAGCTCGTGCCTAGTCCCGCAGTAGTACCCATGCGTGGCGCTTCTCGTTGATCCAGTGAATATTGTTCGAAACTAAGTCAGGGACGTCGATCTCATTCTAGGAGGTCCTTGGGTGTAGAGGTCGCGACCCCCAAACCGGACGACCCACTTTCCGGACATTCCCCGCACACCACCAAGGGGCACAACAAATGCAGCATTCCTCGCATTTCCTAGTAATTTGTATACAAAAAAAAGGTCTAC
>Ga0247765_1000610_pt1 | contig 25903 bp, 27 predicted proteins | sample UWRJL106311C6_FD_179949 | JGI IMG/M metagenome (GOLD analysis project Ga0247765, IMG submission 179949) | Plant litter microbial communities from Arlington Agricultural Research Station in Wisconsin, United States - UWRJ-L106-311C-6 | ecosystem: Environmental > Terrestrial > Plant litter >...
CCCCTCCCAAAAAAAAAAATCATCTTTCAAGTTTCGCTTTGATGTCTTCTAGGAAACACCTAATTTTACAATACAAGCAAGGTTTTATAGAGACACACACCATGTCAATTGAAGCCTCCTCCTCCTCCTCCTCAACGAGGCAATTCAGGCAGAGTACTACCAAGAAATCACGGACCCTCAAGGACGAAGACTGGGAGCCTTTCAAGAGCCTAATCGTCGACATCCACATTACCCGCGATGGCTCACTCGAACAGGTTCGGCAACACATCAAGGCCAAACATGGTTTTGATGCCACGTACGTACATATGAAACTGATAGGTTGTAAATGGGGCCCCCTTTGAATTTTTGAACTGACCCCCCGTATTTACCTGTTATGTCAATAGCCTTCGCCAGTATCGAAGCAGGATCACCAAGTGGGGTTTAGACAAGAACGCGAAGGCAGTCGAGAGACAATTCATTGTCCGAAAACATGCCCAACGGAGGCTATTAGAGCCCAACAAAAATAGCCTCGTGTTCAAAGTCAGAGGAAAACTCATCTCCAAGGCCAAGATTAAACGGTGGACTAGGGAAGATGTCGGAGGCAACATGAATGCTCTTGGCATTGGTGATGAAATTGGAGGTGCGTATCTATCTATCTATCTATCTATCTAGGTATCTATCTACCTACCTAGGTAGGTACCTAGGTAAAACCTCTCAGAATAAGTGTCCTTCCTTAACCCCGAGGGGGGGGCTAACTTTGAGAGAGAGAAAGCTGCACCTTCTGGAGTCAGCTACGAGACAGACCCTGAAAACGAGTCACCAGCAGCAGCAGCGCCGGTTTTGAGCAGCCCCTCGCTCATGCAAGCTACTGCGGAGACGACGACGACGACGACGACGACGACGACTCTTGCCATCTCGCGCCCTGCGGATTCGGATCGTGCCCTCCTTCCAGACGCAAACATTGAACCAGAGAATCCGGAACCCAAAGACACTAGGTATGCAGCCAGTATGACCTTTTTGGGGACCAACATGACGGATCAAGAAACACACCCCAACAACATGGACATGGGCCTCACTGATTCATGTTCTGACTGGATGGACGTCTGGTGGGAGGAATTGCGCGCGGCGCCGACCCCGCTAGTGGGAAACGCTACCTTTCTGAAGGACTCGTTGTCACCGATTTTACCACAATGGTAAGTTGAGAGATAGAGAGAGAGAGAGACACTAGGGGGGGGAGAAAACATTTTGGCTGACTAGAACTTTTTTTTTTTTTTTTTTGTTTCAGCTTCGATGACGATTTATTACTGTTCCCAATCCTACCACCACCTTCCGACGACTTCCAACGCCCATCAGCCACATGGCGGCCTGGTGCCGCCGCAGCAGAAAACCATGCACATGGCCGACCGGATTTGAATGCCAGTTCGAGTCGGATAAACCGACATGATTCCAACACTAATGCATTCACCCTGGGTCAAGACAAAAGCCAGGAGCTGCTGGACCTCATCGACAGTGACGTATTCAAGTTCACTCGTAACAAGGGGGAGAAGGGGCCGTTCACAGAGCAGGCGCAGAGATTGTTTCTCGCCGGAGATCGACAGCGTCAAGACCACCCTCTCAGCCGCACCATGATGCAGACCTATCTGTTGTCATACTGGGAGAACTTTAGCTACCAACTTCCTATTCTCCACCGTCCCACCTTCAATCCGGACACGGCTCCCGTCATCCTGCTGGTAACCATGATTGCCATCGGCGCCGCAACCTTCAATGCGAAATCCAGCGGCACATGCAGTAGCAGCAGCAGCAGCAGCAGCAGCAACAGCAGCAAAACCACCACGGCGGCGAGCATGTGTCTTCCCAACTATCTCGCCTGGGGTGTGAGATGGGAGATGTTTAGAGATCGAAACTTCAAGGCGCCAGCAAGTCTCTGGGCATTGCAGGCCTTGATCCTCCTCGAGACGTACGAAGCGCTCTGTTCCACCGGTGACCTGCACGAGCGTGCCGTCATATACCATCCATCAACGATTCACTTGGTGCGCTGGGGTCGGTCCTTGGTAGGCACAGCAGGAGACAGAGGTAATTTATGGGCGTCATCGTCGTCTTTGTCGTTGTCGTCGCCACCACCAGCTGCTGCTGCTTCTGCTGCTGCTGCAACTCCTGAAGCTGGCGACACAGTTGATTGCTCGTCGTCGTGGTGGCACCGTTGGATCACAACTGAAGCAACTCGACGTCTCGCTTTCTCGAGCTTTGTGGTTGATTCCATGCACTCGGCAATCTTTGGCAACTCGAGCATCATGACCTTTCATGAACTCGACATACCACTGCCCTGTGACGACGAACTGTGGAACGCCACCAGCGGCGCCGAAGTGGGCCTGTCGGTGGCCAAGTCCATGATGATGATGATGACGGCTGGTGCAAAGCATATGGCCTTCCTCGATGCCTTGAAAAAAACCGTGGCCGGACAGCTGGTGCAGATCAGCAGCGACTTTGGCCGCACGATACTCCTCGCGGGATTGCTCAACGTGTCCTTCCACGGCAACCGCGGCGATCTACAAGAAAGGGGCATTGGGAACATCGATGGCACCGGCCTTGGCGGCAAGTTGCGCCCGGACATGGCCAAGGCCATCGATTCGTGGAAAAAGAAAAACCCAAACCCAGAGCATACCCGCTGCTACCGCCGCCCCGAACCACGGCAGATGGTGGTGGTGGCGGCGGCGACGGCGACGGCGGCGGCGTATTGCGAAGCTGACAGAGGCGCCGAATCCAAGATTACTTTTCTTCACCAATTCGCCCACATGGCCATCCATACCGACTTTCCCGAATGTCAAATCTTCGCAGGGGCAAGGCCTTTCTTCATGGGGAAAAAGGCTGATGCGGCTGCTTCGCGGTTGGAAATGGAGTCGACCATCAAGTCCTGGGCCCAGTCCGCCAAGGGCCGCGACGCAGCTTTTCATGCTCTGTGCCTACTACGTTCCGTGCTTCTTGTTCTTCCCGAAGCCAGCAGTGGCATCAACAAGTCCCATGACTTCGAGCCCCGGCTGATATACTCGGTCAAAACGGATACGCTCATCTACCGGCCGTGGGTGGTCTATCTCTCAGCATTGGTCCTGTGGTCGTATGCGTTCGCTCTCGAAGGGCCCCCCCTAGTGCCGCCATCCTACTACAGTGAGCAAGGGGCGAGGGACAAGGCTGTTATTGACTACTTGAGTAAGTACGGGGAGCTATCATCACCGGCTGCGCTTGCAACCATGAAGGGGCTTAACTACAACACTCCCACGTTGGAAGTACTTAGAGACGCGTTCAAAACGACATCGTGGGAATTCCTACGCGAGAGGTCTGCCATAGTACTCGGGAACTGCATAGAGCTCAATGCTCGGGGAACACTCTCGCCATGACCCTCAATCTACGCAATCTTAAATGTTAGGAGGGTGATAGCAGGTCTAGCAGGTTATATGCCCCATAACCGGCCATGTTTGGAAATGTCATTGTATTCCTATTTTCCATTATTCGGACAGAATGTCATGCTTTACGACATACATCCCGTGGCATCTCCAATCAAATCAAATCTACACCCCAAGCTAAAGCTGCGACTGCTCCCGGAAGGAGAGCCAGCTTGGCAAGGCCATCATTTCCAGCGTACCTCGCTGCTTCCCCATGTCCCTCTCGCTCCAGTATCCAAGAATCTCCCCCAATGTTACTGCCAAGGACCAGAAATCTGATCTCTGCGATGACTTCTGGTGGCGCACAACCTCTGAGACCATGTATGCCAGGATCCCCGCCGTGCCATCGAAAGGCCCGTCTCGGCCTGCGGCGAGCCCAAAGTCTGCGAGGTAGAATTGTATCCGCCCGCCGGGCCCCTTTTGGTCGAAAAGAATGTTGTCGGGTTTGATATCTCTATGGGTTTTCTGTGCACTGTGTATATTCTCTAAGGTGCTGAGTGTGTCCTGGACAAAGTCCTAGTACTAGGGCTAGGGCTAGGGCTCTGACAACGGTCCCTGCCACCATTTATGGTTGGCCATTAGCTGTCTGACGCTTCCGTCGTAAAGGCGGTATAAAATCTTAAAGGTGCTACCGATGGCAAAGTCTTGAAACCCCTCGCAGTGCACACAATGTTCGGCTCTCAAGAGATTGTGTAAGTTGACTTGCCAAATGAACAGCGGAACTATGTGACTGGCACAGGCACTCACATGCTTCAGCTCCAGCATGGCTTCTACCTCCCGCTTGAATGATAATTTGCAGTTTGCGGAGACAGCGCCAGGCTTGATTCTTTGAGGGCCCACAATTTTCCAGTGCTCAAGTCGACAGCCTTGTAGACAACACCGAGGCCACCTTGGTTGGTGCATCAGAAGTCCGTGCCTTCTCGGCTGACGGGGAGAACGCTGGGTAATCTTGGGAAACATACCTTGGCCTAGCTTCCTGTACTTGTGGCAGACCCTCGCAGGGTGTGGCCTAGCCACTACGGATGGGGTGTAGGAGCTCAGAGAACCGGAACTGAGGATTTTTGTTGGCCATGCTGTTATTGTTGAAGAACCCCGATACGCACTGGGCTTTGTGAAGGTAATATCGGTGCCTCTGAGATAGGCAGCATGAATGGCCATGTTCTGATCCTCACCTTTCTTCAAGAAAGGCAGGATTCCAGACCATTCGAAAGCTGGCCCGGCCGATGATGATGTTTACCATGCGACCAACTCTTGGGATAACACGTTGGCGGGGGTTGTTGCCATGGAGATAATATCGATCTTGGTCTTCCGGGGTCACCTGAACGACCTCGACACCAGTCAAGCGCCGTGAGGCATCGCGGAGAATGAGTTCGCCAGACTTGGACAGAAAGAACCAACAATGGTCGTTGCGATAATATCGTTGTCGGGGGAGGATGATGCCGTTGTTCCTTGTCCGTCCGAAAGTAGCCAGTCTTCCCGTGCCTATGAGTGTTGGGGGTGACGACCGTATGGCAATCGGTGCTTCATGGCCGAAGACAACCACGGCGTGGGGATTCAGTTCAATTATTTCATCCGCACTTTCGTCGAGAGCGTAGAGGTAGAATAGAATATCGGTGGAGTCCATGTCACAAGATCGCGCATCTGGCTTCAAAATTGCAGGGAGTGAGCGAGCAGATGCAGATGAGGAAGGAAGGCACGGGCAGAGGGAAGACGGGGGGCACGGGCAGAGGGAAGACGGGGGGCACGGGTTGGCTACCTACATACAGGGCTAGAATGGGAAAAATTCCAATTTGAGTCACATCTCTTCCTCTGGCCGGGCGCTTAGAGATTGGTGTGCTTGTGTAGCTCCCAAGTATATAGGTAGGTATTGACCGTCTACCGCGCTGTCTTCCTTCCCTTTTACCGTCCATCATGAACCATCAAGGTTCACGCTCATACGGATAGCCAAGTGGAATCAGTGGGTCCCATATGGCGCGGGCCGTACCGCATCCGATTCCCAATTGCCTTCCAGTGAAGATCCACTCCAGCGTTCTGGCCCAGTCTGTAGCCGCCAGTGTTCGGTGTTTGGCCCGCCTCATTGAAAGTGATACTTGTCGAACCGACAGCCGATAGCACAAGCGCTTCCCTCTCGTACGTACGTGCGCCTCAATCGCCGCCAACAAACCGAAATGTCAGACCCTTCACGGCCGTCCCATCATCCAGCATCTCAATCTCGCACCGCGCAACCTCGTACTTATCCGTCTCATAACACCGCAGCGCATCTTCTTGTGCCGGCGTCTTGACCAAAAATGCCGATCCTTGTACCGGAGGAGAATTAGCGGGTGCACCGACCAAGGCGTTGTATTTCCCTCCCCAGGTTGTGACTCTGCCACGTTGGATCTTGGCTGGCCGATATTGGCTTGCGGTTTCCGATTCGTTGCCACCGATAAGACGAGTAAGAATGACGGGGTCGGTAAGGGTTCCGTAGAGGAAGTACCAGACGGGGTATTCGTCTTGGGCTGGAGATGGCTTTTCTCCGAGGTTGAGTCGGTGCTGTGGGAGGGATGTGTCGATACCAAGGGTTGGGCAGTGGGAAGTGGAGGATATTGCTTTCTCTGCCTGGGAGTAGCGGACCAAAATGGGCTTAAACGAGGATTTTGTAGTGTCGATCCAGGAGAGAATGCGCTCTTTCGTCGAAGAGGAGACGACACAGAAGTCGTCTGTGGGGTGACCTAAATCGTCGGTTCCACGCACTGCCGAGACTTTGCGGTCCTCTTCCGAGAGACAGCCGGCTGCCTCAATAGCTTCGACGCTATTCAGAGGTCCCGCCAGCTTGAGGATGAACTTTTCAAGTCTTTTGGGTTTCTCTGTTGCTGCTGCAGGTCTTTTTTGGTGGCTTACTGACCTCAAGGACTGGCAGTAATGTTCGTACGCTTCTCGATCGTACCCTGCGGCTTCTTTCTCGGCTCTTACCTGCAGTTTATGGTCAACAGTGTGTTCTTCGAACTTCAAGGTTACCTGTGCCAGCACATACCAAATTCCACTGGGGATCGGGAACAGAATGTGGGGAGATATCGGCTCGGTGTTCCTCAAGCTTCTGAGATGCCTCGGACCGCGAGTAGCCGAAGAGACCCTGCCACCTCTGGATCGCAGCTTCATCGATCGCTTCTCCTTGTGTGAAATTTTGAGCCGTGTGGGCCATTGACTCGAGTTCGTTCCATGCCATAAAGTCAGAGAAGGCCATGATAGGTGGTTATTCGTCCGCGTCTTGCGTCGTTCAAGTCTCGGGTCACCGGCCACAATGTCTCAAGACGTATTCGGGCGACAAAAAAATACCCCGGGGCGCGTGCTTTTCCTAGGTGGCGGGAGTACTGTATGCTTTATATACTGGACGATCTGAATAAGGTTTCGGGTGGGTGGTTGTCAACTCATCATCACTTTCCGCAACAAACTTCTGAACTATTCATTCGAGGCGTTGGCTCTCCACATGCGGGTTGTTGGTTAAGGTTTCAGCCTCAAAGTTTCATTTTCACCGTCTTCATGTTCCTGAACGCCGCTGCTTGTACCTCAGATTTTGAACAACGCAGAATACCGGTATGCGACAGCACTCCATGAATCAGCTTCCATATCACCTCCATGAAGACATGCCGGCAGCCCGGCAGGATAGTTACCAGAGAAAACAGCGAGCTTCCAGAAATCCGACCATCATGATCAACACCATCTGAATTAAGTCGCTCTGATTGCGTATCGTGACTTGACTGGGTTGTCTCGACCTGAGATGTCCAGGTCCAGTCAATCTGGTGGACCCCCATCGGGTAGGGTGGGGTCGGAAGTGCTCTCTAGTGTAGTGTAGTGTCAGGGGTACAGTGCAGTTAAAGTTTAGCACCCTTGGCGTTGATAACAGGGGGGGGGGGCGGATGAACCGTTGACAGGGCGTCGCTGTCATGGAAGTTTGACGACCCCTATTAACCTGCCGTGCGCCAAAGTTCCAACCTGAAATCCATGGAGTCAAGAGATGCGACTGGAATTACTCTCATCGATTCATCCGATTAAATAAGCTTCCATTCATTTGCGCGCCGTAATACCTCAAATTTCTGCTGGCCAGCTTGCAGCTGGTTCCAACGACATCAATTGATGATGCAAGTCAGGCACTGATCGCGCAGCACGTGCTCCGAATGGAAAACATGGAGACCACCGGACCTGATCCAGGCAATCTAGTGCAAATACCTCGCTTGCTGCACCAAATCAGACCTTCACGCCTCCCACTTCGGTCCTTCCCAATGAGGTCTGTGAGGCTCCGCCGTTAGGTGCTTCAAGTCAAATGCGGGGGCATCGAGCATTAGCCTCCAACGCGGGGCAGCTTTGGGCAGCCCGACCAGCACCTCAACGGCTCTCTCTCTCCCTCTCTCCAACACCATTCTCCCGAGATCTTTGACAGATTTCTTTTTCTTTTCTTTCTAAGCCAGACTGTTTTGAAGTCGCAGTGCTCTCAGTTTTCCCCCACCCATCATGTCCGGCACCGTCCCCTCCGTCAAGTCCCTCTCGGCGGTCTACCCCGCCGATGAAGTGACCAACCAGAAGCAGCGCTGGGCGAATCTCCTTGAAAGCTTCACCCTCACCCATGGACACGCTCCCGATTTCGTGTCCCGTTCCCCGGGCCGTGTCAACGTCATCGGCGAGCATATTGACTATTCGTTGTTCTCCGTGCTGCCCATGGCCATCGCTGCCGATGTTTTGCTCGCCGTCTCCACCCCAACGAAACCTAGCATCGGTGCTGGCGGCTTCAAGGTCTCCATCACCAATGTCCAGACGGACAAGTTTCCGGGCAAGGAGTTTACCGTTGTTGGTGACAAGGGAGCGGTTCCAGAGATTGACAGGACCCATCATCACTGGTCAAACTACTTCAAGTCCGGTCTGAAGGGTGCTATGGCAATGCTGCGTGAGAAGTACGGCGATGACTTCAAGTTCAAGAGCATGAATGTCGTCATGGACGGTAATGTGCCTCCTGGCGGGGGTTTGAGCTCGAGTGCTGCGTTTACTACCGCGAGCGCATTGGCGGTTTTGGTTGCCAACGGTGAAAAGGAGGTGGACAAGGTGAAGCTTACTGAGTTGGCCATTGTCAGTGAGAGAGAGGTGGGTGTGAACTCGGGAGGGTGAGTATTTCAGCATCCATCCATCCATCCGCACTGATAATGTCTCTCCACGCTCCACTGGAAGGGAAGCTACTACTAACGCAAATCTCTCCTCTCTCAGAATGGACCAGTCCGCTTCTGTCTTGTCTGAGCTCGATGCCGCTCTCTTCGTGTCGTTTACCCCCAAACTGGCTGCACGCCCCGTACACTTCCCCAAAACCAACCCGGAGCTGGTCTTTCTGATCGCCCAGACCTTTGTCAGATCAGCCAAGTTTGACACTGCCCCTTACCGCTACAACCTCCGTGTCGTAGAATGCACGCTGGCCGCTGTTGTCTTGAACGCCCTCCTCGTCAAAGACGGCCTCCACAACCCTCTCCCCCAAGACTCCTCCCCTCTGGGCATCAGCCTACACGGCTTCTTTACACGGTATTTCACCACCCACGACAGAGGAAACAGCCTCACGCTACAAGAGAAACTCAAAACCATCCTGGACATATCCCTCGCCCAGCTCACCAAGGAAGAAGGCTACACGATTGAGGAAATCGCCAAGATCCTCCACCTCTCGTCCGTGGACGAGCTCCACCAACGTTATTTCACAAAGTTCCCCGCCAAAGCCGAGCATTTCAAGCTCCGTCAACGGGTTCGCCACGTCTACGGTGAAGCCCTCCGTGTCGTTGAGTTTATGGACTTGCTCGAGAACTCTTCTCGACGTCCCCTCCAAACCGAAGAAGGCGAGGAGGACAACAACAACAACAACAACAACAACAACAACAACAACAACAACAACAACAACAACAACAACAACAACAACAACAACAACAACAAAAACAACAACAACAAAAACACAACCGAGTATAACAAGCAGCTTGGCGCGCTACTCAGTGCTTCGCAAAAGTCATGCAGTCAAGACTTCAACTGCAGTTGCGAGGAGATTGATAGTCTTGTTGATATCGCCGTTCGCGCGGGCAGCTACGGTAGCAGGCTGACGGGTGCCGGCTGGGGAGGCTGCACGATCCATCTTGTCCCGGCCGACAAGGTGGATGCGGTACGAGCTGCGTTCGACAAGGAGTATTACAGCGGCATAGAATCGACACTGTCAGAGGAGGAGAGGGCGTCGAGGGTTGTGGCGACGAAGCCGGGGCCTGGCAGTGCGGTGTTCTGGGTCTCTGGGTCAGAATTGGTTTAGTGGAGGACGATTGCTGTAGGATAGGTACCGTGGGCTCGAGAATCAATGTCAAGCCATTGCACGGCCATTCCCTTTCACGGCGGTGAAGACATTCAGTGCAAGCATGCCGCCATCCTTCCAGGTTGAATTTCCATTTATTGACTTGGAAACCCTATATCAGAGCCAAGAGGCCTATCGCTTCCTTTGGGTTATACAGACGGCCAATTTGTATTCCTAGCGGCCGAGACAATGTGGAGAACAGCCCCAACCCAACGCCGAAACCAATGAAATCCAGCGAGCAGCGAATCCACCCATGCTGAACCAGTCATTTTCATCATAAAGTACTGCGTGTGCTGAATCTCCGCCTCCTCATTACGGCTTCATTATCAACGCTGAGAAGTGACCCCATGACGACTCAAACACCGGGGACGTTCCGCCGTGCTTGCTGTTGACCCAGGCCGGGGGTTTGGTCCTCCTTCTTGTAGTTTCGGACACGACGTGACTTCTTGGCCAGAACCTTGTGATACTTATACGTCAAAGTAAAGAAATTTCGGGCCACGAAAAACAAGTACAAGCCCGCCAGGCTGCGGCCCCAACGCATCTGGAGCAAGCCCGTTGCTGGCAAACCAGGTCCTGCGTGTCGGGTCCACGAAGAAGGAACAATGCGGCGGATCAGCTCGCCCATTCCATAAGAAATACCTGGGAGGAGGAGTGCAGTGGATGTGCGTGTAAGAAACCAGTTCCAAATTGATTGATAAGCCTCTTCGGCCTCGGCGACACGCTGCGGAGGAGGGTGAGGGACAACTGGGGCTTGAGGGCGAACTCGCCGGGGACGGGGGCGCCGGTTCTGGCGGGCCCCGGGAGCACCAGCGGCTCCAGCAGCTCCAGCAGCTCCAGCTTGGGCAGGTGCCGGGGCTGGCGCAGGCCGCTGCTGTACTGCTGCCGCTGCTACTGCCAGGGCTGCCAAGACTTCCGGGTTTGCCGGGCCTGCTGGGATCTCTGGGATCTCTGGGATCTCTGGGATCTCTGGGACCGGCGGATCGTCCTCAGGTGCTACTTGAATATGCAGCCCCTCAACCACCAAACGTAGATCGTTTTGGGGGGCTTGGGCTGGATTCTCTTGGTTGCCGACAGCAGGTTCGGCTCGGCGATCATTGGCAGGCCGGCCTCTAAATCGAGCTTCAACCTCAATTCCGAGGGCAGGAGCCGCCTCGTTACGGCCTTGCTGGTTGTTCGCGTTGTTCTGGCCATCATCTGCTCCGTTGAGCCCAAGGATCGCGTAGATGAAGCGACTGATATACAGCATGAGCACGATAATGCTTGGGTCAACATCTATTTCTCCCGCCGCTTCGGCTGGGCCAGGCTGACCATCTTCAACCGGAGGCCTTCCCATCAAGGCGCGATTGAGACGGCGCTCGATGGGCTTGACGAATTCCCTATATAGCGTCCGGTGAACGATGAATGCCGTTGGCACAAGCGCCAGTGCCCATTGTGGGGAGGGTGGCCACCTGAGGCCTCGTCCTCGCGATATCAGTGTGCCGGCATACTGGAAGCTGGTTAGAAGGGGGAAGCTGCTTTACGCTCAACGGAAACTTGCCACAACGGATACCGGTAGCAAACTAGACAATGTACTAGGTAGGAGCGAGACAACGATAAGGGATGGGCCGATGACAGCGAGCCCTGATATGCGAAGCGCGGATGAGGCAACTGCATACCAAGCGGGCCCAACGCTCTGCAACTCCTTTAACGCCTTGATGCCGAACCATCGCTGTCCTGTACGATCGCCAGCAAATAAGCTGACGGCCTTCCACCCATACCAAGCTGAGCCGACGACAGCGCCACTACCGAAGATGCCGCCAATAATGTGAGGCGCAACGTGGTCGAAGGTGCGGTAACAGGCATTGTAGAGAGCAACAACGGGCTCAAAGGGTTCTTCGACGTGGATGGGTGCGCGACAAGCGGGGCACCGCAATGATCCGGACCCCGTCGTGGCAGCGGCGGATTCGGATTCAGCGACCCAACGCAGCATGCAGGGCTCGTGGGCCTCGAGGCTACAGGGACATGGTTTGACCCAGGAGCCGTTGGGTGTGTCGGAGCTCGTCTCGAGGCAGATGAAGCAAACACGTTGCGGCTCGGTGTCCTGGGATTGTGTGGCCATGATCAGTGAAGGATGCGGTGATCGTTGGGCGGTTTCGCGAGTGCTGGGCAATTGGTTGGAGGGGTCAGCGAAGCTCGGTGCGATGCCAAATTTCAACCACTGCTCTGATGGGGGCCCAAATGCCGCGGTTGTTGTCTAGTTGAAAAGCACAGCACGGCTATTGTGGGAAAAGCAGGCCGCACGATCTCATATTTGAGCTGGGGGCTGGCGGGCAACGATCGGTTGGCGAAGGCTGTCGGAGACTGGACGTGAGGTGGTCTGGAATTGAATTCGGGGAGCTTGAGCTGTGATGGATCTGCAGTCACCCTGGTCAGTCTGGGCGTGACATCAGTGGATCCCTGCACAGACGATGCCCGGTGTGAGTTGACACGGACCGCTGTGCATCACTGGGGCCAATCAACACCAGCACGCCTGTGGAGCTGAGGGGCTGAGAGACTTGAGAAAGGTCGAGGCTTCGAAGGTTGCTTTCTTTTTTGTTGCAAGAATCTTTTCATGGCGCGAGGTTCCAGCGAGTTAGAACTTCCTCCCTCTCACCGGTCCAGCGCCACAGGAGAACGCGCTACCGTCATGCATGATCAGTTAACTACAGTGCCTTCTATGTACACATGTAGGTAGTTATTGGTGTGAATAGAAACCCCTACGATCGTTGTCGATTGACTATCCGCAGCCATCGTGGGGGGTTCCGAGCACAATTTCATGATCTGGCCGTCACCCTCATTATCTAGTGGAAATAAGACCTATGACTCTTGTGAGAACGCTAGCTAGGTAGCTTTCTTGTGACTTTTTAATCAGACCTACAACATAACTTTCCTCTTGCTGACAGACTCATCAAAACCCTAACCCTGCCTGGTTATGGCGGGGCGCCCAGAATTCTGGAACCGGCGACCCCGCCATCGACCTCGGTGGAAACCAAGAGTGCTGCACTGTCACAACACTGAGTGAGCAGAAATCTTTCCTCGTAACCCCTTGGAGGCGGCTTCTACTTGAAAACTGTGTGTGCTTCACGTGCCCTTGTCAATACCTAAAGTTCTTGCTTAACAGAGATCTTCTCTTGCAGCATGGTTAGTTGCCCCGCGCTTAGGTATTTAAATCCGTACCCAGAAACTGACCCCTCTTGTTCCCGATGCAGGCCGCCACATCCAAGCAGCGCCTCGCGCTGGCCATTTGCGACTTCCTCAACACCTCCCTCACCGACGGCACCCTGCAGGGTGACGATAAAGATTCGATCGATGTAGCTGTCAACTGCATCGGGGAAGCCTTCGGCGTCGACCCGACAGACAAGGCCGCCGTGAGCGCCGCATTGGGTTCCCAGAACCTCCTGCAAATATATTCCGTCTACGAGAAGTTAAAGAGCGCTACTCCCGCCCCGAAACCCCAAGAGTCTACCGCGGCGGCACCGACCGAGGAACAAAAGAAGCAGGCCGAGGCCCTTAAGTCCAAGGGCAACGCCGCCATGGCACAAAAGGACTACACCAGCGCCATCGACCTGTATACGCAGGCGCTGGCCATCGACTCCCGCAATGCCGTCTTCTTGTCCAACCGCGCGGCGGCACACAGCGCGGCACGCGACCACACGTCGGCCAAGGCCGACGCCGAGGCCGCCGTGGCCATCGACCCCAAGTACACCAAGGCGTGGAGCCGGCTCGGTCTTGCACGCTTCGCCCTCGGCGACGCCAAGGGATCCATGGAGGCGTACAAGAAGGGCATCGAGCACGAGGGCAACGGTGGCAGTGAAGCCATGAAGAAGGGCTATGAGACAGCCAAGCGTCGGGTTGACGAGCTTGCAGCCGAGGAGGCCAATGCCGCCGCCCCTACCGCCAGGGGCGGTCCGGGAGGCGCCGGCGCCGGTGGCGGCGGAGGACTGGCTGACCTTGCCGGCATGTTTGGAGGTGGTGGTGGTGCGGGCGGCGGTGGTGGCGGCATGCCAGACTTTGCGTCCATCATGAACAATCCAATGTTCGCATCCATGGCGCAGAACCTCATGAGCAACCCGGAGATGATGGCCAACTTGATGTCGAACCCGAGACTGCGCGAGCTGGCAAACTCGTTTGGCGGTGGCGGTGGCGGTGGTGGTGGTGGCGGCATGCCGGATCTTGGCTCGTTGATGTCGGATCCCAGCATTGCGGAGATGTAAGTGTGCCCCGCCGCATTGTTTGGCCAAACAAGTTTACTAACATGTTCGCAGGGCTCGTAATATGATGGGTGGTGCTGGGCGGGGTGCTGGAGGTGGTGCTGGAGGTGGTGCTGGAGGGGCGACGCCATAAATGTTGAGATGTTGTCATTCTCCTTCCTAGAGTAATATATTCGCGGCGTTTCCAACAAAAAACTTTCCGTCTGCTGCTCGATTTCTGTGAACGTGCGGAGTGTGAGGGATTGAGACGTGTGTGGCTCTAAGCATTTGTTACCTAGAAATAGGTCCGTTGGCCTTTTGGTGTCGTCGACACTTGAATAGTCGTAGGGCTTCAATTGGGAGTATGACATAAAAAAATCCTGACATATTTCCTCCAACACCACTCCCAACGGGGCTTCCTGCCACCACTATCCCACCACAGAGAAGTCGCCATGTGTCTCGGCACACCCTCGAGTGCAAGTGACTCCTCCTAGCACTGAAATTCCCCCGAAATCACAAGAATAGAGCAGCAACCTAATGAAACTAGAACAGACTCTAGATCAACATGATACTACACCTGGGTAAGTAAAAGTAGGATAGTACACATCAGACATGAAAAATAAGAAAGAGTAAATAAATATTCAACGCTGTATATCATTCCCACAACCCGCTGTGATTTTGCCTAGCATTACCCCGAGCATGGCATATCTCGGGTTAGTCTTACCCAAATAAACTATCACTACTGACAAGCTCATACGGTGACAGACAAAAGAAAGATTTAAAGACCCAGATATACACCACCTATCTGCCGTCGCTCGTCTCATGTACCTATACACCGCCAGCGAAGTCTCTCGATCCAACATACATCCATCGAAGCCAGTTGGCTAAAAATGCGCCAGATTTCGTTCCGGTAATCGCTCACATTCCGTCCCTGAAGTCGAAAGAAGGACGCTCGGTTAGCCCAACGTGTCCCTGGCGGAGCATGTTCTTGTCTAGGTAGGTAGGTATGTAGGTATGTAGGTATAGATTGGTTCCGGCTCAGTTGCTAGATATCGAAAAACAACCGGTATGAGTCCATGTATTTTTACTTATTGTCTTTTCGTTCGGAGAGAGATGATCGAGAGAAAATTAGAAAAGAAATCTCCCTCAAGTTTGGCGCAGACGGCAGAATCAACTTGAAGCCACACATATGCGCACAAGGGGATGGAAGGAGGGAATAGGGACAAGTACAGAAAAAGAAAAGAAACACGTACAGTAGCGCCAGTGTCAGATCACCATGGATATGCGCCTTCAACTCAATCTCGATTTCCAAGTTCAGGTCCAATCGAAGTTTCAGCGGGTTCTTGCCGCCGCCGTCGCCGCCGCCCTGCTGCTGTTGCTGTTGCATCTGCATCTGCTGCTGTTGCTGCTGATACAACATGCGCTGCTGCTGCTGGTACGACATCTTCTCCTCACCCCTCTTCTTGCGACGGGGCGCAGGGGCGAGTTCCTGGTTCTGCTGCTGTCGTTGTCCCCTGCCCTCGCGCATCCACTGCGGTTGGGGCTTCTCATCGTCCTTGGGCGTAGGTGGCTGAGACGATGCCGGAGTGCTACCTTCGGCTTCCGGCTTAGTGGGCTTGCGGCGGCGGGAGGGCTTGACCGGTTCCGGCTCGGGCTCGGGCTCAGGCTCCTCTTCCTCCTCTTCTTCCTGGGCGTCCTCGACGGGCTCAGCCTCTTCCTCTTCATCGTAGTTCTCCTCACCCTCGCCTTCGGGCTGGTCCTCATCGTAGGCCTCTTCCTCACCATCCTCGCCTTGCCAGTCGTCGTCTAGAACCTCTTGGTTCTCGGCGTCGGGATCTTCTTCGTCATACTCCTCACCCTCATTGCCCTCTTCATGCTCAGGCTCGTCGTTCTGGACTGTGGTTTCCGGCCTTGTCTGGGGCTGTTCCTCCTGGGGAGTGGCAGCTGGCTGCTCGATCTTGTTATCGTCACCCACTTTGGGGACTTCGTCAGGCTTCTGCTGCTGATGACGGGTTAATATGGGGGAGAAACTCCAGTATACGTAGCCCAGCTTACCGACGCCATTTTTTACGGTTTGATATGAAAGCAGTTTGTCTGTAGTGACAATATGGTAAAAGTTCAAGAGGCAGAGAGCGTGCACGATGAAAGTGTATAAGTGTTCAGGATGGAGATTGGTATTGCTGAGGGTAAGACGGACTTTCTTTGCTAGCTGCGACACCAAGGATCCTCCCAGGGTCTTCAAGACCCCTTATGCACGATTCCCTCGCCAAAGAAAAACATGTTTTCGTGGTAGCCGGTAGCATCTCTGCCAGATCACGCTTCCCCTGGTCCCCGGTGACGACATACTATGTAAGTTGGGATATGGGGTCAAGCAACAACAGGTTTTCTTTAACACACACCCCCCACAGAAGACCGCAGAGAGCCATGGAGAAGGATGACGTTGAGGCACGCGGACAGGAGGGTGTGTGGGTGTGTCTAACCAGCACTGCATGTTTGAGAAAACAAGCTTTGGGGGTAATGCGTCCACGGCCACTAGCCGACCGTGAACTTGCATGAAAATGACATCGCTTGGGCTGGGGGGTTGGGTGTGAACGGAAGGGGAGGCCAGGGGCTCAAAACGGTTCTGGGGAAAACGGTGGGTTAACACATCAAGCCTATATGACGAAAGGCCTATCCAACCACCAAGCAGTTGTTGTTCCGAAGCTTCAGCTTCCAAGACACTCGTCTGACTAGATTTGCTTTTCCATTGCTTCGGACCTCTCAACTTAGCTTCGGCAGCTATTCAACAGCTATGGTGATTGGGCTTCTGATCGTCTCGGCCATACCTACCACTATTGGGGTCTGCGAGGCCCTCAGCGCGCAAAAGAAGGCGAACGCTGCAGCGAAGGAGAAGGCTAAGTTCCACCTCACAGCCACCGTTTGCCTGGACGAAAACGGGCCCGTGGAGTGTTCATGCATCCTCAAAGATGGCAAGGTAAGTCGGTCAACTATGACATCACTGGCCGCGGGAGAGGGCCTCCACACAACCACAACACCAGATGCTGACAAGGGAGAAACAGATGTGGATCGACCACCCAGCCGCGCCCATGCCGGGCCACAAGTTCATGGGGTGGTACTTCATGTATCCTTCGGAAGCGCAGCACCTGGGCCTTGTGAGCACGGTATCGGATGACCCGCCAGCGCTGGGCTGGATCTTTGTCGACAAAGACAGCCACTTGGTCCGGCACGGCAGTCGGGGCGAGACGCTGGGCGGACACACGATTGGACCGTGGCATTGGAGTAATGACGAACAGTGGCTGACGCTCGAAGGTGACGACGCTAATTTCGTCGCCGTCCAGCTCGAAAACAAGAAATGGGTGGTCGCGTGGGACGGGGACGGGCGGATACGATCGAGTGGAGGAACGGACGAAACGGAGGAGTCAGACGAGTCGGAGGACGAAGTCGACGCTGAGGACAAAGGCGAGGAGGGGGAGGGTGGGGACTTGAAACGCCCAAGGAGACCTCTGCAGTGGCTTCCCATCAAGCTCCGCCGCAGGATGCAGCTGGGCATGGAGAGCCGCTACGTTAAAGGGGAAAAGGGCTAGCGGCGTTGCGTTCCGCAGCTTGGAAAAGGTTGGCCGTTGTAGCGGAGACACCGTTTCGGGCGGGAGTTTAGCGGCGGGCATATAGCGGGCAGATCCAAGGTAGCAGCATGCAAGTCCACTAACAAGGAAGTTGCATTCGATTTCTTGGCACACACCCCCCACCTTTCAAGTGCATGCGGTGGGCTCGAGAAGACGAGCGTTTTCCGTCTATTGGATGCCGGCGTTTCAAAGCTAGGTCATCCGCTCGTGCACACCGGAATCTCGAGTGCAAATGACTTCATGATGCATCAAATCCGGTTTTGGGGGGCTCAGGGTCCTTTGAGATGCTACCTTTTAATGGACCAACATCCAGCACCCATCTCGGGATCTTAGAGACCCTTAGACAATCACCTCTCGACCCTTGACCAAAGAAAACAACGCCCATTCTTCAAAGTAATCCTTTGCGACACGCAACGCAACCATGGCCTCCCGAAGCAGCGCGGATGAGAAGAAGCCCAAGCGGCAGCAAAAGACCCAGGTGTACGAGTCAGAGGGCGAGGAGTCGGAAGACTATGCTCCTCCTCAGCGGAGACGTGGCCAACGACAGATGCAGCAACAGCAACAAGGCCCTCTAGACAACCTCCAGCTCGGCAATGTCGGCCAGACAGCGGGTGGCCTTGTCGGGGGCGTCACCAACACATTGGGCGGCGTAGCCGGAAATGCCGTTGACCAGAAGGGCGGCGGTGGGAAGAGCGATACCCTCCGTCTCCGCCTCGACCTAAATCTCGACATTGAGATCACACTCAAGGCCAAGATTCACGGTGATCTTGAGCTTGCTCTCTTGTACGTTGATTCTCTATTTTCTCCCCCCCTCCCTCCTGCTGTACCAACGTCAAGGACTGCAGTCTATAGTCCCTGTGCAACAATCCCCGAACATCTCCTACAGTCGTATCCGTCATGTTTCTTACTTAGGCTAAAGGTCCATGTAGAGAAACTTGAGCAAGAGACATGTCATAATAGACACGATCGCGCCCGGGGAACACGAGAAGAGGAGGAATTGGGGGCCAGCACATTCATGGGTGGAAGCAATGTCATGTGGGATATCGGGTCTGGGAGGAGAGCGTTGCTCATGTCATTTATTTTCATTTCCCGCTGCTTTCACATTCACACACATCACCTGTCCTTCCCTTTTCTTTTCCCCCTTGACGAGCAGGAGGATGCCACTTCAAGGACCAAAAAGATTCATATATGGGGATACGGTGCTAATTCCTTAGGAACTGAAGCAACTAGCACCGTCGGTTACTTTTTATCTACCTTATATAAGGAGAGGCTATGCCTCCAGCTAATCTATCCTCACTGTGTACTACGGAGATGCGGTCAAAACGGAGTTTGGGTGGCTGAATCTTGGTTAAGGGGTTTTGTACTTTTGCACAATAGAATCATTAATATCATTTCCAAGTGTCCTCCAGCTGTGCACATATGGGAAAGTCATTATTTGCTAGCATATAGTCTCGTGATCGGTACCTCGAGGTGGACACAAACCCCCGCTGTGCACTAATAGTACAGGACACAAGCCCGCGAACCCGGCCACGGCTCGAGGCGAGACAGCACGGTGCGCGATGCTGCAGCTATCCGACCCGAGGGCAGAAACATGCGCCAGATACGACATTGGCGCGTTTCACGAACTGAACTTTAAAGCTTTCTTCCTGTGGGTAATGGCTAAATCCACGACAAAAATACATGTGCACCTTGTGTAAGCGCGTCTATTTCGCGGGGTAACATAGTGCACCAGCCAACTTCTCACCTTGGAAGTTACGCTACCCTGAGCTTAACACCTTTCAGGCTATTACAGGTGGTATGACGGGGTGGCGCAACAAAAAGGAAAAAACACCAATACCGTGAGAAGTTTCGCATTCACGCACCTCGTATTGTCAAAACCCCAGTCATTCATGCAAGGCGGCAATTTACTGGAGGGCGCCCTTTACGATCGAGATGGTGATTCTTGGTATTTGGGTTGGAGGGGGTGCCACTGACGTCATTCCGTTTTGGTGCCGTCTCCCCCCCTGCTTCACAACGGAATGAATAGTTAGTGGAATACCGTTCTAACACTCGGCCATGGTTCCATTCTAGCCAGGACCGCGCTGCCTTGTATTCGTAGATTCCACCGGTTTCCACATCCACCGAGGCTGCGTCTTCCGCTCCCCTTCCACTTTTCATGAAACACGCGCCAAGCCACAGCACATTTAGCGGGTTCAAGAACCGCCCCCGCTATGACGTAGGTCTCTCACTTCACTTGGGCCCAACACCATCGAATGAGCACACAAGCTGGTTCGGTGATGTACACGCAAGTGATACGTGGAGCGCGCAGTTAGTGAGCTGAGAGACCTACTGTGTGACAAAGACCTTCCAATTTCACATTGTATCAGTCTGGCACTTCGTCCAACGTTCAAATCGTCGCTGAGGGTCCAATACTGGCGTCAGGAAATTGTTGGACAGTATTCCAACACACATTACACACCACACGACAACCATGGCAGCAAAACCAGGCTCTATATCCCACGGCTGCGCAACATCCAGCTCAACCGATGATATTATCGAGATCGAGCGTGAGGATAGCGAGGTTGACGATGAAGAAGAGGTTCACGAAGAGGAGCCGCAACGGCCTCCTCCCAAAGGGAAAGAAAAGCCATCGCTTCCAGACCGGTCCAAAAAGCCACCAGCCTACGTGGCTCCCATCCCCAAGATCGGCAGCATCCCGCCCATCTCCCCGACGATCCCCACACGGCCGCAGCTACCGCCGTTTGTGGGATCGTTCCTCATGGGAAAACCAGTCGACGAATCCGGCGACATTGTGGACGACAAGACAGGCCAAGTTCTCGCCCGAGCCGGCGGCGATCTCCCCTCTATCGTAGGCCGCCGCGTCTCTAACCGGCAAGGCGACATTCTCGGCGACAACGGGGAGCTGCTCGGCTACGTTGCCGACCTCGAGATTGAACGTAAGGGAAACTTGCCGCAAAATCACGCCCAGGCCCCGCGGAGCTTATTCGACATTATGGGTCGTAGCAACGCCTCGCTCATGGTGGACGGGGAAGGGAACATACTCGACAGTGACGGCAACATTGTCGGTAAGTTCCACGACAATAATAACCCCCTCCATCGCGAAGCCCGGGAACGACAGAGGCAACCCCAAGAACCGGAGGATCGGCAGCGAGGTCCAACCCTACCACCTCGGCCGGCACAGCCGGCTACGCAGCCGTTGCCATCACCACCTCCTCAGCCGGGGCCAGCGGATCAGCCGAGACCAAGAAGGACCGAGGATGAGCGAAGGCAAAACGCTGAAGCGTGGAGGAAGGAAAATCCAGGAGAGAGCCCGTCTGACATTTTTCTTGATGTGAAGTCGACGACTGAGGGGATACAGTTGACGATTCGGATTCCAACTGTGTTTGGGGGGCAGCAGGTTAAGCCTAATATTACTTTTTCGTAGTTGTATCGGTTATGGTATCCGTCATGGTAACGGCGTGTTGGAGTTGGAGCTAGGTTTCGCATGTGGCATTGCAGGCACTGGAAGGGGCGATGTCAGACGATATGAGAGGATTTTATGTCGAGAGTATATTAAAAAATTTCACGAAATCTGAAAATGTAGCCGGTTTAAAGTGTAGGACCGAGGTTGAGACGACGTTCCAGTTGAAGATGCTGTTGGAGATCCGCGGGTTTGGCTCCGTGCATCGAAGATCTCTCGGCTGCCGCAAAGCTATTTTTGTTTCCGTTGAAAACGCTCACCGGTCTGCAGTGATATACGCAACCTGTTGGGACCTATCGGAACGGTGAAGCGGGCATGGAGGGAAAATATGACGTACCCATCCGCACCTAGGGCCCGAGAAACGGGGCTTGGGGCTGCCCACGCCTTGTTTCTCTCCACTCCTGCTCCGCAGAACTCGCAGGACCTTACGACGTTCATCCTCAAGGCACACGCCATATTTGTAACGGTTACCAACACGAAACGGTCACATTCAATCCCAATTTTTTACTCCACCCTGGTCTAAGTCTAGTCCTAACTACAAAACACAGCATCCGATATACCAACTCCCCGGTGTACTCTAGCCAGCATAGGGTGATCAACACGGTGACGAACCAGCTCAAGGTGAGCCGAAACAGAAACAAAGAGCGGATATTCAATCTTGGCATCATCGAGCGCCATACCCCCGTTGATCTTCCCATCCAGCCACGCCATCTTCATCCCGAGCTATTGTCTTCGCCACACGATACTTCGTCGTAAACGCACCCCCAATTCTTCAAGCCACAGGGTTTGCCGATCATCCTTTTGCAGTTCCAACGAGTTCCTCCGTTTCAGCCAGACACAGACCGAGCGCGGAGACGTACACTACACTAGGAGACTTCCTCCCTGTGCGCCACACCAATGACATCTTTTTTCCTCTATCCCAATCCCTCGCAACAAAACAAAACATCCCGACTGGTCTGTTTCCCGGACCTCTCCACTCTCCGTAAGTCATGAAGTCATTCCTTTCCGTCCCGCTCGTTTCCCCATTGACTGTACAATTCTCCCCTTTCCCATGTTGTCTCTCTCTCTGCCTCTTCACCCTCTTGTTATACACTAGGTAAAGCAAGGTACCTTGCGCACATCTGTGCAACTTCCTTCCCTCTCTGTTCTTTCTCCAACTTTGGTAAACCAAAGAATATGAGAGACTAAAACCACACCCCCCATCTCATCTCCCCTTCTCTAGGTATCCAGTCCCCTCCCCGTGACGTAACAAGGCATACCACTATGACGTCTTATGAGAAAACCTCAAAGCTTCAACAACATGCTTCACACATGGATGGATACACACACACACACACAACATACCACAACTGGACATGCTCTCTAGTTTCTTGCAGTAGAATGAACAAGAAGCAAAAGAAAACAAGAAAACAAGTTTCCGGGAAAAAAGGACTGGTGACTGGTGGGTGACATACATGTACTTGTATGTATGTACCTTTACCTACCTGACCTACCTACCTAATCTACCTACGTAAATAAAAGCTAGTTTGCACAAATAATCTTGTTCCCCAAACATCTCTTGATCACATCCACCAAAACTTCCCATTCCAAGTCTCATCTGATCTGATCTGATCTGATATATCACTATACCTTTTTAAACCTATCACAACAACAACAACAACTTACAACACCCAAACAAAAACCACGGAGATCTTTTTCAACTACCCAATGAGCGACCTCGCCAAAAAGACGCTCCCCCCGGGCTCCTGGCCCGGCGCCAAGTCCGGCGCCAAAACCGCCGACTCAACACACTCAGACGCGGCGGCTCCTCGCTCCGCTGCGACGCCTCCTCCTGCCAAGGAAACAGCAGCAGCAGCAGCCTCTTCTGATGTTAACTCGGAAGACCAAGACCTCTCGCCGAGCCACTACACGCACCAAAAGGAGAATCCGCTCGACGATATCCAAGAGGAGGAGGGAAGTAATGCCATTAAGATGAAGGACAAGTCCATGTCTGGCACCAACAACAAGCGCCAGGAAGTCAACGGTCTTAGTGAGGTTGAGCCGAAACCCATTCAGGACAAGGAAGTCAATGGCGTTCATGACGGAGAGCAAGAAAGCCAAGCTGAGACGGACGAACAAGCTGCGGCCAGCGAGGCGCAAGAGTCGACTTCCCAGTCCAAATCTGAGCTGACTGAAGAGGCCAAGAATGCGTTTGACAAAGCCTCCGAGGGCCAGTCGACGAGCGAGGCACGCGAGTCGTTTATCCAGGCCGCGCAGTCTGGTGCCGCCTTGCCTGATCGGAGTGTAAAGTCGCAGGGTGAGCAGCAGCAGCAGCCTGCTGTCTCTCAAAAGGGCCTGGAGGAGGCGGGGGAGGAAGGGACTTCGGAAATCCAGGATAAGACAGCACCCACGGTGTCAGATAAGGATCAAGCTGGCCTTGCTGAGGAGGGGGAGGAGAATGCGCCAACTGCGTCTGAAAAGGCCGAGACCGCAGCCGGCGGTCTGTCTGGCGTTGAGGAGCAGCCACAGGCTGAGACTGCCCCGACAGATCTGGACTCCAAGGCCGCCGAGGGTATTGAAGCTCGAGACACCGCTGCCGAAGGTACTGCACCAGAGGGCACCGCAGCTGAAGGCGTTCCCCAGACGGTGGGCGAATCTGCCACAGTCGCCGAGAATCTCGACTTTTCCGTTCTCAAAGGCGGAAAAGTCAATAAAGGCGGCAATATCGTCGATAGTGACGGCAAGGTGGTGGGCCGCGTCACCGAAGGCATCCTCATGTACCTCATTGGCAAGAAGGTGGACGAGAACGGCGACATCTGGAGCGACAACGGCAAGGTTATTGGTCGGGCCGAGCCCGTTACCGAGAGCGAGCGCGACGACATGATGAAGGAGCCCGCGCCGTTTGAGAGCTTCCCTGATGCTGTCGTCGACGGAAACGGCATGGTTGTGTCCAACGGCGAGTGGGTGGGCAAGGTCATTGAGGGCGACATCAAGCAGCTCCGCGGCAAGTCGGTTGACCCCGACGGCGACATTCTTGACAAGGGCGGAAACGTCATTGGCAAGGCAGAGCGCTGGGAGCCCGAGCCCGAGGCGGAGCCTGAGCCGGAAGCTGAGGTCGACCGATCCATTCTCGCTGGAAAGCGAGTCAACAAGGCTGGAAACGTCGTCGACGGAAGCGGCGTCATCTTCGGCCGTGTTGTCGAGGGCGACGTGAAGAGAATGGTTGGCCGAATGTGTGACAAGCAGGGCAACATTCTCAGCGAGAGCGGTGACATTCTCGGAAAGGCTGATGTCGTTCCCGAGGGTGAACGCGAGGGCATGAAGGAGGGTCCATTCGCCGAACTTCAAGGCTGCACCGTGGCCAAGGACGGCACAGTTGTTACCCCATCGGGAGACATTGTCGGCCGTCTCGTTTCGGGCGATCCCAAAGTCCTCTTTGGCCGCGCTGTCGATGAGGATGGTGACGTCCTTGACCGTAATGGAAACACCATCGGTAAGGCCGAGCGTTGGGAGCCTGAGCAGGTTGAGCACAAGAAGAACCCCATGACTGGCCGACGCGTGAACCGAGAGGGCAATGTCGTCGACGAGGACGGAAACATTATCGGCAAGCTGACGTCGGGAGACCCTACGACGTGTTCTGGAAAGGAGATTGACGATGACGGAGACGTCGTTGATCGTAAGGGAACCGTCATCGGCCACTGCACTCTTCTCGAGGACCTGCCCAAGGAGACTGAGACTCCCGAAGAGAAGGAGAAGGCCGAGCAAGCTGAGAGAGATCGCAAGCTTGCTATCCAGATGTCCGTCTGCATTGAGCAGTGCCTGGACAAGATCCGTCCCATCTGCAAAATGATAACCGAGGTATGTTTCTTTTCTTTCCCCTTGTATCTTTTGTTGCTGGCAACCTATCTAATAACCGTCGGCAGAAAATCGACAAAGCTGAGCGTACTCCGGAGGAGGAGCGTGACGAGGAAGCCTTGGTCCGTGAAGTCCGACCGCTAATCGAGGAAGGTGGCCGGATTCTCACCGAGGCCAAGGGTATCATCAAGGGGCTCGACCCTGATGGCCGCATTTCCGCCAACGCAAAACACAAGACGGCAGCCCGTGACGCCACCCCCGAGGAGTATCACCTTGCTGATGTCCTCAAAGATCTTACTGGTGACGTGACCACATGCATTGAGAATGCCAAGAAGAAGCTCGAGGACATGCCTCATGCCAAGAAGGAACTGAACCCTCTCTGGGGTCTTCTCAACGAGCCACTTTTCCAGATTTTGGCTGCTGTTGGATTACTCCTGAGCGGTGTGCTCAACCTCGTTGGCAGACTGGTAAGTCATAACTGGATGTATATTGGGTGTAACCAAGATACTGACTTGAACATAGTTGAGCGGTCTTGGACTTGGAGGTTTGATCGATGGCCTGCTTGGTACATTGGGCTTGAACCGCGTGCTTGAAGGATTGGGCCTTGGCTCCATCACCGGAGGCGATAAGAAGAAGAAGAAGAGCGGCGGAGGTGGTGGACTCTTGGGTGGTGTCCTCGGAGGTTAAAATGGGTTTCCAACAAAGATTCCACCAACTTTGGGGCACGGCGAGAAGCAGGCGCAAATATTTTGGCTTCAGAAACTAGTTGATTTGACTTGGCTAGGTAGGTAGGCTTATAGCAATAAAATAACTGTAGGGCGGTATGCGATCAATAGGTAATGAAGTTTTTTTCCATGAACAATTTTGCGAAGATGTTCAAACACATCCGCAGTCGGGTGACGTCGGAGGCGGAAATTTCTGCAAGGGACAGTGTTGTAAGAGATGATGGAGATGATTTGGTGGGGTGCACTAGTTAGTCGCAGACGGCGTCCATGACAGTTGAGGCACACACATGCAGGGTCCTG
>Ga0247765_1000611_pt1 | contig 25892 bp, 22 predicted proteins | sample UWRJL106311C6_FD_179949 | JGI IMG/M metagenome (GOLD analysis project Ga0247765, IMG submission 179949) | Plant litter microbial communities from Arlington Agricultural Research Station in Wisconsin, United States - UWRJ-L106-311C-6 | ecosystem: Environmental > Terrestrial > Plant litter >...
AAATAAACCCCCCCAAAAAAAACACAAAAAAAAAAAAAAACGCCTGTCACCACTCGTCCAGTCCCGGTCCATTATCCTAGCCCGGCCCAGCACAAAATCCAATCCAGTGCAACTATGCAGAAGGGCCCGTCTCAGCATGCTGTGTGATACTCACTGTGCCTGTCTCTTCCACAACCAGATGTTCCTCATCCTCATCCTCCCCCCAAGCCCACCCAGCCCCTTCCACATCCCACCACTCTCTCGCCTCCTTCCTGACATACCCATAACCATAGCCATACGCGCCGTACCCTCCCATCCCCATTCCCAACCCCGCGCTCTGCCCCGCCGCTTGTCCATGACTCAATCCCCTCCGCACTCCCTTATCCGCCGAGCTCGCCTGCATCACAGCAGCGGCGGCACTAGTCCGCAGAGCTTGCTCCACGACAATCTCCCCATCCCTCCTCTCCCTTGCCAACTGTCCATCAACAATCATCTCCTCCCTAGTCCTACCCGCCTGCCCACTCATTCCGCGGTCCGCTGTAAACCCCACCTCCCGAAACTGGCTCGCGAGCCCTTCCCAAAAGCCAAGTCTTGCCCTCGCCGCATGACGCCAGGGCCGCTCCCGCACGGCGAACAACGCGCAGTCCACGGCGCCTTGCACGGACAGGCTGATGATGCCTAAGACTAAAAGCCAGGGGGGGTCGCCGGAGCGGACGGCGTCGTCGTAGCCCATGACATGGGAGACAAAGGGGAAGACCCAGACGCACATGTAGACGAGGGGGTAGGCGAAGAGGGCGCGGAGTTGGCGGCGAATCTTGTCGCGGTTGGCGCGGGCGAGGCCCGGGGCGTCGTCAAAGAGGGAAGTTGGAATGGGAGGGGATGACATGGAAGGGGAGGTGGTTGTGGTGGCGGTTGCTGCTGAGATGTGGTGGTGGGTGCGTCGGTCGGAGGTGTGACCTTGTGACTGGATTTGGGTGTGGGTTCGGGGAACAGGGGGTGGTGGTATAGTTAGGGTTGGGGGAGGAGGACCCCTGCGGAGCATGGTGACGATGTTCGGTAGTGAGACATTGGGCTGTCGGAGAGGGGCGCGATCGGCACCGGTGGTAGGGGAGGGGTTTCCGCCGAGTGTTACCGGACGGCGCCAAAAGGTTGGCGGCACACCGATGGATGAAGAGTCGGAGTGGTGGTCGGTCCCCGGTCGCGATGGGTTTGCGGGTGCAGGGTAGACATGCTGGGGCCTCGTGATAATGGCCGGGTTGGGATTGAGTGACAGGGGGTCTTCTGTCTCGTCCGGGAACGGGTTCTCAACTGATGATCGTGGCTGTCTAAATCCGGACCAATTCCAATCAATAGTTGGATCGGGAGAGAGTAAGGCTTGCTTCCGAGAGGGGCTCGCAGAAGCTTGTTGCTTTTGTACCCCCAAGGAGCTCGCAGATGACAAAGACCTGTGACAAGATTTGATCGCTACCGCCGAGTCCGCAGCTGAAGGTCGCCGAGAGTTCGGTGATGAGGGGAGGAGTCCATGGTATGTGATTCGAGGCAGCGGAGGGACATGACTCCGGTTCCGTCCCTGCTCGAAGCTGCCCGAACTTCTCCTTCCATAGTCGTCCATTCTCCGGCGGATGTATATGTAGATGAAGAAGTAAATGACCACAATAGCCGTGCCGATGATGTACCGGGGAATCCAGCTCAGCGCCATACGCCGCCAGCCCCGGTCGGTCCTGAGATAACAGTAGTGGCCGAGGTTCTCGTAGCCTGGTCCGTTGATGAAGGCCAGCGATGCAGTCACCACGGGAAATAGGTAGTAGATGAGGTATGCGGCCCTCCGGTACGGATACAGACCGGATCGGGGCCGGAAGATGTACATGACGGAATGCAGCGCGATCAGGAGGACTGCAATGTCCGACGACTCGACTCCGACCGTGAGTCCAAATCCGCTAGCCTGGCAGAAGGCCGAATCCGAGTCGACGGTGCCCCGGATTAAGTTGACAATAGGAAAAACAACGAAGGCGGCCGACTTGACGAAGTCACTTTGGATCAAAAGCATGATGAGCCTGTGTCTTGTTAGCACCACCAACGCGGCCTTGTCATTGTCTTGCTTACTCATGGCGGAAGCTTTTCCTCATCTTCATGAACCAGTACAGGGTGGAAAGAGTTGACACAACGCTGATGGATGCAAAGACCAGTGATAGTATCGTTAATATGTGGAGCGTATTCTGCGTTTGGTCGTCGACAACATCTCGACCAACCAGCGACAGGGTCTCGATGACTGCCCTCTCGAGGAGGACCCCGAGGAGTACCATTCGGGGCGACTTCAAGAGGAGCGTTCGGGAGTGGTCTGTCCGCCGACTGGCGGGACCTGGGTTGTAAACTGCGCACCTGGTCGAACTCCATTAAGTGTGTTGTGAGAGCATGGCAGCGAGGCCGGCCCTCTCGGTAGGTAATAACAAACAAAAAAGATGTGAGGTGCTGACTGCAGAGGAGCTGACCAAGAGCTCTTCAGGTAAGCAGCACGCAGCGTTAAAGGATATGAATAGAAGAGGTCTTTCTTTCGGCGTCAACGGCAGGCGACATCAGCCAAAGTCGAGAGGAAGGAGAGAGTTCGAGGACACTCGTAAGGTTTCGGGCACACTAGCACGCCACTCGGTTTTCGGTGATGCAGAGTTGTCCAGCCAGGCCCCCAATAAGTTTGAGAGTGGTGCATGCAGGGCAAACCCGAGGGCCAGGGAGGCTGTGGTGTGGGCGATTTATGAGCCCAACATAAGAGATTGCCGAGACGACTTGATGCACGACGCACGAGATGATACTTGCGCAGACAAGTCGGGAAGGAAGAGAGGAGAAAGAGGAAGGGATCTCAAGATCTAATCAGGAGATCGACCTGGAGAAAAGAAACAAAACCTCTTCTGGGATGTGGGAGGGGCAGATCCACGGTGCGAAGCACAAAAACTACCGAATTGTGGAAAGAGGGAAGCGATCAACACGACCAGACCAGGCCATCGTCACCCTTGGCTTGGTCTCTGGGCGGTCTGGGGATCCGGGGGGGGAGATGAGAGCCAGACAAACATGAAAAAGAAACTTGGGCTGTTTCGGGCTTCCAATAAGAGAGCTGCCAGTCTCCACGCTTGCGTCGTTGACTGTTTGCTTGCCCGTCATCATCTCTCGGCAGAGAGAGAGAGAGAGAGGGGCGGTCATCTGGGATCTGGGAAAACCCCGTCACGCCTAGGTCGGGACCAATTCCGGTCGTGCATAAGGTCGACCCAAAAATGTGGTTAGCAATGACTGGTCAACCAGGCGCCCCCAAAAAAGTAACGCCAGGGAGAGAGGAAGAAAGAGAGAGGGGGGAGGGGCGGGTATCGAGAGCTCGAGGCGGTGACGACTGTCAACCAGCCAGCGACAAGCCAAGGCAGCACCCGCCCAACCGATTTTTGTTGGCATCGGGTCGATTGCATGAAGTCATTGCCTCTGTGATTCCTATTTGGGGGCCAATCGTCGGTACTTTGCAGAACCCAGCGGCCAAAAGGACCACTCAGAATCACTTGCATCCGACCGCCCTTGACGCGGCTGCCAGCAAAATCGTGGGGTGTCCGATCCTGTGCATTGTCTCGAGCGCGAAGCAGCGGCGATCCGGGAGTCGAGGCACGTCCCCACCACTGCACGAAAACCGTTGGCGCCACCATTGGCCCATCACCAGCTCCTAGTCACGGGGGATGCCGGGTTCGGGTTATCAAGAGACTTATGATCAAGCGACTTTTCGATGTGATTTCTTGATACCCAACTATTTGTATGGATACTCGGATCCAGAAAATAATAAACCAAGTTCCGATTCATCAGTTAGTCGAAGCGAAGTGTCTCGTGTGTGTTTTGATGGCGGGTACCAACTCGGACCGTGACAGAGAAGGAGCGCTCTCTTTCGGGGTTGCTCCCGTCTTTGCGGGTTGCCAACCTTTGGAAAGGCAGTAGCGGTCCGCGGTTGCCCATTCCATTCCGTGTCGTGGCGGCCAAACCAGACGGAGGCGCTTGGGCCGGAAATTGGCTCCGAAAAGAAACGCCCCAAAAAAAGGAGAAGAGGTGACCCTCTCCAGAGGAAAGTAACAAGGCAACAACAACAAGGAAGTGAACACGCACAAAAATAAAAACTGTGCTGGACAGTGTGGGTCATCACGCGATGCAAGCTGCACAACGCCCCTTGGCTGCTCAGTTGCAGCAGTGCGCCCACAGCCATTGGACCGTCAAATTTCCACTCACGAACGGAAGAGCGAGTGACGAGATCAAGCGCCCGGAAGCGGTGAAGGGTGCCCCTCCTAGGCACCTCCTCCTCCCTAGTATCCATCCGCAGCCCAGAACAGAACGGAAACATTCCAGAGAACCTATTCAAGGTTTGCTCCGGGAGCATTTCCCAGGCCCGACCAAATCCAGACTTGTGAACAAAAAGGGGGGCCCGTCATTTGGCTCGAGAGCAAACCCAATTCCCAGCGCTGTGGTTAGAGTATGAAAATCCAAGGATCGCACAGGACAGTCCGCGGCTCTTGCCACCGGAGCCTCCACTTCACCGCGTTTGCCAAGAGCTGAGAAAGGAGGGGTCAGCGGGCGGGAGGGAAGGGACTCAAGGGAGAGGGGGTTGGCATCAGATGCGGGCTGACGGCAAACAAGATTCCCGGCCCTAAAGCTATCGATCACCCATCATCGTGATTGGCTTCCACCCTGGCAAGCAGCCTAGCTGGGGCCGTTTGTGTTCCGATGTGCGGCGATTGTCACAGTGCATCACTTACAGCTAACCTCGGCAGATGTCAGGTCGATGCAAGTGTGACGGGGTTTGACGTAGCTGTAAACAAGGAAGGAGTTTTCCTCGATGTTTGCCTCGAGAGCTAGCTATTCAGCGGGATTCAGCGGGAATCACCGGGACAATTAAATATGTTATTCATTGTCACCTCGACGATACGTGACAATCCATCGTTTTTTCATTTGTGGCGTCAAGCCATCACATCAACCTCGCTGCGGCAGTGCCCTCAGCACAATTCTGACAAGGGATGCAGCTGGCTGAGACAAACGATGTGATCTATCGTTTCCATTGGTCGTTTTTCTCCTTGACAATGCCGTAGCGTCTTTTTCTTCTTTTCCCTACCCCCTACCCAGCCAAACGCCTCATGCTAAAGGACAATTTTCCGCCAATCTCGGCTTCCATCCCGCCTACACAGTACTGCTAGCCGAATAGGTTGATGTAGGGCTCCGGCCATTGCCCCCATATCAACGGCTGGTTTCCAAGCCGCCCACTCGTTGGGGAGAGAACTCGCAGTCTACGTCTGTCCTCATCAACATCGGCAATAGCAATGAATCCAATGACGGGAGCTTGTCTGATCGTTTCGGGCGGGTCATTAACTGAGGCGTTCATGACAGCGAGCGTCCAGTGCGACATTTCTGCCGATATTTCTGCAGCTTCAAGGACAGGCTGCCCCTCATATGCGTCCAACTCTTGTGAGGTGTTAGTTCCGTGATGGGATTAGTCTCTGGTTGGTGGGATAACATACCATCTGGCGCCTTGAAGATAGCCACGTCGTCGAAACTGATGGACTGGGTGAGGGGACTCAACGTTCGTTTTGAATCGCCGAAGAAATACTCCTTAATCGTGGCTTCCCGATTCCGTCGCATAAACTGCTCGTCCCTCTCGACAACGCCATCGGATTTATCGAGCATGACAACAGTGATGGGCTCCCCCAGAGATGTTTTCTCGCCGGCTAGTCGCCGCTGCAAATCTGTGTTCATCCGGGCAGAACCAAGGACAATAACGACGTTGACTAGAACCGTTTAGCCCACCATTTGCGTAACCTTGTGGAGGGCACTTACCAGCAAACTCGCTCACAGCGTGAGCCAACAGCTCGACACCTTCTCCCCCTGGCTTCACAGCCGGTGCGTCGATGATGACCCCAGATGACTTCACGTCCTGATCTTTCTTGACCTTTGCCCTCACCGAGCTCGCCAATTTTCTTGTCAAGTCTTTCCAGTGCGGTATATCATCCTCCACTTTCTCCCTCCCAAAGTAGTAAACAATCGGCAATTTCACAGGAATGGCACCCGGCCCAGTGCTTGGCGTATTCCTCACCCCAAATCCTCCCGCCGGATCCTCTACATCCATCAGCGTACCGTAGACCGCCGCACTCATCGTACCCGGAAGAGACAGCAGCCCCTCGTCTGGATCCAGATTTGCAACCAGTGGTTGTGACCCCATGCGGGTTGCCAAACCCACCAAGGTCCTTGCCAGTGTCGTCTTGCCCGAATTCGGCGCTCCGCAGATCATCACACGTGGTCCTTGCACATTGCGGCCGGCCTTAGTGGCCGCAATGCGGGCGTCTTGCAGAGCGAAGTGCAGGTTGATGTAGCTGACGAGGGCCGAATCCTCGGGGGAGGGAAACTCGGCCACATAATTCTCGCAGGTCCCCGTCAACTCGAGGGTGCAGCCCTCAAGAGTGTATATCTTTGACTTAGTGCGTGCAAAGGTGTAGGCCCGATTCAAGGCGAGTTCAGTTCCATCGCGGTCGGCGGTGCCGTCGATGAGGCGTACCGTTATGGAGGGCGAGCTGCGCGGCACTTCGAAGCGCCACTCCCAATACGGTTTGAGTATAATGGTCCTCGTGCTAGTGCTACCGGGGACTGTGGTTGACTGGCAATTGCAGTGCGTGCGTTAGGAGTGTTTTGGCATGGTCAATAGTGGGCTTCTACTTACCTCGGGGGCGAGCTGCCCTAGGCCCGGGATCGACATTTTACCGTTGGTAAGATGATTATACCCTAGGGGCCTAAATACTGGTCTTTCGAGCTTTGATCATGCGCCAATCTTCCGTGTCGCCGCGTTCCCAATGACTTCACGTGCAGTGGTTGACGAAGCAAAATCGCGTTCCCCCAAGGGTTTTGGTGGATTATGACGTCGATGTGGCGCACGGACCCACCCGAACAACAGCCGTTCGAACCGCTGTGGGTGGGCGGCCCCAGGGCCAACTTAGTACGTATGAGGTTTTCCATAGATATCAAAAAGCTCAGGAATGCACTTCTGCTTTGAACGCTGTATGTATAAATGAGACGTTTTGGCTTAAATATTGTGCACTCAGCGTGTCCTTGCCGCTGGTGAAGTACCTAGTGCTGTTCTTTCCGGGGCTGAACTTAACAACTTCCACATCTCATACAGGGGACTTCCCATCTCCCATCGCGGAGCGGGTTGGTGTGATGCACTGGAATTTTTCATCCAACCTGCCAAACTCCGTTCTCTGATGTCCGGGAAGCTACCACGAAGACGTTACCAACCCCCTGCAAACCCCAGCTATCGGAGTTGTTGAAAGCAAAACGTCTGGTTCATTCACCGACGGGACCAGGCACCCATCGAGAGAGTAAAATGTCAAAGTTCGAAACAGCCATCTCTGCAATCAACAACACAGCCCCACAGTGAATACTAGGGAGGTAGTCACAACGACAAGACACAACACGCATGGAACCAGCATAAGCATCCTGTCAGAATGGATACTTCCCCGGCCCGCCTCGCTGACTCAGTTGCCAGACGCTCCTCTTGGGAGAACCTGCTCGTAAGATCTTGGCCAAGCACCTCGTATGCGTAGTGCTCCTCTGCATGTGCGAAGTAGTCGATGACAATTTCTCGATTCAGAAGGGCTCGGGTATGAACCGAAGCTTCCTCGGCTGTGTTACGCTCTCTCTACATATACTTGATACGAAATCCGGCAACGGTGAACTTCATAGTTTCCTACACATGTAGTATTAAGCGCTGACATACTATACCCCTCAGGTGCGCTGAAGGAGCGCTGGGATTGGATGTGAAACGACTGCCTGCGTCGCTCTTAGGGCTGGCTAAAGGTGGCGAAGCGCGTCGGGCAAAACTGCGTGTAAAAATTCCGAGCCTGGTCATGCATGAGGATGAGGCAGAGCGAAGTGACGGCTCCCCGCCGCTGCTGTCAACGAGAGTCAACAAGATCAGAGTGAAATCTGCACCTTGCCTTGGTGACGGCTCAGTGAAAGTGGTGAGGAAAACATCGTGTTTGGTGGGGCTCACCGCCGATGGTTGACCATCGGCGATTGACCATGGAGGTAATGTACAACTAATGGGTATACGCTGGTGGAAAAGTTGGATAAAAATATTCTTTAACGCAGTAGATTTTTCTCATGAGTGTCATGAATACGCGCGCCTCCCCTTTTATGGTGGCTGCTCGTTGAAAACAAATCCTAGTCCTGAACGCCCCGGCCTAAATCTCTTTCCGTCCGCTCTAACAAATTCATCATCGAGACAGCTCCTCAAAAATCTTGATCAAGGACCGGACGCCGAACAAATTATTCTCGTCTGGGCCTTGGCCTGGAACCCAGGATGCGTGCGCAAAGTCGATGAGTTTGAGAGAATATATCTTGGGCATGCTGGAGAAGTCATCTTCGTCTTCGGCCATATCCGGCTCATCGAGGTTCAGTTCAGTGTTAAAATGGACCTCTGTGCCATTGGCGAGCATTTTGGCTGCGTCGACCTCTCCATTCTCGACAGGGCGAATCACGATTTCTCCATCATCATCCAACACGATGGCACTATCCACGCGGGATGCTGACAGGCCTGGAGCATCGCCCTCTCTTTGCTTAGCAGCCTTGGTTGGTCGTTCATCGAGACTCGCCGGCCCGCTCTGGTACCCCTGAGAAGAGGTGGTACTGGGCAGCGCCTGCTCAATAGCGGCGCGGAGCATCTGGCCGTCTCCCTCGAATGTGAACAGCACACTGGCAGAGTACATGCGACTCTCCTCGTTGCTGAGCACCTTCTCGACCCGCTTGAGATCTTCCAGAAAAGCGCCGGCGATGAGCTTCCCCAGATCCTCATCGATGCCGGCGTTGGGGTTGAAGATAAACTTCTTCATCTCTTCGACAACATTCTCGCTGTTGACCTGCAGCCTGCCGTAGTCCTTGTCGTACACCTTGTACCCCTCCTGGTCCAGCTCGGTGGGGTCCTCTGCGCCCTTGTACACGCGCATCCCAGCAATGCGAAAGCCGTGCGACCCATTCGTGGTTGCCTTGCTGATCTCGTCGAACCGTTGCCTCTTTGCCAGTGGGGCGTCGTCGGCCCACAGCCTCTGTCCAAGCTTGGCATCCAAGATGTTGGGACGCGAAAAGCCGAAAGCGGCGTTCTCGAGCACAACTGATTTATTGGTCGCGATCTTCCTGTTCTTCCCGGGTTGCCACTTGCCGTCGCTCTTGTCCTGCGCCTCTGCAGCGGCAGCCTCCGCAGCGGCCTCTTTCGCCATGCGCAGCGCTTCCTCCTTCATCCCACGACTCATATGGTCGGCGATGGCGGGCAACTGCTCGTCGAAAGAGTGCATATCCGTGACATCGTTGAGGGTCAGCGTCCCCAGGTATACTGGCATCAGCTCGGCAAACTCTGGGTGATCCTTGAAGGCCGACTCGTAAAAGTCAATCTCCTGCTGCACGCATGGCTTGATGAAAAGCTCGCCATCTGGGTCGCACAGAGTACCCTCACTGTTGGGCCAAAAGTCAGTATCGCTGCGCTCCGTCATGTCACGGAGACCGGACTGGAAAGTCTTACTGTCCGGCGACGGCATGATTATAGGGTTTGAGTTCAGCGTGGCTCGGTATTGTCTTGTTGCTCATCATCGACATGGTGGTGTCCCGTCTGGGAATCATGGGAACCGCTGGAGCGTCCATTGTCAACGCAGGTGCAGGCGATGGAGGGGTCGAGAGCGGGTCGCAATCACAAATAGCATGAGCTAAAGGAGGTACGTCACGGGCAAAATCTTCGCGAATCGAGAGCTTGATTGATGACGCAGGCGCTGTTGAGGTGTGGACGGTTGAAGCAGAGGGGGGCGACACTTTTCTACTCAAATAAATTATGGCATGGGAAAATCCAGGATGACGCCCCCCTGTGTGCGGCACCGAATGTTGGTGAGTCGTCCAACGCGGACGCGGGCGGGCGGTGCGCAGTCTGTCGATAGGGCCCCTCGAACCTTGCGACAGGGGACTCCGCATGTCCCATGTCCCGTCATCGCTTCGCCTGTCCCAAGCCCATGCCAACCCCAGGGCAGTCGCCGGGCTGGTAGCGCAGCCAATTGGAGAACGCAGGGGCAAGGTCGGAAGCGACCAGGCTAACCCAGCCAAACCAGGGCGTGCAGGGGAAATGTTCTTCACTGCCCCGATTTTGTCTTGCGCGACACAGCGTTCCCTCCACAAATTGCACACCCGAAGGCAGTGGCGGTTTGAGAGTGGCGGAAACTTCACTGGATGTTTGGATTCGAGATCTCGCAATCTAGCATGGAAACCCGCTCACAGCCCCCTCATGTTTGCCATTCATTCTGCCTCGGCCGGTCGCGGCGTCCCGAGCGTGAATTTTCTCCTGCCCTTGCACGACGACATTGGGAAAGCGGAGGCAATTGTCTCCACGTCTTCAGCTTGGAGCTGAGGGGTCATCAGCTGAACCCCGCTGAACCCAGTCTTAGAGGCTGGAGCCTTAACTACTCTCGGACCTGGAAGAATACCGGTATTGCCTTGTAGCGGCATCATTGGTCGGCGATAGAACTCGGGTTTCCCGTTTGCAGACCAATATTATCCTTAACCCGTATTTTTTATGTATTTCTTTTCCGTCTGGTGGCCAAAATCTGATCTGAGTCCGCTCCCTCATCCAGGCCGAATCTTTTCAGGTTGGCGATGGCGGACAAGAGATTAGATGGAGGCCGCCGCGCTAAAAGACCCTGGTGTCTCTCGTGCATGTCATCCCGCATTTTCGATAGCGCAGGACGGCTGTCTGCACTGCTTCCGTGTCGCGCGCCAACACCAAGGCCATGCCCGGGAGCCCGTTAGTGCGATACCTCCCGGAGCGGCAGCCTTCTCCTAGCAAGAGGGTCTTGTGTTAACATTGATGAACTTCGTGAGGCCCACGAGCCCCTGAACGTCCAGACGACAAGCCACCCTCCACACCGTTGTTGACCTTACCCGACATCAATCTTCGCCAGATGCGCAACCATGTGAGAATATTTGCTCTTTGCATCACACCCTGGAGCGGGCAGTGTCTGGCTGGGACCCGGGCCACGGAGAGCGTTGGCCTCCATAGCCAGGCTCAGAATCTCCAGAGGCCTATCGTGAAACGCGCCAGACCTCGGCGCCAGTGAAGATGAGCATCGGTTTCGATATGGGATGGAATTTCTGCAACGGCAATACTTTCATCTGAAGTTGCAGTCGGTCGGTGCTTCTGTCAGCTAGATTTCTTCGATCTGGACATCTCACAAGCTCCGCCTGCCAGCTGCAAACCATTCCTTCCTCTCATGGTCAACACCACACAGTTTGCTGCCCTTCGTTTGCCAGCGCTGCCTTCGCGCACAATACCCAAATTGCAAGCGGGGCCACAAACACGAAGCTCTCTTTTCTTCCAAATCCACTAACCATCTCCCTGCCCGCTGGCTCACAAGGTGGGCGCCGTGGTACCTTCCCCGGATTCTCTCCACCCTGCTGCGTATTTCCCTCCTCTAACCCCCACTGGCTGTGAGACGCGTGGTCTCCGCAGAGAAACCAAGCTTCACTGCCACACGGCAGATCACCCCGGTCCCCAACTTCGACATGTCCTCACCGACTGACTCCGCCGCTGCTGCGGAGGCACCTTCCGATGCCGAGACCCCCCAGCAGGCTGACACCCAGCGCATGCGCGCGTTTGAGGTCGTGGGCAAGAAGAAAAAGAAGAATAGGGGTAGGGCTAAGGCGGTCAAGAAGCGTGGAACTGGCTTTGAGGGTGAGTCCTTGTTCCGTGGTATTACATCAGGAGGACCTGGGGGACTAACCAGACATAGAGTACTATTGCGATGCCCCCTTGACCCCGGCCGAGTATGAAGAAGAGCGTGAAGTTTTTTACCCGGCGTACAGGCCCTTTGTCTCGCGTATCCAGGACTGCATCCAACGCTTCCGGGCCACCCGGCACATGGACAACGCCCGTAACCTGGCCTTTAGTCGCTACCTCATTCTTGGCGGAGTTGATGCCTACCCTCGTCAGTTTCAGGGCCTCAGCGGTATGAAGAAAGATGATTTGGGATACAGAACAAAGGCCGAGATGCGGACTATTGCGGCGGACGATGTGATTCAGCGTGGCGAAGCTGATAAGGCTGATCCACGATTCTACAACCCCAACGATCCCGAACACTGGGAGGTCGACTTCGCCGGTGTTGTAGCCGGGTACTTGTAAGCACAGACTTACGCTTGCCACGTCATTCTTCTCGATACTGACGTGTTTAGCTCCGATGACTTCAACCATGACAGCGGATCCTTGGAGGCCTATATTCTGGGAAGCGAAGTTGTCAAGAACTTCCTCAAGTATGTTGAACGCCATGATGTCTGCCCAGAGTACGCTGCAGACATACGTAAGGCTCTCCAAATCTGCGATCTCGCCGTAGAGGAGAAGCGTCTCTTGATGGATTTGGTGACGGCTCTCCCTGGCTCGTTCAACAATGCTGCCACTGTGATGTTCACTGGAAACGAAGAGAAGAGTCCTTTTGAGTTCGACAACTACGGCCAGTTCAATGGGCTTGGTGGATCCCTCGACGAGGACAAGGCCCGCCTCATATTCGGCGTTAACATAGCTATGCAGCTTAAGCTGGAGCAGGGGAAACGGATCGCGGCAGCCCTTGAAGAGAAAACACTGACGGTAACGGAGACAGAGGACATGACATTGGAGGTTATCGAAATCTCCTATCCTGACCAAGAGCGCCGTTCTAAGTATTCTGCGGCCAATAGATGTCTGGCCGGCGAGTTGGAGATCGAGCCCTGTGGTTCTGTCACCTTACGTTCGACCTCCATCAAAGATGGAAAGGATACCTCGGACGCTGATGCGGTCTTGGGGGTGGCCACAAATGACATGGAAGTCACCTTCTTTCTCGAGAAGTCTATCTTGAAGCTCCTCAAAATCGGCATGAAACTGAGAGTCAAAGTCTGTACTCTGAACGAGGGTATCCGTTTCATCAAGGCTCTAAAGGCTGTCTATCCGACTTACTATACTTTCTTACCTCAGCAGTTAATGCTGAACTACAAGGAGCCAACGCCCTACAACCGTCGGGCTTCCAACGTCCATGATTATGACGAAGATGGGCGTCTCAAGGGCCCTGAGCAGGAAGACGAGAATGTTATCGAAGAGTGAGGCGGCCCCCCACTGCTTATCAGAAACAGCTGCGGACTCTCGGATATCAGCGGAATAGAACCTGAGATTTTGAGGACGGGCAAAATGCTGGGTGTCATCATTGCACTCGGGATACCTATCTCGCATTTGGGTGAGGTGAGGTCTAGCCCCCATATCGTTTAGTTGCGCTTTGGCGGAGGTTTCACATAGTTGGTACCAAAGGTGCATAGAAATAGAAAGCTGTTCGCTCAAATTGGGGTCTCGCCCTTGTTTGCCACGTGAACTCTTGGTTTCCGTCGACCACTTACCTAGGTACTCAAAGTAGATATGTACCTACAACTTTGACCCTAGGTTTTTCTTTTTAAATGGCGACACGCAAGCCGAATTCCAAAGGCTAGGGAAGATGCCCTGAAAGTCTGGTCGGCCTGGAATATTCGGCGTCCTTCCGACGCAACACACGGCTTCGGATATTCCTTTTCTGCGACGCCATTCAGCTGCGCCGCGAATGGTGAGTTTGGACGGACGAATCCCAGGCCATCTCAGCCGCATAAGGCGCGCCGCAGTGCCCCAAAGACACCAGTCGATTGCAACCCTCTAATTTCTGCTTGGAGCAGAAAAGGGTGCCAACAGGTTAAGTTATTGGCTTTGCCGTCTCGACCGAACTCGTCGAGCCGTGCGTTCAATGTTGCATCCCAGTACCAGTCCAGTCATGGATGTTCAATCTCTCTACCTGTACGCCAGACCCCGCGGCGGGTTGACGCGGTTGGCCAGGCATATGTGACTATTCGTACATATAGGGCTGGCTGGCTGCTGGAATGCACATACATCATGAATGTAAGGGTGAGGCGGGGGGTAAGGGGGGTAAGGGGGGGACCAGAGTTCCAAGTTTTGGTACAATGACCAGACCAGACCAGACGGGAGCCCGCCCGTTAATAGGTTATCGTGATCAAAAAATGGCACGGGCGTGGGTGTGCCACATTGCCATTTGGTTAGTTGGTTAATTGGGTAGTTAGTTAGTTCTACTACCTAGGTAGGTAAGGTAGGCGGCCTAGAAGGGTAGAGGGTGGATTTGGTCTCTTCCTAGTACAGGTACATTACCTAGTACCTAGTCAGGCTCGGGTTTGGTAGGTAAGTACCAAGGTGAGGTAGGTTTACTCGGTGCGGGCTGTCCGAGTTGACCTTTGGTGAGGTGGTAAAGGGAGGAAGGGAGGGACGGAAAGAGAAAAGGCTGGACTGTATCAGGGTCAATCGTCCAGTTAGTTACCCTAGCGACCTAAGTACCTAGCTACCTAGTTTCATGGCCATGTGGTATCGGTGAGTTTAGTTTTTGTTTGCCCTTTACACGTACATGTAATGGCTTACATGTAATGTATACGCCCGCCCCCAAACATCATCTCTGGTCGGTGAGTGGTCGTAACCATCTGACCCCTTTGTCAAGTGATCGCGCCTCATAACCCGAAATGGCGAGTCAAGGGATGAAATATTGGACGGAATGGGAGATGAGGGGAACAGCAAACGGCGGAACGGCGAGGGTGTTGTTGGTGGTGCTTCCCGGGCCGTGCGAATGCTGCGTCTTGGTATGGGGATGTGGTGATGGGCTGTGATTGGGTTGTTGAGGGAACAGAGTGAAGTTTTCGGGAATCGGTCGGCCACCGCCATTTCCAGGCTATGAGTCGGGGTTGTGGGGAATATATAACGGAACCCCAGTTGCCCCCGTTGGTAAAAAGAGGGAACAAAGTTGAGGATATCCGTTCTCTACTTTTCCCCTCCCTTGATCTTGCAAGGCCTTGTACGCCAAAGCCCTCACAATGGTGTCTCTCACCCATCTCCTTCTACACTCCCTCCTCACTTCCGCCCTATGCCGTGCCTTCTCCCTCCCTTATTTCCCCCTCGAAACCCGTGACGATGTCCTCGCCAAACCCCCTTCTACAGAAACCCCCAACTTCAACCATCCCCTCCAAATCACTTTCACCGCCGGGCCCTCAGATCAGTCCTCCCCACCTACCCTTGAGCTCCTCGCCGCTCGCCGCGCTCTCCTAAAGCTCAAAACCCTCCTCGGCCCCGCTGCCCTCAAGTCTCTCGTCGCCGCGGACATCACCTCAGGAACTTCCGCATGGCAAGCCGTCCTCGCTTCTGCCCACGACAACGCCACGTCCCCGGACCCAGGCACGCGGGTTCTCGCGTCGGTAGCGTTCTCGGCGGTGCCTCCCAACTGCGACGCAGTTCCCAAGTTTAGCGCCGTGGGGTTTGCCGGCTGGTTTGGTGACACGGCGTTCAAAAGGGTGGAGAAACTATGGGCGGGCCACCCGGAGCATTATTTTATTGACATTTCCCAAAACAGCGATGGCACCCTCGCGGCCGAGCTCGTGGAGCCTTGGGGCCCTTGGGTGACGCATACTAAAGTCCCGAGACTGGCGCCAGTGACGGGCCAGCCGGGAGGAGGGGCCAAGATGCCCTGGATGAAGGAGAGGAAAGAATTTCCGGTGCAGTCGGTGGGGCAGGAAACATTAGTAGGGAGTGGTGGCGGTGTGGTGGGGGATTTGCATTATAGCTTTCGTGACATAGAAAGAAAGGGGAAGCCCGGAAAGGTTTGTGGGATTGAGTTGGTGTTGGATATGTGGATGCCGTCGGGGACGCCCGTGGAGGTCAAGGAGGGGATTACCCAGCATTTGGCGGTTGAGTATTATAACTGGGTAGGTTGGGCGTATGAAGATATCAAGTCGGGGTTATATGTGCCGGCGTAAGGTTCACGTAAACGTGTCATACCTGCTTAGGTAGGTAGTTGGATTTGAATCATAATGAGAAAAAAATGGTTTGCGCGTCGAGCGCTACTCCTAGCTCAAGGGGAGAAAGTACAACCAAACATCCGTGACAGGGAGAAAAAAAACCTGACAATTCCCTACTCCAAATCATGCTGTCGTCATCTCAGTCGCGCAAAGCCAACAAGCCACCCCATTCAAAGGCCAGTACAAATTATCATCACAACATGTCTCTCCACGTAGTCCATGACGACGCCCTCTTCGATCGCTGGTTCGTCACAGCTCGTCGGTAATTAGAACCGGAGTCCTAATCCTGGGTTTGGATCTTATGGTCTCCAGCGACCACCTGGGCGTAGCTCGGAGGCGGCGGCATGTTGCTCGAGCCTTCGCCAGCATCATGCTGTTGTTGCTGTTGTGCTGGGGCCGGCGTCGGTCCTGGACTCGGAGCCGGTGATGAACTTGGGCCGCTGGTAGTGCCGTAGTTCATGTACCCGTGAGGTTGCGGCTGGCCCTGGGGCTTGGGCTGACCGGCATGGTGTTGGTGTCCATGGGTTTGCGGTTCGTGTACAAATACGTAGACGCGGCTGTTCTCAGGATCGGCGGCGCCAATGTATTCGAACTCAGGTTCGGGGAACTTGGCGATGATGTACCAAGCGTGGAGGAGCCCGGGAATCTGTTGCAATTCTATCAGCGCTTTGTTCAGAAACATGGCGGGGGATTCGGCGTACGTAGCCAAGTGTGAGGAGCAGGATATTGATTAGGGAATCGGCGGAGCAAATTCCACGCTTCACCCAGACTAGAGAAAAATGGCGTTAGCACTGATCGCGCAGACCTGCGTTACCGTTGGCCTTGGGAGGAACACTCTGCATCGCGACCTGCGGGGTAACATGGCGGATGCCTACCAGGGAGCGGCGGGAAGAGAATGGCGATGAAGCCAAGGAAGCAATCGGGGGAACACATTCGTAAAGCTGCGCGAGATCTCTCAATATTTGGCAGTGTTTGCTGAAAGTAGGGCCGGAGGAGTTGTCAGTGGGGAGTTGGAGATGGTCTGATGATAATGAACGGTCGGGGCTGGGAGTCACATAACAGTAAGCTTGCGTAATGCGCAATTGGGCAGGCGACTGGTCAGGAGGCCGGTTGCAAGCGGCACACGACTGGTACCCACAGTGGGGGTTAAAGATTCAGGGTTACTGTTGCACAAACTTCATCAAGTACTGACAGTTTTTCAGATGGGTGACAACTCGTTTGAGGCTTGAACTGTATTGAGTGTATCACTATCAGTGGGAGTTAATATCAAAGATAGAGAGTATTAGTAAACAAACTCTCCGTGTCAATTTTGTGTCCTTCTGGGCCTCCTCGAAGCTCTTGCCCTGACGTAGAGGACCCACTTAGCGACTTTGGCGCGCCAAGACACCGCGACCCACCGGACAGTTTCGCTGGAAAATCTTCGGCAAAGCGTCTTCAACAACTACTCCAGCCAAGGCATCAACAACGCCTCGAGCCAACGAGTCAACGCCTTGAGCCCAAGATGGATGACCTGGAGTCCCTGGATTTGCTGTCCCTTGTTTCCAAGGTGACCTCGGAACTGCAAAACCATCTGGGCGTCAACGAAAAAACTCTAGCCGAATTTATCATCGCACAGCGCCTGGAATGTGCTTCGTTCGCCGAATTCAAGGCCAAACTGGCCTCTATCGGCGCCGATTTCCCCCCCAGTCTTGTTGAAAGCATAGACCGCCTGGTGCTGGCGATGCACCCGAAATTCAAGGGCCAACGGAATGGAGCGACGAAACACGCCGACGACGACGAATATCATGGCCGCTCGGCTGAGGAGAAGACGAAGGTCTTCAAAGGTCTATCAATACCAGACAAAGAGATTGACGCGACAACAGCCCACAAGGAAATCGACGCGATAGACGATACACTTGCCTTGCTCGAGAGTCTGGAGCCAAAGCGGGGAAATGTCGACAGATCACGAAAGAGGAGCCGAACTCCAGACGACGACTACCGAGACGAAGGCAGACTGAAGCGCAAGGACAGATACCGATCACATTCACCTCCTGGGCGGCGGTCGCGATCGCCCAGAGGCCGGAGAAACAATGGCTATCGTGGCGACGACGACAGGCCATGGAGACGGAGCCGAAGTCCGATCGGTTACCACCAAGATGACGCGCGACGGAAACGCAAGGACGATGACTTTCGTCGACCCCCACCTCCCGAGCTGGACGACTCTGCAGTTCTCTCCAAGGTCTATGATGGCCATGTTACGGCCGTCAAGGACTTCGGTGCCTTTGTGAACCTCCATGGTATCAAAGGCAAGGTGGATGGGATGATTCATGTCTCGGCGTTTGGTCAACGCGTTGCGAACCCCGCCGAACTTGTCTCGAGGGGCCAAGATGTGAAGGTTAAGGTTATCAAGATCGAGGGCAACCGGATCGGCCTTTCGATGAAGGATATTGATCAACAAACGGGAGAAGATATGGGCCAAGAGGTGAGGGTTGGCTCTGGTGCCAATATGGAGGCACTGGGTGGCCGTGGAAGAGGGGGAGGGGGCATTGTAGATGCCGGAGCACCGAACGGCTCATTCCAGGCATCTGCAGTTGCTCGGCAGAACAAGAAGCGCATGACCTCTCCAGAGCGATGGGAGATTCGACAAATGATCGCCGCCGGTATTGCCAAAGCGTCCGACTATCCTGATCTCGAGGAGGATTACCAAGCGACATTAAAGGGAGAAGGCCAGATGGATCTCGAAGAGGATGTCGATATCGAAGTCAGGGACGAGGAGCCACCGTTCTTGGCTGGGCAGACGAAGCAGTCCCTTGAGCTGTCACCCATCCGTGTTGTCAAAGCACCAGATGGGTCCCTCAACCGCGCTGCTATGGCTGGAGCGAACCTCGCCAAGGAGAGGAAAGAACTTCGGCAACAAGAGGCGGATGGTGCAAAGGAGGAGACCAAGGTTGACCTGTCGTCACAGTGGCAGGACCCCATGGCTAACCCCGAGACCCGTGTGTTTGGCGCCGATGTCAGGAAGCGGGCGCAGGCGACGTCGGCGAAACCGGATCACATGCCCGAGTGGAAGCGAGCCGTTGTACCCAGAGATCAGTCGATGGGTAGACGTACCAATATGAGCATCAAAGAGCAGCGCGAGTCACTACCGGTCTTCGCGTTCCGAGAGCAGCTCATCCAAGCTGTCAAGGACAACCAGATTCTCATTGTCGTGGGCGAGACGGGTTCCGGTAAAACAACCCAGCTAACGCAATATCTTGCCGAGGCAGGATTTACCAACAAGGGAATGATCGGATGTACACAACCTCGTCGTGTGGCTGCCGTCTCGGTCGCAAAACGTGTGTCCGAGGAAGTCGGATGCCGCCTTGGTGAAGAAGTCGGGTACACCATCCGGTTTGAGGATGTGACCAGCCCAAAGACTAGGATTAAGTACATGACGGATGGAATGTTGCAGCGTGAGATTCTGATCGACCCTGAACTCACCCGGTACTCGATCATTATGCTTGACGAAGCCCACGAGAGAACCATTGCGACCGACGTCCTGTTTGCTCTCCTGAAGAAGACACTGAAGAGGAGGCCCGATATGAAGATTATCGTCACGAGCGCGACTTTGGATGCGGACAAGTTCAGTGAATATTTCAACTCGTGTCCTATCTTCACAATTCCTGGTCGAACGTTCCCAGTCGAGATTCTCTACTCCAAAGAGCCCGAGTCAGACTACCTGGACGCTGCCTTGACAACAGTCATGGAAATCCATCTCCACGAGCCCATGGGCGATATCCTACTCTTCCTGACTGGCCAAGAAGAAATCGATACGAGCTGCGAGATCTTGTACGAGAGGATGAAGGCACTGGGTCCCAACGTGCCGGAACTCCTTATTCTTCCCGTCTACTCTGCACTCCCCAGCGAGATGCAGAGTAAGATTTTTGAGCCTGCTCCACCAGGTAGCCGAAAGGTGGTGATTGCCACCAACATCGCTGAAACATCCATCACCATTGATCACATTTATTTCGTAGTTGATCCCGGCTTTGTCAAGCAAAATGCCTACGACCCCAAGCTCGGCATGGACTCACTGATCATTACGCCGATTTCGCAAGCCCAGGCAAACCAAAGAGCTGGTCGTGCAGGCCGGACAGGGCCCGGAAAGTGCTTCCGGTTGTACACGGAAGCGGCCTTCCAGTCAGAGATGTTGCCGACGACGATCCCTGAGATTCAACGGCAGAATCTGTCGAATACTATTCTCATGCTTAAAGCCATGGGCATTAACGACCTCCTTCGATTTGACTTTATGGATCCACCTCCCGTCAACACGATGCTTACAGCGCTCGAAGAGTTGTACGCATTGGGTGCTCTGGATGACGAAGGACTGTTGACCAGACAGGGCCGAAAGATGGCCGACTTTCCGATGAACCCATCGATGGCCAAGGTGCTTATTGCGTCCGTGGACAAGGGGTGCTCGGAGGAGATGGTGACAATTGTGGCGATGCTAAACCTGGGTGGTTCCAGTTGCTGGTACCGGCCAAAGGAGAAAGCGAACCAAGCCGATCAGAAGAAGGCAAAGTTCAACGACTCTCACGGCGACCACCTCACATATCTCAACGTCTACAACTCGTGGAAGAAAAATGGATATTCCAACTCTTGGTGTTTTGAGAATTTTATCCAGTCGCGGCAGATGCGGCGAGCCAAGGATATCCGGGACCAGATCGTCAAGATTATGGATCGGCACCGGCACCCTATCATTAGCTGTGGGCGGGAGACGGATCGGGTACGACAGGCGCTTTGCGCGGGCTTCTTCCGGAACACGGCCCGCAAGGATCCGCAGGAAGGGTACAAGACGCTCACAGAAGGTACGCCCGTCTACCTCCATCCTAGCTCGGCACTGTTTGGGAAACAGGCGGAATGGGTTGTGTACCACGACCTAGTCTTGACTTCACGCGAGTACATGCACTGCACAACAAGCATCGAGCCCAAGTGGCTGGTGGAGGCGGCGCCAACCTTCTTCAAGGTTGCACCGACTGACAAACTTTCAAAACGAAAGGCTGCGGAAAGGATTCAGCCTCTGTACAACAAGTGGGCTACGGAAGATGACTGGCGGCTCAGCGCCCAGAAGAGAGGCGGTCGGTCAGGAGGTGGTGGTGGAACGTGGGGTTGATGGGTTTCTGCTTGTTTGTATCATAGCACGTTGGCGGGATTCGCGGAAAACAAAATGATACCCACGTTTAAGCATTGATGTTTTGACCTAGTATTTTGAGTACGCAGGGGCCCAAGTCGACAAACCCTTCCCCTCCTCCCCCCGTAAACAAGATATCGCAGTAGCAGTAATGCAATTTGACCCGCCTCGGGTGACCGGGGCATCAATACTCTCTCTCATCTACCATCTAATGCCAACAGCTTGCAAATTTACGGCTGAGGTATACCTGGGACAAAAAGACCACCACCAAGCTCCCTCACTTGAGAGAGGTTGGTGGCTACGAAAAACACCGGTGGGTTTTTGCTTCGGCGACAGTATCGAACCCAGTACCTCGTCCCCCCGAGGCAAAACGACAGCCGGCGCCAGTAGCCCACTTGAGCCATTGGTGCCTGCGGAAGTCTCCGTTGTGGTGCCCCAGGGGTCGGTGTGAGGACCTTGCTTGACCTAGTATATATACTGCGATGAGGTGTCCTCCTTCCCAAGCCTCCATAAGGCTGCCGTTAAGTTTGTAGAATAAAGTATCGCGCGAACAATCTTTCACGGTCTGGATTTCAAGTGCAAAGTCAAGGGTCACTTGTTATGCATGCTGAGATGTGAAAAAGGTTGTCAGCACCTGCGGCTGTGGCCGTATCAGACTGTGATTCGCTGTCACACGGCATGTCACAGCCGCAAATGGCGGCAAAGATGTCCGATGGCCTGCATTGCATTGGCATCGGTATTGGGGTGTGCAGTGCATGTGCATGTGATTACATGACACTCAGCCTCACTCACTACACCACACCACACCACACCCACACCACTCCACAATGCCTTCACCGGTCGTTTGCTTTTGGGGGAACACAATTGGAGGGGTAATAATTGTGGTGAGCGGTCAAGAAGCTGAGTCGAAAATTCAATTCTCTTACCTCAATCCATCACCTTGACAGCATTCAGTGAGATTGCGGACACCTGAAATCATATCGAACAGCCATGAAGTCTCTCTTGTGCTGCTTCAAGAGCCAGGAAGTCGGTGAGGGCGAGGGGGAGACCCCATCGGTGCCGGTTCCTGCGCCTACTTCAGGCACTGGCTATGTTCCGACTTCTGGAAATGCCAACGCCGGGAACGGCGACGATAACAACAACGACCATGGCGACCCGCGCCAATTCATCCGCAATATTTTGCAGCGCCTCGAAGATGACCCGGATGACGCCGACCAGCAGGCCAAGATGGAATCCCAACTTGACAAGCACACGTCGACCGTGTTCGATGTTCTCCGGGAACAGATTGGACGACTCGCCGCCGAGGCCCCGATCTCCACCCCGGCTCCCACGGCCGTGTCTCTCACTGCCCCTCCGCTTCCCGACTCGGATCCGGACTGGGTCAACTGTATCGGTGAGCAGCGTTGCACACCCGTGCAAAAAACTAAACCGCAAACCCTCGCCGAGCTTGTCGCCATCATCAAAGATGCCGGTGCCCGCCATCTGCGTGTTCGCGCCATCGGCTCCGGCCATGCCTTTTCCGACGTGGCCCGCACCGACGGGGCGATCCTCGTCAACCCTGTTTTGCTCAACGACATTGATGCCGTCGACGCCTCCCTCCTCAACCCGGCTTTTGTCCCGCTTGCCCCCCGCCTCCTCACCGTCCAAGCCGGCATTACCGTCCGCGCTCTCCGCACCGAGCTCGACCAGCGTGGCCTCGCTCTGCCGAACATGGGCGGGTACGACGGGCAAACCCTCGCGGGGACTCTCTCGACGGGAACCCACGGCAGCGGCATCACCTTTGGGCCCCTCGCCAGCATGGCGCGCTCCATCATTCTAGTCAGCGAATCCGGCACCGTCTACCAAATCGAGCCGTCCCCTCCCCGCGCCATCACCTCCCCGACTGCCTTTTCTGGGGTCATTGCGGGAACCACAGTGTCTGCTACGCTGAAACAATCCGACGCGTGGTTCAACGCCGCGCAAATCGCTCTCGGGTGTCTGGGTGTGATTTACGCCTACACGATCGAAGTAGTCCCTGCTTTTTCCGTGAGAGAGACCCGCCGGTCCACTACGTGGGGTGAAATCAAGTCCTCCCTCACTCCGGAGAAATGGACTTCAGGAACCGGTGGTATTGCCCCCATCGTTGCCGCGGTAGATCATTTCGAATTGGTGATTAACCCGTACTACCGCTGGTTCCGCCATGCTTGTGTACGAGTCGATCGGGTGCGCGTTTCCAACGATACTCCGCAGAAGGGACAGCGACAAGATTGGTTGGAATCACTCCTGCAAACTGTCGCTGTCCAAAAAGCCCCCGACCTTGTCGCTTTCCTTACGAAAATCCCGTTTCTGAGCCCGCTGGTGATTGACCAGGCTATCATGACGCTTGTTTACGAAGATGAATATATCGACAAGAGCTACAACATCTTCAGCCTCGGTCCTGCCAACGAAGTCAAAGGCATGGCCCTCGAACTACACTGCGACGCAACGCAATGTGTCCCGGTAATCGATAAACTGCTGCAAGTGTTCCAGGAACAGGCCCTGCTGAAAATGTGGTTCATGGCGGGACCTTTGGGAGTAAGGTTCGTAGCTCCGTCAGAGGGTTACATTGCTCCGCAGAGCGGGAGAATGACTTGTACGGTGGAATTGGCCATGCTAGTCGGGTTAGAAACGGGCAAGGATTTGGCAAGAGTGGTGAAGGAAAGGGTGTGTACAAGAGACGCGGCTTCAGTGAGGGTGCATTGGGGACTGGATATGGATTTTGTTACCGCACAAGATGTGAGGGCCTGGTATCCGCGCTGGGCGGAATGGCTAGCTGTGTACAACGAGCTGAATACGACGGGCATGTGGAATAATCGGCTGACGGATCGGTTGGGCATCAGCGTTTAGGTTTAAGGGGGTAGACTTAGTAAAGAGCCTTTGGAGAGGCACGCAGAGAGCAGTTTTATTGACTTTAATGAGGTGGGTGATGTGGGGTTTGACTGAACACTTTGGTCCCGGTGAACAACAACACGAACACGAACCAGGAGGAGGCAAGGAAGGAAGCTGCAAAGTCAAGGCCAAGTACAAGGACAAGGATTGACGTGGCGCAACGTGGATTGGTTTGGGAAAACAAATGTTCGACCATTACACATCTATTCTAGAGATAGAGATAGATACCAGACCAATTTTTTTTCTTTTTTCACCGGACACACGACATTTCCGTTAATTTCACATACATGGCAAAATCTGTTTTTACTTCATCATTGAAGAGATGATTCCGGTGTGACTCAATAATAGTTGCCTCCCAATCAGTCAAGCTAGTGCAGTGGTGGTCGTGTGGTGGTGTGGTGGTGGTGTGACTCCAGCCTCAACTGTCACGCTTAGCACCCCCCGATTGAGGATCATGATACATGTTGGGATTATCTACCAATACACTTCCTAGACAATAGAATAAGCCTCGCTACGTGGCAAAACTTTTCCCTAGCCTGCAACGAGTTGTCGTGGTCTAGTCCTTTGAGAGCTAGTTAAGTAAGTAAAGGAAAGCTGGTTGTCGGCGGGTCGATACGTGCTCATTCCGAACCCCCCCGACCACCCAACCACTACCATCTGAGAAAAACAGGTTTTGAGGTTCCATAAAATGTGGCAAACATTGATTCCTGCGCATTATCTGCTCAGAGGGTACTGGTATGTCTGGTCTTGGTCGAATCTACCTTCCATGTCAGGCGCTAGATAAGATATAGACACTTGCATCAAATTTCGTCGTGTCCATATCACAATGAAACTCCGCCAAGGCCTTGCCACAGTATGCACTAGTGTAGAGACGGCTGTATCAAGCGAGAAGAGCCTGGCTCACATCATATGACTGTGATAATTGGCAATGGATGCTCCGACGTGCATCAGGCTCGCAGGGTCTAGACATGCAATAGAGCTAGCGAGCTGAAATGTTGCGTACATGTATGCTACCTAGATGATGTATATATCGGTATTGGTACTGCGCGCAGCGAAGATATGACATTTAGAAGGGCATTTGCATCCTTATCTGCTGGATAAAAAGTCTTTGTCTGTACATTCGAGGTACATGTACATGTTGTTCTCCAGCTACACGCACCCTTCTCGCCACGCACACATACCCCCACAAGGCAGACAGACACAGAGAGATATTTAGTTACGTATTTTAGAGTTTATTTATAGATATTTCGTCGGGCCGGTAGCCTTACTTTTGGATTCCATCAAAAACATTGGTGTTCCTCGCCCTGGATGGGATTGAGGGGAACAGTGCACAGCTCAACGTTCAAACTGACTTGATCCTAAATTTCATTTACGAAAACCCAAAAACAAAACAAAAAAAAAAACCGGAACATGTCCATGGTGCCTGCCAACAGAGGCGGTCGGTCCGCATCGAGACGTGACTTGAACGCACGACAACTCGTATCCGCGCAATGTGCACAAGCAGGCCATGGGCAACCCGAGACCGCCTCCCTTGGCAGCAAGATTCAACTCATCACCTCTCCCGGAAACGGGAATCAGGACAGCGGCCAAGCCTGCAGCCTCATCAACTTTCTTCACCATGAGCTCAGACAAAGCTGGCATCCTAGCTTCCGCTTCACCACCGTGGTGATTCGCCACGTTGCTGATGTTCTGCATATTGTGAGCCGCGAGGAAGTTGCCGGTATGAAGATCATGTACTGGAACGAGAACGGAAAAGTTGTATTTGGTGATGGAACGACGAAAATTCGGGAGCAAGTCGATGAATGTAAAGTTCAGTGTCGCAAGACGATTACGTGCATGGAAAACAAGATGGACCACATGGCTAGGCACACTCGGGAGTTGCATGATGGTAATGGACCGGTAGGTATACTACTCAATTTTTTTTTTCATTTTTTTTTTTTTT
>Ga0247765_1000612_pt1 | contig 25879 bp, 35 predicted proteins | sample UWRJL106311C6_FD_179949 | JGI IMG/M metagenome (GOLD analysis project Ga0247765, IMG submission 179949) | Plant litter microbial communities from Arlington Agricultural Research Station in Wisconsin, United States - UWRJ-L106-311C-6 | ecosystem: Environmental > Terrestrial > Plant litter >...
ACCCCGTTGCGACAGAATCGCCATCAGCGAGCGTATCGACGACCCCCCATGCTGCCCCGCCTGCGCCCGCTGCTTTACCACCTCAGTGGGAACCCTCACCGCACACGCCGCCACCTCCCCCAGCGACGCCGCAAGCATGTGTTCCCCCGGTCTACCCCCTCTATCAGTCCCTGCGACATCGCGACGGGATAACAACGCAGCCTTGGTCCCCTCATAGGTGCAGAAAAAGAATGCCGCACCAGGAGCGGAGCCGACGACGGCGGAGCCGACACCCCGGCAGATGCCTCGGAAGCCGCCCGAGGCAAAAAATCCAGCCGAGGACTGGAGACGGGTTTTTAATGTGTCGAGAGGGAAGAGTGAGAGGTCAACGGTGGTGCCGGCGAGGGCGCCAGCGAGGAGGGCGGTTTGGAAGGGTGGGGGAGCCGTGGTCGACATGCTCGGGCCTCTAAGCGGGCTGGGTCTCCGACCGGGCTGGGAGAGGCCCGGGGGTTGGGTGTGGTGTGCTGTGTGGTCTGGTCGGTGCGATGCGGTGGGGTGGTTGAGGTCGGTTTGTGTGAGCAAAAGGTAGGTACCTAGTAGGAAGGTAGCTTGGGCTGCGAGGCAGAGACGGGGGGATGTTGCGTCAGGTTGCCGAGGTGGAATCGAACGGTAGGGAACCGATGAGATCGCTTCCTACGTAGGTAGTCTAATTCATTGTGGCGGAACAGCAAGGCGGTGCATTGGCGTGGTGATGGGAGGGATGTATGTAGCAAAGCGAAGCTTCCCCAAGTCGCAATGATTTTTTTTGGCTTGTCGAGCTCCGACTCTCGGCAGGCAACCAACGACAAGTGAGGTCATGGGGCAGCTTGGCGGACAGGGGGTGGAGCTTGGGGATTGGGGACTGCTTTTGATGGCTGAAGCCAAACCTCAACTTTTTCCCACCACAAAGTCTCTCGAACACGCTTCTCGGCCACCTCGGACATGGAATGAGCGCTTTTCCTCTCCCCAAGGTGCTGCACCGGAGTGCCAGGGCTATCTCCAATCATGAATTCCTGGAAGCATTGCAGGCCGCCTGTGTGCCGCGCTTTCCCATGTCGCGCGGCACTTCCGAGCGGCCAGTTGGTATGCTTTGATTCTTGCCAATTGACGGGTTTCTGGTGTCTTTTCTTCTTCTGCCATACTGACGTGTAATTATGGCAGCCCTCGCAATTAGTGGTGGTGTCGACTCGATGGCCCTGGCCTTTCTCTGCACCCGGCTGAGAAAACACTACCCCAACCTCCGCATTTCAGACAACCGCCTTAGCAATTTCCAGGCTCTGATCGTCTCGCATGGCCTGCGTCAGGGCAGCTTGGAGGAGGCTCACAAGGTGGCACGTGTGTTGAGCGAGAAGATGGGCATGAAAAGCCACGTCTTGGGCCTCCGCTGGGCCGAAGTCGTGGGTGACGATGTCGATCCAACCGAACTCCCCAATGTCGAAACCGTTGCCCGTACTCTTCGCTATCGACGCATTGGTGTGACCTGCGGGAATATGAATGTGGGATCTCTCTTTACCGCACACCATGAAGGCGACCAGTACGAGACAATCCTGATGAGGTTGATTACTGGACGAGGCTATCAGGGCGTTGGCGGTATGCGGCCTGCAGGAGACATTCCTGAATGCTATGACCTACACAATGTGTCCAAGAGCGGCTTTGTCGACGACCAGATGCGCGTGAGCCCCTTTTACAATCATAGGCCGACAAAACGGAGCATGAGTTCCATGAAGGACCGTTTTCTCGAGGAGATGGATCTGTATTGGCTTGCCCGCCAGATGGGCATGAGACCTGACAGGGATCTGGACCTTCTCGGTAACTATGAGGGAATATCTTCTGGTGGGAAAAAGGTTCCGTCCCTCACTCCGATTGAGATCGAGGACGGTGGCGTCATGGTGTACAAACCACTTCTGGGCTTTAGCAAGGACAGACTAATCGCGACGTGTGAGGAAAACGGTATTCGGTGGTTCGAGGATCACACCAACCATGACCCATCATTGACATTGCGGAATGCCGTGAGGCACATGTGCAAAACGTGCGAGCTGCCCGTCGCGTTGCAGAAGCCGGCCATTCTCAGCTTCGCCGCTCGATGTCGTGCGAGGGTGGACGCCGAAGAGGCCGAAGCAAAGCGGCTGTTTTACCACATTTGCATCAAGAACTTTGAGCCGAACGCTGGAACCGCCATGGTCCAAATGCGCCGGTTTGTTATATCGAGTGGTCCCCGAAAGGGGTCGGCAGCTCGCCGCCAGCGCCGCCTGGAGCACTGTCGACTCATTGCGGCCATTCTAGTCCGCAGACTCATTGGCTTACTCACGCCAGAGCAACAGCTTACGCCGCCAGGTCAGCTGGACAAGGTAGTCACAACCTTGTTTCCATCATTACGGCGACCCGAAGACCCGCCCGTGGAGATGCCACCGAAAGCTTTCACGATAGGTGGCGTGTTCTTTGTCCCCATGCCACGCGGAGAATCTCTGCGGTGGTTGTTGAGCCGGGAACCCCATCACAAAACCACAGATCGAATTCCACCTAAAACCATTTTCCACTGGATGCACGTGGAAAGCCGGTGGAGGAAGCATCCGAGCAAGTGGCCCAAGCCGACTTGGTCGGACTGGAAGCTTTACGACAATCGGTATTGGATCCGTATCGGAAATCGGCTGCCCTTCAAGATTTACGCTGCGCCGTACGAAATGGAACACGCCAGCACCTTTCGCGAGTCGCTTGGGAACGACGTAATGAGAGACAAGTTGGCATCTCTGCTGAAACATCACGCTCCGGCCAGGGTGCGGTATACTCTGCCGGCGCTGTATTCGTCTACGGATATCACGTATCTGATGAACGGGGGAGACCACTGGCCGGACGAATCGGAGCTACCCGAGCTCACCCAAACCGAAAAGGAGGGGGACAATAGGAGAAACCCGATGAAACTGCGAGCGTGGAAGTGGGAGTGCTCTCTGGCGGCTCAAGGAAAGCCGCAATTGCTCGCGCTGCCGACCTTGGGCATTGGATTGCCGGGTTTGGATAAGTGGCTGGTGTACGAAGTGAGGTATCGGAAGGTGGACAATGACTTACTTCAGCAAAGTGTGTCGGATGGTTTCGCGGAGCACCATTGCGGGTTTGGTCGAGGGGGTTTTGGCAAGAGAATGGGGAGGAGGAGGCTTGGTGGACGGCGGAGTAGGGTACGAATAGCGAGGTGAAGGGCAAGGAGACGAACCATAGTGAACGAAAATCACGACTGCGATTGACATTACGAATCCCGATGACGACTGGTGGCGGTGACAATGACAAAGGTATGATGGCAGCTAATGCGCGGCGGCGACGACGACGACGATGACGACGGCATGATGGTTGCGAGGTGACGGCAGGGTGGTGTTGGAGGGCACGTAGGAGACTCGTCTTGGCCTAGTCAAGTACCAGTCTCAGATCACAATTCCCAGGCTCAAATCATGCTATGGTGCAGTCAGGATATATGTATCAGAATTTGTGGTATTGATAGCATCTCCATTCCTGGAATGGGCGTATGGCGCAGTGGTTAAACCGCAGCATGTGGATGTTCGAACTGTAGTGGCAAACACCACAAAATGTGGATCGTGCGTAAGCCGTCAGAGTCTGTCCAGTTGAAGGGGAACCTCACAAAGCTAATGATGGCCTTGCAGGTGGAATTCCCTTGGCTAGAAGCGAGGTTAAACTTTTTTTTTTGTATTCTCTCACCCTGCCCACCCTATCCGGTACTTTTCCAGTCGTTTCCAGTCTTTTTCAGCCCTTTGTGGCTTCACTTTGTCGCCGTCAAAGTTGGTGATCCGGACATGGCTGGACAGCACCGCCATGTTGTTGCATAGTTGAACTACCAGCGAGTAAGAGGTTGTGGGTTCAATCCCATCACTGGTTTTTTTTTATCTGATCTCTCTTTTCACCGTCCGAAGGCGCTTTCACTTTTGATCTGGATTTTCCCGTGGCTCTCGCTGCCATTTGGTCCATTGCACACTCTGTTCTCGCCAATTTCTTACTCTGTAGTTTCAGATATTTTCATTTCACCCTTCATTGAAGACCATATCCTCCCTTGCCCCCCCGGAAGCGTCGCTTAGTTCGCTCTTCTTCTCACCTAAGCAATTCTGCATTCGGCATTGATGCTCTTCTGACAGCACCTGCCTAAAGAAGCAGCCTCCTCACCCCACGTGGCTTCCCGCAGCGTATTATTTGGATCGACCAATACTTGAAGCCGCTATTTCAGCCGCCTTTCCCCAACAACGCCGAGGCATCATCATCCTAGCATATCCATTGAATGCCTCGCCAAGCATCTCTAACATCTGCCCCCTCTCACGCTTCCAACTTCAGTCTTGATCATAAGCACGGCGACAACAGAAGTCCCAGCGCTGTGTATTATTGCTCTTCGCTTCAATCTCAACATCCGGACTCGGGTCTGTGTCACCCAAAGGCGCCGGACGTCCACTTCCCCCTCAACCCTTGCAATGGCAGCGTAGATACATGTGGCGCGTGGATGTCATCCCCGTTCTCGACAAGGACAAAGTCTGTCTTTTTTTGTTTGTTCATAGGCATCGCGGTCTTGGTGGTTTTGCTCGGGCAGGCTGGCGGAGGGTCAAGTATGTGGGGATTCAGTTTCCGGCGAGCGAAGCTGCCTGTGGTGGTGGGGATTGCGGGAGCACAAGTGGGCTTGGGACAGGGAATCGATCTGGGGTGGTATCCGCCGGCGCAGACGCAGATTAATAACCTCACGCAGGTGGCGACGGGGGCTGGCGTATACGGGTTTATATACAACACATCGGACACGCCTGATGAAAGATACGGTGTGTACAACTGGTGTAATATGCCGCATGTGCGGGAGAGAGAGTATCCGCGGGTGGGAGAAGAGTACAGGCTGCTTTATGTCGAAGTGGTAAGTTGATGGGCAACTCCCAAGAACAAATGTGAGACCCTAACAGAAGGGAAAAAAAGATACACCGCCATCACAAACGCACTCCCTATGATAGTAACGGCTTCCCCGTCGAGCCCGAGCCCTGGGACTGTACCGCCGACCAAGCCTTGTTCCGACACGCCTCGCCCCTCCCACCCAACCAAGCCCAGTCCGCCACTCCGGCCTACTGGGAGCCCTTCACGTCCCCCATCAACCCCTTTCTGCCCCCTAGCCTCACCGGGCTCCACGGCACCTGCCAATTCCCCCAAATCACGCATGGCGGCCTGCTCGACTCCTGGCAGCACGGCGCCGACCTCTACCAAGTCTACCACAACCTCCTCCACCTCCTCCCTTCGCGAGATGACCCCTCCTGGTCCGCCCGCGTCTCCTACCGCGTAACCAACAACCCCATTACCACCCAAGTCGCCGGCATGGCGGTCCACGGCGCCTGGCGCTCCTCTTCCCCCTTCCCGCTTCTCATCCAGAACCCCCAAACGGACTCTCTCGAACCCCGCTACCCTTGCCGCGTCGCCTCGTCGCTCTTCAGTTCAATCCAGTCGAGAGCAAACCCGTACTGGTCCGCCCATCTAGATGTCGCCTCAGACCTTTTCGCGACGCTAGACGGCGTGTCCGGAGTCCCTGCCAATGATGCGGGATTTCACGCGAGTCTGGATCATTACTATGATAACCTGTCTTCACGGCAATGTCATGGAAGGAAACTCCCTTGTTCTGTCGGTGGCACGGCGCCGTGCATAACGCAGCGGGATGCTGATGCAGTGTACCGGTTCGGACATTGGGAATATAGCCATATCTACCGCGGGGCGGGGCCGGAGTCCTTGGCGGCGAGTATTGCCTCGTTTGGTATTTGGGTGGCGGAGCTGGTAGAGAATATGCGGGCGGTTATGGAAGGGAGGGGAGGCGAGACTGTCTATCGGCACAACGTGGCGCATGATGGGTCTGTGAGTCGGTTGTTGGGGGTGTTGCAAGCGGATGAGATGGTCTGGCCTGGCATGGGGAGTGAGGTTGTGTTTGAACTGTATGGGCGGGATGGGAAACATTTTGCGAGAGTGTTGTTTAGTGGAAAGCCGCTCAAGTCTTCGAACCCCAGCTTGGGGGTCATGGACTTGCTGCCCGCGGAGACATTGCTAGGTTACTTTGATGGGCTGGTTGGAAAAGGGGCAGGACTCGTGATGCAGAAGTGTAATGCTTCCTAGGCACCTCCTTGTAAATACAAATGCCCTCAAAGCATTCCGTAATCTATTCTTAGTCATACAAACACTGCCGCCGTCACCTGCCTTGCTGAAATTCAATCCCAAGAAGTCCATTATCTCGCTCTATGTCTGTCCATCTGCCGTTACGCATCGGGTCTAACTCTCTGAGGTTCCGCAACCACTCCGAGAGCGAAGACAATTCTTCATCGTCGGGCTTCCGGCCCTGGAGCTGGCATAGCGCCAGCGTGTAGTCTAATAGTGCCTTGTATATTTGCTTAATAGCTTCCCTGTCGTCGGCATCACTGTCATCATCGACATAAACCTCAAGGAGGTCCTTGATACCGTTGATCTCACGGGCGATATATGAAAGCCTGTCTTCGAGAGAAAAGGCCGGGGTGATTGATGGCCGACCTACGGGACCGAAAAGATTGAGCATAAGGTATTGATGGTAGTACCAGAGGGATTGGTCCTTGGGATCGACACTGAGAAGTTGATTGACAGTTCCGAGTTCTGTGGGTGTTAGTCACGAGCGGGTATCTAACGGGGGAGAGGCGTTACCTTGATCCAAGAATGCCTTTCGTGTTAGGCTGTCAGCGCCCCTTTCATCTAGCAACCGTGGTATGAGCTTGCTCCGGCGGTGCCAAGCCGAAAAGTTTGAGAGATTCGCACGCGTCATCCTGTCCGTGTAGGAGAACTCGGACTCAGCCATGCTGACACCCCCTAGGGCCGAGCTCTCGAGCTGGTTGACAACATGTCGCCTATACCCCCAAGCGTGAAAGTTACGTTGGTCCTTGGTTAGCATCTTAGATGCAAGGCCGAGTTCCTCTTCCCATATCCGTCTGGCTGCCTTGGCAGACAGCCTCTCAATGGCTTGACCGAGGATCCACAAACGGTAATTCCAGATCCAATAGCATTTCGGAGCCTCCAACAGCAACGGGATAGTAAAACCAAGCTCTGCTTTCAAAACATCGAGGTCCTTCTGCTCTGCCAGGGCAGCGTCTTCATCTTTTTCCGACCCCTCAACTGTAGTACCATTCTTCCCAGCTGTCGGGAGCTCGGGGACGGGCTGGGTCGTGGTCGAGGAAAAAGAAGATGAACTTGCGGAAGGTGTTGTGGTAGTGTCGGTCAGAAAGCCATTCGGTGACGCCTTCGAGAGCGAGGACCCAACCAAGCGTCTTGACAATAACCCAGATATTAGGCAGCGCCTGCGGACGTTCCATATTGTATAGTATTCTGGGTTGAGGCGCAGGAGTTTAGATGTGAGGTGGAAGAGGTCCGACGTGAACTCGTTTCGTGAGGCTTGGGACCGGACTTCGTTCTCGAGTTGGTGGTACCTTTTGATCTTTTGGAGCTCAGCTGCTTTCTCTTCGTCGGTGCGGACGCGGGCTGTCCTTGCTATTCCATGGGACCCGCCGTGCTAGAGGACCCAGTTTATCAGTCAGAGGCGACCCCAAGGGAACCGCGACCAGACATCTCTAACTCACATCGGCCATAGCGAAAGTAGAGCTCGGCGAAATGGACTTGGCCTAGGGCAAAATATCAGACCAAACAACGGGCAGGGTCCGCAACTTGTTTGTCGCTGCATGACGTCGGGAGGCTAGACCGCCGAGGGCCGACCGCAAGGGAACTTTCAGGCCGCTTTGGTGGGGGAGGGGCGGGAGTGTGCTGACACGGGCTGCGTCAGCGGCTTATCGCTCCCTTTATCATGCACGGACCACCCACCTGCAGCGCTTCCATTCCCAACTTCAGCACGTGCCATTCCCACCGCAGCACGTGCCATTCCACCGCACACCGCAGCACGTGCCATCCCAAGTCGTGTAAGTGATCGTGCCTGCCAAGCTAACAAACAAGCAATTACAATGCCAAACAGGGCTATTGTACAAAAGAATGCAGGAAGCATCGTTCTTTCCTTTTCCTATGGTGTTCTTTCGTCGAATGGCCTCCTCCGGAGTTGATTTCACTCGCCACCATGTGCCATGGTTACTCTTTCTCTTCACTGCTGCTGGGCCCGCACGCTTTCAGATCCCCTTCAATCCAGCAAAGTTGCCCGGTTTCTTTTGTTCCCTACGCTCACCGAAATATTGCTACCGTACTAATATCGGCACCAGGTGAGGCAGCATCCGAAGCAGACGTTCTGAGCATCGACCAAGATCAGGTTGTCATCCGAAGTTGATCCGAAGTTGATCAGGCCTCATTGGACCCGATATACTCTGGCCGACTCCCAAGCAGGCTCCCAAGTCTTTCGTTTCTAAGACTTCTTTCGACCCATGAAAGAATCGATTCTGGGAACTTCACTGGTTCACTCTTTTTATCCCCATGCAGCGGCTCTTATCCATTAGTTACTAGCCCCTCATCTTTTCTCTCCCCGACCGAGCCAGCTTGTCGACGACTGGGCAAGACAACACGCAGTCCGGGCAGCGAGAGCCCCGGCTGGGCTCGCCCAGGCGTGCCTAGGAATATGGACGCGATAGGCCCCGAATCGCCTCTCCTTTGGGCATGTCCACGTCGACGCCAAGTCAAAAGCTCACCATCTTCATTCCCCGTTCGAAGCCCGGTCGACTCCGGCTATGGCTCGGCTCCCGCCAGCCCCCAGTCTCCATGCTTACCGCTCAAAGAGGTCGAGTGGAGCGACGAGGAAGGTAGTCTGGGCCTATGGAAGTTGCTCGATGGAAATTTATCCGATCTGGATGACCCCTTCGCCGATGACGGTAACCCTCCTGTCCCTGTCGAGCTTGAAGGGGCGCGCCGAGAGGAACAGCGCGAGCGTCAACTAAAGCCTTTTACCCTCCCTAAACGTTCAGCTCGCTCACGGCCTTGCCTCCCTGCGTCGTTCTTCTCAGACAGCGACACCAAACTGGTCCGACGAAACTCAAACTCAAATGCCGTTGGAGTCACCCGCTCAGCCGCCCTCAGCGCACATATACAAGATCGTTTCATTCCCTATAGGTCCGATTCGGCTATCGTGGTGCAGAAGTTCCGGACGGGAAAGGCTCCTCACGAGCTGACTACATCCGAGAAGCTGCTCCGCCATAATGGCGACGCCGAAGACGCGTTTTGCTATCGCCGTAGAAGAATCACCCCACTGGCAGCGGAGCTACGAGTTCATTCTCAGTCGGAGTCCATACCAGGTGGGATACGAGCTGGGAGTGTCCTTGGCCCCGTGGGTCAGAATACCGGTGAAAACCCTGTTAGGCAAGTCAGCCATGGCACTGTCTGGACCGTTAGAGGCGTGGTCCCCAATGCAGCCGCAGTTGACAATGGCCGGGGTCAGTTGATACAGAGTGGAACCAACGCCAGGCTTTTCCGCACAGCTTTTCCGGCCCGAAAGCCAAGGGCTGAAGAAGAGCTTGAGAAACACGAAGCCCGGATCGCTGCCGCTCTCGGGATGGACCGCACCCAGCGGGTTCTTGGTATGAATATGGTGTTCGAGCGCCGCGAGAATGCTCGGGAAAGGAGGGAGAAAACGTCGACGCAATGGAACGGCGCCGAGTGGGTGAGAGAGGACTGGCTCGCATGTGAGTGTTCCGCATTTGAGTTACCCCTGCCACGAGACTGATGGAATCAGCGCCCACGAGACAGCCAGAGAACAGAGACCTGCCACTTTCGCCGTTCCGGTGAGATAGTCACGCTGAATATTGACTTTGAAATGCTAACATGTCTAGGGTTCTTGACGCTCCGAACCTGAGGGACGATTTCTATTGCTCGGTCCTTGCTTATTCGTCCACCAGTCGCATCCTCGCAGTTGGCCTGGGAGATTTGCTCTACGGGTGGTCCGAGTCTAGTAGTGTGAGACTCCTTAGCCCGGGGGGCGCGGAATCTAAGCGATACCTGACCAGTCTCGCGTTTTCGTCCTCGGAAGGCAGAAAGTCGATTCTGGCCTATGGGCGTACTGATGGGAGCTTGGGCCTACTGTCATTGGAAGACGACCTCGGGACCCCCGCGAGGCCTGGGTCTAGCATGGCACCGTTACCCCGTTTTACTGTTCATCAGCCCGCGCCAGTTACGTGCTTAAGCTGGAGGCCAACATGTGCAGTTCGGCCATCCCTCCACCCACATCAACCCACCTCTCTTGTACAAAACGAAGATCTTCTTGTCGGCGACGACATGGGCAACGTCTATTACTATGCCGTCGAGTGGCCTGGGAGATGGGAGGTTGAGCGCCACAACTGGTCTGGGGAGATAAGACTCCTCGCGCGCATCAGTGTGCACGTTCAGCAAATCTGCGGGTTATCGTGGTCTGTAGACGGCGAACGTTTCGCAACTGGGGGCAATGACAACTTGTGCTTCTTGTTCGAGACGAGGAAGGCTTTGCGGCTCAACAACGGACGGGGCAGAAGAACCAGAGTATCCAGAAGAGCACTGGCTGAGGGCATCGAGGATGCAGCAACCGAAACCCCAACAACGGTAACTGTGACTAGAGAGAGCAGCGCTTCCTCTGGAGATGGCGAGACCGAGATACAGCCGACCCAAGCTCCAATGTCCGCCGTCAAGTATCTCAAGCGCGGAGACGAGAAGCACAGATGGCAGCATGGAGCTGCTGTCAAGGCAATTGCATTTTGTCCCTGGCAAGACGGATTGGTGGCAACAGGAGGAGGGTCCAACGACAAATGCATTCACTTCTTCCACACCACATCCGGGGCGCCGCTGGCAACGATTTCGGTTTCGGCCCAGGTAACCAGCTTGATTTGGTCGACAACGAAACGGGAAATTGCGGCCACTTTCGGATATGCGCATCCCGAACATCCGGTGCGGATTGCCGTCTTTTCATGGCCAGACTGCCAGCAAGTAGCGGCTATCCCTTGGGCTGGCGAGCACCGCGCTCTTTACGCGATTCCGTATCCCGGCGGCCCTAAGGGTGCCCGCAAGACAACAAGTGGTTACAGAGAACGAAGCCACAGCCGAACCACGATGGAAGGCTGCATTATGGTTGCGTCGAGTGATGAAAGCGTCAAGTTCCACGAGGTCTGGGCAGCAGACAAGAAGGCCATGGCAGGCGGTGTCGGAATGTTGGGCGGCAGCGAAATCTTGGAGAGTCTCAAGGGGATCGACAGAGATGGCGACGTTATTCGGTGAGACCGACACACACACAGACTGTATACTATGGGTAGATTTCTTTGGGGTTTGGACGCTACACACACACGCATGTTTCTCTAGTTTGGGTGGGCGGTTCTTTTGCCCGTCCTCGGAGCAGTCGTCTAGTTCGCAAGGGGGAGATGACACGAGAACGGTGGCAAGACACGGTAATGCACGAGGTTATGAGATAGAACGTTACGAAATAATTAGAAGGCAGCAAAATTGGCGCAATCAGCTTTCCTTTCCAAGCCTGGGCGCAAGAATGACTGAAAAGAAGGCAGGAATACTGTGACAGCTGGTAGGTATTCACAAACAGAAACACTAGAAAACAAAAGGCCATCCCCTTTCTGGAACGCCAACCGATATTCGAGCTCCAACGCCAAAAACAGATGCAGTCGTGACCATGGATTCTCCAGTTAATCATCGGGAGGGGGATCCAGCCACGATACCAGAGACACAGAGATATATATGCACACGCAACATGGAGATTGCCCCCTCTTCACTTCAGAATGGCAATCAACAAGAGCAAAATGACAATCAGCACCACAATCGCGACCATCTGCCGGCTCTCGCTCGCCGACCTCGCAATATGTCCCACCTGCCGCCTCGCCCTATCCAGCGCACCCTGATGCCGATCCACCACCCGCTCGCTCTCGTCCAGCATCAAAACCTGCTCGTCTAGCTCATCGCCAATCCGCATCGACAGCTCCCTTTGCCGACTGATGGACGCGCCGAGCGCATCGAGCTGGGCGTCCTGGTCGGCAAGGATCTGCTGGTGGTAGGCATGGATTTGAACGTTGTCGAGATTGGAGGACTCGACGGTATCGCGATAGCCGGCGGGGGCGTCGACGGGGTTGTCGCGGTAGGGGAAAAGGGAGTCGTGGGTCCGATCTGGTGAGGGAGGGCTTTGGGCTTCGAGGTCGAGCGGCGAGTCAGAGAAGCGGACGGTTTTGGGCGTAGCGGAGACTTTGCGGGAGGTGGAGGTTTTGGGGTTGGATGGAGAGGGGGAGGTCGCGGTGGTGGATGGTCCTCCTGGGTGGGTGGACTGGGCGTGCTCAAAGTCGGCGGCGAGGGAGGGGTCGTTGGGGGAGGTGAGTGTTGCGGTGGTCGCGGGGGAAGCGAAACCGTGGAATTGTGTGGTTAGGTCGTGATATTGTTTTTGGAGGGAGGTGAGTGTCGAGGCGAGGTTGGTAGCGGTTCTAAGGGGGGTGGTGTTAGATGGATACGGAGTGAGAGTAAGGACGAAGGGAGAAGACGTACGTGTCGTCGCCGGCTTCGCGCAAGCGCACTTCTTCCTGCGAAAGAGCCTCGAGCCCTTCTCGGAACTGGTCGAGCGAACGCGAGATATGGCCATCTTGAGAGTCTTGGGAGAGGTTGAGAGTTTTGGCACGCTGTCGCTCGAGCAGGGAGAGTTTGATGTGGTCGGAGAGCAGGAGGAGAGCGTTGGCATTGGCCATTTTTGCTGATTTTATAGGTAGACACTTGGCGATTGGATGTAGACGCAAAGAAAGGGAAAAATGCTTAAAGATTGCGACGAGTGTCGGGTTGTTTTTCGAGCAAAACCATGTCTCCCATGCAGCGGACTGGGGAGTCGATCATCAATCGCTCAATCAACTGGGGGGCATGCGGGTGCTTATGCTGCCGGTGTTGCGCAGGTGCATTACGTACCTCACAAGGAACACTCGACCCGAGAGTGGCCCGTGCATGCAGCACTGGAGCGGGCTGCATTTCACGGCGGCCAAAAGTCAATTCCCGCTACAAAATAACGCCGCTGCACCATCTCCGGGGTGGCCTTTCTTGTAGGGAGGTGAAGCCTTGCCCCATTCACCGCCGCCTTTGTTGACCGAGCCCCTTTTCAGGGGGCGAAAATGGATGATTTGAAGGATATGGGCGAGACGGACGAAGCAGAGCAGGTCGATGCCATGGACACGCAGGCGAGTCTGGCTGGCGACGAAGGCGCGGCGGAGGTTCCGGAGGCCGACGCAACCGTCGACTCAAATGCCGACACACAAGCATCAGCCTCAGCGTCCCCGGCCGCTCCTGCCACTTCGGCAGTCATTGACACGCCGCCTGACCTGCCTGCTGCCTTTCCCAAAAAGCGCCGCGGCCGTCCGCCTGGCCGGCCCAACAAAAAAGTACGCGAGGAAGACTACGAGGGTGTGCCCGAGGTGCAGGCATGGAATGCGGCAAAACGCCACTCAGTCATGTCGGTGGTGCCGATTTACATCCGCGATGCTATCAGCGAACAAACACTCGTCCATGACACGCAACGCGCCATCTTCAATCTCCCCAGTCGCGAGATCATTTATTTCGTCCAGGGCTGGATCACCGGGCGCCATATCGCCTCCAAACGGCCCAGTTACATCAACGGGCTCCTCATCCACTCGCGCGGCGAGGACAGCCCTGTTCAGTGTGTGCAGTGCGCCGAACGCCGCTCAAAAAACGCCCTTGGCCCGTTTATTACCTGTCGCATCCTTGTTGGGAATTATCACAACAGCTGCTCTAACTGCAAATGGTTCGACAACACATCTGCTTGCTCTTTGTACACAGGACCCAAACCGAACCGGAAGCGCAAGGCCAAGGATGCAGATCTCGGGCAGCACCCGCAAGGTGTTCAAGTCTTTGCACCTCTCCCCATGGGGCACGAAATTGCCCCTCCGCCTGCCGGGCGCGAAGTCGCTCACGTTCCAGTTGGAGAGGAGCATCTGAACGATGCCCTGATGGGGGACCAACACGTCCAGATCGGCTCAGCACGAGAGTCGCCCAGCGTGCAGTTTGCTGATATGAAGTCGGAGTATGTCTGGCCCTGGGTGGATATTTCTCGCTTGAAGCAAGCTAACAAACGTAAGTTCCGAAGAAGTCGCCGAGGCACCTGATCCGGAGCTGCTGCCGGATACCACTAATGAGAGATCTACCTCACCGGCCTCACCAGCCGAGGTTTGACCTGCCTATATTTACCTTTATTTGTCTTCTTGATACCATTTCCATTCCTTCAAAGGGCTGGGGGCTGTATTTTCAACCTACTTATACGGACTACTAGAGTTTGCCTTGGGAGCGGGTCAATGGTGGTTTATGTGAGCTAAAGCCTGCGTGTAATTGTCGTTCAGAGAGGCGTGGCATCTCCTGCCTGTTTTCCAGGTAGGTAGTCTGGTATTCTTCTCAGTCAACAATGCACCGGAACTTGAGCAGGTTCTTCTCCGTTATCTCGTCTGCTTTGGCAACCAGCTCAGGCATGTCCCAGTTGGCGAGAACGTGACGGCCCGCTAGCCATTCCCGCCTCTCCTGTGTCAAGAATGTCAGCGTGTGGCTGGCTAATTCGGGCGTGTCGTTGAACAAATCTGTTGTAGAATATGTTAGCTGGGCAGTTACATGTTGAGGTCTACGCACGTCTAACACTGGCGGGTGCCTTGTTAGAAAGGTCCGTGACAATGCCGCCGGGGTGGTACGCCAAGCTATTCGCGCCGTACTCGTCGGCCAAGTACTGTGCGAAGCGACACAGGGCAAGCTTCGAGATGCTGTAAGGCCCCATGCCATTCATGACGACCGAGGCTCCGACCGACGTCAGCAACACCACAGTCCTGTCGCCCCCCTCGAGCATCAGTGGGAGCAGCGCTCGGGTCACTCGGTACGCCCCGTTGAAGTTGACGTCCATGGTGTGAAGATACTCGAGGGCGTCGAGATCCAAAAGGGGAAGTGGCTCGTTGAGGTATCCAGCGTTGCTTGCTACTTGTCAGCTCATTGCTCATCCAAGGGGGACTACACTCAACGTACTTGATCAGAATATCCAGCCGCCCGGCTTTCTCCTTCACCGCCGCCGCCGCCTTATCGATGCTCGCCGGGTCACAAACATCGATCTTCACCTCGTGAATGGACGGCCGGGACCGCCCCGCCTTCTGGGCAGCGTCAAGTGCTGCTGCCGTGACATCGGCTGCCCCAGAGCGTGACCCGATGATGATGACTGAGGCACCGGCCTCGGCGTAGGCGATGGCGAAGGCGCGTCCGAGGCCCTTGTTGGCACCTGTGATGAGGACTACCTTGCCGGCGTAGGCTGTGGAGGGGGTTGAACGTGGGTCGATGGCAGCGTATGTGTCAGAGTGGAACGTCGGTGTGAAGTTCCACACTGCTAGCGGTCAGTTGGATGGCATAAAGGGTGTTCATAGGGTGTTCATGGGGGGGGTGTCTATGCGGTGGGGGGCGGCTTCAGACGTGCCTTTGTCTTCGCACATTTCAGGCATGGTTGTTGGTGCTCCCTTGAGACGGAATCCCAATGGATGTGAAGGTCAAGTTCAAATACAGGTCAGAGTCGACGGCCGGGTTTTGATACCTTCAAGCTGATGCCCAGAAGACAATACATATGGGGAAACAAAACAGAATATATATATATATACCTAGGTATATACCTCTCTCAGGGTATTTCAACCACCGCCTTGACAGGCTTGGCTCTTAGCTTCACATGGCCTCACCCACCATGGAACCTACCCTACCCCACATGACAACACACCACACCATACCTAGTATATCAAACTATTCCAACCGGGGTTCAAAGGTGTTTTTTTTTTCTTTAGCTCGACTGTCATTAGCGTTGGTATTACCTAGGTGCGCTTGATCCTCTTCGTGCAGGCCACTATTTATTTCACTTGTTGAATCGCATCCACATCCTGCGTGCCTGCGTGCATTGAGCTGCATCTCATTTGTCCTAGACGGACTAGCAAAGGAATACGCAACTGGATCCATGCCCAACCTTGTCGGAGTTCAATCCCGTTCCATCCCGTCTTGTCCAGTCTTGTCTTGTCAAGGTACACTACCGTACGGTACGGCACGGTACAGTAGAGTACATGTGTCGAACCCTATCTGCAGGGTTCTTTACCCTATACCTAGGTAGGTAGGTAGGTAGGTATGATGGTGCCTATTGAGGTACGTATAATGCAGATGTAAATGAAGATGCAGAGTTGCTTTTGCGGGACGAGCCCTAGATACCTTAGATAGATAGGTCGATAGAGTGGATCATGTCAGATCGGAGTTCCGAAGCAGCCAAGTATCCATGCCTGTGCATGCATACCTAGGTACCTACATACATATATACATAGATACATAGATACATACATGCAGCATTGTAAGGCATCATGGGTTGGGTCTGGTGAGTTGACTTGCTGGGCGCTGTTGTCGTGGATTGACGGGATAGAAGCCATGCAGGGTGGTGGGTGATTCCGGAATTTCGGATTTAAGTAGTGGTGGAATTATTGATAGGGGTCTGGTTCTTCTCAATGTGCGTCTGGACGGGAAGGAACTGGGAGATAAGATGCTGGCTTGGAATCTCGTGGCTAGGGTCGACAGATGGCTGGGGACATATGCACAGGCTGGGAGATAATGGTGGAGAGTTGCTACATCCGGTTGGATTGGGATCCTTGATACATTCCCTGTTGGATATGGGGAGAGAGAGAGAGAGAGGAAACATACACCCTCCAGTCAAAATGTGTAACATGTGTATTTGTTCTGCGTATTTGTTTGGTAGATACCTAGGTAAGGTACCCAGGCACTTTTGCGAGAATCCTTACTCTCGTGGATACTTCCTAGGTAATCATGTCATGTTGGTTCGTAAACATAAGAATTCTCCACTGTGACTGGTTCCTCTCTGCCTTGTGCCTGAGGGTATTATGCGAGAAGGACCCAAGGATCCGATAAATCCGTGAATGTCCGGAGTAAAGCGTTCCAGAGGTAGCCAACTGCATTTGCATATCAAATTGTGGAGACAGATCAAATGTATACATGTCTCTGCCAGACGTGTGTGTATACATACATCTAATCTACTGCACAGTGATTGTACAGCCCCAGAAATCATATCTTGATCGACTTATCTCCGACATGGCTGGGATCAGGCATGAGCACTGCATCGTTCCTGAATCTGACCATTGAAACGACCCTAGAGTGCAACATCAACGAGCTTTCTGTAAACTACTTTTACCAAAGTTACAAGAACACAATACGCTCCTCTGCTGTGTAATTCCGAAGGGTACGAGCTCGAAGGAAAAGCACAAGCACAAGCGAAAGGATGGAAGCCGTGAGATTGAAGCTCAGTCCAGTTGCTACAGCAGGTAATCACAGAAATGATCCCGAAAGTCATGGCTCCCTTTGCTGGAGAGGATCCACGGCCTGGAACTTTGGCGAGAGGCGTCAATATGCACATACTTTTCTTCCATGTTCATCATGCTCCTATCTCCGGACAGACCAGGATGCCACTGCATAAATCCTACGAACATAATTTTTTCCAAGGCAGCACCGGACCCGAAGGAAGGCAGGAAGTATGTCCGTCAGAATTTCAGAATGACGAGTTATGTATAGTGGATGATATTGAAATGGGCATGTTACATGTCAATGTATTAAACGGTTGGAGACCAGTCCGTCCGTGCCCTCGTGCCTCCAATCTGCTGCCCCGCGTCCACTCTGCTCATCATCTATTTACCTTGGGTACGGGAGTTGACGGGATATGGATGCATGGCAGTGTGGCGAAACTGACTTTTCCGGCGGACATGTCGCGCTTCGCTCAAACTGCCTAGACTTGACATATGTGGCCGGACTGATTTTCCCTTGACAAGATTCGATTTTTAGTCTGCTGTCCCGTAACTAAGGTATTTAATTTTCATATCTCCCTTTTTAGTTTTTCTTTTTTTCCTCCTTCGTTATTCAGAAGATCCGCCACATGGGGTCGAAGCCGCCCATCAATTATCATCACCTCAAAACCTTTTGTACAGCTCTGCCTCCCTAAGTACGTACCCCTAGCGAGGTGGTTCCCTGTCAATCAAGACTTGACCCTCAGATCAAATTCAACATTACCAACAACGCCGACAGCCCCGAAAGCGGTCCTCCCGAAATTGCCCGAGCCGCAAATGACCCAGAACCTGTCGGCGCTGGCGGCGGCGGGCTCAGGTTTGTCGTAGAAGAAGAAGAAGAAGAAGAAGACGGAGAGCTAGTGGACCCCCCTGGCCCCGAACTCGAACTCCCGTCGCTGACGATCCGGACGCTGTTCACCTTGATGTTTGTCGAGTTGAAGCAGTTCTTCTCCGTGATGGGGGGGACGGAGGCTTTGTTTTCGGTGAAGATGACGTCGGCGCACTGATTTCAAGTTGTCAGTATTTGTGTGTGTGTGTGTGTGTGTGTGTGTAGTTAAATACAGATAACTTACACTGTAAAGAGACGCTCCATGCTTTTGTGTCTGGATGATCTGGATGGTGGCGAGGTCTCCATCCTTGGGTTGGACGCCGTTGGGCAGCGGCACCTTTGGAAGACAAACTCCTCCGGGATACGGCCGGTCATTCGGCCCTGTGATCTCAAACACGGGTACCATGGGGAACGAGCAGTTGACCGGCTGAGCTCCGAGACACAGGTTGATGTACATGAGGTTTCGGTCATGTCCGGCAAACCAACCAGGCTCAAAGGCCACGGCTCCGCTCCCGTCGAGTGGCCAGTTTGTGCGGTTGTTCGTCGGGGATGTTCCTCCGCAAGGGTATATCCATTGCATGCCAAAGGGGAATGTCTCGTTGACAATCAGATTGTTGCCTCGCCATCCGGGGTAAGTCACCACCACATGTCCCTGGACGAGGGTAGTAGCTATGGCGACAAGGGCGATGAAAACAGACGTCATTTTGTGGTGAAGAAAAAAAAAAAGGGTGGCCGCAGTCGTGTCAATATTGGGTCTGGACAGAGAGTCGCAGCCGTGACATTTTAACATCCATTTCTACTTTGGGTAGGTATATATATATACAGAAGATGGGACGAGAGAGAAGACCAGACCGGTGTGATCAACATTGCCACCACAGGCACGTGCAGCCAAGGCAGAAGGCAGATCTCATTACCACCACCCCTCCAAAAAAAAAAAAAAAAAAAAAGGTACGGCCTACCTAACAAGATCCCGGTCCGTAAAAAATGCCCTATCAGATGGGGTTTGTGGCTATTGCTCGGTTGAAAACTGTGCCGTGCAGCATAGCATCGCATTTTGATCGCTCGCACCGTTGACTGTTCGCACCGGCTCGCACCGCGTTCCTTCGGACTTTGGAACAACTCTATTGGTTTTGGCAGGAAGGAAGGATTTTGACCCCCCAGTCTTTTGCCCATGGCGTCATGGATTACGTGACGAAACGGGAGAGACAGAGAGAGTTTTTGAGTTACACAAGAACAAAAATGGAATTTGATGAGAACCCCTAAGGTATGGTACCTACCTAGTAATGTGAAAAGTAAGCCTGCGGTGAGTTTCAGAAAAAGTGTGCGACCAATCAATCAGACAGATAGGATCTCCCGATATTGTTTTTTCTTCCTGACAACCAGAATTGACCAGAACCAGACTCGCTCGTAACGAATTATATGAATCAATGACATCAAATCCTGCTGATTCGTTTTCGCATGTGCATGTGCTGCTGACGCAGGTGATCTGGAATCTGCCGTAGTTACAGTACTTACTTTGTATTTCCCGTTTTCTCGTCGGAGGCTTGGCTCAATCAATCCAATGGAGTCAGTTCAGTCTTCTTCTACCGGACGGACGGCACAGACTGCAGTGAGTGGAGCCATACATATGTAAGGTAGCGAAAGCCGGGACCTGGGGCTGTGCTGAATCCCTCTCAACTGCCGGTCGGTCAGTGAGTGGGCGGATCCAAACTCTCGTGCCGATCCGATTCAACCGTGACTTGTTCGTGTAACGAGTTGAATAGATAGATAGATAGATAGATAGATAGATGCTCTTCATTTTTGATGTCCGGTGCGCTGTCTGCTGCTGACATGGCATGAATCACAGTGAGTGATGAGCAGGACTGGACCGGACCAGACCAGGCCAGAGAACCCGGCAAGAGTGGCAAGAGGGTGAAATTTTTGTTTTGCACCTCGACCAAGTCCCGAAGACAACACGAGATGTAACGGATGACTTGTCATGCCCCAAGATATGCAATGGTTGTGAAAGCAGAGATGGCGGATGGGTGGCTGCATAGGTAGGGGCCTCAACCGTGATGCATGTGGCGGCCTACGTGGCTGTAGGCCTCATTACATCACGTGGAGTGTAGGCCTCTCCCGTATTACTTGTGTCGAATATTGATTGCTCGAGGCGCGCGTTTCCGCTAGTCGCTTGCTGCGGGAAGGTTGGGTGCAAACGGAAAAGATTGCTTTCGACCAGCCCAACCTGCTTAGAGGGGCTATCGATGGACGTTTATTGGTCTATCCGACATGTTGTGTCAACGAGGCTGCGCCCAAGACGGCTTGCAACAAACGAAAATCGACTATTCTCTGCGGGAGGCAATGGGGCACTGCATTGCCTTTTCTGTTGGGTTTCGTGATTCTAACTTGGTCCAAGTCTGAGCGTGCGAGGGGATGTCCATTAGTGTATATAACCAGCAGACACATGCTGCTTCATGTGATGCACCTACCTATCTCGATAGTGACACGACAATAAAGACTGAAAGACAATTTCGCAATGTTGATATCCTCAGCTACCCTGCTGGCCTCTTTGGCCGTCGCCGCAACCATCGTTCTTGACATCTTTCTTCGCTCGGTGAACCGAAAAGTCCGCGGTGTCTCTGTGTCTGACAACAGTTTGGGTATCAAAGAGTGGCTGCGTGAGCAGCGATCGATTGTTGACTTCACCTTTTTTGGGACTCCGCAGCCCCCTTTGCAGGAACGACTTGATCTTCGAGCTGCGCCTAACCAACGCCTCGTTTCTGCCTTTGGTATCACAAACTCCCTGACCACAAGCTCCATCGATGTCCACAACGACTTCAGGAGGATGTCATCTGAGATCATCAGTCCTGGAGAAGCCGGAAGGATGCGCTGGTCCAAGCTGTACAAGGCTGCCGAGAGCCTTCTTCATCGCGACGCCAGGGACATGCATGAAGATGGACTAGCCCTCGCCGACTGCACACAGCGGCTTTGCTTGGCAGTAGTCCTTGTCGACAACTTCGGCCTCGATGTCATGAGCATTCCCATCAATGTGTTGAGAGGCATCACCAAGGGCATCAACTCTCAATGGCTGTCTTCGAAATGCGACCCCGCGACACCCAAGGCGAAACACATCAACGATATGCTCGACAGCCTTGCCCTGAAAGGAAAGAACGGCGATCAGCTGACCGCGGAAGAGGTTCTCAGCATCATCATGCCGCAATACGAGACGCTCTGGCGTGTGGTCTTGCTCACTTTCGTTACCGCGTACCATCGCCAATATCGACCGCACATTGCTGCGAGGGTGCAGAGTGTCCCTGCGTGTCTTGGTGACGATGATGGCCAGGAAAGAGAAGTTCTGAAGATTGCTGAGGTGAGTTCCTTGCCTGTGCCGCGATGCGAAGCGAATGGAAAATGGCCCCCTCCAGTCGGCGGAGTGACTAATGCACGACGACAACAATAGGAGGGCCTCAGGCTATATCCTTCGAACAAGCGAATCTACCGCGCCTCGGATATCTTTGCCCAAGAGAAATCCGCAGTAAGCGCCGACGTGGAGCAATGTCATCGGAATCCGGTCATCTGGGGCGCCGATGCGCTGGACTTTCGACCCGAAAGGTTCGATTGTCTGACCAAGTTGCAGAAGGAAGCCTATTTTCCATATTCGTTTGGGCGGCATCGCTGTCCGGCATACCGTGGGTTTGGTAATCGCATGATCACGATGCTGGTCGTTGCAATGGGCAGGGTGTTTTTACCAGAGGTTTGGAAGGTGCGATTCCACGACAGCCTAAACGACGATGCTGTGAAACCATTGCCAACAGGGAGAGAGGATATGGATGCATGGACGATCGAACGCAAAGTTCTTGTGGTAGTTAGCTGATTGGATACCGGGTTTTGCATACGACGTAGAAAGAAAGATTGCCTTGCACAAGTTCCACCGTGCCACCTTGGGCAGCTGGATTGGGGGGGATTTGACATCTGAAATGCGACGCTAGACAGACACGTCTGCCGTGCACCTTCCATCCCTCCCGTATCTACCAAGTATTCTCGAGGACAACAGCCATGTGACACCACTACAGTCCACAGAAAAGGCATTGCAGCGCTGCTGGGTTGCAGGATCGGCACAGCTGACGGGTTGTGTCTTACTGAGGGCGCACAAAAATGCCAAACATCAATCGAGCCTCAATTGCCTTTTCCCCCATTTATCCCCTGTTTCCCCGATTTACTGCTGGGGTAGGTTCTCCCCGTATCCGTATGGATGTTTTTGCTGAGTCAAGTGCTGACAACCTATGTATGGTTTTTTTGCTTCTAGGCTGGCATTTCTGAGTACCAGGTGTCGAGTCAGATTCCCCCTGGCCGCCCTGGACGGAACGCGGAACGCTCTTGCCATTCATTGGGCGGCCACAAAACGCACAGTTGGAATTTTAGCTCAGCTGAAACCAGAGCCTACAAAGCTTAAGCCGTACCAAGTGTGGCTGGCTGGGCTGCATTTCTGCATGCAGCTTACTTCGTGACGTTTGTTGTCTTGGTTGGCCCCTTTTTTTTTCTGGTAGCGCTTCTCTCTTTGTTGTCGCCTCGGGTTCTTCCGATTATCCCAGTCAAATTTGAACACGAACAGACCATCGCTTTTGGACCCGCCCCCGCCATTTCGACTCCCCGTCGGCTTATGACTTTTCTCCCTTCGCATCCAACGTCGGATGCTGGATTGAAGACGCCGGCCCTTCACCATCGTCTCCTTCATCCTCAAGCATGGCGCTGTACGCCTGGGTTGCGCTTCTGGTGAGCTTCCTGTTTTGAAAACGTCTATGTTTATTCGTCTGACGCTGACGGGATAAAGACTGTCTTGGGTTACGGGTTGCTGAAGCTAGATGCCTATCGTCGCGGTGCACTGCGCAAGTTCCCCGGCCCACTATTTGCTGCTCTGAGCAACGTGAGTTTTTGGCAAGGGAGAGAGAAAAGGACACAACGAGACGCACTGATTGACTCCTCAGTAGATTCCGTATTGCTATCATATTTTGGTCGGCGATCATCCAAAGTGGATCCTCTCCCTGCACAAGAAATATGGTAGGAGGAGGACACCAATTTAAAAACAAAAAAAACCGGTAGAGAGCCCAAGCTAACCTCCCTTGTCAGGGCCCATTGTCCGTACCGCGCCAAGCGAATTGTCTTTTACGACCGTGAGCTCGTGGCGCGACATTTACGCCTTCCGCAAGGACCACCAGGTTTTCACCAAGACCGCTGCCTACGATGCCGCAGCCTTCACGGACCAGACGCGCTCCATTGTCAATGAACGGGACCCTGTCGAGCATGCCAAGATGCGCAAGTTGCTGGCTCCAGGATTTTCCGAGAGATCATTTCGTGGTCAATGGCCCCTGATCACCCAAACTGTCGACAGTTTCATAGAACAGTTGACTCGACGGTCGAAGGAGGGCGAATCTCTTGACATGACTCTCTGGTTCAGTCTCGTGACTTTTGATATCTCAACAAACCTGTCTCTTGGCGAATCTTTCCACTCGGTCGAGTCCGGGAAGATGCATCCCTGGGCCTCCTTTTTCAAGAATGGGGCAAGAGCTATGGGTGAAGGTGTTGCCATGATGAGATTTCCTTGGATAATGGGGCCCGTGATGGCCATGAAGCCGCCACAGATGATGGCCATGATTAAAGAGCTTAGGATGCATGAGGCCCTCTGTGTGGAAATGGTCAAGAGGTAACAGTCCATCGGTTGCGGGGCGCACTTGGGCAGAACTAACTTGGCTCCAGACGTCACGAAAGTCCTTCGGGCCGCCCTGATATCATCGGGCTGGTTCTTGATGCGGAGACACAGGGAGGAGATAAGTACTCAACAGAATACGTTGCCGCGCAACTTTCCGATCTCGTTATCGCCGGGACGGAAACGTCGGCCACGGCTTTGTGTACCGCAAACTACTACCTCATGAAAAACCCGGCCGCCCTGCAGAAGCTGCGGGCTGAAATCCGGGGCAAATTCAAGTCGCTCGACGATATCAATCCCGGAAATACGGCAGATCTCGTTTATCTCAACGCAGTTCTTAATGAAGCAATGCGTATCATGGCTCCGGTCCCGTGGCCCCCGGGAAGACTGGTTCCCGAAGGAGGGGATACAGTCGATGGTCACTTTTTGCCAGGAGGAGTAAGTTACAACTTACGTGGATGACATGGATATTGCTAACAATATGACTCAGACATGGGTTTCTACGAGTTATTTTGCCACTGCTCGATCACCAGATCACTTCAAGAACCCTGAGCAGTTCCGACCGGAACGGTGGATTGAGAAAGATGGTGACAAGTTGGAAGCCAGCCAGCCTTTTGGTCTTGGCCCCAGAGCCTGTATTGGCAAACTGTGAGTTGACTCTGCGTTAAGCGCTAAGGATAGTTATGACTAAGATTTCTAGGGTCGGTCTGACAATGATGCGTCTCGTCATGGCTAAGTTGCATTTCCAGTTTGATGTGGAGCTTGTTGACAAAGAGCTGGACTGGCTGAAGAAGACGGTGTTCCGGCTTCTCTGGGACAAGCCCGAGCTGGTGGTTCGCTTGCGGAGAAAATCCGAGACGGCGTGAAGGATGAAGAGTATTCTCAAAAATTTTTTTTCGCTTGGATACATGATTTTATGCGTTTGATTTCCGGAGACGCTTGACACAGGTGACATATCATCAAAGTTTGCCCGACCAGGACCCATTTCTGTCATTGGCAGATGCGAGAACGTAACAAAAGTTGTGCGTTGAATATTCTGTCATCCAGATCGCTTTGTGTGACGGGTTGATTTTTAGCCGAATCTAATACTCAAACAGCCCTACTATTCAAGCTCAACTTGTAACAATAAGCCCTATGATTTGTACTGATATCATGAGAGGGGATGCGCGGCTGCGAAAATTAACCCCCCAGGCTATCTCGAAAGTAAAGTACCTCGGTATCGAAACACTGTTTCTACCACACAAAATTATTTATCTCCTAGATACCTAGTCATGATACCCCTCCGGGTCCGGGGTCCGGGCCCTGCGAACAACAACAAGCCTGATGATTACTAAAACAACACGCCTCGTGGTCACTGAAAAAACACCCGCCATTATCGCTACAACAACATCCCCCGTTGGAAGAGAAGCAGCATCCCCCGTTGGAGGAGAAACAACATCCTCCCATATCACTGAAACAGCATCCGCCGGTGGAGCTGAAACAGCACCCGGAGGTGGATTCGAGTTTTGCGCGGGTTTGCTCGTCGAGATAGGTTTTGGAATTGTATTTGTAGGGCTTCATGTTCATGGGTTCCGGGCTTGCGTAAGGTGTGTAGGATGCGGTACACGTAGTGCTGGCTCTGAGAGACGGGGATGGAGACGGCGATGGGGGTGGCGATGGCGAATGAATTCCCGTTCCCGTTCCAGTCCCAGTCCCAGTCCCCGTCCGGGAGGCGGTGGGATGGGATATAATTGGGGTGGCGGTGGTGGTGTTTTGGGAGGAAGAAGAGGACGATGGTTGGGAGATGGTGGCCTCGTAGGATGGAGGAGGAGCTTCGGTGATTTCATGTTCAGCTCGCATGTGTACATGTCGCGTCATGGGCTCGTTGATGTTGTCGCCGCCGTCGTCGTCGATGGGTACGGTCTGGAGATGTCCGGTGTTGTAGCGGGGTGTGATGCTGCTGAGAGCAGCAGTTGTCTTGGCATCCATGTTTTGTACCTGCAGCTAGTCTGCAGAGAGACTGGATGCTGCTGACGATGGCGATCTTTTTTTTTTTTTTTTTTTTTGTTGGAGATT
>Ga0247765_1000613_pt1 | contig 25877 bp, 32 predicted proteins | sample UWRJL106311C6_FD_179949 | JGI IMG/M metagenome (GOLD analysis project Ga0247765, IMG submission 179949) | Plant litter microbial communities from Arlington Agricultural Research Station in Wisconsin, United States - UWRJ-L106-311C-6 | ecosystem: Environmental > Terrestrial > Plant litter >...
CTAATACGTATAACAGACCTACTTCTTCCAACAAGCCGGAGTGAGCGACCCCTTCGCCATGTCCATGTACACGTTCGCAGCGGGAATCGTCGGGACCATCTTTGCCATTTGGTGTTCCTACCAAGTCATGGGCCGTCGTCCCATGGTGATTTTCGGCACGGCCGGTGCAGTGGTGTGCATGTTTGCGGCAGCGCTGGGCGGGACCATCTCCCCTGGTTCTCCTGAAGCTGCCAAGAATTTCATGGCCTGGAACGTCATTTACAGCGTCGTGTATGGAGGGTTCGCAGCGACCATCGCCTGGCCTATTTCCGCCGAGGTGGTGAGTTCGCGGTTGCGGGTGTTGACGCTGTCAGTTGCCACGGGGATTGACTATATCTTTGCCTGTAAGTCTTGTCTCCTCTTTCTTCCCCGAGGGAAACCCAACCCCAACACAAATATACCTACCTACCTTTGGGAATCGGATACGAAACAAACGTGCAAAGAAAAAAAAAGAGAAGAAAAATAATCTAACTAATGTTGAACAGGGCTCATCGCATTCTGCTCCCCCTATTTCATCAACCCGAAATCTCTGGGCTGGGGCATGAAATACTGTTGGATCTGGGCGGGATCCAACGTTGTGACGCTCATATTCTTTTATTTCCTCCTCCCCGAGATGAAAGGCCGCTCTCTCGAGGAGATTGACGAGCTGTTTGAGAAGCGGATTTCCGTCAAGGAATTTCCTACGTATGAATGCGAATGCACAAGACAAGCGCATGAGATTGCGATGCAAAAGAAGTTGGACGCGAGCGTCACCCATGCGGAACTTGGTGTTGAGGAGAAGCAGTAGGAGAATTAGACTCCTACCCAGAGAAAGATAGGGTGGTGAGGGTGGTTTGAAAATGCAAGAAATATCACTGCTTATCAAAAGTTGACCGTGATGAACCCGTCATGACCTTGAACTTTGATTGAATGACTTCCCAAGCAGCAACCTTCACATTGCCGCCAATGTCATGCACTAAAAAAAGAAAGCACCGTGATGGACATGATAATTCTCCCAGTCGTGAGGTTGAATATTTTGTGGTTTATCTTTGTGAGAACTAGTTTGACTTCTTTCAGAAAAACTTGGCTCCAGTCTGAGAAAATGTACTGTGAGAAAATGCAGTCCGAGAAATGCTCGACTTTATTAGAGAGAATGCTTTTGTAATGAGAAGACGTCTATAACCGGCCGGAGCCATATTGACCAGTTTTTCTTTCCCGGCGCGCCCTGCTTGAAAACCCCAAAAAGATAACCACCTGTGTTTCGGCCTCAAGATCAAGCCTGTGCATAAAAACCCCCTTGCTTGCCGTCCAAGTCCACACTCTGGCCCCAAATTCCATTCCATACCATTGAAGAGAGAACGAACAAAGAAAAAGAAATATATATGGGAAAAGGGACTGATATGTAGGTATGTGTGGAGGAATGACAAAAGGATGTGATGTGTAGCGACCAAAAAAAGAAAAAAGAAAGAAAAAAAAGAGGGGGAAAAAAGAACCAAAAAATGCGTCGCAACCACTCATCCCCATCCCCTTGCTCAGCGCGGAATCTCATCGTCGCTCATGCGGTAGTCCTCGTCGTCCTCGTCGTCCTCCTCCTCTTCTGCGTCTTCCATTTCGTGTTCGACTCCCGCTTCGTATTCATCGTCGCCCTGCGCTGCGGCACTGCCAGCGCGTCCAGCTAGACGAGAAGATGCGCGTCTAGCTAGAGGAGAAGAACCGAAGGAAAAAGCGGGTCCTGGGCCTGGCAAAGGGGAAGGTGAAGGTGACGGTGCCTCTTGCATGGGATAATCACCACCTTGCAATTCGTCGTCCCAATCATCATCGCCGCTACCGAGCTCGCTGTCCTCATCCTCGTCCGAGTCACCTCCACTGTCGTCACCGCCATCGTCTCCATCATCAAGCGTAGCGTCATCATCAAAGGTAGCGTCCTCGGTGTCGTCCGAAGTGTCCCCGTCATAAAAGTCAGATCCCGGCAGTGGACGATCACGCTCCACCTTCCGGGGATCCAGCCACGCTTGTGCTTGGCCAGGGATATCCGGAAAGTGAAAATCGAAATCATCTTGGGCCAGGGCAAGACACATGTGTCTGCGAAGGGTTTCCTTCATGGCGGCCGTGATGCCCTTGGAAGTTCGATCGCGAGGACCTCGCGTGGCGGCATATTTGTGGATGAGGTTGCCCAGCGTCACGACATACTCTTGTTCTTGAATGTTCTGGCCTGGCCGGGGGGTAGCTAGTCTTTTCAGGCGGTTCAGCAGAGACAGGGGGATGTGGGTTCGCTCGTTTTGTGGACCTCTCCAGCTTAATATCTCAATGATGCAAGCGACGGGCGTGCCGCGAGGATCGCACATGCCCGTGGCGGCCATGGTTTCCAACCACTCAACCAGTGCATGCAAGAGGGTGAATGCGTTATCACCTGGGCCAACCCCGTCGTTGGGGTTTGCTCCTTGAATGAAAAGGTCATGGATTAGCCTGCTGGGATCTTCAACCTCTTGAAAAATGGACCCGACTACGTTTTGCGATCGCTCCTCCACGTTTTTCTGAAGCGTCTTGAATACCGCCGGGAGTGGATACTGGTCCGACAGCCCGTTCCAGTAGCGGCTCTGAATGTTATCATCGCCGGCACCGTCTGGGATCCAATCTCGGTAGCCATCACCCAGTCGTAGACCATGATGGTGCCAAAGTTCCGTAACCAGAGTTGTCCTTTGATTGAGCCATTCTGCCAACAGCTGCGGGTTCGTGCCGAGCACGGTGCGCTCAACGTGCGGTTCGAGACCGCCCACGACTTTGAACCGATTGTTGATGACGCCCTGAATCAAGTGTCGCGGATGTCGGGATGTCTTGGCCGGAGGTGTGGAGAGCATATGATTGGCGAGGCCGAAATTGCCCACCCTAATGGCCGCCATCAAAGCAGTTTCATGTTGCTCGTTGATTTCTTGGTGTCTCCCATCCGGGTGGTCTTGGTTGAGGGGAGTCGTATTGAGCGCGTCCCAATCTGCGCCCTGGGCCATGAGAAGGCTCACGACCTGATTTCGATCGGCTTCAAAACGATGGGCCATAGCGACGGTGACGCGCTCATAACGATCTTGAGCAGACGTGTCATTGGTAGCTCTCCGCCGTAGTCGCCAGCTTCCGGAAGCATTCCACTTCCCATACAAATCATCGTGGCTCTTCCAGAACGTCTTGCGCGCACAAACATAAAGCAGTCTATTGGGAGAGGCCTTGGGGTCGACGTTCGCGTTGTAGCCCAGTTGAAGCAGCTCCAGCGCGCATGTCCAGTCGCACAGGTAGATTGCCGAGCTGAGGGGATAGTTTGAGCGGAGTGCCGGGGTGGGGGAGCTGTAGACAGCTCCTGGCTGGTTAGTGCAGGGGTTATGGAGATCGACATTGTGTTGCTGGCGTAGACGTCGGATAATGGCTGCGCGGGCATCTTGCCAGGCTTGTAACGTGTTGTTGCGAGCGTTCAAGCCTTCAACAGGAGCCGCCCTCGACAAGGCTAGGGCAATGGGGTTTCCCCGGATCGATTCCACGGTGATGCCGTTGACGTCGAGTAAGGTGTGTGCTACTTCCCAGAATCCCGACTCCAGCACCGATTCCAAAACGGTTATCCCGTTGTTGTCGACCAAGTTGACATCTGCGCCCAGTCGGATCAGCTCCCTGACGCATCCAGATGTCGGGGTAGGAGCGGCATGCCAATCCCACTCTACCTGGGGATGTCTGTCCGGAGCGGCGTATGCAGCCTCCCGGCGACAGGCGTAGTGGAGAGGAGTCCAGCCTTTTCCGTCCCAGACATTGATATCGGCCTTCTGATGCTGCATTATTTGATCGAGGAGACCATGGCCGGTCAGGCCGTGGCGAGCCGCAGTGTGAAGCGCCGATATCTGTGGATCATTGGCGGGAACATCGTTGTCGGGTGGTGGATCGTACATGGCCAATGTTGCCCCGGCACGGAGGAGCTGTACCGCAGCCTTGCTATTCCCTAAGCGAGCGAAATCCGTCAGTCGTCTTGCCTCTCCTGCCTAGGGGCAAAGTTGGAACCATGCAGGTGGCCTATGTACCTACCTTGACATATAGCCAGGTGCAAGGGAGTGAAATTCGGCAGGACATTGGTCCCGGAGAACCAACACTTGCACATCCGCCTGCATGTTGCATGGAGGTCGGCCCGGACCACGATTCCCGCATGGCTACGTGTATTATACCCCAAGAGGAGCTGGAGAGCTTTGCTGTGTCCCATGACTATGGCCCAGTGCAAAGGCGTGGCCGACATGCTTTGCATAATGTCTCGGCGGGTATCCATGGTTCGATTGGAGACGAAGTCGCAGTAAGTTCGGAGGACGCGTCGACGACAAGCCCTGGAGTTGATGTCCGCACCAGCATCGAGCCCCAGTTTAAGAATGTTTAGGTCGCCTCGCCATGCCCCGAAGCTCAATAGGTCTGGACACACTTCCTTGGCAACAATGTAGTGCGCCAACGAGACCTTGTTTCTGAGACGCCTGCATGTTGACGCGAGGTTTCGAAGGTCATGCATCCTCCCGGGGAGGTCGACGTTTGCCGCTACTATGATTTCCGCCATGTTGCGCCATACCTCTGCAGGCACCGCAGTGATTCTCCCCCGAGGTGGATTTGCCTGGTCTGGCCGGGGCTGACCTGGCAGAGGCAGAACGAAGCTGACGGCCGGGGCGGGGCCAGCCGGCGGCGTTGGGCCACTCGGGAACGCTGCTGGTTGAGGGAAAAAAGACATCCTAAGAATAATAATGATAATAATAATAAGGATAGTGGTTGAAACGGTCTTGAGATAGGGATAGTAACTAGCATGAAGCCGAATCCACACGCAACCACCGTGGTCGATGAGGATCAGTGCTTCATCACCCAATTCTGCGTTCTCAGGGGAGGAGCCCTTCAGGAGGGGGGGGTTGACGGAATCGGGTTGGCTGGGACACAGCGGGGGCGCGTGCGTCGTCCTAGGATTCCCTTCAAGTTAGTTCTTGTTATATCTATTCTTTTGAAGAGATTTCTTATGATTTGCTTTGATCTCGGGTCCGTTTTCGGGGGCATGTTTTTCGTCTCGTCGAAAGAACAAAGTCCCTCCCGCCACTTTTTGGCGAACCACGAGGCTGAAAGTTACGCTGTTGTTGTTCGGCCGGGGGACATCAAACTTACAAGGCTGTTTCCGGCGCTTGGCAAAGAATGAGTTCCCTCCAGATTTTGTCTTCTAGCTCTTTGTTGATACTTTCCGCCGCCTTTGTGTGTCGAGTGGTGCCCCGCCTCGAACTTATGCTGAACGGAGCAACACCCGCCCCGGATAGACTTGAGCAGCCAGGTAGGTTATGAAGCCGCTTTCTCTCTTTTTTTTCCCTCGCGCTGAGATAGAGTGGTGAGAATGGGTGAATGGTCAGAGGAGGATGCCACGCTGGCGGGTGGACTAAAATTGACTTTCCATCGTGTCTGCCAGAAGGACTAGGTACCAGTTCCTTCCGAAACATCGGATGGCGCGTGAAAACACGTTTGTCGGTGGGCCGGGTGGCCGGAAATACGCCTTAGGTCAAGCGGGGAAAACACGTCGTGCGCCGAGTGTGCGTTGGTCAGCCCGGCACTGAGTGCATTATCCCACCGAGACGCTGAACACCATCGAGGACACGGCCTGTTGATGAACAAAGGACAACCACAGGGACGGACAACAAAGCAAGATTAAGTATCTCCAATTTCTCAACACTAGCTGTGTAAAAGAGTCTTCTCTTCACATTTTAACGAGGAAGGGGATGCAGAAACGCGTCATGATCGCGCGTGTTGCGCGTTAGTGCTGCTCTGGCAAGTACGCACACGCTTTCCTAATATCCAAGGCAGTCACAACGACAGCTCCTTCCTAAGTACCTAGGTATCTAGGCACTTCACTTGAGCCGTCATCACTCGTACTCGGCCCACTTGTCCTCCAGGCGCCTCATCTCCATGATCATCTGTGGGTTCGATGCCCGTTGTCGCATGGCCATGGCTGAATTCCATGCCTGCTCGCTCAGGACCCCATCCCACGATTTGTAGCCGTATCCGCCCTCGGCGCTGTATACGTACGTGTTGGATCCAAAGACGTCGTTTGCCGCGCATGCCTCCTGGTAACGTTTCCGCTGCTTGGAGAGTACATGCAGCAAGCAGTCTCTTCCTCAATGTATTTCTTCTGCATTGGCACCGACCCTGCGAGAGAAGTGCCGACCCTGCGAGAGAAGTGCCGACCGCAAATGTCTCGAAGCAATCCAGGCACACTGGGCATTCGGGCCATCCATACCACACACGCTTCGCCACGGCAGCCTGCTTCGAACAGCCTCGAATGTCGATCAGTTCCGCACCGCGTCTTCGTAGGCGCTAAATCGCCCCGTATCCAATGCTTCGTTGTACCTCTCAATGAACTGACCCCATCGGTCCAAGAACGTGTTGAATACGCAGTACGCAGCCTGGGGGATCGTGACCGGGGTGTCGGAGAAGAAAGACGCCATGCCAACAGCCCTGACGAAACCCTCGTAACACGCCTCGCACACGCCAAACTCGCTCACAGCATTCCGGAGGTTGTAAAACCGTCCCCCTTTGATGCCCTCCCGCGTGCAGCACCTCGGTTTCCCGGCGATAACCGCCAGGCCCAATCTCAGGTCATCAGCCGGTTGTTTGGTTGTCTGCACCGCAAACGTGAACTGCGTCACGGGGAGATTCCACTTCCAAGCGCACTTGTGCATCGTCCACTCTGTCTTGCTGGTTTCCACCACCTTTTCAAACACGTCCTCCCACTTCGAGTCCGCAAACGCATCAGTATAGCACGTTTCACAGAACCGAAATTCGTCCACCGTCACCCCTTTTGGTCGAAACCACACATTCTGCCCCGCCGTCTTTATCTTTCCTTCACAAGCGGGCATTGCCATCCGCCTCTTTGCTTCTGCAACAAAACCATCCCAATCCCCTTTTCGTCCCCTTGACCAGGTTATCCTCCGCATATAAATCATTTGTCTCCCCAAATCGCAAACCCACTTTCCACTACTCACGCCCTGCGGGGTATGATGCTCTGTGAATCTATTGGCGAACCCGGGGGCCGTTGCCAGAACCACCTCCTCGTAACATGCCTCGCAAACCACCATGTGAGGAATAGCATCCCCAGCGGGGATATACCACTTCATCCCATCTGCTGTGAGGGCTCCAGCTTCTCCTTTACAGTCCTTGACAACCTCACTTCGTCGGCGCATGTACGCTACCAACGCTGCCATTGCCGTCTCCTCACCCTGACCCTGACCCTGACTTACATCTGCGTCTGCACCTGCACCCTGCACATCATGCACATGCACAGGGACAGGGACATGAATATGAGCATGCACCACCGCCGGCCAAAGGACCTTGGTCACCCGCAAAGCATTGAAGCTACAAGCTCCATTTTCCCGCATCGGAATCCGTGTAAATATCCCCGCAAGACTGGGATACGGGGCAATCGCGCGGTTGAAACAGAATTCGCAAATTAGAAAATTCGGAGAAGAGGGGTGGGCGTGGTAATTCCGAGGGTGGGGAACTTTTTCGCTGCCGAAACAGAGGCGGGAAAGCCGTTTTGGTTGAATTTGGGGTTCAAGTTGGGAAGGGGGAGCGGAAGCGGAAGCGGAAGCTGAGGGCGAGGGAGAAGGAGAAGGGGGGAGCATAGGCTGAGTTAGCATAGCGAAGGAAGTGTACTCCTCTTCATTGTCCTCGGAGACAGCGACGGCGGTGGCGGTGGCGGTGGTAGTCGAGTCGGAAGCTGGGATGGATCCGGATCCGGATCCGGGCGGAGTTGTGGTTACGGCTGCAACTGCAGACGCTGTATGTGAGGCAACTCTTGCAGCAAGTGGTATGTCGGACGTTGCGAGATCCTGCATCTTGGAAACTAATCCGGCGAGACCAAAAGGCTTGGATGGAGTCGGTGCGACTGGCTGGGTTTGCTGGGCCTGGGGAGGAGGTTGGAACTGGGGTGGAGGCTGGGGCTGGAACGCGGACTGGAACTGAGGGTGAGAGTGAGACTGTGCAGTGGGCAGAGTTGATGATGGCTGGGATGTGAAGCTTGTCTGCTGCGGCTGCAGACTTGGCTGGAGACTCGGTTCGAGACTCGGCTGTCCGTTGGCTGCTAGAATCGGCAGAGTTTGTACCCGATTCATGGACTGGATTGGCGGAACCGGAGCCGGAGGGACAGCGTGAGTTGGTTGAGGAGCTGGGGCCATCGGTTGAGAAGCTGGGGTTATTGGTTGAGCGACATGGTCTGTAGGCGGACGGTCCGTATACGGGTCAGCATACGGATGAACTGACGCATGGATTTGCGCATGAGCTGACATATGGGCTGAAGGGTGGACAGTCTGGCTGTCGAGCTGAGGAAGATTGTTAGCGAGCGTGGGTTGGACAACATGACCTGTTGCTGGTGGCCCCGCTGGCGGTGTCGTCGCAAGTGGGTTCTGGCTGAACCGGTGTGGAGGGAACGTTGTTGTGTCCGGGTGAACAGATGCGGGGAAAGCATCTGCACCTGCATGTGGAAAAGCCATGTCCGGGTGTGAGGCTTGTGGTGGCAAGCTTTGATGCGTCGGAGCCGGAGCAGTTGACACGGGAGGGGAAGGCTGGACTGCAGACAGAGCCGGTGCCACCGGGTATTGCGGAGAGGCCGAATGGTCGGCTTGAGGATTATGAGGAACAGCACTCGTACCGTGCTGCCAAACCTCCTGTCCGATATTTGCTCCCCATATTTGGGCGCTCGGTGGTACCGGTGGCTGTGACGAGACGGGATACTGGGCTGTCTGGCTGGGTTGCTGGGGTGGGGTTGGCGAGAAAGAACTAGTCCCATGCTGCCATGTATGCTCTGGTCCTCCCCAAGGAGGACTCTGGGTTGCAGGATGCGGCAGCATCGGCTGTTGCATACCCGGTCCTTGGGCTTGGTGGAACTGAGGCATCACCGTAGTATCTTGCTGCCAAGTAGACTGCTGTTGCCAAGTCTGGTGCTGCATAAAGCTCCCATGGATAGCTGGCGGTCCCGGATATGGTCCCATCGGCCCGCTCGAACCCCCTATCCCAGTTGACGACACCACAGCAGCCTGTGCCTTGACAACATATTGCTGGATCTTGGACTGCACCAATCCGGCCATGCCAGAGCCGATTCGGGTGAGACTGGGCTTCGGTGGCTTGGACGGCGGCTTCCCCATATACGTCATGGTTAGCGGTGGGGGAGGCAGGTTAGGGATAATAGCCCCGATTGGGGGTAGTTCGGAATGCGGCGCAACTGGAGGAGGTGCATGATGAGGACTGGGCTGTTGATGGTCTGCTGGGAGGTATGGTTGCGGAGGGTGTGGTGGCAGCGGCGATGACGGAGGGAATTGATGGACCGAATGCGGTTGAGGTAGCGGACTCGGCGGGACAAACGACGAACCGGCAACTGGAGCAGACGGATTTGCGGGGGGATATGGGTAAGGGTGCTGGTTGGTCAACGGAGGTGCGCCATGATGCTCGGGGCTTTGATGGCCGGACCATGGCTCAGGCGGTGGCTGTTGTACGGTGCCTAGTGGAGGTTGGTGGTATGGATGCCCCTCATGATGGAACGGCGGCTGGGAAGCTGGTTGTGCCTGTTGGTAATGGTATGTCGGCGGCTGTTGTGACTGAGGAGGCGCGTGATACGAATACGTATTATTATGAGGCTGCTGCGCTAGGCCAGTCTGATAATGGGGAGGCGCGCTTGATTCAGGGGCATGTCCAGGGTGTCCATGATTCATTGATTGTCCAGGATAATGTGGAGGGGGGATGTTTGTGTTTGGGGGTGAGTTTGGGCTCGTGTGATATGCGGCCGCTTCGGACATTTGCTGAGGATTCGGAGGCCACGACGGCCGACTGGCGACCGGGGGTGGCGGCCCATGGTAATCCGGATTCCACATGATTCAACGGGATGCGAAAATGGTGACCGGACATGATTGAACTCACCGAGGAAACACGGTGTTTTGAACGCGGGGTCCTCGTTTCCGCACCTCGGAGGCGCAGCTAGGCGCACAGCTTGCGGGTTACATTGGACAGGTCCCGGCCAACTATATCGCCGCTGCAATTAACCTCCACGCAGCAAGCATGTCGGCTGATTCGCTGAACACTCACAGCCGCAATACAACGGTTCGCGACCAACGTCTGCGGCCCAAATAGACGGTAAAAGTAAGCTCGGGCTATTAACGTGCCTTTCAGGGCATATTTGACCACAAAACCCACTTTCTGTCAAGAGTCATTGCTCTTTGAACGACTCACTTCTGCGATAGTTCAGGTCGATACCAGACGTGATCCTCTAAATCGACGGTTACCCATGTTCTGCTCCTTTATTGCGTCAGAGGCACAGCTTCCCCGACCCCATTCCCGTTGGAGCAGAATGGGCAGATACTGTGACCGAAGTCGCCGACGTATGGTCCGAGCGCATCTTGTTGATGGATGAGTTTGTTGGAGGAGAAAGCAAAGCGCGACAGAAAGGTCCAGGAACCAGCTTCAAGCTTGCCCGTTGTACACGGTACGCCCCAAGTCAAGCAGCCATCTCTTGCAAGCTTCATTCCCCAATTCGGGTCTAGCAGAGTTTGCCTCCGGTACTTCGTACACTAGTATTCTGTCGAAAGTGTGATGCGAGGTGCATGCCAAGCTTTTTGGTGTCAACCTGGTCAGCGATCCGCGGGTCCCGCGAAGTGGTGTTGTGCTTTGAGGGGTTGTTGAAGAGCCTCAGGGGGGCAGCAGGCCATCTCGGCCGACAACTTTGTTCTGACTTTGCGGAAAGATGTATTGGGATCAAAGCTGCCTTAAAGAGAAAGAAAGAGAGGGAACCTGCTCGGACTTATCAGTTTCTCCTGTCAGCAATCTCACCTTATCAAGCCTTTCGTGGGGGGGATCATCTCGCCTTTCGATGGAATCTGCACCGCCAAGCTCCGAGACTGGGCTTTGGACGTCGGCCAAACTCCAAAGGGTTAGTAAAAAGCCTGGGCAAGGCGGCCAAAGACCCTTGTGACCTCTGGACCAGTCTGTCGGGAGAGAAAAGAAGGAAGCAAACCTGACCTGTCACGCTGTTTTGACGCCGACAGCGTGGGCGTGGTTCACCAACCTGACTCGTGCCAAGGACGGTGTGATGCAGATTGAATTGCCCTCCCGTGGCGCGATAACGTTAACGAGAGAGACTGCTACCAATCGCTGACTATCTGCTGCTAAACAGGGACCTGGAAATTTGAGAAGAAGCCGTCGTATGACATCCATATCATGGCTGCGATGGAACTTTGGAGAGGTCGCCGCGGTGCCCTGTCCAGGCAGACGGGAACCCAATGTGATGAACCTCGAAGCTTGCGCAAGCTCGACATTGGTTCTGTCATCCAGGAAATGATGACACACAGTGCCGGGGCCGGCAGGCAAAAGGAGCGCTGACCACAGGCCCAGTCCATTGGAGCGGCAGAGCAAATCCCAGGTCGAGCCAATCGCAGACGCGCGGCGGGTGACAGGATGCGTTCCGCGGTCGAGTTGGATTGCTTCTTTTTCTGGCGTTATCGGGCGACCGTGCACGACCTAGGCTTGGTTGAGACGTGCCAACGTGCCGGGAAGGAACGAGCCAGGGAAGGACTTGAGGGGCTGCGGACTTCAAGTTGTCGCATTTCCCAGACGGTGACCGACCTCGTCTGGTCCAAGTTCCAAACTGTCGAAAGCAACCCATATTTGAACTCTGGCCACATTCGGCGCGTCCGGAGGGCAAGACTGCGATTTGCGCGCCGCCCATGTCGCCGTGATGGATGACGAGAATAAACCGGCTCTGGACCTCTCGATCGGGTACCGGGCTTTGGCCGTCCTCATTCCGCTCTTCGTCGTCGCCGCTGTCGTCTACGCTGTACGAATCTGGACGCGGGTTCGTCCCAAATATCGCCTCAATGTCGCCGACCATGCCATCACCGTCGCCTTCGTAAGCATCCGATGTCTTGTTCCCGTGTTTCTCGACCCTCCCAGGACCCGAATCTAACGATGCCGAAACAGGTTGCCGAGTTGATCTGCATCGTGCTGACTACCGTGGCTGTCGCTCGAGGTTTTGGAAAGCCCGCTAAGCTCCTCAGTCATGACGACCTCGAGGTCATCGGCGTGACCACCTTCATCGTCTTTATTGTAGCGCTGTGGGCATCATGTTTTGCCAGGATTTCCGTTGCCTGTCTGTTGCTGCAGCTGACGCAAGAACGAGCGTGGAGGATACTGCTGTGGGCTCTGATCGGCTTCCAGCTGGCTGCCCTGATCAGCTGCGATGTCGTCGAGATGCTCCAGTGCCGTCCAATCCGAGCCATGTGGGCCAAGATTGATGGCGCCGTCTGCATGACTCCTGATGACGTGTGGCTTATGGCGCACACATATATCGGTCAGTGCCTGCTCTGTTCAAGCCTCCCAGATAGTCGTTACTGACGCATAGCTACAGCTGTTGGTATGATCAGCGACGCATTGTTTGCAATCCTCCCAATCTTCATCATATGGCGTCTGAGTCGATCCATGGTGGAGAAGGTGCTGCTATCTATCCTCATGGGGCTGGGAATCCTGGCTGTTTGTGCGGGGGCATTCAAGATTGTGACGTTGAAGTCATTTGTTGTCACGTCAGAGAATGTTGTTGGGGATATGATGCCGGCATTTCTGTGGTAAGTTTGGTGGATCTTGGACTAGTAACGTTTGTTGACCTTTGGCAGGACACGTATTGAAGAGATTGTTCTTATCATTGCGGCCTGCGCGCCCCTCCTCAAAGCGCCCATTGAGGGTATGCTGCACCGACAATTCGGTCTTCGCAAGTTCGGCCCTGCAGCGAGGGACCTGAACTCTGTTCATACTTCGGCGACACCCTCGCCATCATCGACGGGTGTTCGATATTTTGTGTGGAGCAAGTCTTCAAAACCGGGAGATGTGGAGTCATCTGGAGCAAATAGCACGGCGTCAGGAAGGAATACCCATTAAAAGTTCTTGTCATGATTATGCTTTCTAGTCATTGGCATTCCTATATCTAGCGTTTCTTTACCACAATTCTGTGTGTCCTTGTGAACGCCCTTGTGAAAATGTCCCGTTTTGCGCAGACCGTATCCATAACTTGTTGCCCATTCCACCCGTGCTCGTTGCGGAGATTTAAAGGTGACTTATCCGGGTTGTTTAGGTAGTTGGGCCTTCTCAGCCCTCGTCTGTATTCATGGCGGTGGCAAAGGCCTTGACGTCACCCGACATCTCCGCCACCTATGACTATGTGTGTACCAGGAAAGAGATGAGAATGTTTGTGTTGTCGATGTATATGTCTGGGAAGTTGATATTGTTTTCGTATGGCACTCAGGATTTGTGTTTTCCCCCTGCACGTCCGTCTCAGTTCAAATATGATTGGCCATGTTTAGGACTTGCATTGTAGATATATATATATTGTCAGCTTTCGCTCAACCGCCTAGCCTACCATCGTCAGATCAACGATCTCAACTACCTTTTCTTTGTTTAATCTAAACCTCGTTCTAATCTCCAGGCACTAAACTTGTCTGGTTCCTTGTACCCGGGTTTCTTGTACCAAATGGCGGGTTATCTCTCTCCTTGCGGAGATTCTCACAACAAAACTTCTGGTCGGCAGATATGCTGCCTCGGAGAACGAAAGGTGACAAGCAAGACTGGGCAGACCTTGAGAGGACTCTGGGGGGGGGGGGGGGGTTTTTGGGTTTTTTGCATTTTAGTTTTTTCATCATGTCTGTGCTATGTACATGTACATGAACGGTAGTCTCTAGCTTTCAGCCTTGCCTTGTCCCAGTCCAACAAACTAGGTACACTGGCTGGCTGGCTATCGTCTAACTCTAGTCTAAACAAACCGTCCATGTCGCGATCGTTTTCTTTTTTTTTTTTCAGACCTCCCCTCTTTCATGTATTTTTTCGTAGGTACAGGTAAGGTGTGTTCATACCCACGGCCTCGCTCCTCCCTTGCCACAGGTCAAGCAGCGCAACTCAACCGGCTCTACCGGCTGCGGTTCATGCTCGCCCGTACAGCCGTTACATGTTCCCAGAAGCGGCGCGCGAATCTGTGAGAATAGCAAATCCTTGATGAATTCTGGAGATTGCGCCGCAATGCGATCATATACCCCCAGGAAATACTCTTCATCTTTTTTGCTATCTTTTCGTTTAAGACGCATTCGTACCGCATTGGTCGCTTTATCGCGAAGTGTCCTGATATTCGAAGGAGTAAAGTTATAAACCACCGGAAGGGAACCTAGAATCTCCACGAGCGTGGTCGACCCGCGGCCGAGTTCGCGGGAATACTTGGTAGCCGCGAGGGTTTGCAGCGAATCAATCTGGAAGGCGTGGGCGAGGGCAAACATGCGCGCGTGGAAAAATAGGTCGTCGCTGGGAGGGGGAGACGGCGGCTCGGGGAGGTTTTCCACCTCCGGGTTGGGGTTGGGGACGGCGGCGGCGGCGGCGGCAGTAGCGACGATTCCATTGGTTCCGTTAACGTGCTTCGCGGGGTTATAGACGACGCCGGCGACATATCTGGTATTGGTACCGTTTATGGTACCCACGCGAAGTGTGAGCTTGGTGCTTTTAATAGTGACGCCTTGGGTTCCGTTGCCAGCGCCGTTAGAGCTTTCTGCCGCTTGGCCTTGTTCAACGGGAACAGAAACAGGAACAGAAACATGACATAGCGGATTGTAATTACCGCCGCTCTTGTAGTCTCCAGAATAAAAAAACTGGACCATGCCCTGCACCACGTCGGCGTCCCATCCCGTAATGTCGAATTCACCCGAGGCCATCTCTCCCTGGTAGTCAAAGAATCAGTTTGAATTAGAGAAAAAAAGGGAGGGAAAACTCACCTCGCTAGAATTCTTGCACACTTCGTAAAGCAGCTTGGACTGGCTGCACACAATGAGTTTGTGCACGGGAAATGTCTCGTTGCCGCAAACGAGGACGAGGTCGGTAAATTCGCGGGCCTCGTGGGCTCTGGAAGTACCTAAATTAGCAAAGACAAAGAAAGAGGGAGAGAGAGAGAGACTCAGGGTTGACGTACCGTGAAATCTCGCCCATGACTTGCTTGGGATGATTCACATTCATGTTCATGCTAAAGATCCGACGAAAGGAGATGGTTCCTGAGGCGACTCTCGGAGGTTCTCGGAGGGGTTCGTGGGGTACTTGTAGCGAGGAAGCGTTTTGAACGGGAAATCGTTTCTAGCGAGAAGACGTTTCCAGCAAGAAAAAGTTTCCAACGAAGAGGCGTTTCTACCTTAGGTAGCGAGGAAGTCTATCTAGCGAGGAACGCGTGCTCCAAGAAAGGCGCGGTAGGTAGGAGGTAGGTGGAGGATAAAGTAGTAGCAAGAGAAAAAATCAAGCCCAAGCGCTCGAACTTTTGAAAAACAAAGAAGAAAAAGGTCCGCTTTCTCGGCGCGCCCAACGTGTCGTGCTCGGTACCCGTAGAATACTTGTGTTGATCTGATCTGGCGGACCCGCTTGCGTGGATACTGATCGAACGGACCCGCGTGAATGTCGTATCATGCCGGCTCTCTGCTGCTGGCTATCAAAGTACGAGACCCGCGTCCCTTGTAGTTCCTATCGATGACGGCGGGGTGAAAATTGATGGCAATTCATGGTCGGGGGTTGGAGGGGATTTATTCTCTCTGGTTAGGTACTTACCTAGGTTCGTCTCGTTTAATGCTCAATGTAATGTAAGGTAATGTAATGTGATGTGATGTGATGTGACATGTCGGTTGGTACCCCCCGGTGTTGGGTATGTGCTCGGAATTCATCATGATTTGATTTGATATGTTTCCATGTTCCATGTTTTCCATGCAGGGGATTTTTCTTTTTTCCTAGTGTAGTGTCTGTATTCCCGGTAAGATATGTAATCTCGTACACCGTAGATTGATCCCAGCGAATGATTAGCCCGCAAAAACCCGTTTCGCGTCCTTTTTAGTTTTAAAAAACGAGTAAATGTAGGTAAGCAAGCAAGGTCCCTTGATCCTCCATCCTCCCAGTCCCTACCTAGTCCAGTGTAGGTAAAGCGTTTTTGCACTTTTTGCACCCAACACTCTTTTGTTGTGGCGGTGGGAAAGAACCCTAGGAGAAACAAAAAAAACCGCCCCAATCATTATGATGGCATGCATGCATTGCCAAGATGTAATTAGAAGCAGTTTTGAGTGCGCAGGAATCAACGTGATGCATTCGGCTAAGTATCTCGACGACTAACAAAGACCGCTGACGAAAACTGGGTAAGAGATATATTAGCAAACCAAGCGAGCGTTAACTACTTCTTTCCTCTCCCATTCATCCAAGAGACAAACATTAGGTGGGTAGCCAAGGGTTCGACGACACCCACATCCAAAGGCTCGACAAACATTCCAGATCAATCTAGTACAGATCATCATAGGTATAGCAAAACGGCCCCTTTTGGATATGCAACAGATCCCTCGCGGTAAAGTCCACCCGCTTACTCCCCAGACCGACCCAAACCGGGGTATCCAGCGTAGCATTTCCAGCAAACTGGTTGGCATAGTCAAAAAAGACGAGGGGTCCCGAAATCTCCTTTTCGCGCTTCTTGAGGTCCCGCTTCTGCCACGACCACCATGCTCGGTCCATGTTGCTGTGGTGGAGGTAAAAGATGGGATCGGCTGGCGAGCAGTACGTGTCGGTCATGGTGCCGTATAGACCGCCAATCGCCCAGTGGCCGCCTGGATGGAACGTGGTCGTGTCGGTGATGAGTTCCCAGCTGCCAAAGTCGGGGAGGTTGAGAGCGGCTTGGACCTGAGCGGCACCGCTAAAGTCGCGCAGGGAGTTGTACGAGAAGTCGCGACGGATACAGCGGGGAGTCGTGCCGGTGGTGATGTTTTGTGGACCAAGCAGAGTGGTGAAGCCGGCAAAGGGTCCGTTGGCAATACACTCACCACCGCTGCGGTCGGGGAGGTCAAATGGAGGTCCGCCAATGAAGCCGGGAAGTTGGGGATGGCTCAGGTTGCCTGGAATGTAGGCGCCATTACCACCGAAACCGCGGACCGGGTCGAAGACGGGAGAGGCCAAAAAGGCAGCTTGGGAACCGGTATCGAGGGTCCAGTCCCAGTAGGGCTGACCGAGACGGAGATCCCAACCGCAGGACCAGAGAGCCTTTTCATACTCGGCAAGGAGCAGACGATGGTACGGGTAGAAGATGCCCTGTGGTGTGGGTTTTCAGTTAGCTGATGTATTATATCAGGCGATGATGGATGATCCGCGATGCAAGCGGGGATGGATGATTCACAAGGCGTGGTCGGGGAAGGAAGGAAAGGTTGACGAACCACAAAGTGGACAAACTCGGTCTGGGCCTGGTGGGTGGCCACAAAATCGTCGAAGCGGTTCCGGACAGCAGCCAGCGGTGCGGTTCCCGGCCTGTTCTGCAGACACTGGACTGCGGCAATGTACTTTTCTTTTTCGCGATTCTTGAGGCGGCGCCACTCCTTGCGAACGTAGGGAGCGCGGCATGGGGGAGCGGGGTGGCCATGACCCAATCCCAAGGCGGGGAAGACGGAAGCGAGCAGGAGAGCCACCAGGCCCGCCGAGCGAAGCGTGAAACCCGACAACATTTTTTTCTTCTTCTCTCTTTCTTTCCCACGAGGAATGGTCGCACACACAACGTGGGATGCATGCACCTCTGGCCGAGTGAGACAAATCCTGCATATCTTATACAAGCCGTACCAGACTCGGGAAGCCAGTCAATGTCGCCTCGGGCCGCATACGCTAATCATTAGTTTCCCTAGCGAGCTCCTAGACTGGCCGAGAACAGGCAAGTCGCATGCTGAGGGTACATTTCATCAGGTGGTTTTATTTGGTCCAATGCTGCGCTGGTCGGGCCCCTCTCTTCTACCGTCGTGTGGTCCTGGTCACTGGAGCTAATGGTCCTGCGCTGCAACCCTGACTGGGGAGGAAGTGGTCAAGCGCAATGCATGCTTTGCCACGCCAAGTTTCTCCTTAACTTGGTTGGTATAAGTGTTGGGAACAAGTTGAGGACCCAAGGTTTTTCCTTTCTTTTCTGCGCGCAAGTCGCAGGAGGCGAGTCAAGCAAAAGTCGAATGGAGAGGCAAAGGTCGGGTAAGTGGGAATGTAACAGCGCTGCTTTTAGCGTGTGAGCACAATGTTGAAGATATCCTTGATGGGGAATTGGTGATATCAAGTTTTAAGGGCATTTTGTGTTGTTTGCCGAGAAGATATTGTGGCGGCACAACTACCGGGACGAAAAAACCCCATTCGGTTCACCTGCGTGTCACACGTGGGCGAGAATCCGGGGCTCCGGTTTCGCCCCCGGCAGATTGCGGCATGCAAAACAGTCCCCACGTTTCTGGGTTTCAGTTCCTTCCAATCCTGCTTGCAATGCATGCCGCAGAAGCCAAGAGAACAAAAGAAATCCACACACACAAAAAGGCTCATCTTTTTACGCGGTACATACATTACCAAGGAAGGAGTGGAAGGGGGAGGAGGACTGGACGGACAAACAGACAAGGGAAGGAAAAGAAAAAACAAAACAAAAAAGAAATCTGCAGGGCATCCCATTCCCCCCATGGGTACCATGATCCCCCCCTCCCCTTCTGCTTGGGTGAGACACTCTCATAATGATAAAAACCCTCCTGGGATCCCCAGCCGGGTTTTTGCTCCCTGACGAGTTGGCCCCCTGGGTTTCTGTCGATCATCAAGCACGACATTTTGTTATCCATTGATCCTCCTCCTTGTCTTTGAGAGAGAGGGAGAGAGAGATAAAATGGCTTCCCCGGGTGGACCCATCATCATCAGCGAGCGCGCTGTCGTGGTTGCGCAAATCTTTTATGGCGTCACCATCCCGTTGGTGGTCTTGGCCACGGCCACGCTCGGGTACCGCTTGTCGCGAATCAAGTCCAACTTGAACAACATATGGTCCGATGGGTGCATTACTGTTGGTTATGTGAGTTTTTCTGTCTCTCCTGTCTCTTCTGTCTTTTCCTTTCGTCTCGGACCATAGCAGACACTAACCACTTTTCCAAACAGATCCTCACCCTCGCAGCATGCGGCCTCTACATCCCTCAAGCCTTTTTGACTCCCGGTACGAAAGACCCCCCCGCTCTTCTCGAAGGCCAAAAGGGCGCTTTCCTCTCCATTCCCATCTGGGGCGTCGGCATGGCTTTTATAAAAATCTCCATCGGACTCACGCTCTTGCGGATCCACAGTACACTCTGGTTCAAAATCTTCATCTGGACAACCATCGGTATGGCTGCCGCTTACGGTTTCGGAAACATGTGGTTCATCCTCTTTTCCTGCCAACCACTTTCCGCAGCCTGGGGAGATTTCGCCGATCCGGAATTCGCGAAGTGTTTGCCCCCAGGGGATATCAAAATCGCTTCCGTAACAGGCGCGGTAGTCAGCGTCGTTACGGACGTGCTCCTCGCTCTCGCGCCGATTTCGTTTCTCTGGAATCTAAAGCGGCCGTTGCGCGAACGCGTCGTGCTAGGATGCTTGATGGCGCTGGGTTTACTCGCGGGGATTTCGTCCATTATTAAGAATTTGATTATCGCGGATTTTGGAAAACCAGGTCTCGATATGTGGGCTATGAACGTCTCGATCAGCACGTGGACGGCGCTGGAAATGCTGCTGGGCATCATCGCCGCCTGTGTTCCCTTTTGCCGTCCCGTCCTTGAGAGATGTCTGTCGTCGGTGGGACTGAGTATCAGCAAGAGCAAGCCGACTGCTATAAGTGGTGGAGGAGCTACCCCGGGATATGCGGCGGGGGTTGGTGTTTCGTCGGGTGGTTATCAGAGGGCAAATGAACGGGATGCGTTTCGGTCGGGACATGGTGGTATGGGTATGATGACGACAAGTTCCAAAAATATGGACAGGTCCGAATCTGACGAGGAGGATTTGGCCGGTGTGGCCATTGAGATGCAGCCGGGAGTTGGTGGACAGGGCCAAGGAATTCGGAAGCATACGGATATTCATGTGCATTCGTCTGTCGTGGATGACACCGGTCATCCGGGCCAGAGCAAGTATTACCTTGCTGTGTAGGGGTGACAAGACTAGACGATTATGTTCTTTTTGTTGGCAACCCTGTGTGCCGTGTTTAGATTGTGGAGAAACTCAATTTATAGAATGAATGGCAGAGCCTCTTAACTGAGTTTTCCGTTTCTCGAGGATGGGGTGAAATGACAAGACAAATATGTTTTCTTTGTTGACATTGCATGGTCAAATGTGTTGTGCTTAGACTGTAGGGAAACTCAACTCATGGAATGGTATCACTTGGATTTCCTCCGAGCTCCCTGTTTCAAAGGATGTCTTTGGTGAGTCCAGTGCTGTCTGCCTCTGACATGGCAATGGACCGTAACTCTAGATGTCTTGACGTATAAGTGAAAGAGGGCCATGAGGTCAATTTCTTGCGATATTCTGGAATGTTTGCATGCTATTGCTGTCCGCGCGTGTGTTTCATCATTCTCTATCTCGTTTGAGAAATCTCAAAGCTTATGCGATTGGTATTCTAGGAACTTGAACCTTTCTCAAGATTCTGAGCTCCCCAGCTCCCCAGCGTCCATATCCCAGAGAAGATCCATGTCGCCAGTGATTTGCGTACAGATCTCCCCAAGCCCAAAATGTAGCAGCGAGCGAATTGCCATTGCCTCGCTGTCAGCTCCCAATACTTCAGTCTGCCCTTGCCCTTGCCCCACTTGGTCACTCAAAATTTACCGTGGTGTTCCCAATTTCTTCCCCATCCTTCATCGCAGTAAATTGAATCACACCAATTTCAGATCGGAAATCTACCCGAATGACATAGCCGACCCTGTACTCCCTCCGCCAGTCATCATGGATTCTGGACTCGCACAATGTAGGATCGATTCCAGCCAGGTCCACAGTCAGGGAGCCAAGTCGTTCAACCCCTGTTTTGGATTTTTGCTTTGTGAGAAACAATAGAAATCCGGTATACTGAAGTAATAATTCTGAGGCTTACCTGAGTCATCCTCGCGACCTGGCGCATGATTGTCGTGGCAACAGAATATCACGACCCCGGCTCCGTCGGCTCGACTAAAGAAAGTACTCTCCACCGCATAGTCTCTCGTCGCCACCTGGTTCATTTTTCCTCCCTGGGGCAAGGAGTCAGTTGAATTCCTGAATGAGAAAAAAAGAGCCCAACGGTCATGTCGTTTGTTGTACCTTTTTCATTACCCATTTCATATGCCCCCAGCTAAACTTCTCCCCGAATGACATGTGCGCATTTTCCTCCTTGTGGATGCCCTTTAAGAAGGGAATGCACCGGGAGAAGCCGTAGTGGCGACGACAAAGACGGGTGGTTGGCATTGTCCCCTCGAGACCACGGATCGCGGCACCACGGACGATTGCAGCTTGGCTGTAAGACCAAGTTAGAAGAGTCTTTTCCCCTATCTAGACCGGAGATTGTCGTGACTCACCAGAAATTGGGACGGATGCATTTGATCCTATGTGGCCGGGCCCATTCTTCAACCGATGTCATGAGGTAGTCTGAATTTCCGAACCCACCGACAATGACAATCAACTAGAGAAGTGATGTCAAAGTCAACGTTTCTTCTTCGAGTTTCATTCGGGTCTGCTCCTGGGCTCACGTTGATCTTTCTCTTCTTGTCCTTCATGGCAAGGTCGACCTGCTGTGAGAGAAGTCGAAGGATACCACCGACAACAGGAGTGAAGAGCTGCCGCATATCCTCCCTGCAGTTCAATGTTTAGGGATAAAATTACGAAGAATCAATTGACAGGAATGGGATGGAAAGTGACTTACGTCGATAAAATTACCGCGCGTTCCTCCTTGTCATAGTGTGCCGGGTTGTAGCTACCCTTTCTCATGTTGAGTGCCAGAGGACCGATCTCGTAGGTGTCCATGTCAGAGCTGCTGCCAAAGCTCATTTTCGCCTGCTCAAATTCCATCATGAATTTGCTTCCCGGGGCCTTGCATTTGGCAGGGATCTTGTCAAAGGCTTTGGGGAAGCGAAGGGACAAAAGTCGATGGAAATTGCGGTCAATGTACGTGGAGCCACATTTGCCACCTGTGGTCAATTGTTAGTTGCTTATGTAGGCTTTCTCTAGTTAGATACATTTCTCATACCAGCGCCGACGCATATCTCCTCAAAGGAAAGTGTCGGCTCAGTCCGCCGGACCTTGTACGTCGTAATGTCCTAGGTGCCCGTCAAGTCAAAACATTGCACCATTGTCTCGACTTGCTCAGGAGGAAAGGTTCCCTACCACGGTCCCACCGCCGCAGTCCAGAATAAGAATGTTGTCTCCAGCCTAGGCAGGTATACAACAGTTAGCCTCGAGGTCAATATGTAACTGTCTTGAGTTGCCTCTTGTCTCTCACCTTGGCCATGTTGATCGACCCCGGTTTCAAGTCGGACTTTAAAGCCGCAATTGCCGCTGCTTCGGGTTCGGTGATCATGCGAATAACATCACCGGGTCTTGATCCAAATCCCGCACGCATCGCCGCATTCCGGGTGGCTGTCTGTGCTTTGTCAGTCCAAATAGCGGGTGTTGTGACATAGCACTCCATGGGAGTTGATGCAAAAACCTCCTCCCCCATGCGCATTTTGAGATTCTTGACAATGTACCGGTAGACGTTTGACAAGTAGTCTTGGCAAACCTGCTCGGCAGTCATGTTTTTCGGGAGGCGGAAAATGCCAGTCGTGAGGCCAGTGGCATCCTTGAGCTCAGGATCGTCAAACTCTGCCGTCTCGGCCGACGTATCAAGCAGCAGCTTCATCCATGAGCAAGATGCCATGTTTGACTGCACCTCGTAGCCCCAGTGATCTCGTTTGGAGAACTCATTCTCGCTCTTATACGCAATGATCGAAGGGGTTTTCCAGTTGCCCTCAACTGGGCAACCCTTTCCAGGCCAGGTTCGGATGCAGTCAATGTCGTGGATACTCGTCTTGTCGGACGTGACATAACTGACACCTGTCCGCAAGAATATCAGTTTCCGCAGAGAGCCAGTAATGTGGAGTATGCGACTGGAGGTGGAGTAGTGTTGCGGTGCCTACCTGTGAACGTGGTTCCAAAGTCGATGCCGAGGATTATTTTCAGCCGATCACGGCTAGAGCCCAAAGAGCTGTCTGCAGACATGATTGCCAGGAGAGAAAATGAGAGATATGAGCGGATTCAACGACAACACGCAAACCGACACAAGCGATGATCGAGAATCCTCAGACCGCAATCTTGTGTCAGGGTTGGTTGTCAGAAAGTTGGTGGACTGCTGCGCAGAACAGAGGAAATCCAGGAGAAGTTAAATGCAGAATACTTGCAGAGTTGCGTCGTGGTGGGTTTGCGGCCGCAAAGGTCCTTGCCAAAACGGGAAGGCGGCCTGGTGCATCAGTGTTTTGGCAGCGCAAACTGTTTCAGGGAAGGAAGGCGCGACCTCGGAGAAAGAAGGGATGGAAGAAGAGAAAAGTAGGTAGCCATACAAATTGTTCGGCTTTGTCTCAAAACTTCTTAATCTCGCAGCAAGTGGCAGATTACCTTACCTCGGACTAGGTGCCTAGGTACCTGGCACTGAATCCACGACGTCAAAGAGTTGCGCGTGCTCTGTCCCAAAACATCTTCCAGGTGAGCGGGATTAAGGGAAAAGCGGAGCCCGAAACAATCATTCATGAATTTGAACGGCGAAACCGTCACCGAAACTTCCCGCTTCCTCTCTTCCCCGTCCCCCATTCTGCACCGCGTCGCCTTTACTTGAGATGATCGTCACGCAACACCTCCCTACCTTACCTTACCTAGGTAGGTACCTGAATTTTACCCACCTACCTCAACTAATCTATTCCAGGCCCCCCCGGCTGCATTCAGCTCTCTACCAGACAAACCAATGCCACCAGCAATCCCAGGACAATTCTCAAGCATGCCTGAACCCGACAGCCCGAGCCGTGAGGCCACTACGAACGCAGTTTCCACCCGAGCCGCTCTTTATGCTGGGGCAGCAGAACCCATGTTCGTCGACGACCATTTCGTGCCTTGCCGGGACCCAGGACATGGAGACGTGATCATGGGAGACGTTTCCCTTCATATATCCCACCGGCAGCTGTATGAGGCGCAAGCAAGCGAGATGTTTTTGCTTCAAGAGAATCTGGAAACGCGTGATGCGCACATCTCGCGCCTGATGCAGAGAGTTACAGAGCTAGAGCACTACAAAAACGCGCTGAAATTCCAACTCAATCAGAGGAATTCCGACTACAACAAACTCAGCCAGGCACTGAAGGCCAAGCAGGAGAAAGTGTCGAGCCAACAGGTCGAGATACGGAAGTTGCAGCAACACGCTTTCCAGAACATGCCTGAGGGTGAAGGATGGACATCGGGCGATGATAGCACTGCCAAAGCTGAACTGCTCAAGCTCCAGAACCGCATCAAGCACTGGGCGAAGAAATATGCCGCCGAGCTCCTTTCCGATATTCGGGACGATGACGGAATCAGAAAAATCAATACCCCTATAGCTCGAGTCGCCTGTTTTGCAGCTGTCGGCGCACCTGAATTTCTCCTTCGTAATCTCAGAAAGTTTTCCGAGTCTGAGGTGCTGACAAAAAAGCTGCCCGCTATGCTCCTCCAAGCCCTGCTGGCCGACTACATCTACACGACCATCATCGAACAGCCCTTCTTTTCGATTGCCGGCCAAAAGGACTTGCTCAAACTGTATCGAAACCTCACGCAAGGTACGTGACAAAAAGAAAAAGCCCCCCTGGTTGCGGGAAGCTGGCCATGAAACTGACAAAAATGCTTCGTTTCTCTATCTCAGTTGACATGAAGGAGTCTCACGCCTGGAGGTCCAAAATGCTTCAGCTCCTCAACCGAGCTTCTGGTGACGGGACCGCGAGCCAGTATTCCGAGCGCCGAGCCTCCTTCTGCACTCACCGCGCCCGAGAGTTTTACGCTAAAACGGCAATGGTTCTGCTCAAACAACTGCCAGACGAGGGGGTCAAAGCCTGTTTTGGGGTTCTCGATGGTATCATGAAATCTGCGGGTGAGCTTTCGGGGCGTCTGTGGTCACGGAAGACGAACCTATCGTTTGGGAAGCTGCAACACTTCAGTGGCGACTACTTCACGGCTGGTTCACCGCATCTGGATGCCCACCCAATTCATCATTTGGAGGATGACGATGACGAGCGCTATAACGGGTGGGTAGTGGGTCTCGTAGTTCACCCACTGGTCTCGGGACTCGGGAACAGCGACGGGAGCGACTATACCACAGAGCGAGTCTGGATGAAGGCCCAAGTCTGGCTCGAGGAGCCCGAGACTGAGACACAGGGTCATGATGACGATGAAGATCTCGAACAGCAAGATGACGAGGTGGACATGATTAAGCTGTGGCCGAAACCTGCCAAACGGACTTATGGACGTGGCAACAAGCGCAAAGGGGTTGGAAGATGTCCAGTGTTGTAGCACATGCACTGAATGAAGACTACCTGATAGGTATCTGTCATATCCCATGTCATGATGTGCAAATTTTGGGCAGGGAAAAGGTGATGTATCGCTCAGAATCCAGGTGCCTGCCTTCCACGCCTAAATACTGGGTTGTAATTACGTCATGACTACCCTCGCTCCTGACATCAAGTTAACACACATCCAAAAAACCAAAAAAAAAAAAAAAAGAAGAAAAAGAGGAGAAAAAAATTGGCGCTCCCTGATCCTCTCCTACTAGTTTCACCTGCTAGGCCTTAAATGCGCCACCTTGCAGCGGTTATCTGCAATAAACGTCGTGTTCTCGGGTCTTGACGCCACGGCTGGAAACGCCATAAAGTCAGAACAGGGCGGGTGGATCCCAAAATCACAATAAACTTTTGCCAAAATCTGCCTATCCCCCCGAACATCAAGCCGCAGGACAAGACACATGACTCGAAAAGTTCCAACACACGCGTCAAATAAGCTCTTTTTGGGTA
>Ga0247765_1000614_pt1 | contig 25838 bp, 26 predicted proteins | sample UWRJL106311C6_FD_179949 | JGI IMG/M metagenome (GOLD analysis project Ga0247765, IMG submission 179949) | Plant litter microbial communities from Arlington Agricultural Research Station in Wisconsin, United States - UWRJ-L106-311C-6 | ecosystem: Environmental > Terrestrial > Plant litter >...
CTAGGGCGATGTCAAGGCGGATAGGCTATTGACCCAGATGGGCGGTTCCCAGGGTTAGGCGGCGGCTGATTGGATGGCCTTGCAACGAGGTCTCGGGGAGGATTGCAGGGCGGTAGGGGGGGGGGGCATGGGGGCGGGACTGCAACGCGCACCTTGCTGTGAACTGCAGCAGCCCGGGAACTCCCAATCCCATTTCCACTTGCTTCAACTCTTCACAACCTCAAGTTTGTCGCTCTTGCCTGGGGACTACAAGAAATGCGCCGCCCAACCTAGTGAGGCCGCAAAGAGCTGCTTGCACGTGGGTGCGGATTGCCCCTTCTCGTCGTCGTCGTCGTCGTACTCGTTGTCGACACCGACAATGATTATCAGGCGCTCCTGGCTGTCACTGCCGCCTGCGGGGCGGCGCAATCCGCGACACCTCACCATCACGATTCCCCTCGTCTTCCTCTTCATCTGGCTGCTCCTCCCATACGACAGCACCATTCGCCTGGCTTTGCGCTTCAACCTTAATCGTCTGAGCGATGCGCTGAGTTCGCAATCCGAGTCGTGGGTCTCGGCCCCGCCGCTCTTCCCCGTCGACCTCAGCCGTGATGTCGTTGTGCTCGTCAAGACGGGCTACGGCACTCGGAAGCGGCTTGGGGCCTGGTTCGACGCTCTGAGCCCCAAGAGCGAGCTTTCCGACAGAAACATGCTCGTCGTCGCCGACTACAGCCATCTGGTGGCTGGTGGTGGCATCATATACAAGTCCAAAGGCATCGGAGTTGTGGATGTGGTGAACCGGACCCTGGAAGACCTGGGACTACCACTTGAGTCCTCGCATCCCCGCATCTCCCAATACCGGAGCTTAACCCAGGCCATTACCGCGCAAGATGAAGAGAAGGCCATGAAACTATCCAAGGACCATGGGTGGATGCTCGATTCCATGAAGGTAAGTTGATCGGGTAGAGGACCTGCCGCTGGCGGAGCTGACCATCCCAGGATATTTCCAGCTTGGAGCACGCGCTTGAGGTGTACCCTGACAAGAAGTGGTATATACTTCTGGATGACGACACATACCTCATCCAGTCCTCGCTCAAGGTTCTGCTGGGACATCTGGACTCCCGACTGCCATATTATCTGGGCAATGCTGTCGGAGACTTCCGGGCAAGGTTCGCGCACGGCGGCTCCACCATCATCCTCTCGCATGCGGCCATGACCGGCCTATTCATTCGGAATCCAAAGTCGGTAATGACAGCACATGGCGAGTCGCTGACGACCATCTGGGGTGACCGGTTGATCGCGAGAGCCCTGATCAGGACAGGCGTGTTCCTTGACGAACGGTACAGCCACTTTTTCTCGGGGGAGTCACCGCGATTTAGTATGATAAGAGCAGATCGTGTGTGCTCGCCCATACTCTCTTTCCACAGTCTCGCCAAACCCGAGGACATGCTCGCGACGGGGGAGAGGTTCAAGTCGGTCAAGAAGCCACTTCGCTGGGCTCAGGTTCTGGACTATTTTGGCACTCCGCCCAAGTGGCGTCGCGGGATAGCGCACTCGCGTCATGATTGGGATTATGTTGGCAAGCCGGACCCCTCCGTGACTGCTATACAGCGCATTGCGACGGCGGAGCAGTGCTCGAAAGAGTGTACCAAGCGCTCCAAGTCGTGCATGGCTTGGACATGGTCACCGGCCTCGAAAGAGTGTCTTGTCAGTCCGTGGATGACGGTCGGAGAGAAAGTGGAGGGCAAAGTTTCGGGGATCAGTCCAGTACTACCAGGGCGCCTTGAAGCCAAGTGCAACGCGGTTCAGCACGGCCATCCCCACAGAACTCCCTGATTGGCTGCTTCCAGGACCCGGGCCCAAGCCTTCATGGCTGGCTGTCCTAACAACTGTCACATATCTTTTACTGTGTCTGCGTCCGCGGCCCTAGCCCGTCACCCTGCCATCTTGTAGATGTAGACGCAGATTGTGATATTAGTGTACTCGACCTCATTCTTTATCATGAGGATCCCCATGTCGTACGAAGTCGATCGTAGCTAAATTGCAGTTAGGCTTAAATTCGCCACGGTATGAGCTTGAACCCCGCCACCTTGTTATTAGTTACGTGCAGCTCGGGCGATATCCCCGCCGGCAGTTAGAGGCCGTAGACGAACATTATATATAAGGAGACTGCCCCGTGTGGCTTCGTGTGGCGTACTAGTTGCTCGAAACTGGGTTGGTTTAGCGAGGTCTTAGCTGTAAAGTCGCCGGCATAGGGAGATGAGCTGGATGGCCACAGTCCAACCCCTGAAAGATTGTTCGCGGTATTTCACGGCTTGGCTGCAGCTTGCGGGCCAACTTCCCCCGGCATTCTCTTCCATTTTTGAGGGGCTATGATGGAAACTTGAGGCCCTAAGGAGTAAATTTCAAGGCTCTGAATGTTAGAGTCAAGGCCTAAATATTCTGGCTTGACCCCCTCGCAAAATAGCTTCCCAGCTGTTTTGTATTGCACAAACCCCTGCTGGATACTCACCCAAGTCTCTCACGCTAACAATCTCTCAGGGGTTGGATTGTGTGTTCAAATAGAAACGCAGCACCTTTTGGTCACGATCACTGCCAGAGGATCGAAGAGGGTGAATTGCTTGATTGTTCTTGCTGGTCCTTCGAAAGCGAGGGTCATCGCCAGGGCAAGGCTTGCTCTTTCTGACGCTACCATCGATCGGGATGGTCTGTGCTGCATCACCAGTCCACGATGCTGATCTGGATTGATGATCGATCCCGAACGGCGGGCCACTACGATGGCAGAGAGCCCTCATTTGTTATTCCCATTCTGTTGCTCCAGTCATTCTCAAGAATATACACTGCTCTTTGACACAAACACTCCTCACCCCCTGAGCTGAGGGGGTGACAAACACACTGACGGATCATAGCACCAGGATCGGAACAAGGCTGTACATGACCCGCCACCAACCATCGAGAAGCACATCAAAGACGATGGGAAGATCGATTGGGGTTTCCATCCGAAAGACGTGTGAAGAAAAGAAGACGAGCCTAGAAGCTAATGTTCTTGCTGGTAGAATCACGGCAGAGCAGCGAGACTAGTTCCACGTCCTCATCGACGAATGGGTCAGACTCCACCAGCGGGGGCGGTGATGGGTGACGGACTGGGCCGGGCGGCGAAGCCGGCCTCTGCAACCTCCACGTGGTGCCGCCTGGGAACCTGGTCTTGAATGTGGCCAGAGCCAGTGTAGAGACACACCATAGCGACCTAAAAATCCGATTCCATTTGTAAGCAGCAAACTCAAGCTTGCGGATACGATACGATAGAGCACCTACTAACTCGACCCCCGCGCATCACGTCCGCCTACTTCCAGTTCCAATCGGCCGTCTTTCTTACACATACCGCCACGACAGACCGGATCGACTCGGTACACTGCAGGGGCTTGTTGGGGCGCTAGTTCGTGATGCAATGGTTGTGGGAAGCCGGTCCAGCAGCCCATCCAATGCGAAAGAAATAGCCATTGGTTGAGCGAGAGCACCCGCGGTTGGTTTCTGAGAGGGGGCACGGTTTCTCGACAGCGTGCTTAGAAAGGTTGGCCTTGTGGCCCTGGATCACGTTGATAGCGGCTAGGATCTATTGTCAAAGGTACTCGCAAGCAAGAAGCCCATACTCGATCCAATTGAAGCCACGGCTCCCATACCACTCATTTTCGTCGTAATCCCACTTGTTATCCAGCTCGTCTCTGAGGTGCTGGACAAATTCATCCGAGCCACAGCAAAAGCAGAGATCCTCTGTTGGAACTTCGTAACCGGCATTCCACATTCGGTCATGCCCAGCCCACTGTCCAAACTGCTTCCTCTTCACGTCGACAAACCGGCGTTCGCTCGCATAGAAGACTCTTGGGGGTTCGTCTCCCAGCCCTTTGGCCTGTTCTTTGGTGGGTTCCTGGTATCTCGGACTGCGCTTAATCCGGTAGCCGATAAACTAGAGAGAGAATGACTCGGCCAGAGCAGTGTTCACAACAATGTCGACGATTAAGTCGCAAGCAATTTTCCCAGTTACAGTTTTCGTGCGGGAGATTGGAGACAGATATGCTGGGCTGCTGAAGGTGAGCGCCACATGGCCTTGGAATACGACCCCGCGTGGGATAAGGTAGCCCATACCCATACAAGGTCCCAGTTAAGGGCTGTAATATCGTGTGGCTGCAGGATGAAAAGATCTTGGTCGGGGAAGACGGTGAGATAGCGGCGGCGGCGTCTGGAGTTATCGCAGGCTGCTGCATATGTGGCCGTCTCGGGCAGAGTGAAGCGGCCTCGTTTCTTCCGGAAGCTTTCTACCTCTGAAGGGCTCCATACTCTTTGTCGCCGTGCTGGAGACTGGAACTCTTTATCGATAACTAGTAGTAATTCTTTGCAGGCCGTCCAAAAACCGCTGTCGATAAGGTAGGTTGATGGGTTGTTGAGCGTCCATGAGATCGGGGCTGCTGCCTGTGCGGCCGGGTCGAAGGTGTTTGCAACACCCCTCGGCAGGCACCGCGGCGCGGCAAGACGCGATTTCGAGATCCACGGGTAATCGTCGCGAGAGGTTTCGTGTTCCGGGTTGGTGGTGGTGCTGTGTTCTGATGAATTGTCGGCATTATAAACTCTAAAAACGTGCGCTCCTGGGAGAGCCGGTCGGATTGCGAGTTTCCAGATCATCTCCCTGAGCTCCCACGGCAGAAGGGGAAAGAAGTGAAAATCTGCTGCCATTTTTTTTCCGCATCGATGGCGCATGCCGCGGTGTGTGTGTGTGTGTGTGTGAAGAAGTTACCAATGGGCGGGAAAAGCACTAAGGAGTCTGGCGATGAGGTTGGGAGCCGACAGGAGGTGGGAATGATGCCTTACTCAAGTACTGTACGTAATCCGTAGGTAGGTAGTTTGTTCATTAGTGACAAACCTAAACCTCCGTTGGCCTTTATGAGTCAGTATTGGTGTTGTATCCTTGTACATCTCAAGCTTTTTGCTTTGGTAGGGAACCCACATAATGATGTCGGGTGGTGGAGGTGATGGGGTTTAGGGATTCCGGGCAGAGAACTTCGACTTTAGATCTGCATAGAGAACAAGGATATTCTGTAATGGTAGTATTTAATTGGACTTGAGAACGCAATTGCATTTTTCTAGAATCAAGTGAGAGAGAGAGAGAGGAGGGGGGTGAAAGGGGCGGCGGCCTCTTGTGGGTCGTGACATATGACATATCCCATAACTGAACACAAGTACTTCGTACTTTTGTATTTGTAGCACTTTGTCTTTAAGGCTCGAGCCTAGGCCAATCAGAAATATCACACAGAAAGCAGCAGGACGCAGGGAGCCTTCAAGAATATTTCAGCAAGATGCCTGCTGTGGAATTTTATTTTCCTCTCGCATCCCTTAGTAGTTACGTATCTCGCATTTCGAGCGAGGGCCCTATAATTGCCCGACGGGAATACGTATGGAAGAGGCGCAGGCGTGAAGATGCAAGTGCGGGCTTTTTGCAACAGCTGATAACAAGGGGCGGACTTTGAATTTTGAAACAGAGGGTAGAAAGCTGCTGATATAGTTAGCAGAGCAATGAATCTCTTTTGCTTCAATGTCTGTATAGCCAAAAAAAAAAGGCGGGTCAAGACGAATATGGTGGTTGTCCCGCACTGTATCCGGTCGAGCCGGCACAGCAGCGTCGAAGCGACATTAGTGTGCCCATGGCCCTAACAGCGGGCTACAACACTTTCTTGGGAGTGCACCAAGAGACGGCAAGGCATTATGTAATTTGTCGGCGACCGGATGTTACAAGTTTCCTTTGACAACCTCATCGTCCACGTCTGCAAGCCACGATGCGCCTGTCCATCAGGATATCGGTACTTTTGTGGGGCATTGCCCTCTTGACGGCGATCGGGTACTGCGTCTCGCGCCTGCTTGTCTTCAAGCAGATCTTTTTCGAGCATGCTGGTATCGCCATCACTCAGCCCGAGGTCGAGGCCGCCTATCAGGGCGCCAACGACACGCGCCCACAACTGATACCGAAAATCATCCACCAGGTCTTCCACAACTGGAAGGACCCGGGCAATGAGACTCTCCCATCCGACTGGGACCACGTTCGCAAGACATGCACCGATGCGAACCCTGATTTTGAGTACAAGGTTCGCTTTTCGCTTTCGCCCCCCCCCCCTATTGCGCCGCTGACGTTATTGGTGATACACAGCTCTGGTCCGAGAGGACGTCGCGCGAGTTCATCGAGCTGCACTACCCGTGGTTCCTGAAGACCTACGATGGCTACCGATACCCCGTACAACGCGTCGACGCCGTGCGCTATTTTCTGTTGATGCATTACGGCGGCATCTACTTAGATCTTGACAATGTCAGTCAACAACCTTTGCCAGCCATGAAAGGGGGGGGAGATTCAATCGCATGCTAACATGTATATCGCGCAGGGCTGCAAACGAGACCTGACACCCCTCCTCTACTATCCAGCGTGGATCACCGACCCCGGCCGCGGCGCCCTTAGCAACAACATCCTCGCGTCGAGCCCGAATAACCAATTCTGGACCCGGCTGACCATGTCGCTGATGCCCTGGAACTACGACTGGTTCTTTCCCTACATGACCATCAGTTACGCCAGCGGACAGTGGTTCGAGACGGCCATCTGGGAAGAATACCATCGCCTCCTACCCCCCGTCGATGCGAACCCCAAGATTGAACATCGCATGTACCGGTTGATGATGGACGATCGCGAAGGCGCCGACCCGTCGACCTTCTTTACACAGGAGCGCGGAGGGACGTGGAAGAACTGGGACAATTACATGTTCCTGTGGATCGGGGACCACTTGTTCCTGTTCTTCATAATGCTGTTTGGCGGGATTGGTTCCCTCATCTGGCTGGGGTTGAGGTTTCGTCGAAGGTATCAGGCCACTGGATACAAGCGGTTGAGGAATGCGTCGGTAATATAGTCGTCGGTACGTCGGACAACATCACTTTGATTCATGCGGTCCGTCCACGTCTTGGTCAAAGACACCCGACCACACCAAAAAGGGACGAGCCTCATAATGATGCGGTTACTTATCATTCCGTATCCGACCGTGTCCCTGGCCCTTATGAGGAGGTGGTCCCCGGCATTATACCTATGTCCGAAGATGGGTCACGACAGAAGCGCGATTGAGGGATTCAACCCGTCAAGCCTGGACCGGAATTGTCTCGGACCCTAAAGGCAATCAAAGGCCGGTAATAAGGATCGGTAGGATGGGCGTGCGGCAGGAAGGGAAAAGGTAAGTCAAAGACGTCAGTAGGAGGCGGGGGCAGGCGTTTGGCTTTATGCATTTGAGCGGGCATAGCATGTCTGTACGATGAGGTCGGCGTTCTTTATATGTATTGTATTGTTTACTGTTGCCATGTCTGCCAAGGGATAAAGACGGGATTGTCATAGGATGCACTTTGATGTGTACGAGCAGAAGGATGCCCCGTACCGTGGGATATTGGTCAGGGCACACCACGAGGTTGAATCCATATGCAGGCCGGGTTAGGGGTTTGGCTGGCGGATTTCCGCTGGCTCGAGAGATCGGCATCTAAATTACCGTTTCAGTTCCTTTTTTTTTCTGGATTCCTTTACTTTGGGAATACCCGAAGGAATATGGCTTTTGCGTTGTGTTGCATCACGAATGGGCTTGGCGTTGTGATTCCCGTGTCGCTCAACATGCCTTTTTTCTCTCTCGCTGTTCTCGGGCTATGCGCAGCACCGAGTAGGTAAGACGGCAGTGAGTCAATCGGTCTGTCTCCCCGCATGCATATGTACTGCATGTCTTGTAGGACGGACCAATCCCGCTCTGCTGATGCACTCAGCTTCATGTTGTATGTATGGCTGGGAAATCTTTGGGAAAATGTATAAGATATGGGAATGAGGGTCTTATAAAGTGGGATATTCTTAATTGTCAGAATCTCTTGAAAAGGTGAGCAATAATAAGTTGAGAGAGAACTTTGGCGGATGAATGTTGACAACAGGGGTCACTTCATCACACCACACTACACTACGACCGACTGTCCAGACCGCATCAGCCGCACTGCACGGTGAACCCATCCCAACTTTGACTTGCCGGTCCAGCCAGCCAGCCAGTCAGTTAGTCCCTTCGGCCTACCCATCTCAACAACAATCCTTTCTCCTCGCAGTTATAGCATTCGCAACGACTGGATATTTCCACCCCAAAAAAAAATGGCATCCCAAACCGCCTACCTCTCCCCCCTCGACCAGTACATGCCCCGCATCCCCGTCGTGATTTATCTCGTCTTCGCTACATCTGATGTCCCCTCGGCCCTTGCTGCGCTTCAGTCTGGCCTGGACAAGATGACGGACCACCTCCCGTTTCTGCGGGGGTTTGTTTCGGTGCCTTCATCTTCTCACCCTGGAGTTGCTACCACCAGTACGACTACCACCACGACGAACACTTTCGAGAATAAACAACAAAAAGGCCGCATCGCCATAACCTACTCACCCAACGACGACGCACGCCTCACTCTCCTCCATCTCCAAGACAGCCTTGTCCTTCCACCTGTCTCCCCTAGTCCTGGTACTAGCTCTGAGACTGGCGCTGGCACAGGGGAGGGAGAAGGAGAAGGACAATGCACCTCTAGCTCGAATTCGAACTTGAACTCGAATAAATTCACCACCCTCCAAACCGCACGCTTTCCACCCTCTCTATTCAGGAACACATTCACCGGTCTCCTCAACGCAAGACGAGAGGCACTAGGCTTACTCTCAGGAAAAGGAGATCCTGCATTTGCAGCAAGTTATGCCGTTATTGAAGGAGGGGGACTAGTTGTCGGAGTAGCGGCGCATCATGCCCTTGTTGATGGGACAGGAATGGCGGAGTTGGTTAAATTTTGGGGGGTTTGTACTTTGGCGTGTACTCCTACCCCTCCTGGCGGGGGCGGCCGTGGTGGAGACGGGGAGAAGGAGGAGGAGAAGGAGTTGAAGTCCGAGTTGGAGTTGAACTTGGGCCGAAACACGTGGATTCCCAGGGGAGGGGGCGATGAGGTTTTGAGAAGAGGGCAGTTGCTTTGGGATGGTGTGAGAGAAAAAGAAAAAGAGGGAGACCGGCGGGGATGGGAAGAGTTGTTGGAACGGGTGAGAGGGCTCAAGGTGCGAGAGGAGAACGATGAGGGTAGTTCTCCCATTCCTATTCCTGTTCCTGTCCCTCTTCCCAAAGGGGGAACAAAGCTGTTCGGGTTTGATGGGGAGAAACTGGAGAGAGCGAGGCCGAAGTTGAAAGAGGCGAGCGGTTGGGATGAGAAGGCCCTCTCGGTAAACAACATCCTCTGCTCCATCATGTGGGCATGTATCACGCGGGCTCGCGCAGCCAGGCACGGAGGGAAGTTGGATCGGCCGACGTCGAAGTTGGGGTTTGCGATCAATGGGAGGAGGCAACTCGGACGGGAGTTTTCGGATCGGCCGTATCTGGGGAATGTCAACATTTTTGGACTGCCAGAGCTGGATGCTTCGGCCTTGACGGACATTGGTGCGACATGTCACGCCGAGGGCGATCTGGCCTGTCTATTACCGGTTATTGAGGGGATATACGGAGAGATACAAAGAGTCACGGCAGACCATATCGGCGATGTCATGTCCTTGATGGAACAGGCACCAGATATCACAAAGGTTGAACCCAACTGGGTGCGCTCTCATGGAGCGGACCTGTCGGCAACGAGCTGGGCCAATATGGGCATTTACGAGAGCGACTTTGGACCACTTCTCGGAAAACCCCAGTTCATGAGGGTGCCTGCTTTCGATAGTGACGGTCTCGTCATCATCATGCCGAGGAGAAGGCCATCCGAGCAAGGAGTCGCTGAGATCATCGAGGTTGCTGCCATCCTCAACGCCGAGGATCTCGCTGCACTGGAAGGGGACGACATCTGGAAGAGCTGGCTTGCTTGTTAGCAGCAAAAAAAGCAAAAAGGGGGACAAAGGAATGTGCCAAAAGGCAAAAAGATCGACGGAGATGGGACTCGAACCCACAACCTCAGTCTTGGACCCTTCTTTGGTAGGAGGACCACACGATACCATTTCGCCACTCCGCCTGATCGATTACTGTTTGTTCCGAGGCTGTTACTCTGACCCGAGAAGGGTTAGGTTTTGGTGTACCTGCTACTAGCGTGCTGTGCTGGGACACTCTCCACCTTTATTGGCGGCGGGCTGAGAGAGTTTGGGACTCTGGTGGCCGGAGGGGGGAGTTCTCGGTTGAAAATGTCACGGATGCAGTTTCCATAGCGCTGGGAACCTGACGCACGTCATGCACTCGTCATGATGTTATTTTTAAAATAAAAAAAGATCTAGATGTTCAAGGATGGGGCGGTGCAGTTATAAGAAAACCCCCAATGTCAGCCAAGAAGTGTCCAGCCAACGTAAACTAGCACCAGGTTCACGGATAGATGATGCCCAGTTCTCGAACCTCCTCTTCTTCCTCCTCGGCGTGCGCTAGGCGCCTGATCTTCCGTTGTATTGGAATGGGTAATGGCAGAGAGGGGTTTTTTTTTGTTGTCGCCCAGACTCTCTAGGAAAATGACGTTATGCCAAAAAAATCTGTTGCTGGCTCGGTCGGCCAGTGGTGGTTGCTCATGCCCCCTTTTTTGTGTTTTCTCCACTGTCTCAGGTACAAAGAAGCATCGTTGTTAACGTTAGCGTGGGACTCTTTACAGAGCATTTCTCACTGATCGCGCGGGGGTGCTTCACTGTACGTAACTAACAGCCCTGGGCAATGCGTCACCGTTGAGGCTTTGTCTTGGCAGGGTCCGACCTTCGCTTTTCCTTGACCTCCCGTCCTTCATCAACTGTAATGCCGAGCTTAAATATATTACCCCAAGAAACCTCAAGCGCGCTACGCCATCAATACCGAGCCGCAACTCGTTTCTGCACCCCAGTCTTTTTGCCCGCTGGCTAACGTCCTGTCAAATTGATTGAACCTTGGGCGTGGGACACACTCAAATGAAAATCGCTTCATGGGAACGGACGATGGGACCGAGGCATCGAAAACCGCCCGCCACCACCGCATTCTAGTCCACATCGCTTACCACGACCACATGGTTAGCGATATTTGCCCGTTTCGGATGGGATTGCCGTCCCTGGCGGGCATGTTGACGTTGAAAGCGCGCCGTTGGGGTCTTGAGGTCTGGGGCTCACTACTACCTCGAACGCCACCTTTCCTAACCTGGACCGGAGGCACGCCTGACATCCCGATTCTGTTTGTGATCCAACCTTGACGTTGTTCACGTAAAGCTTGGGCAATCACGACGGAAATTTCGGCAGCAGAACCGGCACCGGACATGGGCGGCTCGAGAGTCATCGATGATCAAGGCGTGCCAGAGATGACATTTCGGCCCAGGCGTTGCGAGAGAGAGAGAAAGGGCAGAAAATGAGTTGAAAACAAAAACTCGAAAACGCAGATATCGAGACATGTGAGAGGCACGCTAATAACTAACTGTCAGCCAGGGGTTGTTGTTGGGTTGTTCCGGGTATCGAGGTCGAGGTTGTTGACCTGGTCCTTGGTCCTGCCAATCGCATCAGATTTCGCTCCCCCTGCCATCTCAACGTGCGGCTCTCCAAGATTAGCTTATGGCAAAAAGGATGGCATCAAGACGGGAATCCTCCCGATATTTCCTTCAGTCCCACCATGGCCGGCCGTGACCCCGGGGCGGCTGCAACCGTCGCCCCTCTTGGGCATCGCGCCCGGGGCCTGGTGCCTACCCCAGATCCATCCCACGGACGTCTCATTTCTACCCTGTTCCACTCCCATCTTCTGTTGCATCCCTGGATATTGCGGTATCATCGTCCCGGCTATCCCGACCAAGACTCGAGGGTGGAGGGGATCGTCGTCACCAGTGCGAACCATGGTCGAGTCCCATGGCCGTTCGTCTTTGTATAAAAGGAGACTCACGGTCATCGACGATCATGTTCCCTCATCAGCTCAGCTTCAAGCTCCTGACTGACCGCCTCCTCTCCCTGATCGCTCGTTTGTCCTCAGCTCTTCAGCCTTACCAGTCGTCAAGATGGCTCCCCGATCCGCCCTCCTCGCTTCTCTGGCCGGTGCCGCTCTCGTGTCCGCCCACGGACATGTCAGCCACATCATTGTGAACGGCAACTATTACAGGAACTACGATCCTACCACCGACTTCTACAACCCGAGCGCCGCTCCCAACGTGATCGGTTGGGCTGCCCTCAACCAGGACAACGGCTTCATCGAGCCCAACAACTTCGGCATGGCCGACATCATCTGCCACAAGGGTGCTACCCCGGGCAAGGGCCACGCCACCGTTGCAGCCGGTGACAAGATCAGCATCGTCTGGACGCCCGAGTGGCCCGAGAGCCACGTCGGTCCCGTCATTGATTACCTCGCCAACTGCAACGGGCCCTGCGAGAGTGTCAACAAGAATTCGCTCCGCTTCTTCAAGATTGGAGCTGGTGGTTACGATAACGGCTGGGCTGCCGACAAGCTCCGTGCCAACGGCAACAGCTGGCTCGTCCAGATCCCCGCCAGCCTCGCCCCCGGCAACTACGTGCTCCGCCACGAGATCATCGCCCTTCACGGCGGCCCCCAGCCCAACGGTGCCCAGGCCTACCCGCAGTGCTTCAACCTGCGCGTGACTGGCTCCGGCTCCAACTCCCCCGCTGGCGTTGCCGGCACCTCGCTGTATCGCGCCAACGACGCCGGTATCCTCTTCAACACCTACGCCCAGCCCGTCAACTATCCCGTCCCCGGCCCTGCCCTGATCCCCGGCGTCCCCAGCTCCGTCGCCCAGAGCAAGTCGGTTGCCACTGCTACCCGCAGCGCTACCCTCCCCGGCCAGGACGGCCCTGCCCCAACTGCTGTTCCTACCAGCAACCCGGCTCCCACCTCGGTCCAGACCACCCTTAACACTGTCCGCACCACTCCCAGCACCACCCCGGCCCAGCCCACTCCTACCGGCGGTTCCGGCACCCAGACCAAGTGGGGCCAGTGCGGTGGCATCGGCTGGAGCGGCCCGACCGTCTGCGATTCGGGCTCGACTTGCACCGTTCTCAACTCCTACTACTCGCAGTGCATCTAAGAGGTGACGAGAGTAGGCAGTAAAATGTGATAACAACAGACCCCAAACCGCGACAAGGCAGAGAGGGATGGTTGTTTGGATAGACGGGTGAGATACCTAGAGTGAGGGGGAGGATGCCTCTGGCAAAAGAGGAGACAGGCGGACAAAAAAGCGGTTTGCCATTTCTTGTACATACATTTCTCTTATACTATCTGCACATGTTCCATTTCTTGATCCCATTCCTGCGTGATGTGTGATATCTTGGCTGGCATGACGTGCTCTGAAGATGTGATTTCCCCAAGACAGGACCGCAGTATGAGGCAAGACATTCATGTCGTTTTTGACAGCACGGAAATCAGACTGTTCATCATCAGGCAAAAAAATCCACTTTTTCTATCTATCCATTAAACCATGCCAGCTTACACACCAGCCTATAGTATGAACATTACGCTCTCTAGCAAAGGAGGGAAAAAATATGGAGAGTCAAGGAGGGAATATCATTCCAGTTCATGAGCGGGGAATCTCTTTCTAGCTTGTCCATCGACACTACCACCGACCCAAACAAACCCAGCCTAACCCACCCAGCCCCGTCGTAAACGCCATTGATCCGGATACAGGACAGAGGTATGGAAAACGCAGAATGCTGATTTGCAGACGTCCATGGAACTTTGTACAAAGGCGAAAAGGCCTAGAATTCACCATCAGCTCCACCCCCGAGGACTCCGGCCGACCAAAGTCCTACCAATCCCCACCAACTGACTTTCCAGCCTCTCAGTAGGCCGTCCACACCCTGGCCGCGACGATATACTGTTTCGGCTACGGTCGTCTTGCCTTTCTTCGCAGTGGTGGTCCGGGTGTTTCGGACAGGTGTTGTTGCAACAGCGCGTGAGCCCTCTTCGTTGATGATACTGTACATGGTTCCAAACATACCACTGTAGCCGCCAACGGGCACAATGGTCTCGAGCTGGCCGCTGCCAACTCTCTTCCCGCCTGTCCTACTTGGCAGGGACTCTAGAGCTGCAAGATACTTCGGGGAGCTTAGGATCGAAACCTGACCGCGGCGTAGGATGGTCTCGAGTGGGAGTTTGATAAACAGGGCGACGGTAGAGGAGCAAAACTTTGCGATTGAAAATGTCACGGGGGCGATCTCGCGGTCGATCATGAACTGGCTCCGGAGGACAAGAGGCGTAGAGAGAGTAAGGAGCGGGTGGACCAGGGAGTGGAGGACGGTAGGGACGAAAACAGCTGCAGGGCAAAGGTATGAGGGCAAATTACGGAGCGCAGTAAAGGTTCGTCTCGTGCCACGGGTAGTAGAAGTGATCACCAGCCTAGCTGCTTGTTAGTATATGACGTCAGGCCAGGGGAAGCTGTGTCCTTACCGTGTGCGCACAAGATCCAGAGGAGCAAGGATGAGCCCCGTGGTGACAGCCGCCGCAGCAGCCACGAAAAGGGAGGCCCAGGGATAGGGGGAGGCGATATCAATCAGGCGATCCAAATCGTTCTTGACACCTAGGTCAGGTACGTTGAAAAGAGCGCTCAACAAGCTCCGAGACCAATTTTCGAGCAGCGACTGTAACACCGAGTAGATAAATGTTGCATTGGTGCCCTTCCATACCCCCCAGGCCCCTTCCTTCTGCCATAGCTGGGCAATGACCTCGAGGACTGAGTTGTTTGTTCGGATGAGCAGCTGATGTGCCGCGGGGTGTGTTGTCTTCGGTATTCGGGGTGACTGTGGGGGGCTCGGCTGTCGTGATTTTTGCGAGCGGGTATAGGATGGCGATGGTGTCCTGGGAAGGTTCGAGGTAAAGTATGACATCTCATCGAGCTCTGAGTCGGAATCTGCGGACTGCAGCACAGGGTGGTGTTAGCTTGTGTGGGCTTTGTGCTAGACCCCAGGCCAGAGAGGCATACCTCTTCGTACCCAGAAATTTTCTGGGTCGCTTGCATCTGCCTCAGCTCCTCGGCCGCCGCCTCAGCTGCCGCCAGCCCGCCAACATCATCTTGTGTCCGTACTTGCAAGATGGTCTTGGCAACCTCGAATGGCTGCGCGAGCAGCACTGACGTGTACTTCCATAGCAGCTCGTCTACCAATTCCTTAGCCGATTGCACGAGTGATGGTGAAGAGTCCGCGATGTAGTCTTTGTAGTCGATGTCGGAAAAGATATCGCGCGCCTTGGACGCGTAGTTCCCGGTCGCATTCGTGTGTGAAAAAGCATGCGGCCCAGGCGTCGGGAGCGATTCTAGCGGTTCTCCAATTGTCGGCGGGATGTAATATGGTCTTAGGGGATTCACCCCTTCACTGTGGTTTGCCATGGTGCTCCAAAACAGCACAGGCACATGGTTTGTCGAGTCGGGCTTGTCACAAAGAGCCAACCCGGTGATCGAACTCGAGGCAATCGCAGGTGGGTGCATGCATGTGCATGACGAAGGTGAGGCGAAATGATTTCGGTTGGCGATAAGATAGCTACACTACGTGCACTGTCGTTAACTGCTCTTTTAATTGCATATCGGGGCATGATAAGCCATGCTTGGCGCAAATTTGGGAATTTTTCGTATCGGGCGCACTCCAAAGTCGAGCTGCGTCAAAGCTTCCAATTGGCGATCGACAGTGAATTGGATGCATGTTCAAGTTTGCTTTTTGGCGCAAACATCATGTATTAGGTGAATCCCAAATCCCTCTGCGCCGCTTGAGGGAGTCTCTCGCGGAGTACCCGCCCAGTTGTATAATTAGCTGCTTCATCTTTTCCGTTTTTTGGTACCCCTCGGCCTCATCGCACTTTCCGACCTTGCGTCGACCCCTCGATTTATTGTTCTTCCCAACCTTTTCCTTTAAGTCGAGCAAGGTTTCGGGCTCAGACATGTCGACCCTTAGAGCCTTGACCCAGCGCCTCCCTGGCCTGCGGTCTCTCCCCAAGCAACTTCCCAGCAGTCTCGCACAGCAGGCGCGGTGCTACGGGAGACTGAGCACATCTCCGATCCAGTCCCGGCCCGTCCGGGTCGCCCAATTCTCACCAATGTCGCGGCCCTTCTCTACTTCTCTCGCGACGTCCCATGGACACGTCGATCCTCCTAAGCCTGGCGAGGAGTAAGCTTGCAAATTGGGTCGCCCTCTCCTGTCCTCTGATACTTACATAGACTTAGGCTCTGGGTTACGTTTGTCGATAAGGAAGGCACCGAGCACAAGATCGCCGTCAACAAAGGTGACAACCTCCTAGATATCGCACAGGCGCACGATTTGGAGATGGAGGGCGCTTGCGGTGGCTCTTGCGCTTGCTCAACCTGCCATGTTATCGTTACCGAACAGGATTACTACGACAAGATGCCTGAGCCTGACGATGATGAGAACGACATGCTCGACCTAGCCTTTGGTCTGACCGAGACGAGCCGATTGGGTTGTCAGGTGGTCATGACCAAAGAGCTTGATGGATTGAAGGTCAAGCTGCCGTCCATGACGCGGAACTTGCAGGCTAGCGACTTCAAGTGAACCGTGGTAGTCGATTTTCTTTGATCTACGAGGCCGGCGTTGTGCACTTTAGAGGGCAAGGAAGCATAGATACCAAATGCATGGGATGGACCGCACGATATTCTCTGGTGTTCAAGAGCGCCTGGCGAGGCATGGCAGGTTCGGGAACATCTTCCGCCAGTTCATGACGAGGCAATGGACTGCTGTACAGATAGAAACAAGGGCGCGCTGGGAATGGATAATAGAGACGAGACGAGAACCCCTCTGATTACCACGACGTCGCACCTGACCAGCGCTGGTCGGAATGGGATTCATGAGCTAAGGCAATTGGTCCGGTCCTAGGCTTCTTCTAGACCGCCCTTCTTCAACCCTCCTCCTCCACCTGCAATTAGATCCAGGAAGCCCTTTTTACTCATCTCGGTGATCTTCTCATCTTTCCGTTTCGAACCCACCACACCTTCTTTCTTCACCGCCCGTTCCGCCTCTGCAGCCTTGACCTGGGCTGCCCGCACCGCATTGAACAGCTTCACCACACCACGCTGTGCAGTCTTCCGCAGCCGCCTCTCGGTCTCTAGAATCTGTTTCGTCGTCTCGCCTTCATCTACCACCTCCTCAATCTCCCCCGTCGCCACATTGAGCGTCTTTGTCGTGCTGGCCACCAGCACATCCCTTACGCGGCCCTTCTCTTTGGCCAACCGCTTTTGCTCCCGGAGCCGCTTGCGTGCCTTGGTCTCCAGCACCGAATCCACCGCCTGCCGCGCCGCCTCGGCGGCCTCTGCGCTGCGCGCAACAATGGGATCCGCCCTCCGCGACGCTGGGGTCTTGCTGGACAAAATCTTTTGCATGGCGATTTTCATCGCATCGGGGTCGTTGCGCTTGGACCGGGTGTCCAGCGTTGGCGGCCCGCCGTCGCTGCCAGAGTGGCTGCCAGCGTCGGATAGGGAGTCATTTTCATCATCCTCGTCGCCGTCGCCGTCGGAAACGTCGTCTCCCGAGGAGCCAGGGGCGTCTTTAGCGACGAATTGTTTAGAGGAATTTTTGGGTTTGGGGGACTTGACCTGCTTGGGCTTCCGCCGTTGCCGCTGGGGCGAATCCGAGTCGGAGGAGTGGTCCGTGTTGTCGTCGGCGGATGAAGCGCCGTCGTCAACTTCAATGTTGTCGAGGTCAATTTCGTCATCATCGTCGTCGTCGGACCCCAGGAGGTTCGATGGGAGAGGTGTGTTGTCATCTTCGTCGTCGCCAGCTTCGCTCTCGGATGAGCTGTGGTATGCGGCAAGTTTTCTTTGCTTCTTGGTCGGTCGGGCTATTCTCCCTTTTAGCCCGTCTGCGAGTGAGCGCTTTTTTAACCCGGAGCCCGCCATTTTTCTGGTGCTTGTGAAGCAATTGTCGTTGGCAATGGCTTGATGCGAGGGTGCGATAGTGTATCTTGGGGCAGCCCCAGAAATTTTTGGCGGTGAAGAAGGGCAGGAAATTGCCCCGCCTGGGTGGCCCTAGCTGAGAACCCAGCAGCGAACATCCCCACCTCGCTGCTTCAATGACCCCTGTTTCTTCTCAACAGCCAACACTTTCTTAACACTTGTTTTAATTGCATCTTTGAAGCTCTCCCGGGAGATACACAGTAGTATTGTTTCTGCCTGAATTTTATGCAATTCTGGTATATTGCTCTCAGTTCCGTTCTCAAAAAATTGCCACCTAGAGTTTATTTGGGTCCTCAGCTGTCAATTGGCATCTGATTGGGTCTCCTGTTGCGAGTTGATGGCTGGAGGACATTCACGTTCACATGAGTGCCAGGCAACAGCGTCATAATGACGCTAAGTCGGTCGTCTCATGAGGCCGACGACGTCCACGGTGTACGAGGTAGTCGAGCCCCAGTCGAAATCTGGCACAGCACTCATGTGGTCAGCTGCCAAGACGGCGACTCTCTCATACATACCTGCTTGTCACACCTGAGCATGACGGGTACAACGATATTCACCCCCTAGGCCAACATTTTCCGATCAGCGAGTGCCGTGGTTTGGAATGGCTGGGCCATATTCGGGCCGAGGCCCAATTCTCTCTCGTCAGGAACCCCTGACTGAACCGCACAACGCTTGGCCCGAGCCCAAGATACAACGGTGAGGGTTTCTCATGTTGTCCTCTGGCTTATACCGACACCGGGACGGTATATGGCGTCTGTCCAGTGTAGGTGGCTGTGGCTGGAGCTGAGATCGCGGCCTGCGTGGATCGGCGGATAATAGACATAACCAAACCCTTGATCCCTTTCGGAACGACGGACCCTGCGTTGAACCCTCCGTGTTACCCACAGCTTTCAAGGCTGGCTGGGGGATATGCTGCCTGGGTGTCTAGTTTGCATTTTTCGGGAGCGGCCAGGCTAAGACAAGCAAACTCTATTAGCACTGCCTCTCCATCATAGCCAAGGGTACCGAGTAATTTCTCAACATGGGCTCACGTCTCAAGCCACCTGTTCAACGACGATAAGACTACCTGCTGCGATAGATATCAAGAAAAAAAATCACTAGGAGGATCAGCTGCTCGCCCGGAGCTCAAAGTAGAATGCTTGAGCGCCCCAGTATTCTGAGCGCGACCGACCTAAACGCGGCCGGTGAGGCTTGTAGGCTAGTTCGTGCCTTCCGTATTTGGGTGAAAACGTTTACACGAGCTAATAGAATCCGATCAATCTATTTTTGGCAGCTTCATATCTCTGCTTTGGCATTGGCTGTTCAGAAATCCCAACTACCTCCGTCTGTGATCGAATCTCGTCCAGGGCTGTCAGCCTGGATCGAGGACAGTCGGAATGTCGCTGGACTGGCTGCTCAGAAGAGGCGATCGCTCTTTCTCTGATTACAGATCCCAAAACCTCACCATTCTTTCTCCTAAGCCTCTTCATTTAAAAGTCTTGCGCTAATAGTCCAAGTTGGGCCATCATGCGAAGTCGCGCAAGTGCCCCCGGACCCGACAACCAGCCCGAAACCTTGAGCTGGAGACGTACACATGCATCCACATCCCTGGCTTGGCTTGATAATATCTGCTCTTTCCTCTTGTCTGCCGGATTAGCTTTTCTGGGTCAGTCAAGGCTCCTACAGGCTCACATCTCGACATGCCTGGTTGGAAATATGCCTTCTCTCTCTCCCGAGACGCCGTCAAGGCGGCCACTCCACCCGGGACGGTCCGCCTCATAGGTAACAAAAGACGTGAATACCCCATAGTTAGCTGTCGCTCACATCATCCCAGAACACGGCGCTGCACAACAGAACGGGCGATATGTCGATCGTGTCGTCAAATACCCTATCCCAACTTCAGACCCAGCAGATCCCCTCAACTGGGGAACCTGGAGGAAATCAGCGTCTTTAGCTGTTTTGTGTTTCTACGCATTTGTAGCCAGCTTTGTCTCAGCATCCTTAACTCCAGCTTTGCCAGCTTGGAATCTGGCTTTCCCCGGCAGCCCCCAGGCCTTCGACAAGTTGATAACTCTTGTCTCGGTACCTGACCACTTCCCAGTTCTGCATGAAGGGGCCTTCCTTACTAATCGATCTCAGTTTAATATCCTTCTCTTGGGTTTGGGCAACACCTTTTGGGTGCCTTTCTCAAACATATTCGGACGCCGGCCAGCTCTAGTCCTGTCATCCCTCATACTAGTCGTATCATCTGGTTGCGGGACATCTACCGAGGATTTCAAGAATTTTGCAATAATTCGTGCTTTCCAGGGTGTGGGAAGCTCCGTCTCCGAGACCGTCGCGGTGGCAATGGTGGGAGACATGTTCTTCATATATGACAGGGGGACCACCATGGTATGTTCCAACATGGTAAATCTGCGGGCAGCAAACTAATAATACAGCAGGCGCTTTACACAGCATCACTGGTAAGCGGCTCGGTTGTCGGCGGTATCTGTGGTGGCTACATTGCCGTACGGCTAGGCTGGTCTGCTCTCTTCCAGGTCTACACGGGGCTCTCGGGGGCAGCATTTCTTCTTTCGATACTCTTGGTCCCGGAGACGATCTATGAGCGGGATGCGCCATATCTCCCCATCCAACGAACACTCCCCCGCGCATCCAGATATTTCCCCCGAACTCCTGCGCCCTTCCTGAGCCTCGCATCAATGCCGTCCACAATGCGAATTACCTTGCCGTCGCGGTTTCGGTTTGCCGGATCGTTGACGGTCGATCACCAGGGCCCGTCCCTGACATGGTACCAGGCCGAATCCAGCAGCGATGTCACATCCTCTGCTCCTAGTCCTAGCCCTGCGCGCCAATCAAAGGAAACGAGGTCTTCCCACACAACGGCGCTCTCCAACATGCGCTGTCCGCCATATACATATCCGAGGTCACTCACCTTTGGCATGTACCGTGGCAACTTTCTCTACCACTTTGCCAGGCCCTGGACGACCCTTCGGATGCCAGTTACATGGATTGTCATGCTCCAATATGGAGCTCTGGTTGGAAGTGCTGCAGTCATCTCTTTTGTCGGACCTCGGGTCTTGAAGCAAGCTCCCTACAGTTGGGGTGTAAACTCGGGCCTTCTCTTCGTCGGTGCCCTAATTGGGGTTGCCTGTGGCGCTATCTACACCAGCGGCCTTGCCGACCAACGGCTGAAGGAACTGGCAAAGAACCAGGACCATGGATTTGGCGAACCTGAGTCGAGGGTGCCGATCATCCTCCCGTCTCTTGCACTGGCAACAGGGGGGTTGTTGGTATTTGGCTTTTGTGCCCAGGATTCGGGGTCGTACCAGTGGATTGGGTTGGAGTTTGCGCACGGTATGGTGGCATTTGCCCTAGCACAAGTACCATCTATTTGGTTCAGTTATGTGAGTATCCGATCTGTTCAAACGGGTGTCTAGTGGGTGGGTGGCTAATCTAGGTATTTTTCTAGGTTGTGGATTCATATGCACAGCTTGCAAGCGACTGCTTCGTCATGATATCTGTTGTACGAGCGATCATACCATTTGCCTGGGCGCTTTTCGTGCCCGAGTGGGTTCAAGCGGAAGGGTTTTTGGTCCCTTTTGGTGGGTTTACTGTTATTATGGGCATGTGCTCATTGTTGGTTGTGCCACTGATATGGACTGGAAAGAGGATGCGGGTTGCGACGGCGCGGTATGTTGTTGGTAATCAGTGATCGGGGGGGATGCAGAGAGCAAGTTGGCATTTGGAGGGATGGAAGCAGTTTAGCTCCGTGCATCAATATCATGGACTTTGGTGGAGAAAACCGGAAATCGTATTTTTGCTGGGATATCTTTCCTCTGGAACTGGTCCAGAAACGCTTCCTGGGCATGCTTTATATTCCGAAATCCTTCCTCACCGCACCAAGGCATCCAATAACAAGGATCCCAAACGTCTAGCTGGGTGATGCATGAGTGGTGGATACCTAGGTATGATGGCGATGTGCGTTGACTTGCACAAAATGGACAGGACGCAGTTATATCAAAGCACAAACCCATCATCTAGGTAGCTAATCTCGACAGAGGAAGTGGGTGCCTCCCTTACCAAAATTTGATGACGCCACTGCGGCTTGAATTTAGACTCTACGTTGCTCCGGTCCAGGCCTCAGATCAGTCATGTACTGCTCTTGAACTTTATTTCCAAGACATCTCCCACACATCAATTATTTCTATTTCACGCAGTTCCCTTTCCGCCTACCTACCAACCCACCTACCTACCAGGTACCAAAATGCGCTCTGCAAAACAGCACCTCAAAAACTGGGCCTACGCCCTCAGCGCTGCGGCGGCCTACCAACTCGTCCGACACGTCGTGTCGGGCACCTTTTCCACCAGATGGTTTGAATTCCCGCGAGCCATGATGCAAGGGTTCGCGCCGAGTATGCTCGTGCTGGGTCCGGGGTTTCGCCATGCCCATCCGGAAATCCCTACCCCGCCGCCGTCGGCCCTTGAGACTTGGCTATGTCTACTGTGTCATGGTTGGCTGTTTGATCTGGAGTTTGGGGGTTTTTTTGAAATAAAAGAGTTGGATACAGCTCGAACCACTGTGTTTGCCCTTCATGCCTTGTTGGCCTTTACCTTTATGAGTCTAGTGGAGCCGATCAAGTGGAATGTAAGTCTCCAAGGCTATCTATATTATACCATATATCTTTTGATACTGATGATGCCCTTGTGTGCCAGAGACGAGATATGACCCTGCTCTCCCTGCTTAATGTTGTAGCAGAAGAAGAAGAAGAAGAAGAAGAAGAAGAAGAAGAAGAAGAAGAAGAAGACGAGAAAGAAAAGGAGACGACAATAAAGTCGTTTCTGCTCTCCTGCTACGAGATCGGAATGTGTTACCTCTTGTTTCGCGCCATCATGTACCTTGTCGACCTCGGGCTGGATTATCGCTATGGGGAGACGGGTATTTCGTGTGGTTTCCTCTACAAGAGACTCTTGTTTCTCGCTCACACGGATTCAGCGGCGACTCGTGCGTTTTCATTCATTTATGTCGTGGTTCCATTCATAGACATGGCAGAAACAGCCTTCTTCTTGATCCACTCTCCCTTTTCCCAGAAGAGGTGGAGGAAATCATCGTGCCCCCCCAAAACACTCGTTAGTCCAGGAGGGGACTGGATGCTAATGAGGCAAGGCTTTTTTATTGCTGCCTGGAGTTGGATGGTTTTTCTATTTCTTCAGGCCTGGAGTCAAGGTCAGCTTTGGCCCACCCTCTGGATTGGGATATGCTCGCTCGTTTGCTTGTGGCACTCGCAAAGTTTGTACCGAGTTCTGCAACCTGTATCTATCTAGTCTGGTCTAGCATTCTATTGGACAGCACTGGGTGCACGCAACTGCATTGCATTGTAATTAGAAATCATCCTTCTATCAAGCTGTCTTCAGTTTAGCATAGTTCAGTTTGCCTACCTAGATGCCTAGGAATTGGGAACTTGACCAGGCTCCGTGGCGGTGTGCTCTGTCTCTTCCCTTTTGGTAAATTCAGCTCGCCACGAAAATGCGGGCCAGACCTCCCCATTCGACATGGCCGAGACCAGACTAGAGTCTCCCCCGCTGCATGGCTCAGCTCAAGCTAAAAAGATAACCAGTCACAGTCGCCATATCCATGCAACAGTTGTTGGCAACGAGTCTAGACTCCAGACCTTGGACGCAGAATGACGTGGGTGAACGGTCACGATGCCGTATCATTCACTTCACCCTCTCTCTCAGGCAGCCACACACACACCTCTTTTCCTGCGGGATTCGGCAGTGAGTTATTTAGCGTATTGGACAGTAGATAACAGGCTCGAATACTTGAGGTCGATGCCCTTCAACTTTCAACCTGAGGCTCTTTGTATTTTTCTATTAATGACTACGACTTTTGCTCTGCACATGTAATTTGCGCACAAATTTTTTTCTCAACAGACTTTTGACAAAGCCTAGACTAAATGCAACGAAACCTCACGAGTCACGCTGGAGGATATAAACAGGTATCATGCACAGACCTTGAATCAGCGGAGCCATCCCCAACCACGACGGGGGGCTCATCATTACAGAGTCCAAAGTCGGAGAGGGGGGCGAGCATGCAATTTGCCAAAGCGGCGCTCATCTTCAAAGACAAACTTGAGGACACGAGAAGAAGAACGAGCCGCACAGGTGATGAACTATCACCACCACTCCCGACCCCATCGACCACAGCATATACAACATCCCCACCCCCATCAGCTCAACTTCTTCTTCCTCCTTCTAACCCTTCCAACCAACCAGAGGAAAAAGAAGAGGAAGAAGAAGACCCGGTCACTGCCCGTCGTCTTCGCATTATCCGCCTCGTACAAAACGCCCTAACCGCTCTCGTCTCCATCGCCATTGCCGTCCTCCAAGCCAGAGCCCTCGTCAGCTACCAGCAAACCAAAGATGTTCCGGGGGCATGGCCGACGCACGCGAACTTGATGCCCACGATCTTACTCATGGTAGTGGCCATTCTCGCCGGGGTTCTCGACCTGTGTTTATCGCTTGCGTACCTTTTCCCCGCTTACGCGACCATCTTTCTCAACCTGGCAACTAAGGCGCAAAACGTGGTAACTTGCGCCAAGGCCGTGTCGTATTTGATCACCGCCATTGTCTGCCGAAGCGGCTTCGACTATGGCCAGGCGAGCGGACAAAAGAATGACTTGTGGGGTTGGACTTGTACGAGTGCCGCGCAGGAGTTTGATCCTGTCACGGGGGCGAGTGCGAACTGTGTGGGGCAGGTACGTTTTTTTCTTCTTCTTTTCAACTCAAGTCAATAACAACAACCCTTGGGTGTGTTACCTGTCGGCTACTAACTCTCCGAGGGCAGACCGCCGCATGGTACATTGCTCTAGTGCAAATCGGCATTGAAGGCATAGGCGTGTTTGGCACCGTCTACATTAACCAGCAACAGCAACAACGAAACCAAAAGGCCGGTGGTGGTCATGGTAGTTATGCCCTTTCGGCTGCAGATTTCGAAAAGATGACGACTTGGGGACAGGGACTAGATAAGTCGCTGAGCGGCATGACACTTGGGACTACTCCTACCAGCGGAGGCAACGGCGGCTCTTCTTGATTTTTTCTTGTCCTTGATTTTGAACCTTGAAAATTCATGTAAACGAGCGAGTTTGGCGTTAGTCCCTAGTTTTTTTTTATCTCGTAAAAATACAATATCGAGATTTTGAATTCTACTACCCCTATTTTATTTACTTTTTGGTCGCTCTCTCACTCGTCGACTGGAGTCGAGCTGCATCATGTCATGTTGAGAAGTGAGGGTGCGGATGTTCCAGTTTGGGATGGATGGGCTCAGTTTAACAGTGCTCAACTGCACGTGAGTGAGCTACATGTAACCAGTTGCTTTCTTTTCCTTTCTGCTTGACTATTTCCTCAATCTGCTTTCTTCTTTTCAAAACTTCTACAGTGTTTGTTTGCCCACTTGGCTGGGTCACACCGCCAAGAGAATAAACATAGGATGACGATGGTATGTGCCGTTCCGGGAATCCCGAACATCCCGAGAATCCAGTCATATCCCGAGAGCGCCTCGTCCGTCCATCATAACTAGGGCTCGGCGCGGCCGTCAGACGTGCCAAGAATTCTTGTGACGGAGAAAGCCTGGGCCTGAGCCCAGTGTTTTGGACGAGTCAAAAACAAACCCGACTCGGGTCTGGTCGGATCCAAGCTTTCCATTTTCCTTTTCCAGATGACCTATGACCTATTCGTCCTCCCGTACTGCCGTGCTGCCGTACGGCTGACATACATTTGCGACTGATCTGCTGGCTAGCGCGCTGGCGTGCTTACCTCAGTACCAAGACACTAAGAAACCAGAAAGAGAGCCAGAGCGGAAAAGAATTGCGGGCACGGAGCATATTTGTACCAACGCTTTGTTACAAAGATGCTGTATCAAAAAAAAAAAAACTCACCGACCCTATCATATCAATTCATATCATTTT
>Ga0247765_1000615_pt1 | contig 25813 bp, 21 predicted proteins | sample UWRJL106311C6_FD_179949 | JGI IMG/M metagenome (GOLD analysis project Ga0247765, IMG submission 179949) | Plant litter microbial communities from Arlington Agricultural Research Station in Wisconsin, United States - UWRJ-L106-311C-6 | ecosystem: Environmental > Terrestrial > Plant litter >...
TGCATTTAATTGTGTGCTTGTCCAGAAAGGCGGCAAAATAGGTGGGTGTGGGAGGAAAATGCGACGCGACACGAACGCGTTGCATATGCGGGGTTTGGGTCGATACTTTTGTCCCCCCACTGTATGTCGTGTATCCAGCTCTGCAGGGGGTGAGAGTCGGCACTTGGCAGATTACGACGATAGCTGGAGACCGACCAAGATAGAACGCAATTTATTCCAAGAACCGTCAAGAGGCTTATCTTAACGCATGTGTCGAAAGTCCAGTCAGTCTATTTTCCTGACGAATCCCGTTTTTAGTTTTCACACCCTCGCCAGGACACTACAAGGCGTTGAACAAGTTGATATGTCATTTACTATCACTGTACAGTTTAACCTCGAAAGCTTGTTTGCAGGGCATCAATGAAATTTGTTGTCAAGCCCTTGGAATTTCTTCGTCAACCCTCAACTTGATAAAAGGGCAAATATCATGTCGATTGGCCCCTCGGGCTGTCTAGAGAAGGCGAGCTGCAAAGTACCACCCGAATCTTTCTTTCAGGGGTTGGGTTGGCCTAGATCGCTCCTTGCTATTGGGATAGCGAGAAATGCCATGCCCAGAGCACCGTGAGTCCCCCACTGTCACGTTAGACTCCTCTCTTTAATTCTGATGACGCTGCGAGCGCTGGTATATTTCCTATATCCGACAAATGAAGGTATTTATGTACACACCCAAGCCGATCTCATCCGAGCTTGTCCGGCCTATCCAAATCTTTTGCACACCATCTCCATCTCTTGGGGGATATATATAATGAGGGGAGAGCAGCCAGGCCAGTCGAGCTGCTAGGGACAAAGAAACCAGCCGGGAGAAAGAAACAAAGAAAGAAATGAATGGTATCCCAATGTAAATGCTGTAAAGTCATGCCGAAGGGAACATTTGAAAACGATACCCCTTTTCACCATCAATGACCGCTCCAATTTATTCATCCTTCTACTCCTCATCCTCCCCTTCCTCTTCCTCGTCCTCATCCTGACGCTTCTGCATATTTGACTCTAGCAACTGCGACTCGCGGATCTTGAGAGCCAAGGCGCGGCGGGCCTGGGCTGGGGTAGCAGAACCGGCCATCTGGACGGGGACAACACCGCCAAAGGGACCAGCGCGGGCGTCGTTCTGGCAGCGGACCAAGCAAACATTGTCCTGGCCGGCAACGGTGCCGGTGCAGTTCTGGGCAGCGGGGATGGCGGCGACGAGGGGGAAGTCGCTGGCAGCGCCCTCACGATTCCGCGAGTTGCGGCCTGGGGGAGTGGTCGTAACCTGGATGTTGGTCCATTGCTGGCCCGTGGCATCGGCGTTGATCATGCAAGTGTAGGGGCCGCCACCATCAGCGTTGACCTGATGAAGGGTCATGGACACCTCGCCGCCCTGGGTCACTTGGGGCAGTTGGCCGCCAGTCTCGGCCATGATGGCTTGTGTGCCCGCTTCGAGCTGGTTGGCGCCACCAGCAAGGGTTTCGCCGAAGGTCTCGGCTGACGCACCGCGGAATCGGGTGCTGTCTTGTTGGAAGGGCCTGCGGCGGGTACCGTCACGGGGGGTCGATGTGTCGACGCCGAGAGCCATGCCAGTGCCACCGGCATCACCAGTCGCCGAGATGATAGCCCCGTGGCCGGCCACAAGCTGTGCAGCGGCGAGGAGGGTGAGGGCGGCGAGCGTCTTGAATTGAGCCATGATGTGGTTCGGGATGTTGGTGAGGATGTTGTTCTGGTGGATAATAGAAAAAGATGGCTGTAAGGGGCTAATAATATCAAAGACCTGTCCAGCAGGAGAGAAGTGAATTCGCAGAAGAGGAGACTGGCTCTGAGGCTGGAGAGGCTGATGATGATGATGAGAAAGAGAGGTTGTTCAAACAAGATTGATCAGAGCCCTTATATAGCCTTCCTCGGCTAACGAAGCCCGACAAAGTTGATCAAGACGCCCCCATCTTGTCATGGGTCCTTCTTCACGAGGGAGCCGGAGTTTCACCTCGAAGCAGCCATGCTCCTGTGAGGTCCACAGCTTCACGCCCAAGGAGTCGCAAGGGCGTCCATATTCGGAGAGCGCCGTCTCGTTTGGGCGGCTCACGATGGCCTCGACCCTCCTCACCCTGATCAAACATGTTCATGGCGGCCGTCACAGTGGGCCAGGATCGAGGCCGGTGTCTCATGCGTCTGGGTTGGGGGACCCTCACCATAGGTAAATCACGAAAATCCGGGGTGATGCTTCGGAACATTACCAGGGTTCAGCTGCACATCGAGAAGATCACCGAGAGAGCTCTCCCACAACAGCAAGGAGCTACCCTTGGCCGTTTCAACACACTTCATGCTCACCAAGGCGACCGCGGGGTGCTGTACGTCGAGCTTAGCTACACCGATTCGGATATCAGCACGGTGCTATGGTAGTGAGCAACCACACCGCCTCCCGGGGCGAGATCTTTCCGGGAGTCTGACCGTCGTTGCTACTGTTACAGGGCAAGTTTAGTGTAAAAACCCTCAGGTAAGCTTAAATGCCATGTTCTGTGCGAAGTCGAAGCTTAGCACTGCATCGCAGCTGCTCAGCCTCTCCCACTGTGTTTCGGGAACGCGCAGGGATCGAGGAGCCAATCGCGTGTTACCGTGGGATCACCAAGTTGTCTCGCAAATCGCAAACCCCTGTTGAGGCTCTGTGCTGTGCCGGAACTACCCTGGTTCTTGGGCTGCTACCACCAACTCCCAAGTTGGCCACCCTCCTTCGATAGTGTCTTTTTTTTTTAAGCCTCGTGGGCATCTAGTCAAAATCGGGAGAAATTCAGTACTTCCCGATCCAGAAGCCTGAATTACCACCGTCGCGCAGCTAAGTTCTCGGCTGTCTGCCCGTAAGCTCAGAGTGGTTTTAGAAGCCCTCGACCTTCCCGCTTGGCACCCCCGCTCTGGATTCGCCCGTCTGTGCAAATGATCCGAGATCGCCAACTTCCCGATTTGCGGTTGCCGAAACATGTGAAGGGAAGTTGCTGGATGTCTGTGGTGATGTCCTGAAACGTGGGCGTCCCGCAGGCCAGCCTTGCCGCCGATCAAGCGCCCTTGACTTGGCGCACCAATCGCATCACGGTTTTCATTCTGTATCAGCAAACCCAAGGCCCGAAAGCTTGGGGCGTCAAAGCAGCCACGTCCAAGCATATCCCAAGGCCCGCCAGAGCCACATCACAACTGCAACACTATTTTGTGACCCCAAATGTGAAACACGAAGGGAAAAAAGAGAGATTAGCTGCACTGTCAACACTGTCAAAGTTGTCATTGTCACGAAGGGCAACGTAAGATATCGACTCCAGCATGAGTGTTTTGGAACACAGTTTCAGAACTGGCTGTCGCCTGGGTCGGTATATCAAAGAGACGGGTCTTGATTCCAAATTTATCTTCCCCGTTGGCGCTCGGTTCCTTTCCTAATTAGCGTCTGGTCCCGTCCATTTCCCCTGTAAAACCGTCAGCAAGGTATACCTGCGGTGATCAACGACCGGACCATGTACCATTTTTCTGAACCTCGTTTCCGCACTGGCGTGGCTTCCCTACGGGCTGCAAAGGCTACTGCCGTCAGTCATAGCTTTCAAGTCATGTCGGGGAGGGAATCGAGTAGACGCGCACCGGATAATCTTTGTGGCATATCGGCTGATAGTGGAGTAGGTCGATGGAAGCCTTGACTTGTCAGTATTTCTCAGCAATCAAGGGACTGAATAGGCTACCTCCTGGCCCTATTGAGGGGGCAATACCAATATGAGCTCTAGAGCTGGGAACGGCTCCGATGTCACCTGCCATGTCGTCTCCTAGGAAGTTTCTTCTCCCCAGACTGCGACGTGTTTCGAGCGTGGTCAAAGTATCTGCTTGACCAGCCACGGGATTTGTCCCGAATCTGCCTGCAAGCTGTGGTACCGGTTTTGAAGGATCTGGACCAGCGCCCATTCGGCCAACCTGGTGACTGAATGGTGGCCTGACTACGTCGACTTGCTCTAAGTTCGTTGGGCCTCCCTGCAAGGTATATAGGCCTTCGGGGGGTGTCAAAGTATCTGCTCGACCGGCCACAGGCTTTGAGCTGAATCCACCTGTAAGCTGTGATACCGGTTTTGAAGGATCTGGACCAGCGCCCATTCCGCCAACCTGGTGGCTGAACTGCGGCCTGACCGCGTTGACTTTCTCCAAGTTAGCTGGGCCTCCTCCACCAACACACAAGGGATACAGACCCCTAGGGCCCGCAGTCTTGGCTATTCCCACAAAACCAGGTCCTGCTTTCTGCGATTTGAAGCGACTAGGGCTCTCAGGAAAATAGTTCGGCCCGAATCTTTTGCTACGAGGAGGTTGGCCCCTGCCGGGGATGGCCGAATGATGGGAGTATCCCCAGGCGTGCAAAACTGGGGCCATGGTATTCATAGACATGGGCTTGGGGCTGGTAGCTGCGACCGGCCTGTCGAAAAGAGAACCCCATCCTTGGGACTCCTTGATCTTGACGGCATCCTTCAATTTATCGTAAAGCTGACGTGCCTCATTGCACTTGGCCGTCTTCTCAGCTAACTGATGACGCAGCTCCTCACATTCGCGGAGTAGGCCTTGTTCATGGAGCTTGCCTTCTAGAATTCTCCGTTGGTGCCCAGGGATATATTGCCATCTTCGTGTTGACTCACCATCGACTTCTTGAGAGAAGTTAGTGACCCTGGCATTTCCCCGCTCCCACACCTCTTTGATATCCTTTGTGAGCTGTGAGCTTTTTTTTCCCCTCTGCGAATTTATTTGCATATGTTTCAAACTGACGGTACTGGGTTAGTTGTATTAAGTGTGTATTCAGCGCACTGGAGGAACAACAGCTCACAGTTTATTTGTCATTTGGTACGCCCAGAAAGAAACAGCCCGTCCAGCGCACTCCATGACAATGACTGGGTCAAGACCATTGAGTATTATGGATTTCCAACTCTCGGAAGGCCGAAGATATTGCCTGTGCATCTCGCTCTCGTCAAGAGGTTGCTGGCAAACCGGGCAAGCGTAGGGGCCGGAGGCATTGAAGCCATGGCGATTCGCACAGGGCAAGCACAGAGCATGGCTGCAAACATTAGCTAAAGATCTGGATGAAGTGCTTCAAAGAGAACTAACCTACACACAGTGACAACGGCGTCGTCTACAAGCTCAGTGTTGCACCATCGGGCATTGCACTTAGCTTTAAACCGTTGTCCATATTAAGAAGGTTTATTTAGAGAAAGCTTGGCCGAGCAAAGCGAGTATTTAACAAAAAAAAATATCGGGAGCAAAGGCGACAGCTGGCCTGATCCTGGTTGAGAAATAATACCTGCTTGAGGTAGAGAGAAGAGCCGTTGCGCTTCCACACATGAGAGCCTGGAAGCTGCCCTCCATTTCGAACACAGGTATAGGAAGGCGCGGCCAGTGGTCTGCTGAAAACTGACTCCGCTAAAACGACTGTGTGGAGCCAGCCCTTACAGTACAGTCCAACCTCTAAAAGATTATTCGCGCAATACTTTACGGCTTAGCTACAGCTCTCAGGCCAACCTCCCCCAGCATTCTTTTCTATTTTTAAGGGGTCATAATAAAAATTAAGGCCCTAAGGGGTAAATTTCAAGGCCCCCAATATTAGAGTTAAAGCTTAAATATTCTAGTTTAACTCCTTGCAAAATAACTTCTTAGCTATTTATATATTTGTAATGAGGCTAAGCGATATGCAGGCGAAACTTCGCCGCAGCGTCTGCGTAGCGCTAGGGGCAGTAGTGACGCAATAGGTTAGCACACGTATAAAAGCTGCTGTAAGTAGTAGCGCTTGCAGGGAGTTTTCCCTTTCTGTAAGAAATAGTTATGTTAAATTGTGTGGCCTGACTGGTCTCAGTGAGGTCCAGTACAGGAGGTTACAGAGGGTGAGTCCCCTGTAACGGGCGCAGCGGAAGGCTTTTGGGGGTACGATGACTGCCCGGGACGGGGTCAAAGGAAGCTAAGATCAGCAGACCAACCTGCTGTAATAAGCAGAGATACAGAGGTCTATGCCCTGTAATAGGGTGACTACAGTGGGCTTTGCACAGAGATCACAAAGGTCAAAAGGTTGCCCTGAGGCTATATATAACCTATCTTGCTTAAGGTAGAAGAGAGGAAAAGAATTAGACACCAGAAACACAGGAGGGGAGATGGTTCTTTATAGGGCTCTCAGTGGGTGTGGGTCAATCTTACAGGGGGTGAGAGCCCTAAAACACAAGAAGAAAGCCTATACTACAGAGGGAAAAGTGCTTACGTTGGCTGACATAACAGTGGTGGTGGGTCCTCGGAACTCCCCGTCGGTTCTAGTGGGTTCCAGTGGATCCAGGGGGCTTGGCAGCCCCCCCTGAACCACAACACCAACTCCTTGTGGTTGTGGTGACTGCACTTTACCATAGTGCAGTCGGTAGCACTCCCAGGGCAGAAGATCAACTAGGCTACAGCACCCAAGGGTGCTGTAACTACAGGGCAACTGGGCTGTAATTTCAACAAGTTACTATATCAAAGTAAAATCTGCTTTATCAGCTCATCGCTAATAAATCACCTATATATCGCAATAGCATCAGGCTCTTCCTTAATTACCTTAGTAACTTATTATAAAATTAGTCACTAAGTTATGGCAGGTGCCTTAGATGCCTTACAGCCGTGGTGTGATTGGTTAGCTCTTGGGCTAACCCACTGGTTAAGGTGCTGTTGCCAGCGTTGTGCCCTAGGCCCCACTAGGCCCTACTCACGTAGGTAGATCTTTGGCATCGCTGCTCCGTAGTAATTCTTCTCCTTCTTTTTCTTTACCTTATAATTTTATATAATAATTGCCACGTCTTTAATTTTACGATCGTTTTGGTGCCATCGCTGTAATACACTATATCAAAGTAGATTTAGCTTTATTAATATATTATTAGTAAATTACCTATATATTACAATAGCATTAAGCTCTTTTTAATTACTTTAGTAGCTTATTATAAATTTGGTTAGTAAATGTTAAGATTATATATTAAATTATTAACAATAATAAAAATAAAAAATTTACTATATTACAAGTAATATAAGAGAAGAAAAAAGATAAAAGAGAAATATATAAAATGCCTTACTTGGTAAGGAACTCTGCAAATAAAATCCCACTTACTTACTTACCTACCCTGTAGAAAAGCGTAGCACAGTCGTTTTAAGGCTGGATCACATAGTCATTTTAGCGGAGTCGCTAAAAACGGCTTCCCAACAGCGACCCACTTCCTAACATCGGAGCTGAGTGAGCTGAGGCCGCGGCAGCAACCGAGCTGAAGAGGGGCAGGACATTTACAGGCATTCGCAAAGCATACCTTACGAGTTGGTCTCGAAAGCTCACGACACCGCAACCTCTCAACACCAACGCACACTATCGACGATATGACCGAGATCGTGATGAGCCAGACGCCGCCGATTCTTCACGGCCCTTCAGAAAAAGAAAAGAAATATGACCGCCAGCTGCGACTGTGGGCCGCGAGTGGTCAAGCAGCCCTTGAATCGGCAAACCTCCTACTCGTCAACTCGGGTTCGGGCACTGTCGGCGTAGAAGCTCTCAAGAATCTCGTATTGCCTGGTAAGGAAGCCCATCATTCTAACCTACCTTGCCAACTCACCAAGATAAAGTGCTGACAAGTTGCTCGTCGCAGGCATCGGCCGATTCGCCATCTACGACCAGGCGGTTGTTAACGAGGCAGATCTGGGCGTCAACTTCTTCCTAGATGCGGACTCTCTGGGGAGATCCCGCTCCCAATGTCTAGTGGAACTTCTCCTGGAGCTGAACCCCGAAGTACACGGCGCTGCGTATCCCAGCACAGAGGTAAGAAGAATCCAACAAAAATTCCCTACTCGCCGAGAAGGCATTCGTTCACACTGCACTTAGAATGCGACCTCGCTCGCGTCTCTTCTCGCCACCTCTCCGGTATTCACCGCTATTATGTACACGTTCCCTATTACCCGCGAACATCTCTCCCTCCTCGAAGCATACGGCCAACAGCACAAGACCCCCCTGGTGGCGATCCACTCTGCTGGGTTCTACTCGTATTTTCGGATCCACCTGCCGGGTGCATTCCCCATTGTTGACACGCACCCTGATGAGACAGCCACCACTGACCTTCGGCTGCTGACACCATGGCCCGAATTGAGAGAATTTGCAAGGAGCATGACCAAAGACATTGACAGTCTGGACAACTACGAGCATGGACATCTGCCCTACGTTGTAATTCTTCTTCACTACCTGGAAAAGTGGAGGGAAGCAAATGGGGGTGCCTACCCGTCGACCTACAAAGAAAAGGCAGCGTTCAGGAGTACTGTTCGGAGCGCCGCAAGGACCGACAACCCCGAGGGTGGCGAGGAGAACTTTGACGAGGCGGTGGCGGCGGTCCTCAAGACCGTCGTACCACCCTCTCTGCCATCGGGTCTGAAGGAAGTGTTCGAATACGAGCCCACTGAGCCGGTAGGTCACGGGAATCCGGGAAGGGAGCAGACGAAGAACTAGGGCTGATGCTAACGTTTGCCACAGATTGCGGAGAGGTCTAGCTTCTGGATCATCGCAGATGCGATCAAGACGTTCTACAACAAGCACCAGGCTTTGCCGCTTAGGGGCAACGTGCCAGACATGAAGTCGCAGTCGAAAGTCTACATTCAGCTCCAGAATATCTACAAAGCGAAGGCCCGCAAGGATGTTGCCGAGATCCTCGCCACAGCGCAGGCCATGGCTCCTGACCGACAGTTTGATCCCGCAGAGGTGGAGCTCTTCTGTAAGAACGCGCCCTTTGTCAAGCTTATCAACGCGACCAAGGGTGGGAACAGCGCCAGCGCCAGCCGTCTCGACCGGCTGAGGACAGTGACAGGTAAGTTTTTGCCCCTCCCGTGGCTACTGTCGGCCCGCCGCCCGGCCGATCACGAGGAGGGAGTGGCGCAAGGGCTTGATTGCTTGAGGATTGACCAGACTGACATTTCGCCACAGCCCAGGAATTGGCGAACGATAAAAATGCGAAGGTGACGCTGCAGCCTCTGTCCCTACTGCCTATATACCTCGCTCTGCAGGTCACTTCGCACGTGGCCTCGGCGGGGGTGAACGAGATCCTAGCTGAAGTCGCCAAGGTAATCCCAGAGGCGAATGAGAACGAGAGGATAGAAAATGCGGCCAGGGAGGTCGCGCGTGCCGAGGGCGGCGAGCTGCACAATGTTGCGGCCTTGACCGGTGGCATGGTGGCTCAGGAGATGATCAAGATCGTCACTAAGCAGTACATCCCGATCGATAACACGTGCATATTCGATGGCATTGGGAGCCGATGCCAGGTTCTCCGCTTATGATGGAGAGAAATGAGAGAGGCGAAGAGGAATAGAGGGGCCGACCCGTTGGATGATCCAAGGCGACGCGCAAGCGCCCGGAATATTCTGGTTTGTCTCTTTCCCCCATTTTCCCCGCTCTGTCCTAGCCTTCTCTTCCCCGTGGGGTGGCGGGAATTACCTGGGCCTCAGAGGAGTTCGTCTCGGCAAGCATCCGGATATGATGACGGTCACAAATCCCTGGCAATCAAAAGACACGGGAGTGTAGTGAAGAGGCACGAACAAGGGTCATGGAGGAGGGAGAAGGCGGATGGAAGGGTAGGCCAAGCGGTCAGCCAAAAGGCAATTAGACAAGGGCTCGGCATGGGACAGAGGAAAAGAGGGACGTGAAGGTTCCCTTATCTGAATCAGGCTGAGAGGATTTTCGGCACTGGCCTTGCAGATCCCGGTTTAATCAGGCACTTGCACAAAGGCCCAAAATAAGAAAAAAGTTGGAGAAGAGGGGTGCCCTTCTCCCGCTGGGGACAGATGAGGGAGGAAAAGAAAAATTATTCAATGAAGGGATGGGGATGAAAGTGCGGAGAAGAGAGGCAATGGACAATGTCAACACAATGTTGGGGAGACTGTACATCAATGAATGGGGGAGGGGGAAAATCGAACAAGAATAAAGAAGAGAACCATGTTTTCCGCAGGGTTCCTCTGACAAGTGTTTTTCGTCCACTTCTGTTCAACTCGGTACGTCTTTCCATGACCCTGGCAGTGCAACACGCCTCCATATCGTATCGATACAGTCCGAGGCACAGTTAAGGAGGAAAGACAAGATGCACGTGGATCAGAAAATGAACGTGATGGCTACACTACCCACCCTTGCCAGACCTGTCTAGGTTTTTTGCCCAGTATGCAATGTGGTGCAGGTATACATGTCGTTCGGCTCCTTTGTTTAACATCTGAGATACAAGGTGCCATCATGGGGTAGCCCTGGCGCGCAGTCGCCGGACCGCAGTCCCAGCCTTCCATCGGCCGCCCTAGGGGAAGGGTCTCCATTCCCCCCCCCCCCCCTACGCTACGCTAGTGTACGCTGTTACTGTGTGGTGGCGCGGTGTCACGGTGATATGGTAGTTGCGTCCGGGTAGTGGTGGCCGTTTTTTATTCTCCGCATGCAAGGCCAGCCACAGTGCTGCGGCACGTCCAAACACACAGACGCCGGATCTGGTCTATGCTACGGGGTTTTGGAGGGAAAGTGACTACACGATGGAGTCTGGATTTGACGAGGGGGTCGCGCGTTTGGTTCGTCGGTCCGTAGGTCCTCGATGATACCTTGATGCCCCGTTGATGGGTAAGGTCGCAGAGTAGCAGGGTACCTAGACAAAAAGTGTCGGGTTGGCCCTGTGGGAGCGGAGAACTGGCGCGCGCCTGCAAAGGTAATATGGTGTTGTGTATTGTACAACTGCACTGGTGGAGGCCGGTGTAGTGCAATCAGATGTACACTAGGCTGAGCCAGAGGGCCATGACACCGGTCCATGGTCTTGAATTCTGGACCTGGCGTGATGTGATTGGGGCCACGGTTGGGATATGGGGAATATCGAGAATGGGAGATGTAGGACCTGACGGGGGAGGGGGACTCCATCTGGACCAGCCCGGGACTAATCATGAAGTTCTTTGCCAAGAACCTTCTTGTGAAAAGTGGCCACTTGCTCAGAGGAGAGGAAAACAGGTCTGGTACCGAGCAGCTGAAGGAGGGGGAGATGAGAAAAGGCAGGCAGGCATGAGGCTCTCGTCAGCCACTCCTCTATCTTCACAATGACATGTGCGGCGGGGAAGCAAGACGAAGGGAGCTTGTCAGTTGTTCTTGTGATGATGAGTGGATGTACAAAGTGGGTTCCTCGGTTCCTTTTTCCCCCGGACAGTCATGTCCAGCCTTCTTTCGAGGGGTAGTCAGGGGAGTGCATCTGTCAAAGATGCCAACAATAAGCGACAGGACCGAAAGAGATTGGGAGACAGGAAGCGAAGAAGGAGACCCAATACGTATCGAGATTATAATCCAACCCCTGAAAGATTGTTAGCATGAGACTTGGTGAGTATCCAGCAGGGTTTGTGCAAGACATGAACAGCTGGGAAGCTATTTTGCGAGGGGTTAATTAAGAATATTTAGGCCGTGGCTTTAACATTCGGGGCCTTGAAATTTACTTCTTAGGGCCTCAAGTTTCCATCATAGCCCCTCAAAAATGGAAAAGAATGCCAGGGGGAGGTTGGCCCGCAAGCCGCAGCCTAGCCGTGAAGTACCGCGCGAACAATCTTTCAGGGGTTAGACTGTACTGTACCACGTACGCCTATGTGGGATGTTCTTCACAATGTTCTAGAAGGTTGGACATGTAGCACTCGAGCTTGGTTGAGGTTGCGTCGGCTGAGACTTGGCCAGATGGGCCGTCGGAAGACCCATCCAAATGTTCCTAGCTTGCCCTGTCGGCGTGTGCGGTGCCAGGTTAGGATGCAGTATCTCAACTTTTGTTGCAGTGAGATTCCCTTTGGGTGTCCAAGTTGGGGCCACAAAGACGAGGCCTCAGGTAGGGACGCCCGAGGCCTCCCGGACAAGCAACGAGAAAGCCCTTCGACCGACCGTCCACCCGGAACCATGGCGTTGTGAGCCGATGACGAGACGTGACTCTGATGGAGAGGAAATCACTTCGTCAGGCCATCGGGTAGAACTCGCCAAGGTGAAACATGGAACAATTTGAGCCATCCTGCGCTCACCTCGACGCACCAATGACGGAGATAAAGATGAGATGGTGGGTGGGTGAGATGCACTTGTTTGGTGAGATGATAAGGACTGCTTGCCCCATAACAGCCTCCAGATCAAGCCGATAAGACATTTCGGCAAGGTATGTCGAGGCTGACCAAGCCTGCGTCGAGATGTGAGATGTGAGGAGTGATATGGCTAGGTGATGCGGATGCGGGAGCGAGGGCCGGGCCTAAGATTTGTTCGAGCCAGGGCGTCCCGCCGATGACTGCACATTTCCAGGCGCTGCAGGTCAAGTTGTGGGGAAACAATCAGCACGATTTCAAGAGTCCAAGAAAACAGGCGTCTGGGGTTTCCAGACCACTTCTTCCTACCCGTCTGTTCGCGCCGTCCGCCAATGTGCGGCTCTCGTCACGGCTCGTTCTGGTTTTAATTTCAGTTAATTCCATCCAGGGCCAAACGTGCCAACACGAGGGTGGTGCGTTGCTGCATCGGGTCTATGATGTCCGTTATTGGAGGAATACGTTGGCACGCAGCAGATTGAAAGGCTGGATTGTGCAATGGTGGTTTTGTTCCTGTTCCTGTTCCTGTTCTGGTGTCACCTTACACCGCAACCCCGAAGCCGGTCGGGTGGCAACGAGAAGCTTAGTGGGTGCCGTGACAGCTTGGTGACAGCTTGGAACCTGCCCACCACCGAGATTGTCACCTGGACGTATGTTGTTTAAGCTTTGATGCCGATGCGCCCAATCCAGAGACGTGCAGCCGGCGAACCTCATTCACCTGCGACAGGATCGCGGTTTGGACCGTCGCAAAAACCCACCCACGTCGCTCAATGCAGGCCTCCCCCTCGGTGTACCAGCGAGGCACCACACCGTCAGGCAGGTGCGGGTCTGCGGTCTGCCCTTCTCAGACAGACAGGATTCCCCAGAACAGGAATCCAGGCCGCCCCAGACGGCTAGAGATGGGATAATAATGGCATAGAGGGTTGTGGGAACAAAATTGTTGCTTTGCACATGAACAGGTGGACTGCCCGCCAAATTAATTCAGCACGGCTGGGTTAATATAAACCATTCTGCGAGTGGTCCATTTGGCCTTCGCTCAGAGCGAGGTGTGCGCTCGCGTGTGGCTGGCCCGTAGCGGGAAGCAGGTGGGTCTGCGAGTCTACAAGTCACCACTGTTCTCTCGAAGAGCCTCGTTAGTACTCCGTTGGCGTGGATGCGGACCCGTCTCTGAGAAGGGATTCGCGCTGCTGCTAGGATCGGAACAGGCGGCCGCAAGGGACTGGTCAAGTCACAATATCCGAAGTGTCGACTGGTCGAGACTAGTCAATTAATATTTGTTGACCCTCGGAATGTTTTTGCTGGTCGGCGTTGATTGCATGCACGAATTCGATGGGCAGCTGGCCCACTCGTTTTTTTTCGAAGGTGGGGATCTGTTCGGGGCCCATTCCTGGCATGAGCTCCAGCCTGGCCGAGAGGAGGCTGGTGAGCCCTCCCTTAGAAAGCGCCATCGTCAAGCCCTTAGCTGTGAATTTAAGCATCTGCGGACAGGGGGTGTTGAGAGAGAACCCTGAGCCTAATCCAGCGGATTAAGGCACGCACTGTCACCCTACCTTCCTCTCTAGTGATGCTTCTGATACCCTGTTCATCGCGAGCAGCATGCATTGCTAATAAGTCCCTCTATCAGCGTAGGATATATTGATGAGGCCCCAGACTCAATCTACTGGCCGCGACGGTGGAACCAACAGTCGCCTCACCTGCCCTTAAACGTCGCCTTCCTAACACACAAGGAAGAAGCGAATATAGCAGGAACTGTTCATGATCAGCGCGAGCCCATTTGGTCAAACGAGATAGGTCCTGACTGGGAATCATTGTACTCTAAAAAGAAAAGTACCTGCGGAGGTGGCAGGCTGTCGTTCTTCCAGATGCTCGCCTTTGCGCCTGGTTGGACAGCGGGAAGCTGTGGAGATCCATCGTCGAGGCCAAGCAGATGCGGGCCTTGGCGGGGCGGTGGGGAGTGCGACCATGGAGTCTCAACGTTATCTCGCTTTGCCTCGAGTCTGCTGAGGCTCGACTTATGAACGCGGTGATGAGTTGCGAGACAGCCCAGACCACTTTTGATCGCCTTTCACACCATCTCATCTTACAAGTAATGACGCATAACCTCAAGCAAAACGAAGCGGTAAGATCGCAATTGGAAGTGCGAGTGGAGTAGGGCCACCTTCTCACACCGTCGTGTCACGAGCAGCAAGAGCAACGGACTGTCCAGACGCCCATCAATTCACCTGACTGCGTTAGGTGAGCGCTGTGATGCGACTGTGACCGATATATCCGTTGCCTGATAACTCACCGAAAGCAGAAACAACTGACGACGCGTCTTCCAGAATGCTATAGCGACCGTGCTTCTGTTATGCTGGGAGCTAGGCGTTGAGTCGGCCAAATCTCTAGTTGCGTTGCAAGTGCGTCGCGTGTTTAAGGTTTTGCTCGCCTTGACAGCGTGGCTGCTAACATACGTGGGTCGGTTTTCTAATCTCGCATGCAAACCGCACCAGCGGCAGTCAACTCAGTGTTGTCATCCCGACCTCAAGGTCGATTCCGGCTGCTCGGCCACGGCGCAGCCGGTAATTTGTGGGCAGGGTTTCCCTGCTATGAAGCGGCACCTACGCAAGCCGCCTGCAAGAACTTCTCACGCTTCCTGAATCTCATACAGACATCCCACGGTTCGTACCTAGTTGCGGAGTGAAAGAAACAATCGCCGAATACCGCAAGTTTTGATGTCGGAGGCACACCTACATCTGCTACTCGAGGGCCAAGATCTCAATCAAGAAAGAAAACACCAACAGACCGACGTCCTCCGAAAGTCTTCCCCGTAACAGCATGTTTGGGTCTCAGGTCACGCAGGAGGTGGTCCTCGAGCGCAGCGGCTCCAAAAGTATAGCATCTGCGGCGGATGACGGGCGGACCAGCAGGTCGAGTACGCTGGAGAACACGGGAGGGCCCTCCGTCCCACTTGCGAGCTACAGGGCCGTCTTCTGGAGACGCGGCTGGTGGCGGATCCCCTCACACGGCTGAGTTTGCTCACCAACGGCCCCCAGGCATACCAGGCAAAGGCACTCGTAGATTAACATGCCCGGTCATGTGCCCCCGCCCAGGAAGCTGAAATCGCCACTGATATCTATTTTTTTGTCCACCGGCTCAAGCTGGCCCTGGAGACCCAGGTGTTCTGATATTGCTGAGAGACAGTCGGTTCCCTACAGTGGGCAGACAGAGCTATCAGCTCCACAGCTGATTTGGCTTCAGGACCCGGCCAGAACGGCCAGGAAGACAGGATTAGAACGCATCGGCGGATTGTAGATTTAGATTCAGGTGATACCGATGGCGGTTCTGATAGGTGGTCAGAGACCTGCGAGTCACATGCACCGTGTCAAGGAATAACGGAGAGGAAACACGCAGTTTGGGGTTCCCGACCGTTTCCCCTTCTCCCCCAAAACGCTGGCGGTGAGCTATCCCTGCCTGGGCAAACGTGCGGGGTCCCCGCTCCAACTCCAGACTGGACCCCCAGACTTTTTAGCATCACCCCTGTCCAGATGGATGGCAGTCGAAGATGGGATCTATCGTCAGTGCCACTAAAAATCGGTACAGCAATTGCGGTAGCTCGTCTACATTGAGCAGGATGCCTGGCTGCCACAAGTTGCGTCGCATTCACCTTGCCCTGACGCTCAAGAGCGCGCGGCAGCGATTTCGAGTTGAATCTCCACCGTCGAACAGGGCAGCTCGCGCCAGCTTCGGCATGCCCAGGAACAGGAGTCTTGCTAGGGACAACAGCATGGACGTTGGAACTGGGGGCCGACGGTCCCTCCTTCCAGTGATCCTACTAACGCTGCCCCACCGCAGTGTCCTCCGATCAGTGCGATCCCTCAATTTCTCTTGCAATTCTGCACATCCTCATGCACAGAAAATCAGAGAATGCTCATTACGTCCATGTTCCGATTGCCGAATAATCGAATTGGAAAGAGCAGTTCTCGGCAGCTCGGCTTGCAGAAACCGCTCGACTGCCTTCAGTCAAGTGATATTTCTTACTGCTGCTGCAGCAGAGCCGTTGTCGATGGCGAGGTGGGCTGCTTCGCACCAGTCGGCATCCGGAGAGGTCTGCATCGTCATCAGGATAGTCGGCTAGACGCTGGCTGGCCGGTACATCGGCTGGCCGGCGCTGGACGACAAGGTACCTCGACTTCCACGTGCGGCATCCATGATCCCTGGTTGACGTGCAGATGGAGAGTGTACACAGGTACTCGCATACACCCTGGTCCCAGCGCTGAAACGATGCCATAGAAGCTGGCATCGAGGTACGCCAAAGTCAAGCTAAGTTACGTCTGTTCTCTGCAGTGGCGCTTCTCAGGTCGGGCAACGCAGCTTTCACATTTTCTTCTCCAAGGTCCAAGGTCCAAGGTCGTGTCCCCGCTCCGTCCCCTGCCCGTCTTCTCCGCGTCAAGCCCTCAGGCGACCCTGGCGTGACCTTTACTTGCCCGCATATTAATATGTTTTTTTCAGGTACTGCAGCTCAGGCATAGCTGATTGGCGTTATATGCCAGACAGCGCTGGATGTAACTTGTAACTTGTGCCTGGCCGGACGCGCTTTCCTTACACCCCTGTTCGCCCGGCTGCCCCATGTTGGCAGGCTCGTGGCTTGCCTCGCTGCCCACCCAGCGGCCCCACCCATGAGCAACACACGGCATTGACCTGAGATGGCGCTGGGCTTGCGAACGTACATTGCCCTCCACACCGCACTCAATATCAAGCTTATACCTGGCAAGCTATACTGGGGTCTTAGCAAGATGCACTACAATACCTGCACTGAACACAGCTTCTCCACACTCCACACAGGGCGGCGGCCTCGTCGACCCATCCGACCCTTCCAAATCCCTCTCCCCACACTCTAGGGCAATATCTCCAACTGCATCCAATGTAGATATATAAGTCTGCATCCGCTCCCCCATGTTCTCGCCTCCTGTCACTGCCCCCCGTCCATCTATATCCCCGCCTTCTCCTACCTCTTGGATCTCATGATCGACCTCGCTTCACTTCACAAGCTGATCTGAGAATCTTGTGTGCAACCGTTGCTTCCACCTCACGTCTTTATACCCTCGTCTCTCCGGCTGGCATTCCACGCCGGCCAACCCACTCGCTCACCTTCTCCCAATTCATTTCCATCTTCGCCCACAATGGCGCCCACCATCCCAATTCCAACCCAGGGCGGCATGTTTCACACCTGTGAGTCTCTCTCTGTCTATCTCTCTCCACCTCTTGCCCCGCCAGCCAGCTGACAGGGTCGACAGTCCAAGGCGTCACGCCACGGAAAGCATCTACAGACTCTCAAGACAGCGTCAAGACGAACGGCTCTGGGACTGCCAAGAGGATAACAACACCACACGCCTGTGCCGAGTGCAAGAGACGCAAGATGTGAGTGCTCATGACAATAAGCCACCGTATCGACAAAGTCTGACCTAACTCCTCCTTCAGCCGATGCGACGGTCAACAGCCCTGCGGCCAATGCCTTTCCAGCCGTGCACCTAAGAGATGCTTCTACGACAAGCACAGACAACGAGTCATCCCCTCCCGCAAGACTCTCGAGGCCCTATCTCAGTCCCTCGAAGAATGCCGGTCGATCTTGAAGCGTCTATACCCGAACCACGAAGTCCAGACTCTTTTGCCCCTAGGCAGGCAAGAACTGCTCAACCTTCTCGACCGGCCTGTCTTGGACACATCAGTCGGTGGCCTGCCATCACCACCTCTCAACACGTCGCCTATTTCGGAACTTGAGTCACCGACGATCCTCAAGTCAGAGAACCTACTGGAACAGATGCCCTCCCGAGATACCGAGTGGGATGAAGAGAGGCGCGGAAGAGACCCTATTCCTGCCGAGGCCGACGACATCAACGCCTTGTCTCTATCAGTGGACCGTCAGCAGTCATACCTAGGCGCTTCGTCAATTAAGGCCGCATTGATGGTCATGCTTAAGGTGCAACCAGGGCTACGAGGCTCCCTGGCAGCGCCGCTTAACAACGTTGAGATGTCGAATAATTATCCCGTCATCCGGCAAAAGCCCGCGGCTCCCAAGGACTTGCAGCGCATCCCATGGTCTTGGAAGGGCCAGACACTGATCGACGCGTACTTCAAGAGGATTCATGTCTTCGTCCCCATGCTGGATGAGGGCTCTTTCCGCGCTGACTACCTTGAGGGCCAGCGACTGGACGCGCCATGGCTGGCTCTGCTCAACATGGTCTTCGCAATGGGAAGCATCGTGGCCATGAAGTCGGATGACTATAACCACATCAACTATTACAACCGCGCCATGGAGCACCTCCCCATGGATGCCTTTGGCAGCAGCCACATTGAAACCGTCCAGGCCCTCGCTCTTATTGGCGGCTATTACCTCCACTACATCAACCGACCCAACATGGCCAACGCAGTGCTCGGTGCTGCCATCCGCATGGCGAGTGCGCTTGGCCTGCACCGCGAGAGCTTGGCCCAGGGTGCAAGCGGTAGCGATCTTGCTATTGCCGAGACGAGAAGGCGGACGTGGTGGAGTCTGTTCTGCCTCGACACCTGGGCTACGACTACCATGGGTCGCCCTTCTTTTGGACGATGGGGCCCGGCCATCAACATCCGCCCTCCCGAATTCGGTGTTGCGGCAGGCCGTGATTCTTCCCAGCACGCTGGAATCTTGCCCTTGATCGAAAACATCAAGTTTTGCAAAATTGCCACCCAGATCCAGGACATGCTTGCCATCTCGCCGCTCTTGCGAACGGAAGACCGCTGCAACCTTGATAACCAGCTCGTCAGCTGGTACACTTCTCTCCCCTGGTTGCTGCGCACTACGGACCCATGCGCGGAGCCGCTCTACATGGCACGCTGCATCATGAAGTGGCGCTACCAGAATCTGCGCATGCTCCTGCATCGCCCAGTTCTCCTTTCACTTGCCAGCTCGGGTCTCAACCCACACACACAAGCGTGCGATGCCGATCTCGCTGCCATCGAGACATGCCGCGATCTCGCGGCACAGACGATCGAGGACGTAGCGCGTGAGTGGACCCGTAACCAAATGAGCGGATGGAACGCGGTCTGGTTCCTCTACCAAGCTGCCATGGTGCCGCTGGTATCTATCTTCTGGCAGTGGGGCAGCCCGCGGGTGCCTGACTGGCTCAAGCAGATTGAGGCGGTCCTCGACTTACTCGAGGTCATGGAGGAGTGGTCGCTGGCTGCACGCCGCAGCCGCGAGGTGGTCTGGCGAATGTATGAGGCCAGCCGGGCTATCCAAGCCCAACAGGCAGCACACCGCTCCCAGAGCCCCAGCATGCACATGACCGGCGACGGTATGCTCATGTCAGACGCCGGCCTGCACATGAGCCCCATCGGACTAGAGCCTGTCGAGGGCCTCGGCATGATGGGCATGCTCGACCAAGGCGGTCTCTGGGATCTTGATGGCATGTACTGGGGCGGCCAAGCCGATGCCGCCGCCGCTGCCGAGTTCGCCGCTTGCGCCCCGGGCCCCGCATCAGCCAGCCCCGACGGCATCATGCACATGGACTTTGGCATGATGAGCCAAGCCCACCATCACCATCCGGCCGCCGCTACCGTAGGTATGGACAGCTTCACGTATGTGCAGTGATTTTACGAAACATGTACTGCTACGGCTCCTTCGACTCGATTACCAGTTTCTCCCCCCACACGTGTCTCTCTACTTTGTTTGTTTCAAAATCTTGGCGATGGTGATGTGGAGTTTTGGGTTTTGGGTCACTTTCGGTTGGCGTTACACTTTGGGAGATCAGTTCGGCAGAATTTGGATCCACCTTGGGGCATGTTGTTGCTTTCGGCTCGGACGGGAAGCCATTCCATCTCGATTTCAGAGATTCCAAAGGTCGGGTGTTTGGTGTGATGGAACGCTCGCACTGGGCTGGGCTGGATTGGTTTGGGTTGCCGGCTGGCAATGGAAAGGGAACAACAAATGGAAACTTGGAACTGGGGAAAGGGTGCAGGGGGTGTGGGAAAATCGAAATGTGGGGTACTTGGCTTGGGAGTCTGGGGTATTTTGGGGAAAGGGGATGCGGTGTTGTGGTGTGGTGGGTGGGAAGGCATATCTTGGCACGCATTGTTCGGTTGGTGGTGCGACATGTTTTTGTTCTCCCTCTTTTCGAGACGCTTCGACTGGCTGATGTTTTACTTCGGGTACTATGGGGGGAACGATGGATATACCAAGGGTTATGATATACTTACTGCTTATTCTCACGATATCATCTTTGGGCCTGGCCGGAGGAAAATTAGTTGGGTATCAAACAAGACAAACCAAGGCGCAAAAGACTCTCAAGACAGAGACAGGCTGAAGAAGTTAACATTTCTTCCAATTTTCTGACCGTCGGTCCCTTGTGTAAGCATTCGTGCTGAGCGATGAGAAAAAAATGAGAGAAAGAATGGTGCGACGAATAGGGAGAAGGGGACGTCTGAATATCCGGAATGAGCATCGATGCAATGTGTGCGCCGTGTAGACCAAGAGGGCATGTATCTTAGGCGGTTAATGAGCCGCGGTATTTCGTCAATTTTATTCTCTCATCATCCTGGAATCTGACTCTCCCCACCATGTTTCTTGCTGTTGGTGAATTTGTGTCTTGGTGCGAGCGTGTTTGGTTTGAATGTGAGTGGTGTGGGTATGAAATTGTCCACATGCTCGCCAAGTTGCATTGCACAGCCAGTCTGTTACTCTTTCTCCAATATAACCTCGTAGAATCCGAGTGGTGAAGGTATGGCAAATGCACCGGGAAACCGCCGGCAGGCAGCTGGTGTATCTGCCCTGTGCTTCACCCGCTTGGCCACGTGCGTATAGGAATACTTTGAGCAAATATGGGTGTGTGTACGCTTTCTTGGTGTGGTGTGCAGTGTATTCTAGCGTGGCGTACCTGATTCATGTTCTATTCCTAGCTTTTTGTGAGACCTGGGTCCTGGTCGTGACGGGACATGGCGAGTTTCTGTGATAGGTCGCCGGGTCTCTTGTGCTTTTTCAACTGGTTTTCCTCTATACTAACATTCTCTATTCCTTCCCGCCGGCTGGAATGGTTTGCTTCGCTTCCTTGCCGGGATGGCTGATCGAATTGTTCTAGACGATGACGACGCTTTCCGTATGTTGCTAAGTATGGACTTGTTCAATTATTCCATCGTAGTTGTGCGTGCATGGATAGCATATGGGTGGAATGCAACTCTGTTTGAGAGCAGCACACCCTATAATCGAAGACGCGGGTCAATGGAAAGAGATTGTCAAAAGCCGAAGCTGTTGAAAATGCCGTGTTGCTTGGCTGCCACTCTTTTTGTCTGTTTATTTGTTTCTTTTAATTTTGGTTCTTGTGCAGAAGGAAGCCGACTTCCATGAGGTGTGGTGGGTTTGAGTGAAGGATGAGTGAGTGTAGGTGTGGTCGCAGTGCTGCGTCCAAGTGGATGTCCAGGACTTGCGAATTGGATGCACGTCACCACCGCCTCTAAAAACAACCCACACACACTCTCTCTCTCCCTTGCCTACCCCGATCTCCATATATCCGGCATCTGGTCTTGGTGTGGGAGCCATGTATCTGTGTATTGCTGCACTGCGCTGCCATGCCATGCGCTGCCATGCACGCCGCGGTTGTCCGCGGCGTTACACGGCTGCCAGGGATGTAGGTGCGCTGCATCCTGAAGCGGGACTCCGTACGGCAGTGGTGTTGCTGGTCGGCTATTTGGCCTTACATCTTCGCTGGCCAAAAGAATGCGCCGCTCGGTAGCATGGCGGCTTTTTTGGTCATTTTATTCTCTCATTCTGTGCACCTCAGGTAAGTATCTATCCAGCGTGGCCAACCCCATATAAGCAAATAGAGCATGTCTGCTTAGCAGTGAGTAGGTCGGACTGAGACACGTCACGAAAGAAGGGCGGTTGCCTGTCGCGTGGCAAAGGAGAAGAGGCCCGGTCCGCCATGACGCCAAGGCGACCGATTGATGATGAGAGGGGGCTTGCTTGATGAGATGCACGAGGAGGAGCGTCTGGGGAAATGGAAATCTGGGGAAGCGAGTCTGGGGGGATCATGGAAAGGGTGGTTGCAAGAGGTGGGAACCATTGAAGGATCAGATCAGCCAACGTTAGATCTCCTGTGCTCACATGCACCAGCGCATCATCAGATTGGACGAGTCTAGATGTTCTGTTTGATGATGTCCGATGCAGATTTTTCGCCTCCCCTGCCAAACTCCACGCCAACTGTCGCAGTGCATCGTTAGCAGGTGTCTGTACCTTGCTTTGGCGCCCTGCTTAGCGTTGCCGCCAACGGCTACAACTTCCACCCAGGAAGGCGTCGCTGGTCGAAAAGAGCAGGAATGAGAGTGGAGATAGGTAAAACGGTTCCTAAAGCGGACAGTTGAGGTAAACGGTGGGGCTTGATTGGCTGGGTGAATGCAGCGGGTTTGTACTGTCGAAGCCGTTGCAATCTGGAGTCGCGGGCCGCTGAGATCGCGGTCGCAGAGACTTGACCGACAGGGGTTAGCGTGCTGTCGGAGACGCCGGAGACGACAGCTGCAGAGGTACTTGGTACTTGTGCCTGTTGGAGGCTGCGGGGTAAGATGGAAAATGGGGGAGTGCGGGGAGTTGGGAAGCCATGAAAGGGCCACCACAGCTTGGAACAATGAGTAGAAACACACCTGCCTCTTCGGGTACTGGGCCAAATATATGAAGAGGAATATTCCATGGACCTTCGTTATATTAGGCCTCGCTGCCATGGAGGGTGGAAGCGATCTGAGACTTGTCGCCTCGCAGTACGTACCTTCCGGGATGATGGCTCGATGGACCCACCGAAAAACTGCGGGGTAGCAAACCCACTCGCCCACACTTCCTGCCTTCAATCCGCTGAATCTTTGGTTGCCCCATACTCTTTTCGATCAACCTTGCATTCGTTGCCCACTCAGAACCAGTCCCCTTGCACATCACACGTGTGCCTGCGTGCCGTCTTTTGTGCCACTGTGCCTCTTCGGCTCATGATTGACCATTGCCGTCGCGAAGGGAGCAGAGCATGATGACGGAGATGCAAGGTGCTGTACGCCCTGACCTGTCGTCACATTGCGACGATAAGGGTGAAAAAACTAGTGATTCTCTACAGCGACTTCATGGGTGCGCTCAGTTTTGCTTGGAAGAGCCCCCACAACTCCAGTATTCATATCGGGACCAGGCCCGCATAATGCCGTCGGCACTACCTGTCGAAAGTTGAGACCGGGGGGTTTGACACACGGCATGAGGAAGCGACCGAGCTCCGTAGCTGACGTGACAAACAACGGTGATGTTTGGTTTCCAGGAGCCAAAGCACGATAAGCACGTCAGCTTCAGGCTCTCTAGACGGCAACCACGTTTGGCCGGGATATGGCTCTGGCGCTGATGTATTGCCTCTGTACCCCATCTCCCGACGAAGTACTCCTCCAAAAGGCCAGTTGATAGGTTCGATTGGGGCCGGATCCGAACTTCATCTCAACCGCGTCCTGGTCGACATCGGCCCGCCGCCAAAAAAAAACTTCTGGACCGCGAGTTGCGGAGTTGTTGCAGCTCGCTCGGATGCCGAAGCTCACAAAGCAAAGCCAACAGAGAATCTGGGGAACCCCGCAGGATCCTCGCGATAGGAAGCCGGATTGCGCCCACAGCGGCATTACACTGAATATTGCCATGAGGTTTGTTGAAAGGGGCTTCCTCGCGGCCCTTCGATTAGCTCGGAGCGAATCATCAACAACCAGCATTCCAAGCCCGGCACTGTGTCTGCCCCCTTGATATCGTACCTATTCGAGGTGTGAGTGGAAGACGGGAATTTCACACCGAACACCGAGGTGGACAGAGCTCTCCAAGCTGAGCTGAGAGCTTCCCCGCACCCAGCAGCCGGCGGCGACAAAGCGCAGCAACGGCACAGCGAACACTGTGTCTCACCTGCTGCATCACACCTAACCCAACCAGCCGCACTCACATTTTTGTACTGCGTAGTACGGTAGGGCCAGACCGGGAGTTACCTTGGAGCGCCCCTGAAACATGTTTCAGGTCCCAAATGCCGCCCTCTCTTCTGTCCGCTAACATGTCCAGCCTTCACCATCACCAGCCCCCCAGAAGCCTGCAATGCTTTTTTTTTTCTTTTCCCTCCCTTGGCAGGGTGGGACGCGCCCTAGCAGGTGGTGCAAGCGGTCACACAGACATATGCCATCTCGTTTTGTCTCTATTTTCCTCAACGGAGACTGGACTCCAGGCTTCACTTTCATTGCATCGACAACACATAGCCATTCCTTACCGCTCCCACTAAGTCCGTGCAGCATCTCTCATACTGTACGCATCTACACGTACGCACGCGGCTGGTCCAGCCTCCTCCCTCATGCGGAGCCAGCCTCCCCAGTGCCGGCACCAGCAACGACAATTTCAGCAGCCGCAGCAAACACTGGTTTTCCCCACCCTCTGCAGCCTGGTTCGTCTCTGCTTTCGAGATCTAGCGAGGTTCCCAGGTTTCCAGAAACGGCCTGCTCGGCCCTTCTCAGCAGCCTCCACTCGGCTCGGCCTGCGCGAAGACCTAGTCCTAGCCTCGCTAGACCTGGGATGCCGGTGCAAGTGCAGGTGCAAGCGCACGAGAGTTACACAGCTCAATGTGAACCGACGGAAGAAGGGAAGGGAAAGCTTCACATCGCACCTCCTCACCTCACCTGAAACAGGCCTTTACGAGCCGCGATTGTTCGGAGACTGTTTTCTGGATGGCTAGGCCTGGTAAACTACCGAGATGGTTATGACAACAACAGCAACCTCCGTTTTGCTGGTGGGCGAGGGAGCTTGGAAACGGTTATACTGGTCGTCGTGAATCTGCTCTGCCGGGAGAGCCACTGCTACGTCTGAAACAAACACGCAAGTGCATCTACGGCATTGCAGTGATGTTTCGTGTCTGAGGAGGAGATGATGGAGATGGCTGTTCCGATGCGCAAGGGTTGCTGTTGTTGATGTTATTGTTTCACGGCCGCTTCTTCTTTGACGGGAAGAGATCGAAGCTTTATCTGGTGCTCGGTGCTCGTCTTTACAAATGAACATGATGATCTCCGGACCGACGAGGTCGAGTGACCTGCTCCGATGTTGCCGCCGCTAAAGTGCTTCGGCAGCTGTCCACCGGGAACATCAAATACTTGTCCCGGAAGATGTGCGGCCGAAAGAGCCGGGCCAGAAACGTCCTCGGCAGCGGTTTGGAGTAGGTGCCGTTGCCGTGGCCTACTGATGTGCCAGCTTTGCCGAGCAGACTGAGAGCCAGGAAAAGGGGGGAAATCACCAGCCTCTGGAGGCTAGCATTCAGTGGGACACACACCGGTTCCCCAGACAACTTATGTTGGGTGGGTGTCTGTGTTTTGTTTGCGCCACGTGTCCTCGTCAGTATATGCTCTTGTGTGCTTGGAGGCTCGATGGTTAGCATCAGTTTTCTAACAGACGGGCCTCTCTCTATCATGTACAAATTGCCTACCTCCCTAGTTTCCTCTCCGCTGCTATTAGAAATGCGTGTTTAATAATGTGCTTACAAACCAAGATGCATGGATCTGTGTTTAACACACGCTTAGGCAGGAAATAGTTCACCTCCAAGGAACAGACCTTATCTCAGGTATCGTTTTATCTGGGATCGACAGTTGAACCACACTATTATTGTACCTTCTCTCCATTTTGCAAGGTCCCATATTTGAAGAGCACGTATATTCGTACTGTAGCGAGCCCCCCCTGTACTGT
>Ga0247765_1000616_pt1 | contig 25774 bp, 20 predicted proteins | sample UWRJL106311C6_FD_179949 | JGI IMG/M metagenome (GOLD analysis project Ga0247765, IMG submission 179949) | Plant litter microbial communities from Arlington Agricultural Research Station in Wisconsin, United States - UWRJ-L106-311C-6 | ecosystem: Environmental > Terrestrial > Plant litter >...
AATGGGAAATGGAGACAAGCAAAGTGAGAAAGCCGGGGGGGGCGCGGGGAGCCCCCCCCCCCCCCCCCCCGAACGACGAAGACAAAGTAGTCGCGGCGAGAGAGTCTAGGGAATGGTGATAACGATCACGGTCTGGCAGACCACCCTGGACACAGGCCCCGAAGCCGGAAACAACAAGATCAGTGGGGCAGCTCGTACGTTGGAACTTCATGATAGTCGCGGCGATGTGGTGCAGAAACTGGACACCAAATTCGACCCGACCAAAGCCCTTGAGTGGATGAGGAAGTGTGATAGATTTGAAGCAGATCGATCCGGTCAGGCCCCTGGTCTAGCTAGTGCTGGGCCACAAACGATATCGATCAAACGATTCATCGATGTTCAGAAGGACTGTCTCGTAGAGGCGTCATCCCTTCCCAGCGCACCAATCTTTGCAGCATTGAGCTACGTTTGGGGTATGCAACAGAAGGTGACATGCACCAATAGCTACATCGCACAGCTACGTCAGCCGGGATTCATTTCTCAAACGAATTTGGACATTCCGCAGACGATCCGCGACGCCATCAGAGTTTGCAGGGACATCAAAATCCCGCTTCTGTGGGTGGATGCCCTCTGTATCCAACAGGACAACCACGACGAAATTACGGACCAAATTGGCAACATGCGCCAGGTTTACGAGCAAGCCATCGTCACTATCGTTGCTCTGAGTGGCACCAACGCCGAGGCGGGAATTGCTGGTGTAACACCGGGGTCGAGGGAGAGCCAGGCCAGAATCAAGGTTCAAGGGTTCGACTTAATCCTGGAAGAGATGGGCCTTAAGGGGGTACTTCAGTCCACACAATGGTCCACAAGAGGCTGGACCCACCAAGAGTTCTTACTGGCACCGAAGCGACTTGTATTTTCCAGCAACCAGGTCTTTTTCGTCTGCAACCACGGCATCCTTGCGGAAGACCATGTCAAGCACCACCGGTCAGAAAAAGACGTGGGGTGGTTTGAGTGGCCGGATGAGTTGAGCTGGCATAATAGGCTGGAGGGATATCAGATCATATGGACGGAGTTGGGCTGGGAAATATACGCCGAGCTGGTGTCGACCTATACAACGAAGAACTTGACCAGCCAGGAAGATGCCATGGCAGCGTTTTCTGCTGCGATGGCGGTGACGAAGCGCAACTGCTTCCCCGACTCAGAGTATAGCTGGGGGATGTTTTCATCTTGTCTCGATGCGGCTCTGCTCTGGCGGCGGTGCCTTGGGTGCGATTGTGGAAATCTGAGTTCTGGCTTGCCGAGGAGAGTCCTTGTGACCAACTCAGCGGGCTATTTGGAACAACCCCCTAGCTGGTCGTGGGTGGGTCGTCAAGGTCATGTCAAGTACTCGACTTGGCTTCTGAACAACAAAAACCCGGATACCTCTCTTATCTCAAGGGTCAGGTGGCCGGATCAGGTGTTCTCTTCGGGGCGCTATCTGCATCTCGAAGCTGATACCGCGGTTTTTCCAATCCGAGGTCGCCGGTTCAACATCAGCCCGGTTCCGAGAGAGAGGGGTTTTTATCTGCTCTCCGACGCGAGTAGGGTGATTGGTGGCGAGCTCGGCTACCCCCTAGCTGTTGTTGATGGCAAGACTGGGTTGAACTGTGGTGTGGTATACGACGACGAGGAGATTGAGGAGCTAAAAGTGCCTTGCGAAGTGACTCTTGTCAAATTGTCACAGACGTTTTTGGCTGAAGCGCGCACCTCATTCAAGACCCAAAAAACTTTTTCCGAAACGGTCACTGGACCAGGTCGCGATTGGCTGAATGACGTACACTGGCCGGCTTTTGATGACCCGGACTTGGAGAATGAGGCGAGCAATTCTGTTGATATGGATGGGCGTCCAAAGAAGGACCTCCTTCATGGTTTCTTCAACTACGATAAGTATGACTGTGATCGAAAGTGGCCGGTATACAATGTCATGATGGTCAAGCCAAGTGGTGACCGATGGGTGCGGCTGGGGATTGGTAAGATTCATGTCGACGCCTTTGATGCGGCCGAGTCTTTCGAGTGTAGGAAGCTGTGCCTAGAGTGACGAACTGCTGAGCAGTGGGCACCTAAAGAGAAGGGGCCTGTTTGTCACGGGGATGTTGTTTTCCGACACTGGGTATAGCGTCGATGTCTGTGGATTGTTTTTCCTTTGCTTTTACGTTAACTAGCCAAGACACGCAATTTCCCAGAGAGTATCCATCTATCTACCTGTTTTTGCTTTTATTTGAAGTGGAAAGTGAAGAAAAGTTCGAAGTACTCCCATTTAGGGGTTGTATGCCTCAGTTAGCATGCCACAGCTATACCCGCCAGCCTAGGATGACACCTATTCGTCTCGTGTAGCCAACCAGCTTCATGGTATAAAAGCGCTTCATTAGAATTAGTCTAAGGTCTGTTTATCACCTGTTCGGCATGTCTCCAAGAAGTTCGTGTACTTCGCCCCTCTCCTTGTCAGCCAGTTCATGGACCTCAACCTTACTGCCCTTTTCCTTCTCCTGAATCGGGCTCGCCCTTTAAAGCCCGGGCTCAACGGAGAGACTCCTCGCGAGTCAACTTCATCGTTGACCCCCAACCCACTGCGCTTGGCGTCTGTCTCCTTCCCATCAAGTTCCCCAGCTGGCGGCGTAATAACCCCAATCACAACCCCCGCAATGGCCCCCTTCGACAACCCCTCGTCCGGCCCCTTCCCCTCCAAAACCATCATATCCATCGTATCCACCACAATACTCTCACTCGTCCCACTCCGATCCCCATCCTCATGATACACCGCATCCTTCACCCCATTCGTAAAACCCGTTACGTTTATGGACTTGATGTACGTCGTCAGCGGCACCCTGCTGAAGTCCACTAACCCACCCGCCCACTCAATCGTCCCCGGCGCAGCCGTCGGTTTCCCCGTAACCCAACTTCCGACTTGGATCCTCATCGGCGTCTGCGGAAACCGCCCACATTCGGACTAGTCTGCTGTAGAAGCTAGTGCAGTTCTTGTACCCTGCCGTCAACGAGCCACTCAAGTCAGCCGGACATCCAAAGTACACTGTACGTGTGAAACTCCACCGTCGAATTCTGAATCGTATGCCCCTCAGTCCGTTTATAAACCTCCGTACACCCCTTGTTAAAATAATTCGTCTTCGTCCTCAAATGTCACTGCCAACCTATTCTATATCAATCTCATGAAGATTATCACTCTGCAGCACAATGGGCGTGACAATCCCGACACCGGGCGCGGTGCGCAGCGTCACGTCTCCGTAAAAGATGGATTTAGAGATGGAGACGGTGGGGGCGTTGTCTGGCTCAGTTTTGAGGAGGATGAGGCCGTTAGAGTCGAAGGCGAGGGTGCCTTGGGCCGAGGAGGCGAAGGGGCCGAGGTCGGTGCTGGTGTTTAGGTTGTTTTGGGTGAAGTCGACGGAGATGTTGCGGCTTAGGGCTAGGACGGGGGGGCAATCTGATGAGGGGGATTGATGTTGGTGTGAACAGTTGCGCTTGGGAAGATACTTTGACTTACCCTAGTGTGATGTCGGATTGCAATCCGTCTTGGTCTGCGCACTGGCAACTTGAAGCTTTGATGCGGCCAGCAGGAGGAGCGCTCCCAGCGACGCGATCCGGCCGGCCATTGTCGTAATGATCCCTCACGTGAATCTGAAAACGCAAAGATCGGCTTGAAATCTCAGACAGCCAGAATCCCAGCGCGGCACTTGGGTCATGGCGTAGTTTTATTGTGAATCTGAGATGTATACTGTCATCTCGCGTTGGACCTTTGTGTTACACGCGAAGGACTGGGTTCGCGATCCTGTCAGTTGCGGTTCGGAGAGTTGATTGGTGCAAAAAGGACGACTTTGCCGTTTGGTTATGATGGAAAAGCTTAGGTAGGCCACAAGAGGGAGTTCCGCAAGTGTAGATAGAGGGTGCTGGAATTATATTATTCTGCCTACGTTAGGTAGTGCGGTGGTTAGCCAGATTACAATTCCATATTTGTCGTTACGCCAGTCTACGCGAGCCCGCGGTCCCCTTTTCGCATCAAAACAAGCTATCTCGCCCCAACCCCTAAAAAGTTACCATTTTGACTTATAAGAACAAAAGGAGCGTTCCTGGTCGGCGAACAGAGAATTCGAAAATGCCATCACATCAAACTGGCCAGTCTGGAGCCTACCTCCATGGTCCACTGCACACGAAACACCGAGACCGAGCCCCAGCTGCTCTCACAGGGCAACTTATGTGGCAAATTGTAGCGTCGGCCGTGGACAGCATCGTCGCCGGCCCACCGTTTTTCATCGTCGGCCCAGATCTTGGCCCAAAGAGCCCCAAATTTAGGCCCAGAGTTAACCAGTATATGCCTGGGGTAGGACATAACGTCCTAGCTCGGAATTTGGGATGGTACATGATATGATAGCCGAGAATATTCTAGTATGTGATGTAATGTCTCGGAATGTACCAGCAGCATGTGATGTGTCATCCAAGAATATACTAGTATATGCCTGGGATGTATACAATATCTCTATATTAAGTACTATCTCAGTTTTGGAGCCAGGATATTCTTAGTATACCATGTTCTTGAGTAGAACTCGGGGCACCCCTCCTAAAAACTTAGGGCACCCATCCACCATACAAAACCCGAACCCTGTCTTAGGACGCCAGCCGACAAGTCAAGCCCCACTATTCCGTCGTAATTTCCCGAAATCCTGGTGGAAGCTGCTTTGCCCGACTTATGCACGCGACTGTCGAAGTAATTGTCCTTGGAAGCAATTATCGAAAGCGATTGTCGGAAGCGATTATCGAAAGCGATTGTTAGAAGCGATTGTCAGAAAGCGATTGTTGCCGGAAGCCCCTTCTGTGAAGTAGGTTAGGTGCCTACTAACGCCCGCCTGTAACACCTAGCCTGTCCGTTGGGGGGCGGAACGAACATTCAAATTTCCAGGTTTTACAGCCAAGAATGCAGATTTTCGATGGCAGCTGCCAGACAGCTGCCTGCAGGGGTGGTGGGTGCCCCAAGTTTTTTTGGGGGGGTGCCCCGACATCTACTCTAGATTAAGCTAGCATGGCATACCGTCCTATCCCATTTAATGGTGTATTCGACAAACGGTCCCGAATTTAGGTTATACTTTCCTGCTCGCCAGAATTTGGGCTAGCTCAGGGAAGGATCAGGGAAAGCTCAGGATAAATCAGCCACAGCTCACCCTAGCTCAGAACTACAAACGAAAAAGGAAATTTCGTGCGCCCAGATTCGTCGCAGACAACCAGGCTGTTTCCCCACACGTCTTTATCTAGCTCTCCGATCAACTATAAGGTCTCATCCTGGCCATAAGCTTGGTTTATGACGATTATCCATTTTTCCGAGTCTCCTGTAACAATATTCTCTCGGTTTACAACCATGGAAAGGACGAGTGTCACGATATCACCTATGGAAATCTACAATTTGACCTTTTTGCCGCTGCTGTTTCAGAGGGCGGATCCTGTGAGGTTCACTCACGTGATCACCGGGGTGCAGCAAGTCGGTGGTTTTCGGCCATTATTGGGAGCTCTATTGACAACTGTGGCGTAATTTTTCAAGGATATTTCATGTTGGAATTCATAACGTGGCTTCTGACCGGTCTGGATGGAGTTAAAGATCTGGATGACCGCCAAGTCAACAAATTTCGGGAGTCGCCTGGAAACAGAGTCTACACAAAGTGAAGAATGACCTTGACGTGCGTATAATGTGGCTACCCTAGGAAGAGAAAGCTAACCCAAAAAAATAGAGAGAGAGAAAGAAGGAAAATCATCGCTGCAGCGTAAGCACGCCAGGCCTCCATGGCAGCTTATCGTATGCGCCGCCCGCACTTGGAGCTTTGCCCTGATAGAGTAGCTGCAAATGGCAAGGGTCGATGGTCATGGTCTGGTCGGGGTTGCTGCGGATGAGGTCCCCGTGGCTGATATCGTTGCTCCAGGTGGCGCCACTGTTTTTCTTTCCAGCAAAGGGGTTGCTTTCCGACGCAGCCTGAGGGGTCCATGTGCCATCAAGGCTCGTGGCAGTGAAAGAGCGGAAATACCGGCCTTGGCCACCGATAGCCTCGACTATCATGAGATATTTTTTTGACTGACTCCCTTTGAGGGTGTAAACCTGAACTGCTTCGAACAGATTGTTGGTCGAGTCGCTCATAATGGTAGCTGAAGTCGTGCCAAAGTTACCGGGGAATTGGCCAATGGGCATGCTGGCCCGGTAGATCTTGCCGTTATCGCCCGCAAAGAACAGGTACATGTTGGTGCTATCCCCAATGACTGTCTGATCAATGACGCCTGTGCTGGACCCGCTGATCTTGCCAGAGAAGAGGGCCTGGGCAGCGCCCCAACCGTTGGCATTAGTGGGATCTTTGGATGTCCGATAGGTGAAGGATGTCGGGCCCCACTGGTAGCAGAGAATCCAGACGTCCTTGGGCGCGAAGTAGAAAACGGTGGGAGCGACAGCGGCGAAGGACATACCGTTCTGCGGAGCGGTCGCCATGTCGCTCCAGTTGGAGAAAAGACCAAAATTCATAGAGCCATAGGTCGAGCCGGCGACGTTGCTGGCGTACACAAGGTATTTGCCTTGGTACATTGTGGAGCTGAAATCCTTAAGCGACACCCATCCAGACTTTGGCTGCGCAAGGGCGCCCGACGAGGTCCATTTGTAAGTCGACGGGAGATCGCACGTCGTCGATGAGTTCTGCGCCAAAACCGTCGACGCTACCACGAGCAGCGTGATAGAGGTGGACAGCAGGCCACCGTTGATCTCAAGTGGTCTCATGATGCTTGGCGTAGTCTGTGAGGTAGATGTAGTTAGGTGAGCAAACAGGTGGTGGAGTGCACAAAACCCCCAAAAGGGCCCAAGGTGGCTCGCAATGCCTCGTCTTTTAATCTTGGCGCCGCATCTGTGAGTCTACTTGCCTAATAAGCGGCTGTCTTACTCAGTTAAATGACGATGAAAGATTTTCCTCCACTGAAAGGAAAAACGGTCCTTCGTGCTCGGCCCTACCTACTAGCTACGTTCAGAATGCTCCGTCTATTGATTACGGGGAGCTTGCCCCCGGAGGGGTCAGTGCCAAGACTTTTCATTGGGGCGCTTCTACGGTTGTAGAAATTTATTAACCAGGGAAGCAACAAGTCATCACAAATCCGCAAACGGTCGGCCGGAGGGCGTCCTCGAGATTTTGTTCGTCACGGCGAGCGAATGTCTGTGCTGTGGCGATCATTATTCCATTATCAGAAACTGCAAGGCTGGGGGACACTTTGTGTCCTCGTTGGGTCAAAGAAGCACTTGGTTTTGCTGGTCCCCGCGTCGCTCGAGCCTGATATTACCGCTTCGATCAACCCAGACCTCGGTTATCAAGGTGGTGCAACATCCAGAATGTTCTGAAAAAGCTTTTGAGGGGGGGCTTGCCTCCTCGCTGTTCAACTACGCCGACCCAAGAAGGGTTGGTCGACAACACCCTGAAGACATTTAACGGCGCATCTCGGGATATCATCAGCGTGTCGAGAGGCTACATCAATTCAAATTTTCCGCTTTTTTTTTCCAAAGAGCTGCTCGCCCGGGCCGGACCGGTGTTTGGTGGCCTTGTGAAGAGGGAGTTGACCCAAGGGCATATGGGTTCTGTGAGTAATACCCCGCTTTCGTGTTGTCTGGCTCTCTGCTGACCAAGAGGACTTTTTCTTCAAAATGCAGTGGAATATCTCATATCACGGAGTCATCCCCGTGACTGTCTATGTAGATGCGTGCAATGTTGTGATCGATTATGACTACTTCTCACCGAACCTGCGGACCAAAGTGGTAAATCTGTTTGGTGCGACGAATCTTGGCTCACCAAAATTTCTTTTTCGTACCTCGCGCCCATGACGTTGCTCAGCTGGCTCAATCTCTGCTCAGGCCTTGATCAGGGTTTACTCAGGTTGGCTTAACTTTTGTTAGGTGTTTTTATCCAGAGTGAAGGAGAATAACGGCGTAGTGGTAAGTAGGGCGAGCGTAGCGCAAACGTAGGGAGTAGGAAACCATCACATTGAAATCTAGAGAATCCTAAGAATATAAAAGCTCGAGGGGCCGGCTTATGCCTTAAAGTGATGCTCCTTTACAGCTTCCCCTATACACTAGCGCTGCGTAAAAATAGCATAAGTAGCTAAATAACCAATTATACGCCTAAAAGCTATTCCTTTCTTCACTAAGCGTTCTTGGAGAAGGGCTTGATTTGATGGATCTCGGAGAAGTTTGATAATGGCTGGGCTGAATGCCCCAAAACTCGTCACCCATCTGTAGATTTCCGCGTGGTCGCAGCTATCAGGGGAGTTGTTCGAGATTACATAAGCTACCACCTTAAATGTTCTGAGCGGAACTAGTGTAGAGCATGTTACTAAGAGTAAAGCCTGAGTCGGGCAGCTTCTCCTTGAACGCTGAGACGGGTATAAGCGACTTGATGACGGAGAAAGGATTGATGTTTCGAAGTTTCTAAGCCGCACTCAGAGTGACCTTGACAAACATGTACAACCTCCGCAACAGTGGCCTTCCTAAAGAAACGATTTTGGCAGTATAGCTGAAATCCAAGAGCAGAAGTGATAGGCGGTAAGACGGTCATATCAGCCGCGACCCAAAGTCTTGGGCGTTGCATCCAGATTTGCCGATATTATCCACCCCTCCCGACGAAAAGTAAACCGCTCGCCTTTGAGAAAATGACTCCGCGCCCACAAATGGTTGCCTTGTACTTCGCATGCATCGCTACCAAGAAGGGGAAGTCAAGGAACAAGAGACACATAATCATCTACCCCGGTCTACAGCTCATCTTTCCCATCGGACTCCTGTACCACGAAATCCATCTCCGTCATCGGCTGACAGTTGCATTGCGGTATCTCGTTGTTCACAACCGCGTCCGCCATGCAAGCCCAGAAGCCGCACGCCGCATCGTCGAGGAAAGGATCCGTTTGCGGGGCCGCGTACTGCCCCTTACCGGTGATCTTCTGCACCTGTGAAAGCACCCCGTTCGTGTTGACTGGATGGGGCCATGGAGGGGCTCCCGACGACTTGGGGTTCGGGTCACTATTGAGGATAAACGAGGCAAAGTATTTCTGATAGGTGGGGCGCATCGCTTTGAGAGCAATAAAGAACAGGTCGACGGCATCTCGACACACCTTTGGCCAATTGGGGAGGGCGAGATCGCATATCATGTTGCTGAACGAGGACGGGTCGAACTCACTGTTCCAGAAGGTCGGGAGAAGATCCGATGCGTGTACTGCAAAGTCAAAGGTCCCCTTGAGGGGGACTTTGAAGTTGGCGAAAAAGGCGTACCACATGAGCCAGATGGGTGTAGTCGTCCCGGAGTTGGTGGCCGCGTTATAGAGGAATCGCGCGTTGCAAACAAACATGGAGTCCTGAATGACGGCTTTGGCCATCTTCTTGGGATCGCCGCCACCTGCGTTTTGGTAACGAGTGGTGATGCAAGTTTTTTGAGCTTGGCGAGTTGTCGAATTTCCCACTTGCAGAAATGCGTCTAGCATTTGACTGAAGCCGTCAGTCGAATGAGCATAGGATGGTATGAAGTTCACGGCTTCGTCGTCCACATGAGAGGCGATGAGAGCAGTGACCTTGGGGTGGAGCTTGAAACCTGGAATTGGGTCTCAGTAAGTGGGTAACTCTGTCATGAACCGATGACCTATTCTTACTCGGGTCTGTGAGAATTTGAGCAGGGAGCTTTGTGATGGTGACGCCATCAACCACAGGCCCAAGGTTGGGCATCGCAAGGCACTTGTTGTCGTGCCAGTAGAGTCTGAGGGCGTTGGCGAGGTCGTCAGTTGTTGCAGTCTGTTGAAGACAGTTGAGGCCATCGATGCCTGTTTTGCCCTTGCACGGAGCTGTATAGTCCAAAAACTTGTCGAAAGTAATGTCAGACAGACTTCCAGGCATCTCGTCCCAGATCCACTGGTAGGCGGCGCTTTGCAAGGCGGCCTGGCTGAACATGGGATCTCTGGGCATGCCTGTGGAGTCCATGGCAACAAGGTGGTGGAGGATGCTCCCAGCGCCAGCAGACTCGCCGAAGGCTGTGACCCGCGAGCTATCGCCTCCGAACTTGTCGATATGGTCTTGCACAAACTTCAAGAGGAGGCGCTGGTCCGTGAGGCCCGCGTTGGCCGTGGCCTTCTTGGAATCGTCGATGCCGAGCACGGTTGATCCTGCTAACCAACCGAGGTGGGCTAGACGATAATTTCCAGCGACGTAAATAAGGCTTCCGTTCATGCCCTTTGCGGCCTCCATGAGCCCGCTACCGTCATAGAGAGGAGCCGATTTAGCAAGGCCGGTATCCTTCGACCCAAAAACATAAGCTCCGCCGTAAAACCAGACGACCACCGGGAGAGTTGCAGCGCTGCTAATGGCTGACACGGGAACAAAGATGTCGAGGAAGAGACAATCTTCACTCATGGTCGTGTCTGCCTTGGAATGTCCCGGCGAAAGGATGGGTCCGCCCCAGTTGGGGGTTCTGCCCTTGGTCTCGTTGCAGTTCACCTTCTGGTTCATGTCCACCCCAAGGCAAGCGGTAGGGGCGGTAGGGGCCTTGACGAAGACTGTTTCTGGGCTGCTGACGGCATCGGGGGCTTCAGATGCAGCGAAGCGCGCGGTTCCGCCGGCCGAACCATCCGGAGCCTTGCCGAAGCGGATGTTGCGGAAGACAAACATCATCTACATCTTGGCGTCAAGCGTCTTCTACAATCTGCTAGGATGGAGGGAATACTCACATCATATTTCGGGTCACATTCCGGAGCGTATGTCCCCCAAGGAAGCGTGACGGTTGGCCATGGCTGATTGGGGCAAGCACAGAAAGCAACGCTGATGACAGCGGCCAGGAGGGGGAGAAAATTGGATGCTGTCGTGTGGAACCGCATTGGTAAAGATTTTTCGTGAAAGTGTTGGACTTTTTTTGATCCGATGAGGACCGGCCATGACAACCGTGGACAGGGCGGATTGCGCCAGGAACTTATTTCCCAAACATCCATGACACAAGAGTCTAGACCACCGGCCGAGAACAATAGCCATTTGCACAATGCCGAGGCGCGCAGAGACGCCATACCAAATTCGTTCATGTTCAGCTGGCCATTTGCACAATGCCGAGGCGCGCAGAGACGCCATACCAAAGTCGTCCATGTTCAGCTGGCCGTTATGTGGTTTGCATGGCGCTGAAGTGGGCTGTGGCTGAGAATTTCAGAGCTGAGGAGTTAGCGCTGCCGTAATATTAAACGGGATGGAAGTCGGGCGGTACATATCAATACTCGACAGTAACATTATCGGGTTTCGCGGTCGATCGGAACTAGACGGTGTTCTAACAATTAGCGGGCAGGGTTTAGATTTTCGTCAGGTGTTAGACTTAACTCGGGTATCGCTCTCGATAGAGAGATTGAGGTTTGCTCCACGGTTCTCTCGTCATCTTGGTGGTGGTGATCCCTGTCCTTCGAAGTCGCCCCCCCCCCCCTCCCCCCCGGCGTTCGCCTCGAGTTCAGTCTCAATCTCGTTGCGAGTAGGATCACCAGAGACGTCGGGCCATTCGTTCCATGCATCGTGCATGTGCCAATATATGCCCATGGCTTCTTTGATCGCTTCTTCATCGCCCTCGATTTCATCTGGTGTTATCTCATCCATGAACTCGGTATACCAGTCGCACGCTCCCTCCAAACTGGCCAACGCTTTCACCTGCAGAGATCTATAGGCCGCACCATCCTCAGCGAGTTGCTTGGGCCTATAGGCGGTGCAAATCCGGATGGACCAGACGCCTGCGGCAATGTGCGGGTTTTGAGTGATCCGGTCGATGCGATCCAGAGATTTTGCGCTCAGTTCCACTCGCAGCACCAGTGCTAGCAACGACGATGCGACCTTGCAAAATGATCGGCACACTAGGTGCAGCTGTTGAATGGTCTCGAAATCGGTGTTTGACCCGTCGTGGTAATGCCAGTGTGTCCCTCGATCGCAATTGCAGTCGTCCACGAAATAGGTAGCTGCCGGCCGGCTTCCACTTTCTTCGACTTTCTCGTCACCAGATGTCCCCACTGCCCTTGGCCCCGGATCCTAGATTTGCCTCTCACAACAGACATTGCCATTGAGTAATTTTTGTTGCCAGATCTTAGCGCTTCGAAGCCTCCAGTCTCTCAAGCCACATTCGACGCTCCCCAGACATGGCACGGGCAGCCTCGGCCAGCTCGGCTACCTTGCCCTCGGCCAGCTTCCTCGCCGTAGTTGCGCCTTCCGGAAGCTCAGCAATCCAAGCCCTAATCTCATCTGCCTGCCCCTCGCAATCCTCGATTTTTCTCACTTGGTCGTCAAAAAGTTTACGCTTTGACACACCTTGGTCGCTGTCCGGGTACAGGCGCTCGAAATCGGCCAGGCACGCGGCATACGCCCTCTTCAGGACGGGAGGTTTTGCGTCATCTGAGTCCTCTCCGTGCTTGGCAACCTTGTACTCAAAGTACTTCAGCTCCGCAACTGCCAGTTCCTCAGCTTTTGGCTCTCCATCTGCAACTTTCTGCTCAGCGGCCTTGAGCTTCTCCTCGAGTTTTCTGCTCCGCCATTTCTGCTGCCACTCTTCCCAACGCACCGCCCATTCCTCGTCAGCGTTATTCGCCGCAGCCAGCTTCTTCTGCCGCTCTTCTTTGGCATTGAGCTCTTCCTTTTCGTGCTTTTTGATGTAGTGTTCAAGTCTCGTTGATTGAGGTTTTCCTTATCGTTCACGTGTTCCATGGCAACAGCACGGGCTTGTTCGGCGAGAAATGCATCGCCGTCAAAGTCGCCGCTGAGCCATCCATGCTTGATGTAAAGCGGTCGTGTGGTCTCCTCGTACCACTCAAGACCGCTGTATTCGCCTCCCCTGGTACCTCGATTAGTTGGCGATACCAGCGGGCGATGTCGCGCAGGACGTTTAGGGCTGGTCGGGCGTCCATTTCATTCCAATGGCTTTCTTCTTCTTCGTCTTCTTCTTCAATTTCATCGTTTTCGTCACCATCTCCGTGCTCAGATTTCTCGTCATCGTGATTATCATGTTCACCCTTGCTCTCTTCATCATCTTCCTCCTCGTCATCCACAGTCACACTCTCCTCATCCTCCCCGCCCTCCCCGCCATCATCTCCACCCTCACCTCCCTTCTCTTCCCCACCTAAGTCATTCTCCGCAGCACGACATGCATATGACAGCTCATACTCCTCCACCGAAACCTCCTCCTCCGTCCCATCCTCCAACCTCCGAACATACTTATGCCTCCCATCCTCGCCCGTAGTCCCAAAAACGACCCCCTCATGTATATTCCGATCGTAACTCCCCGGACTGCACTGGTCATAAATGCCCACGACATGCCGCTCGGCATCGTAAATCAACACCGACCGGTGATTCACCATATTACAAAGCGTCGTCATCCACGGTCGCAGTCTCTGGGCGTCCTCGTCCGAGCACATGGGGTCGCGTGCGTCTCTGATGTCGTCCTCGGTACGGAAGTCGGCGAAGGAGCTGCCCTGGAAGAAGTCCAGGTGGAATCCGTGCGAATTGGCGCGGTCGATATAGGGGAGGACGGAGTAGAGGTAGATGATTTTAGGGTCGAGCTGGAGGTGTGTGTAGAGGGACAGGATGGAGGGGCTGAGGTCGTGCGGGCCGGGTTGGATCCAGGCGGGGTCGAGGTAGCGCATCTCGGCGAGGATTTGGTAGATGTCGATCATGAGAGCGGCGACTTGGTCGAGGCGGGATTTGTCGCGGGGGGTGAGATTTTTGGTGAGGGTGGCGAGTTCGAAGCGGAAATCCATGGTGGCGGCCATGGTGGTGTTGGTGGCAGTTGCGGCGTGTCAGTTGCAACTGGGAAAGCCAGAGACGAGAGAGTTGGTTACGTGGGCACGTTTATAAAGGTCTGGATTTTGTCGCGGCCGGTTGGACCCCGGGGCCGCTTGTCTGCGCCGCAATCAATGTGTCAGAAACACTGCACTCTAGATTTTTGGTAGAACTAATGGGTTGCAATGGCTTGATTGTATTTCGTGAAGTTGCCTGTTAAGGTTCTGGCTTTCAGCCAGAACCTCCTCCTTTATAGACCACTTCGTAGGATTCAGCTTCGTCAACACCATGGCTAAGGCTGACTGGCGTTCAGGTAGTGCCAAGCATCTAGTTAGCTTCGCTGACCGAAAGGCCAGGGCCCCTAAACTCCTTTCTTTCTGACAGGAAGTGTAAATGCGCTCGTTTTTCCCAATCCTACGCACTATCCCAGGACATGTACTAGTATATTCTATGTACTGTCAGATGTAAAAGCGCAACTACAAGTGTCATGAAGCAATTGGGTTCCTCGCTCATTGGCGCAGTGGGTAGTTTGCGACATGTACTAGTATACTGTGAGACATCTCATCGGTGCTATCCTAAAATTCGAGCTAGTACACCATGTACCATCCTAAATTCCGAGCTAGGATATCATGTACCATACCAAATTCCGAGCTGGAGTGCTGTGTACCATCCCAGGGCATATACTGGTATATTCTAGGCCAAAATTCGGGACCGTGGTCCAGGATTTGGGCCATTAGGGCACTGTTACCTCTTAGTAGTTTCCAACCACGGTCCCAAATTTGGGCTACACTTTATGTCACCAAATAAGGGATAGTAATAGCCTCATTTCACTAGTTCCAGCTAGCTGCGCTCCCGCGTTCCAACACGTTATGCGGCGTGCCAGTAAGGAGTAGTTTCAGGGAGGAATCCTCCCTTAAATCCCCCTAGATAGATAGAACTATATAAAGCCTTTCCTCGCCACTGTTCTGAAGGGCTCCGGAAGGCCAGATCAATCTAAATTATTAAGTCTTACTGGCAATACTCGCTTAGGTACATTCTGCAGTGGCAATGCAACACTTTAACGTTAATTACATAAAGGAGACTAAATATGCGCTTATGGTGGAGAACTAGGTCGCTAACGCTGGGCGGTAAATTTCTGACGGCAGAAAGTTATATAACTTATAGTAGCGGGGACGGAATATAGGCTCGTGGCCGATAACTAGGTCTTATATTCTGCCAGTAAAAACGGTACAAAATACTGTAACGCACAACCGCTGCAGCACCCCCCACAGCGCGCCTCGCGCGTTGACCCGCTGCGCAACGACAGCGGTCTCATCGCGCGAGTGGAAGGCATTCACAAAGCAACAAAGAAGGGCAGTTGCGCCAGCAACAATGGGCGTTCCGGATGCGGTGTTGGCTTCTAAAGATAAAGATAGGCGGTGGCGCCCTCTGTTCAGAAGGGGGCCACGCTGCAATTGATCACACACACCACCCCTAACCTTCTACCCCGCTATCTCGTTGCAGACCACTCTTCCAACCCCTGTGCCTTCCAGGCTCTAACCTTCTAGGCAATACAAATACAGAGCAATAAGAGTTAGATGTTATATAAATTTCTGCTGGTAGAATAAGTAGTACCTAGTAGAATTATCCGTTCCTGATTATCGACGAGGTCAGGAATTTTATCTTATGAAAATGAAACTTTATCACAAACTAACCGCTGGTATTACAATTATTAGCGTCACTCTAATACCCGCGTAAGTTACTAGAAGTGAAGTCTGGCAATTTAATAGAATCTCGTCTTTTAGACAGGATTAGTATAATTTGATCCCTTTACTTTATTTTGAATTTTTTAGTAAGTTATAAGTTACGTAGCTTTAATAATAGGGCTTTCGGGATAAGTCACACGTACACCTAAGATACATGTACGTTATAATTTAAATTACTATCTGGGAGCTATTCCTTCAAGATTACACGTCATCTGATTTCTACTAAGGGGAAACTTTAGCCAGGGGGGACTGAAAAAGGGCCTCTGAGGCTGTGCGGCGGCAGCGTACGGGATCACTCTAGCTCAGGAAGAACCAGGGGAAGCTCAGAGATAACTCAGCCACTGCTCACCCCAGCTCACCCCAGCTCAGGACGATGAACGAAAAAAGAAATTTTGTGTGTCCAGATTCGTCGCAGGAAACCAGACTGTTTCTCGACAATCGGAACTGGCGCATCCGTCATGGTCAACAAACTGCTACCTAGCTTGACACACATGGCGCGCGGTCATAGCAAACTCCACCGATGTTGGAATGTCTGACCATGTTATCAAACCACCTGAACATTGACGCCATGCCAACCGGCGCGAGCTTTGTTACTAAGTACCAAATATTGTGCTTTGGATTGAGATACGCCCAAGAACTCTAAAGTGCAACGAACCTGCTCCTGCTCAGTGGTGGGCACCTCATGGGCGATGTCCATGTCTCTCAGCAACTGGATGCTTGTGATGTCTCTCCAGCGCAGCACCAAGTAACAAAGGTGTTGTATTCACCACCCACAGCACTGTTTGTTCAGTTTCAAGCATCAGTTGAGCTAGGATATCAGCGTAGATATTTTAAATGCACTAAACCTCCTAAGCGACCCCGAATGTACACCGTTGTTGACAAAATCCACGTCCCAGCTCTCATCCGGGGCGGTATACCGGTTTAAATACCTACAAATCGCAACCATGGTGCGCGTGCACGAGGTTTAAATACCTACAAATCGCAACCATGGTGCGCGTGCACGAGATGGATATCCCGTCACATGTTACTGCGCGTCTCAGCTTTGCGTCCGCCTCAATCCTCGACATCCCAATTACCGGTGCTGTAAAAGACTGCTGCTGCTGCATTGCCATATTCGATCTACGCGACTTGCTCTTGAGGTACTACCTGTCATCCCGTCCATTAGGAGTAACGGACGTGTTTCAACGACGTCGTAGAGTGGTTATCGATACGTTCGCATAAGTACATGTAGAGCTATGTCGGTCGGGATAAGTGCAAGCACATGCTGACAACTTCTCAACCGTCAGAGTTGCCTTATCCCGCATCTTTGCAGCCACTCGGTCGCCAATCTCACTCAGTTTATCCCACTGCGGAGCAGACATCGCCTCAACCATGATCCCGAACACCACGCTAAGTTTGACGTTCGATGGGCGATATATTTTTTAACCGATGGAACCTATAAGACGACCGGCGATTGACTTAGCATGGAGAGCATGTTAGCTCTTCCTTTCCCACAGTGGTTACGCTGGCCAAGGTCACTCCACAGAGCAAAATCAACTACAGACAAGAAGAGAGCCATAATGAGAAGTACGGCCTTGCGAGTGAGGCGGTATATCGGAGGTCCTTCACTGGGCCGAGTGGTAATTCCAGCCGAATAGTTTATTGGAATATCCATCCCTTATTTCCGGCTCTGAGGCCTATCCTCTGTCGTATTTGACTCTTGCGCGCCGGAAAGCCGCTGCACAAGCGACATAACCAGACCGCTAGCTCCAACAGAAGTTGCCGGAACTTTTCAATGTCTGGTCGCAACGCATCTAGTAGAGCCTCACTTCCAAATACCTCATTGACTGCCTTCAGGTCCCCCCCAATAGTGCGACTTGTGCGATCCGCCCGGTTTTTGAGTTTTTGGGTCTGTTCACTGGTGCAAGTAAATAAAGCGACAAAAAGGTCGCATTCCACATCACCAGTGGGGGCCGGAATGTCACATGGTGCAATGCTATTGGAGGGAAGGTACTCCTTAATGCACTTCCACAAGATGAGGATAGTGGACGGAAGTGCTGCAGCCAGTGCAATCATGGCGATAATGGCCTCGAGTGTAATGTTCATGATCAAAGCTCCGATTCTTTTGCGACTCATAAAATTGCGTTCATGGGCAAAGTTGGAAAAACCAGGAGGCCATACATAAATGTTGTTGTGGTCTTGCAGTTGGTGTGGATTGAGATGAGGGGAGTGCCGAGGGAGTTCAATGAGACAGCCAGAGGGGACATGAAGTCCGGGGAGTCCATGGCTGCGGTGGGAGAAGCAGATTGTGGACAGAGCCAATTGAAGGCTTGCTCAATTTGCAATCCCAGGAGGCTCTTCTGGTTGGCTGACATTGCTGGTGGGGCTACCATACATACATAAGCGAATTTCAGATTGTGGATTGAGCCAATGGAAGCCATTTGTTCCAGCCTTTTTCATCCGACCTCACCGCCCCGGGGCTCCAAAAGCCAATTTTCATCCGACAAACCCAAAATTCTGCTCTGGATTTTCGTTCAAAACACGCAATCACTCGTCATCTCCAGCCGCATTGTTGCTGCCGCAATTATGAACTCTCTCACCACGAACACAGGCTCGCGGCATTCCGAGGCAGAGTGGATGAAGCATAAAGACAGGATCTGGCGTCGGTACATTATCGACGAGACTCCGATCAAAGACCTGCTTGTGGAATTGCAGAGACTCGGGATTTGTGTCACGTGCGCTCTCTCCGCTCCCTCATCTGCTTTGCCGAAATGATTGATGAAAGTAGCTGACGACGATACTCATCTAGGAAGGCACAGCTGGAGTTCAAGCTGAAGCAGTGGAACTTTCGTCGAAACATAGACAAGTTAACATGGAATGAGATCGACAGCAATATCAAGAAGCGCAAACGCACGGGCAAGGAAAGTGAGGTCATTCACAACGGAAAACGACTGAAGCCAGAAAAGGTGGCTAAGGAGACAAATCGTCACCGAGATTGCAAGTGGACGAGCCAGACAGCTGTTCAAGCAACTACGAGTATGGCTCCCCTCGTCCTTCCACATGTCCCGTACGTATTGCTCGCCTCGGCACTAACTGAGTGGTAACTGCAGACTCAACTCAAACATCGCTGTTGGAGTTGCATGTTGCTGTTTGCACTCCGGCTCCAATGCCTCTGGAGTTTTCTTGGCCATCAACTCTACCCTGGTTTCGGGTCCAGACAGAGCTCTCTGCCGGTGAGTAAACAGATTGCCATGGTTCCGACTTCGGCAAGTCCCCTAGTCTGACTGACAGAAAAACCAGTGCTGAGCAATGCTGTCCCTTCTCCTCCTAGCCGTGTCGACGGTGACTATCCCGGGCTCGTACTAGAGAGACTGTGCTACACAGTTGATCATTGGGGGCAGCGCATGTCGAGAGGGACTGAAATTTCTGTGACAAACACCGGACTGTCACGACTTGCCTCAGTCATTGGGGTCACAATGCCCGAATTATATGAAGGCGAGAACCTCCAACGTGCCGCTATTCTGGCTGGGCTACCGAGACCCAGCGTATCTCATGAGTTCCTGAAAATCACCATCTATCGATTGTCAAACTGCCTCTACTTGGAGTCAGCCCCCCGGAAAAACTGGAAACACATCAACGACGCGATTTGCTGGTCTGGTTTGATGCGTCACCGATTTGATTTCTCCACACTCACAATCAACAATGTCTCTATCTCGGCGTTTGTGGAGAATCTGTTCGGTGCCGCTGTCAACAGCGATACAGTGGAAGCGCTTGAAACAATCAGATGGCTATTGTCATGTGGCCATGACCCTAATAGCCCAATTCGAGACGCTAATGGTGGGCTGGTGGTAGTTACTGCCGTCCAGGTATCCGTAGAGCAGCATAGACTAGATCTTTTGCGGCTTCTGTTAGACCAGGGGGCAGACCCAGATCTCGTGTTTTCTAACGAGCGTGCGCCTCTAGAAATAGTCTTGGCTAATTACTACAGGCTACCTGAATGGCGGGAGAAAAAGTTAGAGATGGCTCGTCTTCTCGTCTCCCGGGGAGCGAATGTCAACAATCCAACTCAAGACCCATATCCATCCATTCTCGGCTTGGCTGCTGCGAATCTCGGAGATGTGGAATTCCTCAAGCTCGTTGTGGAAAAGGGCGCAGATCTTCAAGCGGTGAAGTGCAACGATGGCTTTGTACGTCGGGTCACTGCTCTCAGTTATGCGGCGGGGTACCGAGATGAAGACAATAAGTTAGTCGGGGAGTCAACCGCACTCGCGATGTCATACTACTTACTAGAGGCACACCCCACGATGAACTACCAGATGTATCCTCTTTCCGACTACATCACCACCGACGTTTTCATTGCAGCAGCTCTGGCCGGTAACTGTGACGTAATCCGCCTCTTGTTCAGTCACTCGCCAACAGCCATAGCGACTTCGAATAGTGTTGGCATTACCCCATTGCTTGCAGCGGTTCATCGCGGCATGGTCCAAGTCTGTGAGCTGCTGGTGGAGCTGGGTTGCCCGCTGAACTCGACGGCAGGTGATCTCTCTCCACTCATGCTGGCTTGTCAGAGGGGTGATCGCAACCTCGTTTCGCTTCTTGTGCAGAAGGGCGCATCGACAAACGAAGCACTTCCAAACACACGGCCATTTCCTCCAGCTATGGATTTTATCTGGAGGAGGGAAACTAATCTATTCCCATGCGAGAGACGATTCAAAGAGCTACCATTTCTCACACCTCTTCGACTGGCGCTAGTTTCCAATTTTCCCGACTGCGCGATCACCCTACTCCACTATAGTGCCAAGCCACTGGGAGGAGAAATGCGGCTGGTCGCTGATGTCAGTCCATGGGTCGAGAATCATCCTCACCTGGTATCGGCCTTGGTCAAGGCTGGCGGTGATCTACGGGAACAATGCGAAGACGGAAATGGCATTATTAGCTACATGGTGTCCAAACATTCCTCCTTAGGGCTGCAAAAAACGTTCGACAGCCTCAAGTTTCTCCTCCACAATGGAGCCTATGTGGATGGCACAGAGCTCCCCAAAGCTCTCCGGAACGGTGATTGGCAGCTGGCTGAGCTCCTCATTCAGTTTGGAGCGTCAACGGAAGCCAGTGCCACCATGGCATCGCCGGTGCTTGAGTCAGTGCTTCTGCTGCGAGATAGTTTGGCGTTTAGAAAACTCTCTCAAGATTACCCGCACCTGATCAAGTACACCCCAGGATCCCTATGCGCGGCTGTACAAGGGGGACACGACCCAGCCGTCATCCACCAACTGCTTAAGAAGCGACCCGACAATAGGCCGCTAGACATTCTCGAGGCCACTGCAGTTGGCATTGCAATTTGGCAGCGTGCGGATATTTCACTCGTTCACCTACTTGACCTCAATTGGTCGCGCCCCATCGCATGCAAACTCCCGTTTAGCGACTACGACCTTGACGTTTACTATTTTTTCTATGACGACCCAGATTGGTTTCACTGGATCAATCTAGGCAATCTCGACTTCCTACGAGTAGGTCGCGAACATGAACAATTGGTTAGAACGGCGTCATGTCCGGCACTCGAGAATGGCGCAGTTCGAGGGGCTCTGCTCACATATGCGGTCTTTGCGAACGACGAAACTGCTTTCCTTCATCTCCTCGATCGCGGATGTAACCCAGATCGAAGTACTTGGCTGGTGTTGGCATACAATGGTCTTGTGTCCATGGCATCAATACTCTGCCAGAGGCAGTGGGGTTTTACATCGGATGAAGAAAGTGGCGTTCCGGAAGAACTGCCCCTTGTTCTCGCCATAGCTGGCCTATCAAGAGAGCACCGAACGACGATGGTTCAGCTTCTCCTAACGGCTGGATTCCCGGCGACATATGTTAAAGCCCAGGTCCCTCCATTGTGGATTGCAGTTATAGAAAGGGAGCTGGGCGTCGTCCAGCTCTTGATTGATGGTGGTGCTGATGTTAACGCCGCCGGGCTAGCTGGGGAATGGTCACTTCTCCATTACGCTATCTGGCAGAAAGAGTTGGCAATTATCTTTGCTCTAATCGATGCAGGGGCTAATATCAATGGAGAGCTTCTGCATGGAATCCGGACCTCATGCTTGGAAATTGTCAATGCATTAATCCGCGCGGGCGCGGATGTTGATGAAATGGTCGACGAGCTAGACTATGAAGAGGTTCATATCCGCACACCTCTCCAGTGCGCAGTCGAAGTTGGCCAGCTGGATATCATCCACGCCTTGATAGAAGCAGGAGCCGATGTCAATGCAGAAGCTCCGAGAGAGGCTGGAGCAACTGCTCTCCAATTTGCTTGCATCACAGGTCAACTTGGAATCGCAAAGCATCTGATAGAACTTGGTGCAGATGTCAATGCACCGGGATCTCAACACAAAGGTCGGACCGCCCTCGAAGGTGCTGCAGAGCATGGGAGAATCGACATGATCCAATTGCTTCTTCATCACGGAGCCAAGACAACAGACGATGGGCGACGACAATATGTTAGGTCCATAGCATTGGCGGAAAATCAAGGACACATGGTTGCAGGTAAAATGTTGAGAGCCTATAGGGAGTGGGAACCTGAGGATGAGGAGATGTTGCGTCATGTGCTGAAGGAGGATGACGAATCGAAGAATAGTGTATCTGCGGAGGAGAGTAAATCAGGGGAGGAGGATGAATCAGAGGAGGAGGATGAATCAGAAGAGGAAGACGGATCAGAGGAGTGATTCCTCTGAAAATGGCGATTCACATTGATGCCGATTTGAAGGAAAAAGATGATACATATGACAAGACGGATTTGCAAGACAATGATGTTGACGTAGAGGAGACTGGAAGCCGGGAGATGGAGCCTACCAACTTTGAAGCCGACTTGGGAGCTAGTCAGTGGGAATATTAGATAGAAGGAAGCATAAGGGATAGAAAGGAGCACAAGGTAAAGGCATCACATCTGGAGAAGGCGAATGGATTGAGTGCTTGCCTCACTTTGAGACCCGGTTCTCGTCCTTTGTGTCAATTTTTGGAGCCCAACGGCATGTTTTCACGAGCTTGACGCACCCACCGACGCCTCAGCCCCCGCCTCAGCCCCCGCCTCAACCGCCTCGCCCAGGTCACTGCTCGTGTCTGCCGAATTGTCTTCAACACTTGGCGTGCCCGAGCACTTCTCGGCGTCGAACAGCCACGACGGCTAGTGGGGCCCTTTGAACTTCCAAGGTTACCGTCGTCTGGGGACCTGCTGTGCCGCAGTCCAAGTCACGACGGCCCTCCCGCCACTGTCGGTCCTATCCTCGCCTTCTTATCACTTGCCGACCCGGACTTATTAGATGGGATCGGGGTAGCGTCGCGCCCGTGTCTGATCGAAGCTGCAAAATGGAGTTGTCAAGGAACTGCGGCCAGCGAAAGCCCGCACCACATTTCCAGGCCTGTGCACGATAGGTAAGCTCACATCGGTAGGGTTGATCTTTGGTGTCCCGACAGACGGGTCAACAATAGCCTGTTCCTCCAACTCCCAACAATCACCCCTTCTGCCTGCGGAGCGCTAGTGAGGCTAACTCGCGTCTCTTTACGCCTCTTAAAGCCTGTTAGGCTAGTCTAGGCCGTCCTGATAGCCGCCGCCGCTGCCGCTACCAAGAGCATGAGGCTTGACTGTGGACCCGCAGCTTCGCCAACTTCATCCTCAGTGTCTCAGTCAACCGTCCTTGCCCACAACGGTGCCGAGCCATCGACCCCATCTTCCCTCGCCGAGATTCGCGCCGCAACCAACAGAGACCCCCCCTAGAGGCCGAGCGGTTCCCCGTGGTTTGTTGTCGCCCTACCCGACCGCGCAACGTCTTCCGACCCTTTAGCTCCGGACCGTCGAAGGAGATGGATAGTGGCCCAGAACTGCATGACTTCTACAACTCTGCCCACAGTGTGGTGGCCGCAAAACCTACGACTTGTACCTCGCAGTCCCCTGGTGCCCCGACTGCTGGGGCCCACAAGGGGAGCCCCTGGCCGGAAATGTCCAGCGTGCCCACGCGCAGCGTCGCGGAGTTCGAAACGCCGGGGTACCTGGATCAAACAAACTGGACTATGAGCAACGGTATTAGCGGTATCCAAAGGCAGATGGGGCGCGAAAGGGAGAGCATGAGAGAGAAGTAGCGCAAGCGATGAAGCCCTCCCCCCCCCTTGGCAGTAGTGAGGTGGATATCGACGTCAAGTTCGTGCCCCGGCACGCGTGGCACTGCCCACCCAACAGCCAAATATTATCGATGCTGAATTCTTGCTCCTAATGCTCCTCAGTGGCGGGTTGATCTTGTCTTGTGAATACAAGAGAGCAAGGAAGAAAAAAAGCCTGGGGTGAGTGATGAGGGGAAATCAACGACAGTCAAGCCGTGTCACCCCTTGTCAGAGGGTAAAACTGCCGAATCGAGGGGCTGAGCCAAGGATAAGGGACCGGTGAGTACTACTTTACAATCTGTACTTGGTTAGGGTTGTAAAAGCCGAGGAAACCTTCGCGTAAAGGTACTTATTGCTAGCGCTCGGAGCGGTATTATTAAGGAATTCCGAGATAATATATACATATATATATTTCTAAACCGAGATTTTTAAAAAGAATGCTGTTAAGGTTTTGAGTGACTGGATCTGAGAGAGGAGTAAAGCTGCCGCTTAGTGTCCTTGCTTCGATACAAGTCCCCATTCGCTGGCTTGCGTCCTGTTCCCTCGGCCACCACGCAACTAACGCCCCGGGATTTGCCTTACTGTCTTTCTCCATAACATGTTAACCGAAGAGAGCATAACATGATACATAAAGAACATATAGCGTCACTCTATGCTAGGCATCTTTAACATTTATATCCCGCTTATTTACAGTAGAGGTGAGAAGAGGGCATTCCGACAGCTATAAAAAGATATCAGTAAACCCTCAAAGAGCAAACACACGGGCGGCAAGTGGATCATAAGTGGCTCAAAACTGGATGTGGTTGCCTCGAGGATGTTGTCCGAGACGGCCAGCCATCGCGGCCATCAACAATCGTCAGTCGCCGCGAATCAGGGCGCTTCTTAACCATGGTGTTCTCAACAGACAAGTAATGCAACCTCGCTTCTTCGATTTTTCTAAAATACCATAGCGTACTGGCGAAAGTAGTCCGTGAGGTTCCATTAATCTACACCGTCAATGATGTTTCCTCGGTCGCGCAATAGCGCTGCAATGAGGGTTACAACGTGATAAGTTATCTCTCTGACAGCCCCTACCATAGTGCTGGCAGAATCACGAGACTAGTGATCGTACGTTTGCGCATGTTTACGTCACTGTTGTGTCGGCCGTTTTAGGCCGCGCAGTCTCTTTACAGGGTATATGATGGTTGGTGAAGCTCTGACTTGATAATGCTTTGCTTAACATTCTTGTATTAACAGATTGTGCTCAAGTTGTCCAGGTGTTTAAGAAGTTTCTTGCGAAATGGCTTCCGCGACGGCCTTGTGGCTTGTTTCATGCGTCAAACTTGGTTGGTCCTCGGATCTAACAACATAATCATTGTAGGTCTCTCACTGTACGGAGGTGGATGATGGCGGTCTGGAGTATCTTGCGAAGTAGAAAGGTGGGGTTGAGACTTGGGAGCCTTCCGATTACGTAGCACAGACAGAGAGGGCGCTGGACAAAAGGGGGAGCCCGCCGGTAATTGCGTGGCCAAATAGTTACCGGAGTGGTATTCGCCGGGGTATGTACCGTGTAAGGCGAGGCCGGCGTAAGGTTCGCGGTTCGGGGGAACGGTACGAGGGTGTTGGTTGTTGTTTTGGAAGTAGTGAGAGTTTGAGACCGGGGCAGGCAACGATCCCGTTTTAGTAGTGGACGGCTGCTACGACGAGGTGCTACGAGGCATGGGTGGATACATAAATGTCGACCGAGGAGCTAAAAACTTAATCGGACGTAGTGCTTAAATACAGGACGTGTGTGAGTTGCTTGAAAAGCAACAGACCCAGTGCGACGGGTAAATAAAAGCACACCATTTAAAACAAAAGTAATCGTGCACCAGGCAACTCTGAAGACCATGATGCAACCCCGGCAATCTTATCTTATATTGGAAAGCTTCCTCCCCAGAATTTGCCATCTCAGAGGAGTACAATCCGAAAAGCACTCACACCCCGCTCTCCAAATGCTATCCTGAGTAGGGGCTTAAATTTCCCGCCCATGGGAACCCATGGGTACCCAAATTTTTTTTGGGTAACCCATGGGCGGGATGGGTAAAAGTGGGTTTGGGTACCCACGACCCATGGGTCGTGGGTACCCATGGGA